>Ga0075419_10000205_pt1 | contig 34522 bp, 29 predicted proteins | sample SoiMetdeltSBSDD3_FD_76900 | JGI IMG/M metagenome (GOLD analysis project Ga0075419, IMG submission 76900) | Bulk soil microbial communities from a Populus tree surrounding site in Tennessee, USA - Soil MetaG P. deltoides SBSDD3 | ecosystem: Environmental > Terrestrial > Soil > Tree plantation... | reverse complement strand
GCGCTCGACGTCCCGGCCCTCGTGTTCCGCAGCGGGGCCGCGGACTTCCACCACCCCCGGTCCACGTCCGAGCGGGTCGCCGCCAGCCTGCCTCACGCCCTCCTGGTCGAGCCCCCGTGGGGCGACCGGGAGTGGCGCGAGCGCCAGGACGAGCGTACCCGGGGCGTGGCGGACGGGCTGTTCGTCCGCTGGCCGCTGCTGGTGCCGCAGCTGGCGTCGTGGGCCGACGAGGTGGTGGCGTGAACGACCGGGAGAGAGGGGACCGATGACGACCGTCCGGATCAGCGACGTCTACTACGACCCGTACGACGCGGAGATCGACCGCGACCCGTACCCGACCTACGCCCGCCTCCGGGACGAGGCGCCGCTCTACTACAACGACCGCCACGACTTCTACGCGCTGAGCCGGTACGAGGACGTCGAGCGGGGCCTGGTCGACCGGACGACGTTCATCTCCGGCAAGGGCGGCGTGCTGGAGATCATCAAGGCGGGCATCGACATGCCGCCCGGGATCGTGATCTTCGAGGACCCGCCGACCCACACGATCCACCGCAGCCTGATGTCCCGCGTGTTCACGCCCCGCAAGGTGGCGGCGCTCGAGCCCCAGGTCCGGGCGTTCTCCGCCGCCTGCCTCGACCCGCTGGTCGGCACCGGCCGGTTCGACCTGATCGCCGAGTTCGCGGCCCAGATGCCGATGCGGGTGATCGGCATGCTGCTCGGCATCCCCGAGGCGGACCAGGCCTCCATCCGGGACAAGACCGACGCCAACATCCGGACCGAGGCCGGAGAGGCCATGACCGTCTCGGGCGAGGGCTTCGTGAACGGCGCCATGTTCGCCGAGTACCTCGAGTGGCGGGCCGAGCACCCGTCCGACGACATCATGACCGACCTGCTCAACGCCGAGTTCGAGGACGAGACGGGCACTCGCCGCCGTCTCAGCCGCCAGGAGGTGCTCACCTACATCGAAGTCGTGGCCGGCGCCGGCAACGAGACCACCACCCGGCTGATCGGTTGGGCGGCCAAGCTGCTGGCCGAGCACCCCGACCAGCGCCGGGAGCTGGTGGAGGACCGGTCGCTCATCCCCAACGCGGTCGAGGAGATCCTCCGCTACGAGCCACCCGCGCCCCACGTGGGCCGGTGCACGTCGACGGAGGTCGAGCTGTACGGCTCGACCGTGCCGGCCGGCGCGGCCGTCCTGCTCATGGTGGGCGCGGCCAACCGGGACGACCGGAAGTACCCGGAGCCCGACCGGTTCGACATCCACCGCGATGTCGTGTCCCACCTGGCGTTCGGGTACGGGCCCCACTTCTGCCTGGGCGCCGCGCTGGCCCGGCTCGAGGGCCGCGTCGCCCTCGACGAGCTGTTGGCCCGGTTCCCGGAGTGGGACGTCGATCTGGCCGACGCCAGGCTGGCGCCGACGTCCACGGTCCGGGGCTGGGAGCGGCTGCCGCTGGTCATCCCCTGACCGGGTCGGTGCCGGCCGCCTGCCGGAGCCGCTCGCGCAGCACCGCCTTCTGGACCTTGCCCGACGGCGTGCGGGGCAGGTCGTCGCCCGGGTGGACCTCCTCGGGCCACTTCTGGCGGGCCAAGCCGGCCGCGGCCAGGGCGTCCCGCACCACCGCCAGCGCCGGCACGCCTGCGCCCGCGTCGGTGCGCAGGAACGCGCACACCCGCTCACCGAGCCGCCGATCGGGGCCCGCGACCACGACCGCCTCGACCACCCCCGGCATGCGGACCAGGAGCTCCTCGACCTCGGCGGCGCTCACGTTCTCGCCGCCCCGGATGATGACGTCCTTCTTGCGGTCGGTGATCCGCAGCCAGCCGTCCTCGTCGAGGACGCCGACGTCCTCGGTCCGGTACCAGCCGTCGTCGTCGAACGCGGCGGCGGTGAGGTCCGGGTCCGTGTAGCCGACGCAGCAGTCCGGCCCGCGGCTGAGGATCTCGCCCGGGACGCCGGCCGGCACGTCGGTGCCGTCCTCGTCGACCAGGCGCATCTCGACCCCGGCGGCGGCGTGGCCGTCGCTGTGGAGACGCTTGTCCTCGGGGTCGTCGTGGGTGGCGCCGGTGATCGACGGGTGCTCGGTCGAGCCGTACTTGCGCACGATCGAGATGCCGAGCCCCCGGGCCCGCTCCGCCACCGCCGCGGGGACGGCCGCGCCGCCCAGGCCGGTGTAGCGCATCAGTGCCAGGTGCTCGGGGGTCAGGTCCGGGTGGTCGAGCAGGCTCTGTAGGAAATAGGTGGCTCCGGACCCGGCCGCCACGCCATGCGAAGCCATGACCTGGAGCACCCGGGCCGGGTCCCACACGTCGATGAGGTGGATCGGGCGCCCCATCACGACCGGGGCCAGGAGCGCGCCGAGCATCCCGATGGCGTGGCCGACCGGGGCGCCGATCAGGTGGGGCGGGCCGTCGGCGGGCGACTCGGCCACCATCTGGCGGACCTCGGCGCCGATGGTGCGGTGCGAGTGCACGACGCCCTTGGGGTCGGCGGTCGTGCCGGACGTGTAGGCGACCAGCGCCGGCCACCCCGGGTCGGCGGACACGGGCGCGTGGATCGGGTCGCCGGCCTCCACGTCGGCGAACGGGGTCCAGCGGCCGCCCGGGTCGTCGACCACCGCCGCCACGTCGGCATCGGCCAGCTCGGCGGCCAGGGTGTCGAGGCCGGCGAGGAAGTCGGTGCGCCCGAAGGACCCGATGGTCACGAAGGCTCGCACCGGCGTGCGCCGCAGGATGTACGACACCTCCTTGGTGCCGTAGAAGTGGACGATCGGCACGACCGCGGCGCCCGCGAACGCGGCGGCGTAGAACGTGACCGCGGCCTCGACGCAGTTGGGCAGCTGGAAGGCGACGGCGTCGCCGGGCCCGATGCCGAGCGCCCGCAGGTGTCCGGCCATCCGCCGGGCCCGGTCCCGGACCTCGCCGAGTGTGGTGGCCGCCGGGCGGGTCGCCGAGTGGACGACGAACGGCTGCGCCGCGCCCGCGGCCAGGCCGCGGTCGAGCAGCGCGCCCAGCGTCTCGTCGACCCACAGTCCCGACGCCCGCCAGCGCTGCTCCACCTCCGCCGGGACGGGGCGGGGCCGGAAGTCCCCGAGCGAGCCGGTCACGCGATCTTCGCCGACCAGCCGCCATCGACCGGGATGATCGCCCCGGACACGAACGACGCCTTGTCGGAGGCCAGGAAGGCGGCGACCTCGGCGATCTCCTCGGGCTGGCCGCCCCGACCCAGCGCCGCCTTCTCCAGGATCCCGGGGGTGTACTCGGGGTGGGCGCCCATGATCTCTGTGTGGACGAAGCCGGGGCAGATGGCGTTGACCCGGATGCCCTTGCTGCCGAACTCGACGGCCGCGCACTTCGTGGCCCCGATCACGCCGTGCTTGGCGGCGTTGTAGACGCTCGTGTACTTCGAGCCGCCGAGGCCGCCGGTCGAGGACCAGTTGATGACCGAACCGCCGTTGCCGGCCTCGACCATGGCTCGGATGGCGTGCTTCATGCCGAACAGCACGCCCCGCAGGTCGACGTCCATGGTCCGGTCGTAGTGGTCCTGGGTGATGTCGACGACCTTGACGCCCTCCGCGATGCCGGCCACGTTGAGCATCACGTCGATGCGGCCGTACTCATCGACGGCGGCGCGGATCATCGCCTCGATGTCGGCCTCCTGCGTCACGTCGCAGTGCACGGGCAGGACGTCGTGGCCGACCTCGGCGGCCGTGTCCTTCTCGGCCCCGCTGATGTCGCCGGCGACGACTCGGGCGCCCTCGCGCACGAAGACCTTCACCGACGCCTTGGCCATCCCGGACCCCGCGCCGGTGATGACGGCCACCTTCCCCTCCAACAACCCCATCAGGCCCCCGTTCGGTCGGTCGGACGCCACGAGTGTGGCACGTCGGGCGCCTGTAGGTGAGCGAGCGCTCACCTGCTACGGTCCGCCGCCGTGTCGAGCGTGCAGGCCGGGGCCGCCCGGTATGCGGGAGCGAGGGTGCCGAGGGTCGAGGACGCCCGGCTGCTCACCGGGCGGGGGACCTACGTCGACGACGTCCTGGTGCCGGGGGTGCTCCACGCCTGCTTCGTGCGCAGCCCGTTCGCCCGGGCCGCGGTCCGGGGCGTCGAGGTCGGCGAGGCCCAGGCGGTGCCCGGCGTCCGGGCCGTGCTCACCGCGGCCGACCTCAACCCCGGCGTCCGCGAGCAGTGGCACACCTCGATCGGCCCCCAGGGCCCCGAGACGGCCCGGCCGCCGCTGGCCGAGGGCGAGGTCCGCTTCGTCGGCGATCCGGTGGCGCTGGTGGTGGCCGAGAGCCGGCACCTGGCCGAGGACGCGGCCGACCTCGTCGACGTCGATTACGAGCCGCTGCCTGCGGTGATCGACTACACCACCGCCGAGCAGGCGGACGCCCTCGTGCACGAGGCCCACGGCTCGAACCTGATCGGCACGATCGCCATCCCCGCGTCCGACCGGCTCACCGAGACCTTCGCGTCCGCCGCCCACGTGGCGTCGGAGACCATCCGGCAGCAGGGCTACGCGGCGGTGCCGATGGAGGCCCGGGGCATCGTCGTCGTCCCCGACCCGGCGACCGGCGACCTCACGATCTACGCCGCTACCCAGGCGCCCCACGAGTGGCGGCTGTTCTGCTCGCGCCTGCTCGGTATCCCGGAGCACCGGATCCGGGTGGTCATGCGGGACACCGGCGGGGGCTTCGGGCAGAAGGTCCTCGTCCAGCGGGAGGACATGTGCATCATGCTGGCCGCCCCCCACCTGGGCGTGCCGGTCAAGTGGGTCGAGGACCGGCGGGAGAACCTCATGGCCGCCGGCAAGTCCCGCGAGGAGCAGGCCGACGTCCGGATGGCCTTCGATGAAGACGGCACCATCCTCGCCGCCGACATCGACTTCGTGTCCGACTGCGGCGCCTACCCGACGCCGTGGCCCGTGATGACCGCCGCGGCCGTCGGGGCGCTGTTCCCCGGGCCCTACCGGGTGCCGGCCGCCACCTTCGCCACCCGGTCGGTGTACACGAACACCGTGGGGCGGACGGCCTACCGGGGGCCGTGGCAGTTCGAGACCCTCGCCCGCGAGGTCCTGCTCGACATCGCCGCCCGCGACATGGGCATCGACCCCGTCGACCTGCGCCGCCGCAACCTGCTGCGCCACGACGAGCTGCCCTTCCGCAACCCCAACGGCATGGCCTACGACAACGTCTCGCCGCTCGAGACGCTGGAGCAGGCGGTGGAGATGCTCGGTTACGAGGCCTTCCGGGCTCAGCAGGCCGCGGCCCGGGTCGAGGGTCGCTACCTGGGCGTCGGGGTCTCGACCTACGTCGAGCCGTCGACGCCGGGCTACGGCGCCTACGCCACCGAGGCGGCGACGATCCGCATCGAGCCCTCCGGCAAGGTCAACGTGTACATCGCCGGCGGCTCCACCGGGAACAGCATCGAGACCACGGTCGTCCAGCTCACCGCCGACGCCCTCGGCGTCCCGATCGAGGACGTCGCCACCATCCAGGGCGACACCGCGGTGACCGGGTTCGGCGCCGGCGCGGCCGGGAGCCGCAGCGGGTCGATGACGGCCGGGGCCGTCCGGGACACGGCGGCGATCCTCCGGGAGCGGATCAGGGCCATCGTGGCCCACAAGCTGGAGGCGGCCGCCGAGGACGTCGAGCTGGCGGACGGCCGGGCCAGCGTGCGGGGCACCCCGTCGGCTGGCCTGACGCTGGCCGAGGTCGCCGGCCTCGCCTACTTCGACCCCTACGGCCTGCCACCCGGCGTCCCCGCGGGCCTGGAGGCGAGCGCCCGCTACACGGCCGAGGCCCGCTCGATCTGGGTCAACGCCACCCACCTGTGCACGTGCGAGGTCGATGTCGCCACCGGGGCGGTGCGGCTGCTGCGCTACATCGTCAGCGAGGACTGCGGGCCGATGATCAACCCCAACGTGGTCGAGGGCCAGATCGCCGGCGGCGCCGTCCAGGGCATCGGCGGCGTGCTCTACGAGCACCTCGCCTACGACGACGCCGGCAACCCTGTGACCACGACGTTCATGGACTACCTGCTGCCCACAGCCACCGAGGTCCCGGTGATCGAGTACGGCCACATCGAGACCCCGAGCCCGGGACCGGGCGGCTACAAGGGCGTGGGCGAGGGCGGCGCCATCGGCGCCCCGCCGGCGGTCGTCAACGCGGTGGCCGACGCCCTGTCCCCGTTCGGGGTGCGGATCACGAGCCTGCCGCTGTCGCCGTTCGAGGTGGTCGCCCTCCTCGACCCGTCCGTGCGGGAGCCGGCGTGAAGGCGGCACCCTTCGCCTACGACGCCCCGACCACTCCCGAGGAGGCGGTCGGGGTCCTGGCCGAGCACGGCGACGCGGCCAAGGTGCTGGCGGGCGGCCAGAGTCTGCTGCCGATGCTGGCGCTCCGCCTGGCGGTGTTCGACCGGCTTGTCGACGTCGGGCGGATCGGGGCGCTCCAGGGGATCGAGCGGCGGGGCGACGCGCTGTGGATCGGGGCCGGGACGACCGACGCCGCGGTCGAGCGCAGCGCCGAGGTGGCGTCGGCCGCGCCGCTGGTGGCCCGGGCCACGCCGCTGATCGGTCACCTGCAGATCCGGAACCGGGGCACGCTCGGCGGGTCGATCGCTCACGCCGACCCCGCGGCCGAGTACCCGGCCGTCGCCCTGGCGCTGGACGCGTCGATGGACGTTCTCGGCCCCGGCGGCCGGCGCACGGTGGCCGCGGCCGACTTCTTCACCGGGCTGTGGTCCACGGTCGTCGAGCCCGACGAGCTGCTGGTCGGTGTGTCGTTCCCGGTGTGGTCCGGCCGGTGCGGGTTCGCGGTCGAGGAGTTCGCCCGGCGCCACGGCGACTTCGCCATCGCCGGCGCGGTGGTCGCCGTCGAGCTGGGCGGGGACGACGGCGTGAGGCGCTGCGCCGTCGGCCTGATCGGCATGGGCTCGACCCCGCTGCGGGCGCCGACGGCCGAGAAGGCCGCCACGGGCGCGGCGGTCGGCGGCGTCGACGCCGACGAGATCGGCCGGCTGGCTGCGGCCGACGCGGTCGGCGTGCCGTCGGACCTGCACGGGACCGCCGGCTACCGGCGCCGGGTGTGCGCCGCCGTCGTGACCCGGGCGTGGACGAAGGCCGTCGAGGAGGCCCGCCGTGGATGAGATCGTCGTCGAGGTCCGGGTGAACGGCGCGCCGCGCCGCGCCCAGGTCGAGCCCCGGCTCACCCTGGCCGACTTCCTGCGCGAGCGCTGCCGGCTCACCGGAACCCACCTGGGCTGCGAGCACGGGGTGTGCGGGGCGTGCACGGTGCTGCTCGACGGCGCCGCGGTGCGATCCTGCCTCGTCCTGGCCGTGCAGGCCCAGGGCCGGGAGGTGACGACGGTCGAGGGCCTGGCCACCGACGGCGGCCTCACCGACGTCCAGCAGGCGTTCCGGGACTGCCACGGCCTCCAGTGCGGCTTCTGCACGCCGGGGTTCGTCGTCACCGTGACGGCCATGCTGGCCGACGACCCCGCCCCGGACGACACGGCGGTCCGGGAGGCCCTGTCCGGGAACCTGTGCCGTTGCACCGGCTACCAGGGCATCCTGGCGGCGGTCCGCAGCGTCGTGGACGAGCGGGCGAAGGAGGCGAGCTGATGGAGCACATCGGCCACTGGGTCGGCGGCCGGGCCGTCGACGGGGTCTCGGGGCGGACCGCGCCGGTGTACGACCCGGCTCGGGGGGTCCAGGTCGCCGAGGTCGCGCTGGCGTCGGCCGCCGAGGTCGCCGACGTGACCAAGGCCGCCCGCGAGGCGGCCGGGGCGTGGGGCGAGTCGTCGCTCAGCCGCCGGTCGGCCGCCATGTTCCGGCTGCGGGACCTGCTCGACCGGCGCCGCGACGACCTCGCCGCCCGCGTGACCAGCGAGCACGGCAAGGTCCGGTCCGACGCCCTCGGCGAGGTCGCCCGCGGCCTGGAGTGCGTCGAGTTCGCCTGCGGCATCCCCCAGCTGCTGAAGGGCACGCTCAGCAGCGAGGTCTCGACGGGCGTGGACGTCCACACGGTGCTCCGGCCGGTCGGGGTCGTGGCCGGCATCACGCCGTTCAACTTCCCGGTGATGGTGCCGCTGTGGATGCTGGCCAACGCCGTGGCCTGCGGCAACGCGTTCGTGCTGAAGCCGTCGGAGAAGGACCCGTCGGCGTCCCTGCTGCTGGCCGAGCTCGTGCAGGAGGCCGGGTTCCCCGACGGCGTGGTCAGCGTCGCGCAGGGCGACGCCGAGGCGGTCGACGCGCTGCTCACGTCACCCGACGTCGATGCGGTGTCGTTCGTCGGCAGCACGCCCGTCGCCCGCCACATCTACGAGACCGGAACAGCCCACGGCAAGCGGGTCCAGGCCCTGGGCGGCGCCAAGAACCACATGGTGGTACTCCCGGACGCCGACGTGGACGCCGCCGCCGACGCCGCCGTGTCCGCGGCCTACGGGTCGGCCGGCGAGCGGTGCATGGCCATCTCGATCATCGTGGCCGTGGGGGCCGTGGGGGACCGGCTGGTCGACGCCATCGGCGGCCGTATCCCCTCGGTCGTGGTCGGGCCCGGCGACGACGAGGCGTCGATGATGGGGCCGCTCATCACCCGCGAGCACCGGGACCGGGTGCGGTCCTACGTGGCCGGGGCCGAGGCCGAGGGCGCCCGGGTCGTCGTCGACGGTCCCGCGCCCTCCTCGGACGGCTTCTTCGCCGGGTGCACCCTGCTCGACGGGGTGGCGCCCGGGATGCGGGCCTACGACGACGAGATCTTCGGGCCGGTGCTGGGCGTGGTCCGGGTCGACACGTACGACGACGCCGTCGCCCTGGTCAACGCCAACCCCTACGGCAACGGGGTGGCGCTGTTCACCCGGGACGGCGGGGTGGCCCGCCGGTTCGAGCGCCAGGTCGACGTGGGCATGGTCGGGATCAACGTGCCGATCCCCGTGCCGGTGGCCTGGCACAGCTTCGGCGGGTGGAAGGCGTCGCTGTTCGGCGACAGCGCCATGTACGGCCCCGAGGGCGTCCGCTTCTACACCCGCCCCAAGGTCGTCACGTCCCGGTGGCCGGAGCCGGAGTCGAGCGCGATCGACCTCGGCTTCCCGACCAACGGGTAGCTCCTGGCGTTCGTTCGCGTCGGGATCCGACACGAACGAACGCCAGTCAGCCCGTGCGGATCCAGACGGCCTTGGTGTCGAGGTACTGGTCGAGGGCGTCCGGGCCGCACTCACGGCCCCAGCCGCTCATCCGGTAGCCCCCGAACGGCACGGCCGGGTCGAACAGGTTGTAGGTGTTGACCCACACGGTGCCGGTCCGCAGGCCCTGGGCGACCCGGTGGGCGGTGCCCACGTCCCGGGTCCAGACCCCGCCGGCCAGGCCGTAGTCCGAGGCGTTGGCCCGGGCGACCACCTCGTCGACCGTGTCGAACGGCAGCACGCAGGCCACCGGGCCGAAGATCTCCTCCCGGGCGATCCGCATGTCGTCCCGCACGCCGGTGAAGATCGTCGGGGCCACGAAGTACCCGGCGGCCAAGTCGCCGTCCTCCAGCCGGTGTCCGCCGGCCGCCACGTCGGCGCCCTCGTCCCGCCCGACGTCGAGGTAGCCGGTCACCCGCGCCAGCTGCTCCGCCGACACCACGGGCCCGATGCGGGTGGCGGGGTCGAGGCTGTCGCCCACCCGCAGCGACCCGGCGAACTCCACGGCGGCGGCGAGGAAGTCGTCGTACGCCGGCCGCTCGACGAAGATGCGCGTTCCGGCGCAGCAGGCCTGGCCCGAGTTGGCGAACACGCCCATCGCCGCCCCCGGCACGGCCTTGGCCAGGTCGGCGTCGGCGAACACGATGTCCGGCGACTTGTCGCCCAGCTCGAGCGTGACCCGCTTGAGGTTGCCGGCCGCGGCCCGCACGATCTCCTGTCCGACGGCGGTCGACCCGGTGAACGCCACCTTGTCGACACCCGGGTGGGCGGTGAGCGCCGCTCCCACGGTCTCGCCGAATCCGGTGACGACGTTGAGCACGCCGTCGGGCAGGCCGACCTCGGTGGCGATCTCGCCGATGCGCAGGGCGACGAGGCTGGCCTCCTCGGCCGGCTTGAGCACCATCGTGCAGCCTGACGCCAGGACCGGGGCGATCTTCCACAGCGCGTTGCTGATCGGGCTGTTCCACGGGATGATCGACGCCACGACGCCGACCGGCTCGCGCAGCGTGTAGGTCAGCACGGGGAACGGCATCGAGTTGGGGAGCGTGTCGCCGTGGGGCTTGGTGACGAACCCTGCGAAGTGGCGCAGCACCTGGACCGCGTGCTCGGCGCCGGCCCCCGGCGCCTTGCCGGCGGGCAGGCCCATGTCGACGGCCTCCAGCAGGCGGAGCTGCTCGTGGTCAGCGGCGATGGCGTCGGCCAGCGCCAGCATCAGGTTCTGCCGCTGGGTCGGGCGCAGCGTGCGCCAGGGGCCCTCGAACGCCCGGCGGGCGGCGGCCACGGCCCGCTCCACATCCTCGGGGCCGGCCTCGGCGACGTCGGCGATCTCCTTGCCCGTCGAGGGGTTGACGCTCGGGAACGTCCGCCCCGACGCGGCCTCGGCCCCCTCGCCCCCGATGAGCAGGCGCTTCGGCCGCCCGTCGAGGAAGGGGATGGCGGGGGTGCTCACGGCGCCCGACCATAGCCGCTTGTGAGCAAGCGCTCGCTTTCTTGTAGGGTCGGCCCGATGGGTGACGCATGGATCGTGTCATCGGCCCGTACGGCGATCGGCACCGCGTTCAAGGGCACGCTGGTCGACGTCGACCCGATCACGCTCGGCACCACCGTCGTGGCCGAGGCGGTCCGGCGGTCGGGGCTCGACCCCGCGCTCGTGGACGACGTGGTCATGGGCGAGTCGCGCTACGGCGGCGGCGACATGGCCCGCCACGTGGCCATCACCGCCGGCCTCGGCCACGTCTCCGGCCTGGCCCACAACCGTCACTGCGCCTCGGGCCTCGCCGCGCTGACCACGGCGGCGGCCGGGGTCCGGGCCGACATGGAGCGGGTCGTGGTGGCCGGCGGCGTCGAGTCGGCGTCGACCGCGCCGCGGGCCCGGCGGCGGGTGCTCGGCACCGACGAGTTGGAGGACTGGGCGCCGCCCAGCCACCCCGAGACGCCCGACGCCCCGTGCGAGGACATGTCGATCACCGTGGGCTGGAACGCCGCCGTCCAGGCCGGCGTGAGCCGCCAGGACATGGACGCCTGGGCGTGGCGCTCCCACCAGCGGGCCATCGCGGCCACCGACGACGGCCGCCTGGCCGAGGAGATCGTGCCCATCGAGGTGATCCGGCGGGACGGCATGACCGTGACCTTCGCCGACGACGAGCACCCCCGGCGGGGCACGACGCTGGAGAAGCTCGCCACGCTCAAGCCGATCCACCCGGAGATCGAGGGGTTCAGCATCACCGCCGGGAACGCCTCGGGCATCAACGACGGCGGCGCCGCGGTGGTCGTGGCCGACCGGGCCGTGGCCGAGGCCGCGGGCCTCGGCCCGCTGGCGGTCGTCCGGGCCTGGGCGTCGGTCGGCGTCCCGCCCGCCCGCACCGGCCTGGCGCCGACCGAGGCGATCCCCAAGGCGCTCGGCCGGGCCGGCCTCGACGTCGGCGACGTCGACCTGTGGGAGATCAACGAGGCCTTCGCCTCGATGTGCGTCGGGACGGTGCGGATCCTCGGCATCGACGACGAGATCGTGAACGTGGTCGGCAGCGGCTGCAGCCTCGGCCACCCCGTGGCCATGACGGGGGCGCGGATGGTCATCTCGCTGGCCCACGAGCTGCGCCGGCGGGGCGGCGGCACGGGCGTCGCCGCCATGTGCGCGGGCGGCGGCATGTCGACCGCCGTCGTGCTCGACGTCCCCACCGCCTGAGGATCGATGTGGCGGCACTCACGGCGCATGTTCGACGTGAGGGACGCCAAATCGGCAGTCGCTAGGGTCGGGCCGTGACCGTCGACGACCTGTTCGGCCTGGACGGCGCCGTCGCGATCGTGACCGGCGGGTCGTCGGGGCTGGGCGCGGCTCTGGCCCGGACCCTGGCGGGCGCCGGCGCCCGGGTCGCCGTCGTCGCCCGCCGGAAGGACCGGTTGGAGCCGCTGGCCGAGGAGGTCGGTGGGGCGGCCCTGGCCTGCGACCTGCTCGACGCCAAGGCGCTCGACGGCCTGGTGCCCCGGGTCGTGGACGCGCTCGGCCCGCCGAGCATCCTGGTGAACGCCGCCGGCGCCATCGCCGCGGTCCACCCGGCCGAGGAGGAGCCGCTGGACGACGTCCGCCGCACCGTCGAGCTCAACCTCGTGGCCCCGTTCCGGCTGTCCCAGGCCGTGTTCCCCCACCTGGTGGCGGCGGGCGGCGGGGCCATCGTCAACATCTCCTCGATCAGCGGCCACGTGGGCATCCCCGGCATCCCCCAGGCGTCCTACGCCGCCAGCAAGGCGGGCCTGTCGGGCCTGACGACCGAACTGGCCGTGCAGTGGGCCCGCCACCGGATCCGGGTGAACACGGTGGCGCCCGGCTTCTTCCGCAGCGAGATCACGGCCGAGGCGCTGTTCGACGACGAGCGGGGGAGTGCGTGGCTGCGGCGCAACACCCCGCTGCCGGACGAGGGCCGGGCCGAGGACGTCGTGGGCGCCGTCCTCTGGCTGGTGAGCGACGCCGGCCGCTTCACCACGGGCCAGACGATCGTCGTCGACGGGGGCTGGACCGCCCGCTGACCGGGGCAGGCGACCAGGAAGGGAGTGAGTGTACACTCGCTTCCGACCCGTTCGCCGGGGAGGACCTCATGGACAGGGAAGCGTTCGACCGCAGCCTCGCCCGCAGGCTTCTCCACCACATCGAGCACCGCACCACCGACCTCGCCGAGGACGTGATGGAGCTGCCGGCGGAGGTCTACACGTCGCCCGAGCAGCTCGAGCGCGAGGTCGAGGCCCTGTTCCTCGACCAGCCGCTGCTGCTGTGCCTGTCCGGGGCGCTGCCGGACCCGGGCAGCTACGTCACCGTCGACGTGTGCGGGACGCCGGTGCTCGTCACCCGGGACGGCGACGGCAAGGTGCGGGCGATGGCCAACGTCTGCCGCCACCGCGGGGTGCGGGTCGTCGACGGCCGCGGCACGGCCCGCCGCTTCACCTGCCCGTTCCACGCCTGGACCTACGACCTGGAGGGCACGCTCGTCGGGATGCCGACCGCCTCGGCGTTCGACGGCATGTGCCGGGAGGACAAGGGCCTCGTCCCGCTGCCGGTGGCCGAGGGCTACGGCCTGGTCGTCGGACGCCTCCGCCCGGGCGAGCCGGTCGACGTCGACGGGTACCTGGGTCCAGGGTTGTCCGAGGAGCTGGCCCTGCTCGACTTCGCCGGCTGGGGCACCTACGGCGAGGCCCACGTCCACGAGGTGGGGGCCAACTGGAAGGTCACGCTCGACACCTTCCGGGAGAACTACCACTTCGACCACCTGCACCGGGCGACGCTGGCGAGCTACGCCTACGGCGGGGTGCTGACCTTCGACGCCTTCGGCCCCCACCTGCGGAACTGCTCGGCCCTCCGGTCGATCGACGAGCTGCGGGACCGCCCGGAGGAGGAGTGGGGCGACGTGTCCCGCCACGTCAGCTACCAGTACTCGCTGTTCCCGAACACGTGCCTGACCTTCGACAGCCGGCACATCGAGCTGTGGCAGATCCTGCCCGACGGGGTCGACCGGTCGGTCGTGCTCCACACCCAGTTCGTCCGCCCTGGGCTGCCAGAGGACGAGCTGGCCACGCTGGTCGAGATGGCGCCGTGGATCTGCGAGACGGTGGTCGATGGTGAGGACTTCTGGGTCGCCGGCCGCACCGAGCCCGGCATCCGGACCGGCCTGATCGACACGGTGGTGTTCGGACGCAACGAGCCGGCGCCCCAGCACCTCCACCGGGGCTTCCTCACGGCGATCGAGGCCGCCGGGCCCCGCTAGCTAGCCCTGGGTCGCCACCTCGGCGGCGAGCAGGGCGTCGATCGCGTCGGGGGCGAGGCCCAGCTCGGCGAGCACCTCGACCGTGTGCTCGCCCACGCCCGGCAGGTGGAGGGCCGGCCCGCCGCCCGCGTCGGGGCCCCATCGCAGCAGCGGGCCGATCTGCTCGAACCGACCCCAGTCCGCGGTCTCGTAGGCCACTGCCCGACCGAGGTCGCGGTTGACGCGGTCCTCCAGGATCCGGCGGCGGAAGGCGTCGCGGGAGACGTCGTCGACCGCCTCCGCCAGCACGCCGAGCGCACGCAGCCGGGGCAGCCAGTCCTCGGCCGGCGCCGTCGCCAGGGCGCGTTCCAGGACCCGCTCGGCCGCCCGTGCATCGGCGTCGGTCTTCCCGCCCCGCAGCGGGGCGTAACGCTCGGGCAGGTCGGCGGCGTCCGGGAGCAGGCGGAGGGCGGCCCAGGCGTCCGGGTCCGGGACGACCACGGCCAGCCACGTGTCGCCCGCGGCGCGGTAGAGGCGGTAGCCGGGGCCGAAGCCGGTCTGGGCGCCGTCGAGCGCCGGACCACGGACGATGGCGCCGTCGCGGGCGAAGACGCCGCCGTGGAGCAACATCCCGGCCCCCAGCAGGCTGGTCCGGACCCGCTGGCCGCAGCCGGTGGTCGCCCGGGCGTGAAGGCCGGCCAGGATGCCCGCCGCAGCCAACCAGCCGCCGGACATGTCGATCGGGATCCAGGTCGCCGCGGTGGGGTCGTTGCCCTCGCCGCCGATGGCCCGCTCGAAGCCGGTCACCGCCTGCATCAGGGCGTCGTTGCCCGGGGCGGCCGCCCGCGGCCCCGACGACCCGAACGCGCTGGCATGGCAGTGGACCGCGCCGGGGTTGAGCGCGGCCACCGTCTCCTCGTCGATGCCGAGCCGCTCGGCCACCCCGACCCGGAAGTTGTGCAGCACCACGTCGGCGCCCCGCAGCAGCGCCTCGACCGCCGGGCGGGCGGCCGGGGCGGTGATGTCGAGGGCCAGGCTGCGCTTGCCCCGCTGGCAGGCGGCGACCGCGTAGGCCGCGGCCCGCATCGCCTCGCCCTCGGGCGGCTCCACCTTCACGACGTCGGCCCCGAGGTCGGCAAGGACCTGGGCGGCGAGGGGGCCCGCCACGAAGGCCGAGAAGTCCACGACCCGGACGCCCTCCAGCAGCCGCGTCCCCGGGGCGGGCGGCCTGGCACGCGCCTCGGCCAGCGGAACGACCTCGACCGGGGCGCCGACCACCACGTCGTCGTGCCCGTCGAGGCGGTCCGGGACGGCCAGGCCCACCTCGACCAGGTGGGGATCGGCCAGGGCCTCGCCGGGGGCCAGGATCGGCTCGCAGGCCACGCCGGCCGCCCGCAGCCGGTCGATCCAGACCGGGCGGGGCGCGGTGTCGAACGTGGCCTTCCAGCGCTCGGCCCGGGCGTTGAGGTGCCCGTTCATCTGCTCCGCGTAGTACCCCTCGGTGCTGGGCTCGTCGCCGAGGACCTCGATGACCTTGGCGTACATCCCCTTGCCGCCGAACCAGATCTGCAGCAGCTCGCCGTCCGAGCAGCGGTAGAGGAAGTGGGGGAAGAACGAGCCCTCCGCCCAGTACGACTCGATCTTGGGGGCGGCCCGCTCGGACCGCCCGATCATGCAGCCGAGCGTGGCCAGCAGGCCGTCGTACAGCGACGTCTCGGCCCAACCGCCCGCGCCGGTCAGCGCCCGCCGGCGCAGCAGGGCCAGGGCCGAGGCGGTGAGCAGGAACGCCGCCCCGGACGCGCCGGCCCGCACGTCGACCAGCATCGGCCCCGGGCGGTGCGCGGCGAGCTGCGTGCAGAACCCGGCGTTCGCCTCGACCAGCAGGGCGAAGTCCGCGACCTCGCCCGCCGCGGTGCGGCTCGGGCGGCAGCGGGCGTACACCAGCCCCGGGTTGACCGCCGCCATGTCGCCGACGCCGAGCCCCCGGCCCTCGACCATGGCCTCGCTCCCGTAGACGAAGGCGACGTCGGCGGCCGCCAGCCGGTCCCGGATCGCGCCCGGGTCGTCGGTGGCCACGACGTCCTTGCCCCGGTGCCAGGCTCGGCCCCAGGGCACGCCGGCGTCGATCGACGGCGCCGCGGTGCCGACCACGCGGGTCACCGAGGCGCCGAGGTCGGCGAAGAGCCGCCCGGGGAGCCCGCCGGCGTGGCCCAGCCCGAGGTCGGTGACCCCGACCGCCACCTCCACGACGGACACGCCGGCCAGGGGACCGGTCACGCGGCCGGCACCGTCAGCCGGGGGAGGACCTCCTCGGCGGCCAGCCGCACGACCTCCAGCGTGTCGTGGTGCGCCGCGGGCGAGATCACGACGTGGCGGGCGCCGGCGTCGACGTAGGCCTGGACCTTGGCCGCCACCTCCTCCGGCGTGCCGGCCGGGGCGATCCGGTCGAGCATCGCCCCCGGCTTGTCGCCGTAGGCGCGGCCGAGGAACGACGCCACGTCGTCCCGGGCCCGGTCGCCGTCGGCCCGGATCGAGCAGTACAGGTACAGCATCCAGTCGAAGCCGCCCAGGTCCCGCCCCACACGGCCGGCCTCGTCGCAGACCGTGGCCACCGACCGGCCGTAGGCACCGGGCGACACCAGGTACGGCATCCAGCCGTCGCCCCGGCGGGCCGCCCGGCGCATGGCCGCCTCCTTGCGGCCGGACACGACGATCGGCGGTCCTGCGGGCTGCATGCGCGGCCCGCCGGCGCCCGGCGGGACGACGGGGCGGAGCTCCGCCTCGTCGAGCCGGACGAAGCGGCCGTGGTGCGTGACCGGGCCGCCCCGCCACAGCGCTCGCAGCACGTCGATGGCCTCGTCGGTGCGGGCGCCCCGCTCGCCCACCGGCACCCCGGCGGCCGCGAACTCGGCGGCGAACTCGCCGCCGACGCCCACGCCGACGGTGACCCGGCCGCCCGACCGGGAGTCGAGGTCGGCCAACTGCTTGGCCACCACCACGGGCTGGTACAGCGGGAGGACCAGCACCGCGGTGCCGACCCGCACCCGCTCGGTCCACGCCGCCAGCAGCGCCAGCCGGGTGATCGCCTCGCCGGTGCCGGTGGGCGGGAGCACGTGCCCGCCCTGCCAGACCGATGCGATGGGGAGCCGCTCGACCTCTGCCAGCCACGCCCGGTCGGGCTCCGGCAGCGCGGCGGCACCCAGGGTGATGGAATCGGCGGGCACAGGGCGGCGAGTGTAACGGGAACGAGTGAGCGTGTACTTTCTCCCGCCGTCATGACCATCGGGATCCCGCCCGCCGTGACCGAGGAGACGGCGCCCTTCTGGGCGGCCGCCGGCGAGGGCCGCCTGCTGGTCGAGCACTGCACCAAGTGCGGCGCCGACGGGTTCCCGCCCCGCGGCATCTGCCGGGCCTGCCGGTGCCGGGAGACGTCCTGGGCCGAGGTCGCCGGGCCCGGCACGGTCTACAGCTACACGGTCAACCACCAGCGGTGGCTTCCGGACCTGGAGGTCCCCTACGCCGTCGTGCTGGTCGAGTTCGCCGGCCACCCCGGCGTCCGCGTCCCCGGCCGGCTGCGGGGCTGCGCGCCCGACGAGGCCGCCGTCGGCATGGCGGTCGAGGTCGGCTTCGAGCCCGGCCCCGGCGGCTTCGCCGTCCCGAGCTTCGTGGCGGTGCGATGACCGCGCCGGAGGCCGCCGAGCGCCGCGCCGTGATCTCGGGCGTGGGCCAGTCGGCCATCGGGCGCCGGCTCGACCGGTCGGGCCTGCAGCTCACGCTGGACGCCATCCTCGCCGCGATCGCCGACGCGGGCCTCGACCTCGACGACGTAGACGGCCTGGCCATGTTCCCCGGCGGCGGCGCCGCCAACCTGCCCGGCTACGCCAACGGAGACATCTACGAGGTCCAGGACGCGCTGCGCCTGCGCACGACCTGGCGCCAGGGCCAGGTCGAGGGCATGAGCCTGCCGTTCTACGGACCGGCGATGGCGGTGGCCACCGGCCAGGCCCGCCACGTCGTCGTCTACCGGACGGTGAAGGAGGGCAGCGCGTCCCGCGCCGCGGGCGGCCGCCCAGCCTACGGCTCGACCAAGCCGGTGGCCGAGGGGCCGCTGGCCTGGCTGCTGCCGGTCGGGATGCTGTCGCCTGTGGTCCAGGTGGCGCCCTACGCCACCCGCTACATGCACGACTTCGGCGTGACACGCGAGCAGCTGGCGTGGATCCCGGTCGTCCAGCGGGCCCACGCCGGGCGGAACCCCGACGCCGTCTACCGCGACCCGCTCACGGTCGACGACTACCTGGCCGCCCGGATGATCTCGACGCCCATGTGCCTGTACGACTGCGACGTACCGGTCGACGGCGCCACCGCGATCGTCGTGTCGGCGGCGGCGACCGCATCCGACCTGCGGGCGCCCGTGCGCATCGAGGCGATGGCCGGCGTGATCGACGGCCGGCCGTCGTGGGACCAGTGGGAGGACATGGACCGGGTCGGGCACGCCACCGCCGCCGCCATGTGGTCCCGGACCGACCTGCGGGCGGGCGACGTCGACGTGGCCCAGCTGTACGACGGGTTCACGATCGAGGTCGTGTGGTGGCTCGAGGCGCTGGGGTTCTGCGGCACCGGCGAGGCGGGCGAGTTCGTGGCGGGCGGGTCGCGCATCGGGACCGGCGGCGAGGTGCCGCTCAACACGTGGGGCGGACAGCTGTCGGGCGGTCGGCTGCACGCCGCCTTCGGGCACACGGCCGAGGCGGTCCGCCAGCTGCGGGGCGAGGCCGGCGCGCGCCAGGTGACGGGGGCCGAGGTGGCGGTGGTGACGAACGTCGGCGGGTACGAGGCAGGCGCGGCCCTGCTCACCCGCCTGTAGGAGGAGGAGACGATGGTGGAGCGAGCGGGGCGCGTCGAGGGCAAGGCGGCGATCGTGACGGGGGCGGGGTCGACGCCCGGCCCGGGGATCGGCACGGGCAAGGCCGCAGCGGTCGTGTTGGCCCGCGAGGGGGCGCGCGTGCTGCTGGTCGACCTGTTCCCCGAGCGGGCCGAGGAGACCCGGGCGCTCATCGAGTCCGAGGGAGGGACCGCCCGCGTGTTCCCGGCCGACTGCACGCGCTCCGACGACTGCGCGGCGATGGTGGCTGCCGCCGTCGACGCCTTCGGGGCCGTGGACGTCCTGGTGAACAACATCGGCCGGGCCTTCGTCGGGACGGTCGTCGACACCAGCGAGGCGGACTGGGACCGGGTGATCGACCTCAACCTCCGCACCGCCTTCCTGGCCTCCAAGCACACGGTGCCGGTGATGGCCGGCAACGGCGGCGGGTCGATCGTCAACGTCTCGTCGATCTCGGCGGTCCGGGGCGACGGCACCGTGGCCTACTCGGCGGCCAAGGGCGCGCTGCTGGCGATGACCGTCGACATGGCGTACTCGCACGGCCGGGACGGGATCCGGGTCAACGCCATCGCCCCGGGCCACATCACCACGCCCATGGTCCACTCGGTGCAGGCGCCGGGGCCCCGCGCCGAGTTCATGGACACGATGCGGCGGGAGGCCGGGCTGCTCGGCACGCCGGGCGACGGCTGGGACGTCGGCTGGGCGGTCGGGTTCCTGGCCAGCGACGAGGCCCGCTGGATCACCGGCACCCTGCTCCCGGTGGACAGCGGGGTCCTCAGCGTGGCCCCGCTGATGATGGCGTCCCACTTGCGGGCGGTCCCGGAGCCTTCGTAACGTAGGTGAGCGATCACTCATTATTGGGAGGGGTGCCCCATGGCCCTGTGCGAGCGCTACGCGGTCGCCGATGTCGACTCGCACATCATCGAGCCGGCCGACCTGTGGACCTCCCGCGTGCCGTCGCGCTGGGGTGACCTCGTCCCCCACGTCCGCTTCCACGAGCGGCGCCAGGAGGACTACTGGTACGTCGGCGACACGAAGCTGTACGGGGTCGGCGCCTTCGCCCAGGCCCGGTGGCCGGAGTTCCCGCCCTCGCACCCCCGCCGGCTGTCCGAGGCGTTCGAGCCGGCGCTCGACGCCAAGGCCCGGCTCGCCTACCTCGACGAGGTCGGCGTCCACTACCAGCTGCTGTACCCCAACATCCTGGGGTTCCACAGCCACGTCTTCCTCAACCACATGCCCCCGGAGCTCGCCACGGAGTGCGTGCGGGCCTACAACGACTGGCTGGCCGAGTGGTGCTCGGCCGACTCGCGCCGGCTCGTCCCGATGATGATGCTGCCGTTCTGGGACATCGACGAGTCGGTGGCCGAGATGCGGCGGGCCCACGAGCTCGGGCACAAGGGCGTGCTGTTCGCGGCCCGCTACGACAAGGTCGGGCTGCCCCGCCTGGTCGACGACCACTGGGAGCCGCTGCTCGGCCAGGCCCAGGACATGGGCCTGAGCATGAACTTCCACGTCGGGTTCCTGAGCTCGCCCGACGACCTCAAGGGCGCGGTCGACCAGTCCCGCAAGCTCGACTTCACCAAGGAGAGCTCGCTGGTCCTGCTGGGCAACGCCCAGAACATCGCCGAGGTGGTGCTGAGCGGCGTCTGCCACCGGTACCCCGACCTCAACTTCGTGTCGGTCGAGAACGGCGCCGGCTGGCTGCCGTTCCTGGCCGAGAGCATGGACTGGCAGTGGCTCAACGTCGGCGCCCACAAGGACTACCCCGACCGGCTGCTGCCGAGCGAGTACCTGTACCGGCAGGTGTACGGCATGTTCTGGTTCGAGCGGGAGGCGGTCCGATCGGTGATCGACCAGCTGGCCGACAACCTCATGTTCGAGACCGACTTCCCCCACGCCACGAGCCTGTCGCCCGGCCCGGCGTCCGAGTCGCCGAGCCCGCGTGACGTGGTCGAGGAGGCACTCGGCGGCCTGCCCGACGACGTGGTGGGCAAGGTGCTCCAGCACACCGCGACCCGGCTGTACCACCTCGACCCCCCGGCCGCGGCGTGACAGCCGAGGTGACCGAGGGCTCGATCACCGACGACTGGATCGCCAACCACTTCGACCTGCATGCCCACGAGCTGGGGCAGGACCTCCACCCGACGCTGGCCCGGGCCCGGCGGCTCTGCCCGATCGCCCACAGCGATCAGCACGGGGGCTACTGGGTGGCGACCCGCTACGAGGACGTGCTGGCGATCGCCCAGGACTGGGAGACGTGGAGCAACGAGCTCGGGATCACGGTCCCGCACGTCGCGCCGTCGGGCGGGTCCCGCGGGTCGGGGCGGATGCTGATCCTGCCGGTCGGCATCGACCCGCCCCTGCAGCGCACCTTCAAGCGGTTGATCAACCGCTACTTCACGCCCGCCGCGGTCGCGCCGTGGGAGGACGAGACCCGGGCGCTCGTCACCCGGCTGATCGAAGGGTTCGCCGACCGGGGCCAGTGCGAGTTCATGGAGGCGTTCGCCCGCCCGTTCCCCGGCCTGGCGTTCTTCGACCTGGCGCTGCACGCCCCGGCCGACGACCTGGACCAGGTCAACGCCTGGGCCACGGTCGCGTCGTCGACCCACCTGCCGGAGTCCCGGGACGGGATCATGCAGCTGGCGATGTGGATCGCCGAGTTCGTGAAGCGCCGGCGGGAGGAGGGACCGCGGGGCGACGTGGTCGACGCGGTGATGGCCGCGGACATCGACGGCCGCCCGATCACCGAGGCGGAGGCGATCGGCACCATCCACCTGCTCATCCTCGGCGGCCTGGAGACGACGGCCGGCGTGCTGGGGATGGCGATGCAGCGCTTCTGCGAGCACCCGGAGATCCCGGACCTGCTGCGCGCCCGGCCGGAGCTGATCCCGGACGCAGTGGAGGAGCTCCTGCGCCTGGACTGCTCTTTCATCGCCATCGGCCGCACCGCCCGCCACGACACGACGCTGGGCGACCGTGAGGTCAAGGCGGGCGAGCGGGTGATCATCTACTGGGCGTCGGCCAACCGCGACGAGGCCGAGTTCCCCGAACCGGACGACTTCGACCTGACCCGCGCCCAGAACCGCCACATCGCCTTCGGCGCCGGCCCCCACCGCTGCGCCGGCTCGAACCTGGCCCGGATGAACCTCCGCGTGGCCCTGGAGGAGCTCCTCCGCCGCCTCCACGACATCCGCCTGCAGCCCGGCGCGGACATCCAGTTCCACTCGACGTTCAACCGCGCCCCGCTCTCGATCCCGATCGCCTTCACCCCGGCGTAGGCGGCCGCCGGCCGCTCAGCCGCTGCCCTGCGCTTCGATCGCGTCCGCGGTCGCGCCTGCCGGCGGCATCGCCGCGATCTCCCGGCCGAGCGCCGCGGCCGCCTCCTTCGGCCCCGACCCCCCGAGCACCGTGCGAAGTGCCTGGGCCTGGGCCGGGACGTCGGCGGCATCCGACCCGGAGACGGTGACTCCCGCGCCGACGCGCTCGAGATTGGCGGCGTTGGCGAACTGGTCGGCACCGCGCGGGAGGCTGACGAGGGGAACGCCGTGCGCCAGCGACGCCAGCACCGTGCCGGAGCCGCCGTGGCACACCACCGCGGCGGAACGGGGCAACACCTCCGCCTGCGGCACGTACCGCTCGACGACCACGTTCGCCGGGACGGTGCCGAGGCTGGCGGGATCGCCCGTGGGGCCGACCGTGACGAGGACCTCGTCCGCCAGGCTCGCCGCTGCCTGCACCGCGGCGTGGAAGCCGGCGTCGACCTCGTTCCACACGGTGCCGAAGGTGACGTACACCAGCCCACCGGATGCCGCGACGCCCTCCGCCGGGCGGCAGAGCTGTGTCGCCGTGACGTGCGACATGTCCTGCGAGCGGAGCGATGGCGGGTAGATGTCGACGTAGAGGCCCCGATAGCTGCCGGCGTAGTCGTCCGGCTCGAGGCCGGACTCCCGCCACAGCGGAGCCATCTGCTCTCCGGTCCGGCGGATCGACTTCTCGGGCATGATCTCGCCGAACCCGTGGCAGACGGAGGGCACGCCGATCCACGCGGCGACGAGAGGCCCGGCGAGCTCCGCCGCGTCGTGGAGCACGAGGTCGGGTGGCCACGCGCGTACGAGATGCCGGAGGGCCTCGACCACGGGCGGTGCGCTGAGCTCGCCGAACAGCTTGCTGAAGGCGACCGCGCGGCGTTCGTCCTCGGGCAGCGACCACGTGTCCGGGTAGCGGCGGAAGAACTCGGCCAGACGATCGCGGACGGTCATGCCGGCCACGGTCACGTCGAAGCCGGCGTCGACGATGACATCGGTGTTTCCGGGGCCGGCCAGCCACTTGAGCTCGTGCCCGCGGGCGAGCAGCTCACGCGCCGATGAGAGCACGGGGAGCACGTGTCCGAGGCCGGCCGTGGTCGTCACCAGGATCCTCACGCCCTCCGCCCTCCCGTGTCGACTCCCGCCGCGAGCATCGGACGGAAGTAAACCGTCACCCCGGCGGTGACGCCAGCCTCGTGGCGCCGACGGACCGGCCGTCAGCTGCGGAGCAGCCGGCCGGGCCTGGCCCCGGGCAGGTCCTCGCCGGCGACGCGCGTGGGGGTGCCGTTGACCCACACGTGCTCGATGCCCGTGCTGCGGACGATCAGGCGGTCGGCGCCACCGGGTTGGTCGTGGACGCGTTCGACCGGGCCGCAGCCGACGTCGTCGGGGTCGAAGGCGACCAGGTCGGCGTGGTAGCCCTCGCGAACCAGGCCGCGCTCGGGGAGGCGGAACGCGACGTGGGGGTGGCCGGTCAGGCGCCAGACCGCGTCCTCCAGCGACAGCGCCTCGCGGTCCCGCACCCAGTGGCCCAGCAGGTGGGTGGAGTAGCACGCGTCGCACAGCTGGGTGGCGTGGGCGCCGGCGTCGGACAGGCCGAGCAGCGTGCGCCCGTCGGCGAGGAGGTCGCCGATCTCGTCGTCGCCGTCGTTGTCGAGGACGATGCGGAACCTCGTCGCCATGCCGTCGGCCAGCGCCAGGTCGAGCATCGCGTCGAAGGGCGTCGTTCCCCGCTCCGCGGCCAGGCGGTCGAGCGGGACGCCGACCGCGTCGGCGTGGATGCCCGTCTCCTCGATGCTGGTCTTGGGCCAGCGGTGGCTCCACGCGTCCAGCGTCACGTCCCGGGCCCGGTCGCGCCACGCGTCGTCCGCGTACAACGCGGCCCGGGAGTCCCGGGGGCGGGCCAGGACCTCCTTCCACACGTCGATCTCGGCCAGCGGGACCGGGTCGAGCATGCCGATCTGCATCACGATCGGCCGGCAGGCGATCTGGGGGTACACCTCGCCGGGCAGGGCCGCACTTCGCTCGACCGTGCGTTGGGCGGCGCCCGGCTTGTCGGCCCGGGCGACCAGGGCGGTCCACGTGACCGGGACGCCGTTGCGCACCGCCAGGTCGGAGAACTGGTCGATGAACAGGCCCGGGCCGATCGAGACCTGGATGACGCCCCGCCCCAGCTCGCCGAGGACCGACGCCAGCGCGTACACCTCGTCGAGCGCCGCGAACCGGCTCGGGACCGGGCGCCCGTAGGCGCCCTGGTGGGCCGGCTGGCGAGACGTCGAGAACCCGATGGCGCCGGCCTCGAGCGCCTCCCGCAGGACCGCCCGCATCGTGTCGACCTCGGCCGGCGTCGCCGGCCGCTCGTCCCCGCCCACCACGAACAGCCGCAGCGGCGTGTGGCCGAGGAACGCGCCGATGTTCAGCCGCTTCGGCCGGTCGTCGAGCGCCCGCAGGTACTCGGGGAACGACTCGAAGCACCAGTCGATGCCGGCCTCCAGGGCCTCCATCGCCATCCCCTCGACGTTCTCCAGCGTCCGGACCACGACGTCGCGGTGCTCGGGCCGGGTCGGCGCCACCCCGAACCCGCAGTTGCCCATCACGACGCTGGTGACGCCGTGCCAGCTCGACGGCGTGAGGTCGCCGTCCCACAGGACCTGGGCGTCGTAGTGGGTGTGGACGTCGATGAACCCAGGGGCCAGGACCAGGCCGTCGAGGTCGACGACGTCGGCGCCGGCAGCGGCGTCGAGCCCGCCCGGGAATCCGATGCCGGCGATCCGGTCGCCCTCCACGGCGACGTCGGCGGGGCGCGCGGGAGCACCGGTGCCGTCGATGAGCGTGGCGCCTCTGAGCAGGGTGGCCATCGCAGAAGATTAGCGAGTACTCGCTCACTTGTCCGCCCTGGTACGGTCGCGCCCGTGGACGCACAGCTGCTGGACAGGCCGGCGTTCTTCATCGGGGGACGGTGGGTGGCGCCCACCTCGGACGAGCGGTTCGGCGTCGTGTCGCCCGCCACCGAGGAGGTCGTCGGGCACGTCCCGCTGGCCGAGGCGGCCGACGTCGACCGGGCCGTCGACGCCGCCCGCCGGGCGTTCGACGAGGGCCGGTGGCCCCGGACCCCGCCGGCCGAGCGGGCCGCCGTCCTGCGCCGGGCGGCGGTGCTGCTGCGAGCCCGCACCGACGACATCGCGACCGTGACGGCCACCGAGATGGGCTGCGCCATCAGCCAGGCACCCCAGGCCCAGACCGGCATGGTCGGCCGGCTGTTCGACTACTACGCCGACCTCCTCGGCACCTTCGAGCTCGAGCGCCGGGTCGTGACCGAGGACCGCGCCGGCCTGGTGGTGCACGACCCGGTCGGCGTCGCCGCCGCCATCATCCCGTGGAACGCTCCCGTGACCCTGGCGGCCTGGAAGGCGGCACCGGCGCTCGCCGCCGGCTGCACGGTCGTGATCAAGCCGCCGCCCGAGGCCCCCCTCAGTGGGTTCGTGCTGGCGGAGGCCCTGGCCGAGGCCGGCGTGCCCGACGGTGCGGTCAACGTCGTCCCCGGCGGCCGGGAGGCCGGCGAGCACCTCGTCACCCACCCGGGCGTCGACAAGGTCGCCTTCACCGGCTCCACCGACGCCGGCAAGCGGATCATGGCCCGCTGTGCCGAGCGGGTGACCCGGGTGTCGCTCGAGCTCGGTGGCAAGTCCGCCGCCATCGTGTGCGACGACGCCGACCTGGCCGTCGCCATCCCCCGCATCGTGGGCGGCGGCATGCACCTGTCGGGCCAGGTGTGCGGCGCCCACACCCGCATCCTCGTGGCCCGCGACCGCTACGCCGAGGCCGTCGAGGCGGCCGGCGCCGCGGCCGAGCGCATCCCCTACGGCGACCCGTTCGACCCGAAGACCGTCGTCGGCCCGCTCGTCGCCGAGCGCCAGCGGGCCCGGGTGGAGGGCTACATCGCGTCGGCCGTCGACGAGGGTGCCCGCGTCGTGGCCGGCGGCGCCCGGCCGGCCCATCTGCCCCGAGGGTGGTACGTGCCGCCGACGATCCTGGCCGACGTGCACAACGGCATGCGGGTTGCCCGCGAGGAGATCTTCGGCCCCGTGCTGTCGTTCATCCCCTGCGACGGCGAGGACGAGGCCGTCCGGATCGCCAACGACTCCCGCTACGGCCTGTCGGGCGGCGTCTGGTCCGGCGACGACGGGCGGGCCCTGGCGATCGCCCGCCGGATGCGGACCGGCAGCGTCGCGGTCAACGGCTCGTACCCACCGTTCCCGCTGGTGCCGTTCGGAGGACTGAAGGAGTCCGGCCTCGGACGCGAGCTCGGCCCCGAGGGGCTGCTGGCCTACCTCGAGCCCCGCAGCATCGGCCTGCCCCCGTCCCTGGCCGGGAGCCGGTGATGGCGATCACCGCCGACTGGCGCGCCCGGCACTTCGACCACCTGTCGCCGGACCTCGCCGCCGACCTCCACGACACGCTCGCCCGCATGCGGGACGACCACCCGGTCGCTTGGAGCGACGAGCACGGCGGCTTCTGGGTCGTCACCCGCTACGAGGACGTGCTGCGGGTCGCCCAGGACTGGGAGACGTTCAGCTCGGCCCAGGGCGTCAACGTGCCGGCACCCGCGACGCCGGTCAACGCCATCCCCGAGGTCATGGACCCGCCGCTCCACCGCGAGTTCAAGCGCCTCATCAACGCCTGGTTCACACCGACCGTCGTCGGCCGGTACGAGGCGGCGACCCGGCGCCTCGTCACTCGCCTGATCGACGGCTTCGCCGAGGACGGACGCTGCGAGTTCATGGAAGCGTTCGCCCGGCCGCTGGCAGGCCTCGCCTTCTTCGACGACGTGCTGCACGCGCCGGCCGACCAGGTCCCGGCGCTGTACGAGATGGCCAACGCGGCATCGACGCCGAACCACCCCCGCCGGGCCGAGGGCTGGCAGGGCATGGCGGCCTGGATCACGGGGTTCGTGGCCCGGCGCCGGACCGAGCCGCCGGCCGGCGACGTGGTCGACGCCGTGCTCGGGGCGGAGATCGAGGGCCGGCCGATCACCGACCACGAGATCCTGGGTGTCGTCCAGCTGCTCATCCTGGGCGGGCTGGAGACGACCGCCGGGGCGCTCGGCCAGTTCATGGTCCGGTTCTGCGAGGACGCGGAGCTCGCCGACCTCCTGCGGACGCGGCCCGAAGCGCTGCCGGCCGCGGTCGAGGAGCTGCTGCGCCTCGACCCGCCGTTCATCGCCATCGCCCGCACCGCCACCCGGGACGCGGAGGTCGGCGGGCAGCGGATCGAGGCCGGCCAGCGCGTGCTCCTGTACTGGGCCTCGGCCAACCGTGACGACGCCGAGTTCCCGGATCCGCACACGTTCGACCTGGACCGGGCCCGCAACCGCCACCTGTCCTTCGGCGCCGGTCCCCACCGCTGCGCCGGGTCGAACCTCGCCCGGATGAACCTGCGCATCGCGCTGGAGGAGCTGCTGCGCCGCCTGCACGACGTCCGCCTCGACGGCGACGGGCCGATCCACTACCACTCGGTCCTCAACCGGTCGCCGCAGGCGGTCCCGATCACGTTCACGACCTGAGGAGAGCACCATGGCCCGGCGCACCCTGCTCACCAACGCCCGGGTGGTGGCGTGCTCGGGCGAGGTGGCCGAGCGCCCGTTCGACGGCGACGTGCTTCTGGACGGCGACCGCATCGGCGAGGTGTTCCGGGGCCAGGCGCCGATCGAGCCCGGGTCGGCCGAGCTCGTCGACCTGGCGGGTGCGACCGTCCTGCCCGGCCTGTGCGACGCCCACACCCACATCAGCTGGCCGCTCGACTTCGTGTTCGACCACCCCGAGATCACGGCCATGCCGGACGACGAGCACGCCCTGGAGGTCGCCGGCGTGGTCCGCACCTACCTGCGCTCGGGCTACACGCTGCTGGTCGGCGCGGGGGCGCTGAAGCCGCGGGTCGACGTCCTCGTCCAGCGGGCGGTCGACAAGGGCCTGGTCGAGGGGCCGCGGCTGCTTCCGTCGGGCGAGATGATCACCCAACGGGGCGCGATCGGCGCCGGAAACCTGCGGGAGGTCGGCGACGCCGAGGAGATGCGCCGGGCCGTCGGCGAGCAGGTCGAGCTGGGCGTGAAGGTGGTCAAGCTCATGGCCTCGGGCGACGGCATCGTGCCCGACCACCCGTCGCAGACCACGTACCTGGACGACGCCATGGTGGCGGCCGCGGTCGAGGAGGCGGCGGCCGGCGGCGCCTTCGTCACCGCCCACGCCCGAGGACCGGAGTCGGTGAGGATGTGCGTGCGCAACGGCATCCGCATCGTCCACCACGCCACGTACCTCGACGACGACGCCATCAGCGCGCTCACCGAGGCCCGGGACGACGTGTGGGTGTGCCCGGGGCTGCACTACCTGCGGCGCATGGTGGACGGCGGGGCCGAGCCGTTCGGCATCACCGCCGAGCGCATCGAGGCGGCGCTGTACCCCGAGGAGCTCCAGGCCCAGCTCGAGGGCCTCCGCAAGCTGCACAGCAACGGCGTGCGGCTGGTGGCGGGCGGCGACTTCGGGCACCAGTGGACGAGGCACGGCACCTACGCGGCCGAGCTCGTGGCCTACGTGGAGCTTGCCGACCTGTCGCCGCTGGAGGCGCTGCTCACAGCCACGGCCAACGCCGGTCCGCTCGTGGGAGAGCGCCTCGGGCGGATCGAGCATGGCTACGCCGCCGACCTGGTGGTGCTCGATGGCGACCCGACAGCCGACGTCTCGCTCCTGCTCGACCGGGACCGCATGGGCGCGGTGGTGCGTGGCGGTGTCCCGGTGGCGGGCGCCGCGGGCTGGGGCGGCGTCGAGCGCTGGGCCCGCAGCCGGCGATGAACGACCCCGTGTTCCGCAGCGTCGATGCGGTCACGGTCCCCGTCCCGGACCTCGACGCGGGGATCGCCTTCTAGGGGGACGGTCTCGGGCACCCGCTGCGCTGGCGCAACGACGAGATCGGCCAGGCGGGACTCGGGCTGGCCGGCAGCGACACCGAGATCGTGCTGACCACGCAGCACCGCTACGAGCCCCGCGTGACCGGGGTCAGACGATGACGGTCCGGACGCCCTCGGCCCGGTCGAGGGCGTCGATGCCGTCGTTGACCCCGTCGAGCGTGATGTGCCGGGACACCAGTGAGCCGAGGTCGAGGCGGCCGGTCTCGGCGAGGTGGACGTAGCGGGGGAAGTCCCGCAGGATCTGGGCGCCGCCGACCTTGGAGCCCACGAGCTTCTTGCCGGAGAACACCGCCCGCAGGGCCGGTAGCTCGATGACGTCGTCCTTGGACGGCATGCCGACGACCGTGACGGTGCCGGCCTGGCGGGCCATGTCGAAGGCCTGGACGATGAGCTCCGGCCGGCCCACGACCTCGAACGTGTAGTCGGCGCCGCGGCCCGCGGTGAGGGCACGGACCTGCTCGATCGGGTCCGCCTCGGCCGGGTCCACGGCGTGGGTGGCGCCGACCCGCAGGCTGGCCTCCCGGCGGGACGCGGCCGGGTCGATGGCGACGATCGTCGCCGCGCCGGCGATGCGGGCGCCCTGGACGACCGACTGCCCGACCCCGCCGCAGCCGATGACGGCGACGCTCGACCCCGGCTGCACGCCCGCGGTGTTCAGCGCGGCGCCGAGGCCGGTGGTGACCCCGCAGCCGAGCAGGGCGAGCTGGTCGTCGGCCAGGTCGGTGTGCACCGGGACGATCGAGGCCTCGTCCACCACCATCGCCTCGGCGAACGTGCCGCAGCCGCACACCGCGGTGGCCGTGCGGCCGTCGGGCAGGTCGAACCGCTTGGCGGCCAGCACGGCCGGGCCCAGCTCGCAGTGGTTGGACAGGCCGTTGAGGCACCACCAGCACGATCCGCAGGCCGGGGAGACCGATGCCAGCACGCGGTCGCCGGCGGTCGCCCGCCGCACCTCGGGACCGATGGCCTCGACGCGCCCGCAGCCCTCGTGCCCGGGGACGATGGGGAGCGGTAGGTTGGAGAGACCGCGGATCACCGTCAGGTCGGTGTGGCAGATGCCGCTGGCCGACAGCCGGACGAGCACGTCCCGGGGGCCGATCGCCGGCGTGGGGAGGTCCTCGACGACGAGCGGATCACCGACGTCGTAGGCGACGGCGACCCTCACGGGTGGCCCCCGGCTCCGGTCAAGTGAGCGAGCACTCGCTCAATGTAGCCGTCGTCGGAGGTGAGTGACCGCCCGCTCACCAGGGCGGTATCGTGCGCCCATGACCACACGGCAGGCGTCACGCTCGACCGGCAACGACACGCCGCCGGCCCGCCCTCGGCGCCTGACCGCGGCGGCCCGCCGCAGCTCGATCCTCAAGGCCGCCCGGCGCGCCTTCACCGAGACCGGCGACATGAACGGCACCACCATCCGCCATATCGCCGAGCGGGGCGGCATCAGCGAGGGCGTGATCTACCGCCACTTCGAGAGCAAGGACCAGCTGTTCTACGAGGCCGTGGTCGAGCCGCTGCGCCAGGCCGTGGACGACCTCGTCGCCGCCACCGAGGTGGTCGACCGGGACGAGCCGCTGACCCCCGAGCGCCAGCTGGAGACCATGAACGGCCTCTACCGCCAGCTGATCGCGACACTCGGCGAGGTGCTGCCGCTGCTCGGCCTCGTGCTGTTCGGCGACCCTGCCGTCGCCCAGCGCTTCTACCGCGACAACTTCTCCGTCGCCATGGACCGCCTGGCGATGGCGTGGAAGAGGGTGGAGGACCGCTACGGCTACGAGATGGAGAGCCCGGACATCTCGGCCCGAGCAGTCATGGGCATCGCACTCGTCCTGGCTCTGGAGAGTCATCACAACCGGGCGTTCGAGAAGGACCGGGCGCTGGCGCTCGTGAGCCACGGCACGGTCAAGGGCTTCTTCCCGGAGCTCGTCCCCTCCCGCCGCCGGCGCTGACGCCGTGCCCCGCGGCATCCTCGTCGTCCGCTCACGCCCGGTCAGCCCCGAGCGGGAGGACGAGTACAACGCCTGGTACAGCGGCGTCCACGTCGCCGAGCTGCTGCAGGTGCCCGGCTTCGAGTCGGCCCGCCGCTTCCGGCGGGTGGGCGAGGGCGAGAGCGACTACCTCGCCGTGTACGAGGTCGAGGCCGACGACCTGGCTGCCCCGCTCCGGGAGCTGCGCCGGCGGTCCGCGGCGGGCGAGACGACCCGCAGCGATGCCATCCAGACCGACCCGCCGCCGGAGATCGTGCTGTACGAAGCCCTCGATTGACGGGCGATCGAGCACCGTGCGACGCTAGTAATTGGGCGTTCACTTCGTTCGATAGGTGACCGCGGAGGTCGCGACAGCTGTGGAGTACCTGCTCATCGACGCGGACGGGCACTACTACGAGCCCGACGACTGCTTCACGCGTCACATCGAGGCCAGGTGCCGCGACGCGACCGTGAGCGTGCGCCGGGGCGACGACGGGCTCGGCCGCGTGTACGTCGGCGACAACCGTACGTTCATGAGCGTGATGCCGGGCGACTACGCCTCGGCCCCCGGCGCGCTGCAGGGCCTGTTCGTCGGCGACATCGCCGAGGGCTTCAGCCACCGGGACGTGATCAACGCCAAGGACCACCCCGAGTTCACGACCCGCGAGCCGCGGTTGGCGCTGCTGGACCGGCAGGGCGTCGAGGCCCAGATCCTGCTGCCGACGCTGGCCATCGCCGTCGAGGAGGACCTGGCCCATGACGTCGAGCTGACCTACGCCAGCCTGCGGGCCTTCAACCGCTGGCTGGAGGAGGACTGGGGCTACGGCGCCGACGGCCGCATCTTCGCCGTGCCGCTGCTGTCGCTCCTCGATCTCGACCGGGCGATGGCCGAGCTCCACCGGGTCCTCGACCTCGGCACCAAGCTCGTCCACCTGCGCCCCGGCCCGATCGGCGGCCACTCGCCCGCGCACCCCCGCTTCGACCCGTTCTGGTCGACGGTCACCGAGGCCGGCGCCAGCGTCGTGTTCCACACCTCCAACAGCGGCTACGCCCGCTTCTACGGCACGCTGTGGGACGAGGACCCGGCCAACCCCTCGCACCTCCAGTCGCCGCTCCAGTGGGCGCTGTGCAACACCGAGCGGCCCCTCGTGGACACGCTGATCGCGCTGACGCTGCACAACCTCTTCGGTCGCCATCCCGACGTGCGCATCCTGTCGATCGAGAACGGCAGCGCCTGGCTGCGCCCGCTGCTCAAGACCGTCGACAAGGCGGCCGCGCTGGGCCGGCGGGGCCCCAAGCTCGGCGGTGACCTGGCGGACCGGCCGAGCAAGGCCCTGCTCGCCCACCTCTACGTGTCGCCGTTCCCGGAGGACGACGTGGTCGACCTCATCGGCGTGATGGGCGCCGACCACGTGCTGTTCGGGTCGGATTACCCCCACCCCGAGGGGCTGCGCGAGCCGGCAGACTTCGTCCGCCTGCTGGACGGCTGCGACCCGGTCACCACCGAGAAGGTGCTGCGGGGCAACACGGCCAACCTGCTGGGCCTGCCGCAGCTCCAGCCGGCGTGACGGGCGCCGCCGCGGTCGTCGAGGAGCTGGGCCGCCGGTTCCGGGCCGGCGACCGGGACGGGGCGCGGGCGCTGCTGGCGCCCGACGTGCGGATCCAGCAGCCGGTGTCGCTGCCCCACGGTGGCTGGCACCACGGCCCCGGCGGGATGGACGCCATGGGCGCGGCGTTCGCCGAGCACTGGGACCGCACGATCGGGCCCGCGGAGATCCACGGCGACGGCGACACCGCCGTCCAGGTCACGACCCAGACCTGGACGGCCAAGGCCACCGGCCGGTCCGCCACCGTCGACGTCGTCGAGCTGTTCCGGTGCGAGGGCGGGCGGATCGCCGAGATCCGGGTGTTCCAGCAGGACACGCACGCCCTGCTGGCGACGCTCGACACGCCCTAGCCGAGCGTCTCCTCCCGCAGGCACACGGACCAGCACTCCGACGGCGACCACAGGTCGGCCGGCACCGGGCGGGAGGCGAACCACTCGGCACGGCGCAGGAGGCCGTCGAGCCTGTCGAACCACACCTCGTTGACGGCGTCGAAGGGGGGATCGGACCCAGGCGGCGGATGGTCCTGGGCGTAGGCGAACCCCCGGAGGTCGTCGGGGATCGATTCGCCGCCCAGCCGCCCGGCCTCGCGGCGCCAGCGGGCGGCGAACTCGGCAGCCGACAGGGCCGGGTTGCGACGCCCAAACGACATCATCTTCAGGCCGTCGCCGCCCGCGTCCCGGTGGGCGGCCAGCGCGTCGGCGCCCCGCAGGACGACCTCCTCGACGGCCACCGCCACCGCGCCGGGCCCCAGGGCGAGGGCGCGGGCGGTGGGCTCGCCCGCGAACCACAGGACGTCGACGGCCGCGACCGGGGCCGGCGGCAGGCCGGGGAGGTCGAGGGGGGTGCCGAGCGCGGCGTGGACCGGCTCGCCCCGCCATGCGGCCCGGACGGCGGCGGGGTCGTCGCGGACGACGCAGACGACCTTCGTCGTCACCGGGCGGCGGCGATCGCGGCCCGCCAGCGCTCGACCGCCTCGCTCTTGATGTCCTCGTAGCCGCGGATCGCCTGGACGCTGCTGGCCAGGTCGACGGCGGCGTCGTAGGTCGCCGGGGTCAGGCCGTCGACCGCCGCCGCCACCAGGGCGGCGTACTCCTGGGCCACCGCCCGCTCCTCCCGCCGGTGGCGGGCGTAGCCGAACACGTCGAGCGGCGTGCCGCGCAGCCGCCGCATCGCGGCCAGCCCCCGGAACGCAGGCCGGGCCGCGCCCGCGGGGAGGGCGATCTTGCGGTCGACGCCGAGGCGCCGCAGCGCCGGCGGGTGCAGGTGGTACCGGGCGCGGTAGCGGCGGCCCAGCCCCAGGTCGTGCGCCACCTCGTCCAGGTCGAACCGGAGGTGGAGCCGGGCCACCTCGTACTCGTCCTTGTAGGTGAGCAGCTTGAACCAGCCCTGGGCGACGGCCTCGGTGAGCCGCCAGCCGCGTTCGGCGTCGTCGGCGGCCGCGGCCCGGGCGACCAGGTCGAGCCAGCGGCGGGCCAGCGCCCGGCCCTGGTAGTCGACGACCTGGGCGGCCCGCCGCGCGAGCAGCGGCCGGAGGTCGACGGGCAGCGTGGCGGACACCAGGGCCTCCGCGGCCGCGACGGCGTCCGGCGTCGGGTCCCACAGCGATGCCTGGCCCCTGCGCCCGCCGCCGTCCCGCCCGGTCCCGACCAGCGCGGCCTCGACCGCGGCCGGGTCGGCGACCAGCCACCGGCCCCACCGGAACGCCTCCCGGTTGATGCTGGCGGCCGTGCCCTGGGTCTCGATGGCGTGCTCGACCGCCCCGGGCGGCACGGGCAGCGCTCCCAGCTGCGAGGCGGCGCCCAGCAGCACGACGTTGGCGGGCAGGTGGCTGCCGAACAACCGCTCGGCCAGGCCCGTCGTGTCGGTCAGGAGGGTCCGGTCGGCGCCCACCGCGTC
>Ga0075419_10000202_pt1 | contig 34685 bp, 29 predicted proteins | sample SoiMetdeltSBSDD3_FD_76900 | JGI IMG/M metagenome (GOLD analysis project Ga0075419, IMG submission 76900) | Bulk soil microbial communities from a Populus tree surrounding site in Tennessee, USA - Soil MetaG P. deltoides SBSDD3 | ecosystem: Environmental > Terrestrial > Soil > Tree plantation... | reverse complement strand
GTGTCCCAAGTGCCGCCTTCTTTGTAGAGATTGTTCATGATCTCGTTTTTTTTCTGAGGGTCCTGCTCGTACTTGATCGCCTTCGTGTAGTTCTCAATCGCCAACTGCACTTTTCCCCGACTTGCATAGCACTTCGCGACACCCAAGTAGGCCCGTGCATTCTGGGGATCAGCGCGAAGGGCTTGATTGAAACATTCCATGGCCTCTTCCCGATGACCCCGATCGAATAGCATCCAACCGAGAGCCGAATGAGCGGGTGCCAGGTCGCGATTCGACTCGATCGCGGCACGATATTCTTTCATTGCAAGGTCGGGACGGTTCTTGTTTTCATACAACCCTCCCAGCGCAAAATGCACTTCGGCATCCCGTGGGTTCAATCGGAGCGCCTCCTGATACTCCAGGAGCGCCGCCTGCATCTTCCCCTGTTCGGCAAGCGCGCAGGCCAGGTTGGCATGGGCAACCGCATCGCTCGGGTTGAGCTTGATCACTTCGCGATATTGCGGGATGGCCATCTCCAATCGTCCTTGCTCCTGGTACGCCACACCGAGGTTGGTCCTGGCCGGAACATAGTCCGGATCGATCCTCACCGCCTCCCGGTACTCTTTGATCGCCATCTCGACGTGGTTTGCGCGTTCATGGATCTGCGCAAGAAAATAATGCGGGTAGGCCCATTGCGGCGCCAGTTTCGTCGCCGTTCGGTAGGATTGCACCGATTGTTCAGATTGCCCGGATTGGGACAGGAACAATCCCATCACCAGATGGGCACTGGGTTGATCGGCATGGCGGGCCACGAGTTCGTCGAGCCAGCTTTTTACTTGCGCAATGTCGTCCGGCTCCTGCAGCGAGAGAGCATGGCTGCTCCAGGCTTCAGCAAATTGCCCTTTGATCAGCTGCACCACGTTGAGCGCAAAATGTGGTCGAGGATCGCGCCCATCGCTCGACGTCCGTTGGCGCGCCCAAGCGAGCGCCTCCCGCGCCGCCTGTTCCCAGTCTCCATTCAACAGGGCCGCTTCACAGCTGATTTGGTGCTCGGTCATGGAAGGGAAACACACACTATCTGGTCAGCGTATCTTCAATGTCCGGCGAAGTCGCTTGCACATGCACGCCGAGCACGGGATAGCGCTCGGTGAGTTTCTGTTTCATTAGCCAGGCGATGTTCCGGTAGGACCAGTGCCCTTTGACCCCCGAACGCAGCTTGGCAATATACTCCGCTTCCGCAAAATCCATCTTGAACAGACAGCGAACCTTGAATCCGAAAGGGATGGCATAGAGGGCCGCCTCTCCATTCACTTTCTTCAGCTGCTCAATATCCGCCCTCACTGCATCCATCGCCTGCCGATATTCACCCTCAAGACGGGCCTCAATCAGGGGCGCCGGGACATCATAGCCATGAGCGGTGGTAAAATTCTGTTGGATCTGCTGGCAGCGCCGATGGCGGTGCATATCCCTCCAGCCGCCGATATCCATCAGAACATCGAACGTGAATGCATACCCGCTTCGAAACTCCTTCGGAAGCTCATCGTACGATCCGCGACGGCTCAGTGCGACGGCAATCGTGTCCTGTTTTTGCTTTTCCGTCCACCCACGCACGACACCGAGAATACTGCGGTAGGGCGCGTGGCTCACACGATACAGGAGCGTCGAGACGGTTTCATCGATGGGATCGTGCGGATCGATAAGCTCGACGGACTCGCTCGTTCCCCAGGTATCCGCCTGGTCCAGCCCCGTGCCGCGGAGTGCTTCTTTTGCATAGCGGGCCAGATCCGTGTAGACGGTGGCCTGGTAGTCGTTCGCTCGGGCATAACGAGCGAGCGTAGGAGCCATCGGTTCGTTCAGGCCGGCGGTTTGGCCGCATAGCTCACCCCAGACGTTCATCGGGGGGCGCTGACAAGCATCCTTAAGGTCTTCCCCGATCATCTGAAGTTCCGGGAGTTGAGAGGAAAGAAGCCTCGTGATCTGCTTTTCGAGCGTTCGAATGCTCACCACTTGACCAACATTTGTTTTGCAGGCGAGCGGCAACAAGTAGCGCGTGACGTCGAATGCGCGAGCGGCAATGGTCCGCTGATATGTATCCGGCTTCATCGAGGTCGGGCGCGGTTCTCGCTCGGATAGATAGGTTACGAGGGGTTCGTGGAGGAGGCGGTAGATTTCCCCCAGGCTGCGAAGTATGCCCTGATAGGTGCCTTCGGTCTCGCTTCCATGAATGGCGTCGGGCACGTACCAGCCGCCGGAGGCAAAGTTTTGGTAGCGGCTAGACTTGGCCTGCCCGTCCCATACCGGTTCATCTTCCAACCGGATGGCGGCCAGCTCGGTGATCTCTTCAAAACAGATGATGACGTGGCCGAGATCGGCGATCGAAGCATGCCCGTAATCGAAGTAAAACTGCTCCCAGAACTTTTCAGAGGAATGCCCATGCACCCATTTGATGCTTTGTTCGATCGAGTCAGGAGAGCGACTGTAACGCGCCAGCGCATACGCGGATTTCTCGGGAGGCATCGGCGCCACGGCGATGACCCTGCGGGTTGGCCGATCACTGCTCATACACAGACTCCTGTTAAAGGAAGCCGGGAGGTTGCGAACTATAGCGCCGCTCGAAGCTGGGCGCAAGAAGCCCTCGTCGCGTTGACTTGCCCGCAAGCTCGTCGCTATAGTCGCGCGCACCTTCTGAAACGAGATCAAGAAAGCTGGATGCACAGGTGATTAAAGGCATTAAGGGCGTCAAAGATATTCTCCCGGAGGAGACGCCGCGCTGGCGGTTTATCGAGGAGACCGCCCGTCAGTGGGCGGATCGCTATGGTTTTCGCGAAATCCGCATCCCGATATTTGAGGTCACGACGCTGTTTGCCCGCAGCATCGGCGCCACTACCGACATCGTGGAAAAGGAAATGTACACGTTTCCCGACCGGGACGGAACGTCCCTCACCCTCAGACCGGAAGGAACTGCGGGAACTGTCCGTGCCTTCATCGAACATCACCGAGAGGCTGATCCTCTCCCTCAACAATATTTTTACATCGGCCCCATGTTTCGCCATGAACGGCCGCAAGCAGGACGGCTCCGCCAATTTCATCAGTTCGGCGTCGAATACCTGGGAACCCAGGATCCGAAGGCGGATGTGGATGTCATCGCCCTGCTATGGCGATTTCTTTCAGATCTGCGTTTACCTGATCTCACTCTTGAGATCAACAGCCTGGGCACGAATACCGATCGAGCGGCCTACCTTCCCGTCCTCGTTGCGTTTTTGCAAAGCCGGGTGGGCCAACTATGCGACAATTGCCGGCGACGGATCGACACGAACCCACTTCGGGTGCTTGACTGTAAGGTGCCTGCCTGCCGAGCCGCCACCGAGGATGCCCCTCAACTGACTTCATACTTGTCTCCCGAGGCAAAGGACCATTTTGATCAGGTTCTATCAACGCTTTCCTCGCTTGGAATCGCGTTCCGTCTGAATCCACGGCTCGTACGCGGACTCGATTACTATTGCCTGACGGCCTTCGAGATTACGTCCTCCCACCTTGGGGCGCAGAATGCCGTGGGCGCAGGAGGCCGGTATGATGGATTGGTTCAACTCTTGGGGGGGCAGCCTACGCCTGCAGTGGGGTTCGCTGCCGGCCTCGAACGCATCGCAATGATGCTCCCTTCCGAACGTGTTCCGAAGGTTCGTGCCTCGGTTTATGTGGCCTCGTTCGGTACCGAAGGCTGTCCAGCAGGAGTACGCTTACTGGACGCCCTCCGCCAAGTCGGCCTCTCGGCCTTCTCCGACTACCGGGCCGCGACATTAAAATCTCATCTCCGTCAGGCAGACCGTGCAGGCTGCCGCTTCGCCGTCCTCTTAGGTGATGATGAAGCCCGAACTGGATCCGCTGTTGTGCGCGATATGGAATCCAAAGCGCAGGAGACGATTCCATTGGCCGATCTTCCTCGCTATTTCATGGCTCTCAGCAAGACTTTGTGAGGCCTTTTTTCCAATTGACTTCCTCTTGAAAACCCCGTAGGCTCGGGCACCATTATCCTATATAACCATTTGATTATTAAAAGATCTTCGTGCTAAATTCACAGACACTTCTATGGCACCCCAGAAACTCGGTCTCCTGTTATCCACAGCCCCCTCTCATCCGAGCGTCGAGACCGTGGTACAACTTGCCGCAGCTGCACTCCGTCAAGGCGTTGAGGTCTATTTGTATCTCATTGACGAGGGCGTAAAAAACTACACGGATACGCGCTTCAGAGGACTCCTTGACGCTGGCGTCCGAATGTCCGTCTGTGCCTATGGATGCCAACAGCATGGTGTCTCGACGGAACAGGTTGATCCGCGTGTCTCGCTATCTGGCCTTGTCGTGCTTTCAGGAATCATTGACGGATGTGATCGATTTCTCGCATTCACTTAGCAAGAAAAAGACATGTCTAAACGAGTTGCTGTCGTCATCACTGAAGACCCTACCAAGACCCATCGACCCGTCGAGGCCCTGCGCATTGCGCTTGGCCTCTGTGCCGGAGATCATGAGACGACCATCATTCTCCTCGGTAATGCCCCTCTCTTGTTAACCGATGATACCGATGACGTCGTCGACGTCGATATACTGGAAAAATATCGTCCCTCGTTCAAGCAACTCCATGTACCGTTCGTCGTGGCATCAGGCTCGCGCACGGAGAAATTTCTCGACGGATTTTCCGTGACGAGTAAATCGCCGGACGAGGTTCGCACGCTTGTGCACTCACTCGACCGCACCCTGGTCTTTTCATGAAAAACACGCTTTACCTCCTCAGAAAACCCCTGGATCGTGTGGATCCTGCACTGTTTATCGCGTCACACTCCAAAGGAGATGTGGTGCTTCTTGATAGTGACCTGACTCCATTCCCTCATACCAGCGGAACAGTCTTCTCGCTTGGCACTGGGAATGGGGATCGCACCATCTCCTATGACGTTCTTGTGAAAAAAATTTTCGAGAGTGATGCGGCGATTGTGATTTAAGGAGGGACTCTTCTCCGAAGATTGTGTGGCAAAGAAAGAACCAGTCGTCGTCGTAGGATTCGGAGTAGGACCGGTGGATGGTGGGGATTGGTGCTAAAGGGTTGATTGAGGAGGAACTTCATGTGAGCCGCTTTGTGGACGGACCTGGGGATTGACTCGGAGTGAGAAGCCGGTGCACTGTGCATAACTTCTTTATACACGTTGATGAAGAAACAATTTAAAATCCACCGGTGCCTCATGACGTCGTTGGGATATCTCGACACGAGGGCATCGAGCATACTTATCCACAGGTGTGAATAAGCCTGTGTATGGGTGAGAGCGTAGGTATCATGACGGTTTCTACAGTCTGGCAAGACGCCCTGGTGTACATTCAAGGACGGGTTCCAAAACAGGTCTACGACACCTGGTTCATGCCGGTCCGTTTAGAGCGAATTGAAGATCGAAACGCACAAATAGGCGTTCCAAATAAGTTTTTTGGTGACTGGCTCAGCCAACATTACGGACCACTCCTGGAAGAGGCCGTGTCAACGGCCCGCGGAGGCGGAGAGACGGCCGTGTCCTTTGTCGTCTTTAGCCGACCTCCCGTCGGTCAGAACGACCCTGCAGCAGTTGCACAAGCGGTCCGGACCGCTACAACCCCTAAATCGAAGCGTGGGATCCAGCTTAACCCAAAGTATTCTTTCAAGAATTTTGTCGTCGGGGCTGGCAATCAGTTCGCGCACGCCGCGTGTATGGCGGTGGCCGAACAGCCAGCTAAAGCCTACAATCCCCTTTTTATCTATGGCGGAGTCGGTCTTGGTAAGACCCATCTGTTGAACGCGATCGCCAACCATGTAGCTGAACGCACCGACCTACGCATTGCCTATCTGACGACCGAGCAATTCACCAATGAAGTCATCAACTCCATCCGCTACGACAAGATGATGGACCTGCGGAAGCGATATCGGCATATCGACATGCTGATGATCGACGACATTCAATTCTTGGCGGGCAAAGAGCGCACGCAGGAAGAGTTTTTCCATACGTTCAATGCCTTGTACGAGGCGCACAAACAGATCGTCCTTTCGAGCGACCGGTTTCCAAAGGACATGCCTGACATTGAAGAACGATTACGGTCGCGGTTTGAGTGGGGGCTCATCGCCGATCTGCAGCCTCCCGATGTGGAAACCAGAATCGCGATCCTCAGAAAGAAGTCCGAAGACGAAGGAGTCACACTGCCGGAAGATGTCATCCAGTTCCTCTCCACGACCATGAAGAGCAACATTCGAGAACTGGAAGGTTCGCTGGTGCGTTTGGGCGCATATGCCTCCCTGACCGGACAGTCCATTACCCTCGACATGGCGAGGAACGTGCTGCGCGATTTGATCGGCGACAAGAAGAAAATTGTGGCCATGGAGTACATTCAGGAAGCGGTCGCCGCCTGTTTCCATATCAAGATCGCCGACCTCAAGTCACGGCGCAGAAGCAAAACGCTGGTGCACCCCAGGCAGATAGCCATGTATTTGTGCCGGGAATTGACGGACTCCTCATTTCCTGAAATCGGCCGGTTGTTCGGCGGGAAAGACCACACGACGATCATGCATGCGTGTCGGCAAATCACGAAAGCAAAAGAGAGCGACACCTCGTTGAATCAAACCTTGGACGGACTGAAGGAGAAGATCCTCAGGGGGTGACCGGGGTGAGAGAGAGGCGATTATGAAGGTTCGGATCGGAAGAGATGAGTTACTCACAGGGCTTCAGCGGGTCCAAGGGGTCGTCGAAAAGCGCAATACAATGCCGATTCTGTCCAATATCCTGATCGAAGCCAAACAGGAGGGAGCCGAGATTGTGGCCACCGACCTCGAAATCGGCATGCGAGGCCTCTACAAAGCCACCGTCCACAAAGCCGGGGGGATCACGGTCTCGGCGCGAAAACTGTACGAGATCATCAAGGAACTTCCGAGCGGCGACATCGATCTGATTTCCAGCGAAAATAACTGGACAACCATTCAAGCAGGGAAGAGCCAGTTCAAGGTCGTCGGCCTTCCCAGTACGGATTATCCCGCGCTGCCCGCCATCGACCGTGAAGGGATGACGCCACTCGCCGGGGCGGGCCTGTTGGAGTTGATCCGCAAAACGCTGTTCGCAGCGGGAGATAATGATGCCCGCTATATCCTGAACGGCTTGCTGGTTACGCTGATCTCCGGGGAAAAGAAAACGACGCTCAGACTCGTCGGGACCGATGGGCATCGGTTGGCGGTGGCTGAGCAGGACCTTGGGAAAGCCGGCGCCAAAGGCGCGCCACAGGAGATCAAGGCAATCATTCCGAAGAAAGCCGCACAAGAAATGCGTCGTCTTTTGGAAGAAGGAGGAGACGGCGAACCGCTGATCGGCTTTACCAAAAATCTCATGATCTTCCGCAAGAGCGGCCTGCTTCTGACGTCCCGGTTGATGGAAGGCAACTATCCCAATTACCAACAGGTCATTCCGAAAGAGAGCAATAAAAAGATTATGGTGGTGCGCGCGGAACTTGAGAGCGCGCTACGCAGGGTTTCGGTGCTCTCGAAGGACAAGGCCAATGCGGTGAAGCTGTCGTTTGCCCCGGGGCGACTCACGCTGTTTTCCAGCAACCCGGATTACGGTGAAGCCACGGAAGAAATGTCCGCCCAATACGAAGGCGAAGCCCTGAATACCGGCTTTAATGCCCGGTATCTCCTCGATGTCTTCGACGTGATGGACGGGGAGAGAATCTCGTTGCAGATGGACAGTGCACTCAGCCCCTGCTTGATTCAAGAGGCGGAAACGCCCGGGTTCAAGTGTGTCGTGATGCCCATCAAAATTTAGCAGGATGTTGGAAAAAGACTCCCAGCATTGCGCTCGCGCCACTCAGAGGTTCAACTTTGTAGACGTTGTGCGACTTGCCTCTGAGACTCTGGGCGCTCACCAATTCGCGCCCGTCCGCAAACTCACGCTCATTATGCTTCGCGTGGTGGACCTTGCTGTGGCCCCGGCGGGGAACAGCTCGAGCGGCGCATCGGAGTTGGCCGGGCGAGCCGGTGATCTTGTTGAACATCCTGTCAGGCGCGTGGGTGTTTGCGCTAGAGGAGCTTAATGGCCACGGACGAGACGACCAAGCCCAAATCCGACAGCTACAGCGCAGACCAGATCAAAGTGCTCGAAGGGCTCGACGCGGTGCGCAAGCGGCCGGCGATGTATATCGGCAGCACGGGCATCGACGGGCTGCATCATCTCGTCTATGAGGTGGTCGACAACAGCGTAGACGAGCACATGGCGGGCTTCGGAGAGACGATCGAAGTCATGATCCATATTGATGGGAGCGTCACGGTCGTCGACAATGGCCGGGGCATCCCCACCGGGATGCATCCAACGCAAAAGAAGTCGGCTGCCGAAGTGGCACTGACCGTTTTGCACGCCGGCGGCAAGTTCGAGCAGGGCGCATACACGGTTTCCGGCGGTCTCCACGGAGTCGGCATTTCGGTTGTGAATGCTCTATCAGAATGGCTCGAACTGGAGATCTGGCAGGATGGACAGGTGTTCGAGCAGCGGTACGAGCGTGGGAAGCCCAGCGCCCCTCTGAAGGACACCGGTATCACCAAGCGCCGCGGCACGAAGGTCCGCTTCAAGCCCGATGCGCAGGTCTTTGAAACCCTCGAGTTCAGCTTCGACGTCCTGGCCCAGCGCTTGCGCGAGCTGGCGTTCCTGAACAAGGGCCTGTCAATCACGTTGAAAGACGAACGAAAAGAACCCGCTAAGGAACAGGTGTTCCTCTACAAGGGCGGCATCGTCTCTTTTGTCGAACATCTGAACGAAGCTAAAACGCCCTTGCATAAGCCGATTTATGTCAAGGTCGAGAAGCCGGAGATGATTCTGGAAGTCGCTCTCCAATACAACGACAGTTATGCCGAAAATCTCTTCTCCTTCGCCAACAACATCAATACGAAAGAAGGCGGTACCCATCTGGTGGGATTCAAGGCTGCCCTCACCCGTACGATCAACACATACGCCAATGCCAATGAATTGCTGAAAAAAGACACCGAATCGCTGACCGGTGATGATGTCCGGGAAGGACTCACCGCTGTGGTGAGCGTCAAGGTCAGAAATCCTCAATTCGAAGGGCAGACCAAGGCGAAACTGGGGAATAGCGAAGTCAAAGGCGTCGTCGAGACCGCGGTGAACGAGAAACTGGGAGCCTATTTCGAGGAGAATCCACCAGTCGCTCGTAAAATCATCGGGAAGGCCATCGATGCGGCCCGCGCCCGCGAAGCCGCTCGAAAAGCCAAAGATCTGATCAGGCGCAAGAGCGCGTTGGATGGCGGTTCGCTCCCGGGCAAGCTCGCCGATTGTTCCGAGAAGGATCCTGCACTCAGCGAGCTCTACATTGTCGAGGGTGATTCGGCCGGGGGTTCAGCCAAACAGGGTCGGGACAGGAAGTTCCAGGCCATCCTGCCTTTAAAAGGTAAGATTCTCAACGTCGAGAAGGCCCGTTTCGACAAGATGTTGACGAGCGACGAGATCCGGACGCTGATCATGGCCCTGGGGACGGGGATCGGCAGAAAGCGCGAAGAAAGCGATAAGGCGGACAAGGATACATTCGACATTGCCAAAGCACGCTACCATAAAATCATTCTCATGACTGACGCCGATGTGGACGGCAGCCACATTCGCACCTTGCTCCTCACGTTCTTTTTCCGGCAGATGCCCGAACTGCTCGAGCGCGGGTATATTTATATTGCTCAGCCGCCGCTCTTCAAAGTGAAGAAGGGAAAAACCGAGCGCTACCTGAAAGACGAAGGAGCCTTGAATGAGCATTTGGCTGACTTAGCCGTGGAAGATGTGCACCTGTATCTCGAAGGCGCACAGGATTTCGTGACCGGTCGCCGGCTCCTCCCGATCTTGAAGAAAATGATTTCGTTTGAAACCCTCCTCGCACGCTTCAATAAGAAGCCGCACGAAGCCTCGATGATCCGCGCCTTCGTGGATGAACCCGGTCTCGACCGGGATCTCCTGAAAGATGGGGCTGCCCTCACCAATGCGGTCGCGAACGTGAAGAAGACCCTGCGGGTCATGTATCCCAAGCTCGAGTCCACCCTCGAGATCCTGTCGGACGAAGAACATCATTCCAATAAAGTGTCGTGCCGCATGCAGGCCAACGGTGCATCCTTTGGTCTCGATGTCACCCATGATTTGGTCGGCTCCGCGGATTTCCGCGAGCTGCAGAAACTCGCGCCTTCCGCGATCGGCCTTGGACGAGCCCCCTATAAGCTTAAGGCCAAGGGAGAGGAGCAGGAGCTGAAGTCGACTGCGGATTTGGTGAGGACCATCTTGGACTTGGGCAAACAGGGGCTGGCGATTCAGCGATACAAGGGGTTGGGCGAGATGAATCCCGGCCAACTATGGGAAACGACCATGAATCCGGAGGCACGTACGTTATTGCGGGTCACGCTTGAAGATGTGACCGGCGTTGACGAGATCTTTACGATTTTGATGGGCGACGAAGTGGAGCCGCGCAGGAACTTCATCCAAACACACGCCCTCGAAGTGCGAAATCTCGATGTCTAGTGAGATCGGAACGAGCGAAGCGAGCACGAAGCTCGTGATCCTTTTCAGCATCCCTGGAGAAAGACATGCCGCCTGATGAACGCCTAGGTCAAATCGCGATCGAAGACGAGATGCGCTCCTCCTATCTTGATTACGCCATGAGCGTAATCGTGGGACGTGCACTCCCCGACGTTCGCGACGGCCTAAAGCCGGTGCACCGCCGCATCCTTTACGGCATGAACGAGATGGGCCTCGGCCACAACCGGCCCTACCGCAAGTCGGCCAAGATTGTCGGCGAAATCATGGGCAATTATCATCCCCACGGTGATTCGGCGATCTACGACACCCTCGTTCGGATGGCGCAGGATTTCAACATGCGCTACCCCTTGGTGGACGGCCAGGGCAACTACGGATCGATGGACGGCGATTCGCCCGCGGCCATGCGTTACACCGAGGCCCGCATGACTAAGCTGGCCGAAGAGATGCTGGCCGACATCGACAAGGAGACCGTCGATTTCGGCCCAAACTACGATGAGTCCCGGCAGGAACCCTTGGTCCTGCCGACGAAGGTGCCGAACCTTTTGATCAACGGGGCCGGCGGCATTGCCGTGGGCTATGCCACGAATATCCCGACCCACAATATTGGCGAAGTGATCGATGGTCTCCTCCTGCTGTTGGAAAGTCCGGACGTGACGATTGCGCAGTTAATGAAGAAGATCCCGGGACCGGATTTTCCGACGGCAGGCTTCATTTACGGTATGGGCGGCATCAAGGAGGCTTATGAAACGGGTCGCGGGCTGCTGGCTCTTCGGGCAAAGGTCGTCGTCGAAATCGATGAACGGACCGAGCGCGAACGTCTGATCGTCACTGAAATCCCCTATCAGGTCAACAAGGCCAAGCTGATCGAGAAAATCGCGGAATTGATTCAAGAAGATCGTATCAAGGGCATTTCCGATCTCCGGGATGAATCGTCGGATCGGGAAGGTGTCCGGGTCGTCATCGAGCTCAAGCGCAACGAGATTCCGCTCGTCGTGCTCAATAACTTGTATAAGCATACGCAACTGGAAACGACCTTCGGCGTGATCATGCTGGCGTTGGTCAACAATCGCCCAGAGGTCCTCAACCTCAAGCAGATCCTGCATCATTTCCTCGAGCATCGGCGCGAAGTCGTCGTCCGTCGCACCACGTACGACTTGCGCAAGGCAGAGGAACGGGCGCACATCCTCGAAGGTTTGAAAATCGCCCTCGACAACCTCGACGCCGTGATCGCCCTGATTCGGCGTTCGCAGTCGCCTGATGAAGCGCGCACCGGCCTGATGCGGCAATTTACACTGAGCGTGATCCAGGCGAACGCCATTCTGGATATGCGTTTGCAGCGGCTGACCCAACTGGAGCGGGCAAAACTGGTTGAGGAATATCAGGAAGTGCTTAAGCAAATCGAATACCTGAAATCGGTGTTGGCCAGCGAGGCGCTCGTGCGGTCGATCATCAAAGACGAGCTATACCAGCTGCGCGAAACCTATCGGGACGACCGTCGGACGCAAATCGTCAAAGAAGAAGCCGAAATCAGCCTCGAGGATTTGATCGCCGAGGAGGAAGTGGTCGTCACAATCTCGCATGCCGGCTACATCAAGCGGAATGCGGCCTCGCTCTATCGTGCTCAGCGGCGCGGTGGCAAAGGGCGGATCGGCATGGGAATAAAGGACGAAGATTTCGTGGAGACACTCCTCACCGCCTCCACGCATGACACGCTCTTGTTCTTCACCGACGCGGGTAAAGTCTTCTGGCTGAAGGTCCACGAGATTCCTGAGGCCAGTCGAGCGGCGAAGGGGAAGGCGCTGGTGAATCTTCTGGCTTTGGCTGGAAGCGAAAAGGTCACCGCGACGTTGGCGGTAAAGGACTACCCCGCTGACCGGTATGTGGTCATGGCGACCAAGAAAGGTGTGATCAAGAAAACCGAACTGTCTGCCTACAGCAATCCCCGGCAGGGCGGCATCATCGCTCTCGGATTGGAGGACGGCGACAGGCTGATCGGGGTGCAAGTTACCGACGGGCAGCGGGAAATTCTATTAGGAACCAAGCAAGGTATCACGATCAGGTTCTCGGAGAACGATGTGCGTCCGATGGGCCGCACGGCCTACGGGGTGAAAGGCATCACGCTGGAAGAGGGCAATGAAGTGATCGGCATGGAAACCATCACGCCCGATTCGACGACGGCCATCCTGACTGTGACGGAGGGGGGCTATGGCAAGCGGACGCCGGTTGGCGAATACCGTGTTCAGGGCCGCGGTGGAAAGGGGATCATCAGCGTAAAAACCACCGAGCGCAACGGCCTCGCTGTCGGATTTTTGCAAGTCCGGGACGGGGACGAAATCATGTTGATGGCGGCTCAGGGCAAGGTGCTCCGTTGCAAAGTCGGCGACATCCGTGAAATCGGTCGCAACACGCAGGGCGTGCGGATCCTCGATCTGGACGGAGACGACGATCGTGTCGTGGCGGTGGCTCGTCTCGCGGACAGCGGCGAGCGGGAAGAAGCCGGCACCGAGGAAGGCCCGGCTGGCCAATAATCGTCGGTTGTTGGTTGTCCTCTCCGATGAACAACGCCACGCCCCACTCTCCGTCGCTTTCCCCACCGAAGAAATCGCTCGATACGGTCGTAAAGCTCGCCCTGATGGTCTTCTTCGGATCCTTTGCGTTGATCTGGGGGGGGATGTACCTCAGCCGGCCGGATCGATCCATTCCACCCTATAGTATCGGCTCACAGGAGGGCACTGCCGTCTCCGTGCATGTTCCGGCCTGGACCAGCGATACGGAGATCGAAACGTTGATCGAGCGCTTTCATAAAGTTGGCCGGGAAACACGAAACTTCGGACCCATGAAGATCAGGCCAACGACGCCGGACGATCCCTTGGGCCGCTACCGGCGGATTACGATCTACATTTTTACGCATGACGCGTGGGCCGAGGCACCGATCCTCCACAAATACCTGACAGGCGAGGACCAGGAAGTGCGTGACGGATTCAAGCGTGCGCTACGGGGTTTGTATCGACTGACGGAAACAGACGAAGAGGGTCGAATCGGTCCGATTGTCGACGGGCCGGATTCCGCGGCGACGGCCGCCTATTCCAGACAATTGTTCAAGCACACCCTCGTCGAGCAGCCTTAAGAGCGGGGACGGGAAAAGGCGTCGGCCATTAACGAGGCCAACCGGTTCCTCAGTTCGGGATCCTGTACCGCGGCTGCATGGGCATTGGCTTCGACCACGGCAGCTTCGTTCACCGGGTGTTGTTGGGGCGGGGAAGCCGGTAGGGCCGTCCCGGTTTCCGGGATCTCACCCACGCGAAAGGCGATATCCGTGATCAGTTCTGATCCTGCCTGCTCGTTCACCTTGGCGAGCAGGGCCGGCTTCAAGAACGTGAGTTGCTGCAACCAGACCGAGTTTCGGACAATCAAGTACAGTTTCTTGAACCGAACCTGCACCGGCCAGGTATGAGAGCCGACCGGTTCGCCGATGATCTCACGCCATTGTTGCTGAAGGCGCGCTTCAAAGAGATGGGATTGGAGACCCAAGCGTTTTGCCAAAGAGGAAAGAATGGTGCTGAACGAATCGAGCGAACCGGAAGGGCGCATGCCGGATGATAGGCTGCGGCTTGGGGCGGGTCAAGGGAGCATTGCCGGCTGAATCATGACCAAGGAAAAAGCAGCAGAGGAGAAAGTCGTGGCGACCAACCGCAAAGCGTACCACGACTATTTCATTGAGGAAAAGTACGAGGCCGGGATCATGTTGCAGGGCACGGAGGTGAAGTCCTTACGAGAGGGTCGAGTGAATCTGCAAGACAGTTACGCCTCGGTCCGCGGCACGGAAGTTTATCTGCATCAGTGCCACATCAGTCCGTACAGCCATGGCAACATCATGAATCACGATCCGACGAGGGTGCGCAGATTGCTTCTCCATAAGGCGGAGATCAACAAGCTGCTTGGCAAGACACAGCAGAAGGGTCTCACGCTGATCCCGCTGCGCATCTATTTCTCCAAGCGTGGATATGCCAAGGTGGAGCTCGGCTTAGCCAAAGGCAAAAAGCTCTATGACCGCCGTGAATCGATCAAAGCCCGTGAAGCCGGCCGGGAAGTGCAGCGGGCCATCAAGGAAAGAAAATAGGAGCTCCGCCTGACGCTTGAAACACATCGTGTTCTAGACGCAGGTGGACCCGCCACGGCCATCAACGTCGGTCCTGTCGCGCCGACATGGCGTCAGGCATTTATTCTGCCGATCGCCCTGATGACGGCCGGGGTTCTGTTTGCCTGCGGACGGGCCCATTCCGATCGAGTGCAGGGGTACGTGGAAGGCGAATTTGTCTACATTGCCTCCCCGTTTGCCGGGGCGCTGGAATCGTTGTCAGTCCAGCGAGGTAGGCAAGTGCGGTCGGGAGACGCCCTGTTTGCCCTGGAACGTGGCTCGGAAAAAGCCGCCAGGGATGAAGCGGAGCGACGGCTTGGCCAGGCGCTCGCAAATGTCGAAGATGCAAAAAAAGGGAAGCGCCCTTCTGAAATTGATTCCCTCAAGGCGCAGCTCAAGCAAGCCCAGGCTGCCTTGCGGCTCTCCACGCGCGAGGTCGTGCGGCAGGAAGGGTTGAGCCAGGTGCCCGGCGCGGCGGTAGAGCTCGAGGTGGACCGAGCGCGCGCGGCCCGGGACCAGGATCGGCAACGGGTGGCACAGCTCCAGGCAGATTTGGACACGGCCTTACTCGGCTCGCGCACCGATCAGGTCATGGCCGTTGAAGCGGAAGTTCACGCCCGCGAAGCGGCGCTGGCTCGAGCGGATTGGGAGTTCGCGCAGAAGCGCCAGCAGGCTCCGAAATCCGGACTCGTGTTCGACACTTTATACCGGGAGGGCGAATGGGTACCGGCAGGGCGCCCCGTCGTCGTCCTGTTGCCGCCGGAAAATATCAAGGTACGGGCGTTCGTCTCGGAAACTCGAGTCGGAACGATTCGTCCCGGTGACAATGTCCAGGTCGCCGTGGATGGTGTGCCCAACCCGTTCACGGGTAAGGTCAGCTACATTTCCCCGCGTGCCGAGTACACGCCGCCGGTCATTTACAGCCAGGAAAGCCGCGACAAATTGGTGTTCATGGTTGAAGTGGTGTTTGATGCTCAGAGCGCAGTCAATCTCAATCCGGGCCAGCCGGTGGATGTCCGGTTTGAGTCTACCCCATGAGCGAGCAGCTGACGGGACAGGCACTCGCGATCGACGTGCATGGTATGACCAAACGGTTCGGCGAGCGCACAGTCGTCGATCGTATTGGGCTTCAGGTAAGGCGCGGTGAGATTTTCGGATTTCTCGGCCCGAATGGCAGCGGCAAGACCACATTCATTCGGATGCTATGCGGTCTCCTGCGGGCGGACGAGGGCAGCGGAACCTGCTTGGGGTACGACGTCATACGCGAAAGCGAATCTATAAAGGCCGAAGTCGGCTATATGACTCAGCGGTTTAGTTTCTACGAAGACCTGAGCATTGCCGAGAATCTTGATTTCGTCGCACGGATGTTCGCGGTGAAGAACCGTCGTGAGGCCGTCAGCCGAAGCATCGAGCGGCTCGGGCTCGGCGGACGCCAGCGGCAGCTTGCGGGGCAGTTATCGGGCGGCTGGAAGCAGCGGCTTGCACTGGCGGCCTGCCTCATCCATCAACCGCAGCTGCTGTTGCTCGATGAACCGACTGCAGGAGTGGATCCAAAGGCGCGGCGGGAATTCTGGGAGCAGATTCACGAACTGGCCGCCGACGGCCTGACATTCCTGATTACGACCCATTATATGGACGAAGCAGAACGATGCCACCGCCTCGCCTACATCGCCTATGGGCGATTGCTAACACATGGGACGGTGGCGGAGGTGATTGCCCAAGCGCGTCTCACGACGTGGTCTGTCAGCGGACCAAACCTGCACCACCTCGCCGAGGAACTGCGGAAACATGCCGGCGTACGGCAGGCGGTGGCTTTCGGCAACCGGTTGCACGTCAGCAGCGATGATGCGGAGGCGCTCGAGGCTGCCATCCGCTCGTATCGCAAACCACCATACGAATGGCGTCCGATCAGCTCCGGACTCGAGGAAGTGTTTATCCATCTGATGAATCGGACCTCTGACAACTTTACGTCGTAAGGATGCTGCGGATGTTCTCAGTCCCCCGCCTCTGGGCGATCGTCGTCAAAGAATTCATCCAGATGCGCCGGGACCGTGTGACGTTCGGCATGATGATCGGCGTTCCGCTGATTCAACTGGTGCTGTTCGGGTATGCCATCAATGCCGATCCGAAGCGCCTTCCTACAGCCGTCCTGATGGCGGACTATGGCCCCCAAGGACGGACTGTACTCCATGCGATTCGCAACAGCGGGTATTTCGACTTCAAGCGGCAGTTAACGAGTGAACAGGAAGGTCGCGACGTCCTCGCCCGGGGAGACGTGCAATTTGTCGTCAACATTCCACAGGGGTTTACGCGCGATCTGTTGCGCGGAGAACGCCCGGCCATTCTGATCGAAGCCGACGCGACTGACCCGGCAGCCACGAGTAACGCCATCGGTTCCCTCCGGAGAGTGTTGACGAGCGCGCTCCAGCACGATCTCAAAGGTCCGCTTGCCTTCCTGGCTGGACGGGAGGATCCCATCGAGCTGCGCGTCCATGCGCAGTACAACCCAGAAGCGATCACCCAATACAATATCGTTCCCGGCCTGATGGGGGTGGTCATTACGATGACGATGGTGATGATCACGGGTCTGGCGATCACTCGAGAGCGCGAGCGCGGCACCATGGAAAACCTGCTGTCGATGCCGACCCGGCCCTTCGAAGTCATGGTTGGCAAGATCATCCCGTACATTCTTGTCGGCTACGTGCAACTCGGGCTCATCCTGCTGGCAGCGCGCGTCCTGTTCGAGGTGCCGATGCATGGCAATCTTGGTCTCCTGCTGCTGGTCGCCTTCCTGTTCATTACGGCAAATCTCGCCATGGGCATTACCTTTTCCACGCTGGCCGAAAACCAACTTCAAGCCGTCCAGTTATCATTTTTCTTCTTCCTGCCGTCCCTGCTCTTGTCAGGGTTCATGTTCCCCTTCCGGGGCATGCCCGAGTGGGCGCAGGCCGTCGGTGAGTTGTTGCCGTTGACTCATTTTCTCCGGGTCGTTCGGGGGATCCTGTTGAAAGGGAACGGGCTGTCCGACATCGTCCTCCAGCTCTGGCAAATCGCTCTGTTTGCGGTGGTCGCATTAGCGGTGGGAATAAAGCGCTACCGGCAGACGCTTGATTAGCCCTCCACTTGACTTTGGTTCTAACTAGAACTATCTTCCTTGCTAGCACCGAACGCTCACGGAGAGACGGCGATGAAAGCATTCTTTCAAACAGATGACGGCTGGACCGGCTTCATTCTTCGGACGACGCTGGGGATGGTGATGTTCCCACACGGCGCGCAGAAGCTCCTTGGATGGTATGGAGGGCTTGGTTTCAGCGGGACGCTGGGTTTATTTACGGAAAAGATGGGCATACCATTGCCGGTTGCTTTCCTCATTATCGTCGCCGAGTCGCTCGGCAGTCTCGCGCTGCTTGCCGGGTTACTCACTAGGTTCACGGCGGCCAGTCTGGCCATTATCATGTTGGGAGCGATTGTAATGGTGCATCTGCCGCACGGGTTCTTTATGAACTGGTTCGGACAGCAGCAGGGCGAAGGGTTCGAGTATCATCTGCTGGTCATTGGCATCGCGGCGGCCTTGCTGGTGACGGGAGGCGGTCGCTGGTCTGTCGATCGCATCTTTGCCGAAAGGATCGCGCATTGACGGGAAGGGAGGACATTATGACGACGGATGTGATGACGAAAAAGGACGTACTAGGCATCTATCAGCCGGGGTCCGCCCATATGGTCGGCGACGGGTTTCCCGTGCGCAATCTCTTTCCCAGCAATGAGCTGGACCGGGAGGTCGATCCCTTCCTCATGCTGGACTATGCCGGCCCTCGACATTTCCCGCCGACCGACCACCCGCGCGGCGTCGGCGAGCATCCGCATAGGGGATTTGAAACCGTGACGATCCTGTATGAAGGCGCGGTGGCCCATCGCGATTCGGCAGGCAACGCCGGTGTGATTGGTCCAGGCGATGTGCAATGGATGACGGCCGCCTCGGGGGTTGTCCATGAGGAAATGCATGAAGCGCACTGGGCGAAGCAAGGCGGCACGTTCCGAGCGATTCAGTTGTGGGTGAATCTGCCGCAAGCTCATAAAATGTCGGCCCCTGCCTACCAAACGCTCGTGAATGGTGACATTCCGGCTGTTGAGCTTGAGGGCGGGTCCGGCCGACTTCGTGTCATCGCGGGTACGTTTCGAGGCCACAAGGGACCGGCGCGCACATTTACGCCGGTCGAACTGTACGATCTCCAACTACAGGCCGACACGCGGTTCGAGTTGACACTCCCGGAAGGACACAACACCTCCGTCTTTGTGCTTGAAGGCCGGGTGTCGGTCAATGGCTCGGCAGCAGCCGGTGAAGCCGAGTTGGTTGTGACCAAGGGACACGGGTCTCTAGTAAGGCTCGAGGCCCTTGAGGACAGCCGGTTCTTGATCATGAGCGGGAAGCCGATCAATGAGCCAATCGCCCGGTATGGCCCTTTTGTGATGAACACCAGGGCTGAGTTGGTTCAGGCGGTCGAGGATTATCAGCGCGGGAGAATGGGGCATTTGTCCTCTCTGAATGGTGAATAATTTCGCGATGCGGACTTTCACGCAGCCGAGCGTGGGCGGGCGCGTCTGGGCGCGCCGGGGCAGGGCGGGTGAGAACGGGTGCCTTCTAATTATCCATGACTGGAATTTGAGATGACTCATCAGCATGCGGGTGTAGCAGTCGATGTGTATTCGGATGTAGTCTGCCCATGGTGTTACGTCGGCAAGCGGCGGTTGGAGCGCGCTCAGTCCCAGCTACCGACGGTGGCAACGCAGGTCATCTGGCGGCCGTTCCAATTAAACCCGACCATGCCCCAAGAAGGCATGGATCGGCGAACCTATCTGGAAGCGAAGTTCGGGAGTCAAGACTCCTACCGTCGTCTCGAAGAGCACGTCGCCGTTGCCGGAGCTTCGGAGGGAATATCTTTCGCATTTGAGCGAATGCGTAAGACGCCGAATACGTTTTTGGCCCATCGCCTCATTTGGTATGCCGGGAAGCACGATCAACAGAATTTCGTCGTGGATGCGCTGTTCAAAGCATTTTTTGAACAGGGGGCTGACATCGGATCACAGGCGGTTCTGACCGACCTTGCAGCATCCGCCGGCCTGGAGGCCGCCCGCTTTCTTCGGACAGAGGAAGGCGCGGCGAATGTCACAGCTGAGGAGGCGGCAGGGCGGCGGCTCGGCATCCGTGCAGTTCCTTACTTTGTCTTCAACAAGAGCTACGGGATTTCAGGGGCGCAGCCGGTCGACGTGTTCGTCGGCGCAATCACAAACGCCGCTGCGCGACGAGCCGAAGAACAACTAACCAGGAAGTAGTGCATGTCTGTACAGGTTTACGGCTGCAACCATGTTGTGATCGAAGTCACTGATGCTAAAAAAGCGGTTCAGTTTTATTCCGACGTCTTCGGCCTCAACATGCTGCGGGGCGGCGAAGGAGCCGCCTGGTGCAAGTTAGGCGAACATCAGTTCATGGCGATCTTCGAGGTGGAAAAGCTGCAACCCGACCGGGTTAAACACTTCGGCCTGATGGTGCGGGATGCCGAGCAAGTCAATGAAGTCCGGCGTAAGCTCACGAGCAAGTACAAACTGAAGTTGCATCCAGACTTCCGCTGCGACTTTCGGGATCCCTGGGGAAACCGCATTCAAGTCGGAGACTTGTCCGATGAATCCCTGGTTTGGCTCCTTCCCTATCAAGAGGTACAAAAGGTGGGTCTGACCTTCACAAGGGCATCGAACAGGCGGCGCCGGAATTGAACCATGACTAGACGCACCCATGCCGCCTCGGAAATGCTTCAGCTGTCGAAAGCTCTGCTGCGTTTGCACAAGACGTTGCTCGATGGGGAGCGAGCGGCGTATGAACGTCTGCACGGCCCCATCCCTTCTAATGGAGCATTTCTTCAGCTCGTGCTGGGACATCCGTCATTTGCCTGGCTGCGCGACCTGTCGCGGTCGATGGCACGCTTGGACGAACTGGCCGACGCGCAGGAGGTTGCTCCCGCCGAAGCACTTCATGCTCAAACGGCGTTGCTCCGGACGCTCCTGACGCCCATGAAGGATGGAGAAGAATTCCACCGGCGGTATCACGACGCCCTCGAACGGGACCCGGACGCCGCGCTCGCGCATGCGGCGGTCGTGGAATTGCTCTCTGAAACCCGCTAAAAAGGAGAAGAGGCATGAAAGCCCAGTACCTCGGCCATGTGGTTTTTTACGTCAAAGATCTGGAACAATCGCTCGCATTTTATCGCGACTTACTGGGCTTCAGAGAAGTCGGGCGGATTTTCGGCGGAGCCGCCGCTGCGTTGACCTCAGGACGCACGCATCATGAGTTGCTTTTGATCCAAGTGGGCGATGCGCCTCCTCCCCCTTCAGGCCGACGTCGTGGTCTCTATCATATCGGTATCAAGGTCGGGGACAGCCTCGATGAGCTGCGCTCGGCGAAGCGTGAACTCGAGCAAGCCGGCATCGCCATCGACGGGATGAGCGACCACACCGTCAGCCAGAGCCTGTACCTTCGGGACCCCGACGGCAACGAAATAGAGCTCTACGTGGATGCCGATGAGGCGGTGTGGAAAGCGGATCCTGCCGCGGTGCTGTCGCCAATCAAGGCACTGCGGCTCTAGCCTCTTGAGTCATCATTGTTCCTTAGGCCATACTGAGCGGCTATGGACCAATCTGCCTCACCGTGTGAGACCCTGGGAGAGCGGTATCAAGCGCTCCTCGAGGTTGCCGAGGCCATTTCCGCGCACCGCGACGTGCATGAGCTGTTTCGGGATCTCGCCCGACGCCTCCCCCGCGTGGTACAGGTGAATTTCGTCGCGCTCTCCTTGCATGATCCCGCCGGCAACCGGATGCGTCTCCAGACCATTCAAGCGAACGTCCCGGCTGATCTGGTCGGCGGCCATGAAGAGCCGCTGGAGGAAACTCCGGCCGGTTCGGTCTGGCAGTCGCAACAACCGATCCTCGTGCCCGATCTTGACGGAGAGCTACGATGGCCGAAGGTGACGCAACGGATGCAGCAAGATGGTGTCAATTCGTTTTGCGTGGTGCCTCTGACGACGGCCGTCCGTCAATTGGGGGCGATGGGTTTTGCCAGCCTCCGCAAGCACGCGTACGGAGAGGGGGACTTGGAGTTTCTTCAAGAGGTGGGAAAGCAGGTTGCCGTGGCGGTGGACAACGTGCTCCATCATCAGGACCTCCTCCACGATCGGGATCGACTGCGTCTGCTTCTGGAGGTCACGGAATCCATTGCTTCGCACCGCGATCTGGCAGAGTTGTTGCGAGACCTTGCACAACGCCTGCCGTCAATCGTTCCATTCGACTATATCAATATCGTGTTGCACGAGCCGGCCCGTCAGGTCATGCGTCTCTGGCTGCTGGTCGCCACTGTGCCCAGCACGATCAGCCCCGGCCTGGAAACGCCGGTCGAAGAGTCACCGGGCGGATGGGTATGGACCCACCAAGAGCCCCTGACCGTCAACGACGTGTCGCAGGAACACCGTTTTCCCAGACTGATGTCGATGTTGCAGGAGAACGGCGTCAAGTCCTTCTGCGCAGTCCCGCTGACGACGGCGCAGCGCCGGCTCGGGGCCATGGGGTTTGGGAGTTTGCAGCTGAGGACCTATCGAGAGACTGACCTCAACTTCATGCAACAGGTCGCAAAACAAGTGGCGGTCGCCGTGGACAACGCGTTCAATTCGGAGAGTGCCAGGGCGTATCAACAGCAGTTGGCACGCGAACGAGACCTGCAGCGTCTCTTGCTCGAAGTGAACAACGCCGTGATTTCACATCTTGAATTGCGCGATCTTCTCAAGGCCGTTTCTGTCAGCCTCAGCCGCGTCGTTCCCCACGATCTCGCAGGATTCGCGCTGTTCGATCAGGACACACAACGGCTGCTCGCGCACGCCCTGGATTTTCCGAGCAACCAGGGCTTCGTCGAAACGGGTCATGCGATTCCCCTGGAGGGCACGCCGGAAGGTCGGGCATTCACGTCCCGACAGACCGTCCTCATCCGAAATATCGATACGGCCGAGTTTCCAGCCGACATTATGAAGCGGGCGAAAGCCGAGGGGTTGAGATCCGGATGTGCCGTCCCGCTGGTGTCCCACGGCAGAGTGCTCGGCACACTGAGCGTTGTCAGCATGCGTGAAGAAGCCTTTAGTGAGCAAGATGCGGAACTCCTCACCCAAATCGGCGCGCAGGTGGCGATCGCCGTTGAAAATGCCCTGGCCTACAAACAAATCGCTCAGCTCAAAGACAAGTTGACCGAAGAGAAGCTGTACCTCGAAGAAGAAATTCAGACCGAATATAACTTTCAGGAAATCGTCGGTGAAAGCCAGACCCTTCGCCGCGTCCTGAAGGACGTGGAAACGGTCGCGAAGACGTCTTCGACTGTCCTGATTCTCGGGGAAACCGGAAGCGGAAAGGAATTGATCGCCAGGGCCCTGCACAATCTCAGTGATCGGCGCGAACGCACCTTCGTCAAGCTCAATTGTGCGGCCATTCCAACGGGTCTGCTCGAAAGCGAACTCTTTGGACATGAACGGGGAGCGTTCACGGGCGCCATCGCGACCAAGATCGGCCGGTTCGAAACTGCAGATCGAGGGACGTTGTTTCTGGACGAGGTGGGAGAGATCCCGCTGGAGCTCCAAGTCAAGCTGCTTCGCGTCTTGCAAGAGCAGGAATTCGAGCGGCTTGGCAGTACCAGGACACAGCGCGTCGATGTCCGGCTCGTCGCTGCCACGAACCGCGATCTCAGTCACATGGTCGAGGAGCACAAGTTCCGCAGTGATCTCTATTACCGGCTCAAAGTCTTTCCGGTCACCGTTCCGCCGTTGCGCGAGCGGGCTGAAGATATCCCCGCGTTGGTTCGTCACTTCGCCCAGAAGTTTGCGCTTCGAATGAACAAGCGGATCGAAACGATTCCTGCCGAGGCCATGAAGGCCCTGCAAGCCTATCCCTGGCCGGGCAATGTGCGTGAGCTGGAAAACTTCATCGAGCGGGCAGTGATCTTATCGGCGGGGGCCGATCTCGTCGTCCCCTTGTCCGAATTAAAAGTATCGATCCCCCCCTCGAACGGTTCGCCCAAGACGCTCGAGGATGCCGAACGAGAGCATATTCTGAAGGCGCTGCGCGACGCGAAATGGACGATTGGCGGTTCTGCCGGTGCAGCGGCCAAGTTGGGCATGAAACGCACGACCCTGCAATCGAAAATGCAGAAACTCGGCATTGTCCGTCCAGGATAACGCCGACGCGTCGGCATCGCGCCGAGATGTCGGCACGTTTTCCGTCTCTCCTCTTCCCTGCTCCGTAGTGCGCCCCCCATCAACGACGCGTTTCCCACGGAAGATCGCAGAGTTGCATCTACGTGATGTACGTGGTGCGCTCGGTGCACGACGGAACGGTCCTTGCTGACACAGCGCCGCATGAGCGGTGCCCAGGAGCTGATCGGAGGATTCATGAACCGGACATCCCCAACCATTGATCTGTTCACGTTGATCGGCATGATGGCCACGATCGCCGGCATATTCCTGTGTCTGTTTTTCCTTTTTACGCCGACCTCCTTTGGTGCCCCCGCAACAGACGTCTTACAGGACCGTTCGGCGGATCTTTACATCTCCATGCGCTGGCTGCAGCCGACTCTCGGTCAGGCCATTGTGGAAGATGCGGTGATTCGCCAACGCGATCACGACGCCTCGGACGCCGTGATGCTCCAACCCGGGGTTGGAAGCGTCCAATGGGTCATCGGCCGCGTCGTGGTTGAATTACACCGATCGCGGCTCGTCGCGGGACTGCCCGGCGGCCATCAAGAAGACGAACAGCGGATTGTCACGATTGCGCGACACGCGGCCGTACAGTTTCAGGAACACCTCACTGGCGACGAGCGAGTGTTCGAGCGTGTGACGAGCCAGGCCGGCGCGATCTTTTAATCGGAGTCCATCATGAACGAAATGTTAGATTTTCTGACTCAGCATGGCTCGCTAGTTCTGGCCGCCGCGGTCTTCGCCGAACAAATTGGACTTCCCCTGCCTGCCCTGCCCTTTTTGATTGCCGCGGGCGCATTGGTGGGGGCCGGGCAGATGACGGCAGGCGTGGCGCTCGTCTCGGCGGCCCTCGCTGCGATGGCGGGTGATCAGGCGTGGTTTGAGCTCGGTCGTCGGCGCGGCCGGCAGGTGTTGAACTGGTTATGCCGCATTTCATTGGAGCCGACTAGCTGCGTCCGCCGGACTGAAGATTTCTTTTCCCGTCATGGTGTCCGCGCGTTGATCGTCGCCAAGTTCGTGCCGGGTTTCAGCACGATCGCCCCGCCACTGGCCGGGATTGTGGGTCTCTCGGTGCCCCAGTACCTTCTCTTCAATGGGTTGGGAACCGTGCTCTGGGCTGGAACAGGAATTGGTCTCGGATGGATCTTCAGCGATCAGGTGGAGCAGGCGTTGACGATCAGTGCCCAGATTGGGCCGACCATCGGTCTCACGCTGATCGCGGCGGCCTTGAGCTATGTCGGCTACAAGGCAGCTCACCGGTATCGCATGGGTGATGGCGTTCCACGAATGACCGTCCGGCAACTGGCGGACAAGCTCGCCGCCGGAGAACAACCGGTGATTGTCGATCTGCGGTCGCTTGCCGCGCGCCAGCAAGAGCCGGGCATTCCGGGCGCCGTATCTCTGGCGCTCGAAGAGCTGGTCGCTCACCAGCATGAGCTACCGCGAGACCGTGATGTCATTTTGTATTGCGCCTGCCCGAGGGACGCTTCGAGCGTCGAGGGTGTATTGAGACTTCGCAAACTGGGATTCACGCGCGTATGGCCGCTTGCCGGAGGCCTCGGCGCGTGGAATGCGGCGGCCAATGCGCCTGCGGCCGTCCAGCTATCCGATCGTCAGATCGTCCCGGCTTGAGGAGCAGCCGGGCCGACTTCCACAATCGTCACTCAGAGGAGAGAGAACATGGAACTGAAGATGCCCACGGCGGAACAAGCCTATTGGGGGCTGCGTGCGATGAAAACCGTGGCCTTGGCGGATGGTGTCCTCGACGACTGAGCGTCGGGGGATGCCGATGCTTCGGCACCTGCCGATTAGGCGGCGAATCGTGTTCGGCACATCGAGCTCTCTTTGGAGCAGTTGCCAAAAGTCTCTACAACTCTCGGTACTTAGATGAACGGTTATTGCGCGTTGGTGGAACGAGGGTTGCTATCTCCTCTCAGTATGAATAGGCGGTTGATTTGTCAGGCAAGCGTGGAGGTGTTTCATGAAGCGTCAGAGTCACTGGGTCGGATCAGTGGTACTGCCGGTCATCGTTCTTCTGATGGGCGTTGGCCTGGCAACCTGGAAATATGATGCCATCCAAGCCGGTCAGGCTGCTTCGGCGAGTCAACCTGAACCAATGGAAACGGTGACCGTCGCCCTCGCGAAGGAGATCGAGCACCGACAAACCACAACCTCGATCGGCACGGTCCTGGCGTTGAAGTCAATCACGCTGCGGAACGAGCTTGCCGGCACGGTGCGCGAGGTGCGCCTGTCACCGGGTCAGATTGTTGAACCGGGCATGGTGCTCGTGGCACTCGATGTGTCGGTGGAAGAAGCTGAGCTGAAGGCCCAGGAAGCGCAGGCTGCTCTGGCCAAGACAGTGCTCGATCGTAGACAGAATCTGAACCATGAAATGGCCACGACGCAGGAGGAAGTGGACCGGGCGCGCGCAGACCTGGACGTCGCCAGGGCGCAAATCGCCCGCACCAAAGCGATCATTGCCCGCAAAACGATTCGTGCGCCGTTTCGTTCACGGGTCGGTATCGCGGATGTTCATCCTGGCCAGTATCTCAATGAAGGGACCCTCTTGACGACACTTCAGGGTATTGATGACGCTGCGCATGTGGACTTTACTGTGGCACAGCAGGTCGCCGCCGGCTTACGGGAGGGCGAAGTCGTTGAGGTGTTTGCGGGTACTCCCGCTCCCATCCCCGCTAAGATCGTCGCACTGGACGCGCGCATTGATCCGTCAACACGCAATGCCGTGGTCCGAGCGCGGATCGAAGGTTCCGGCAATACCCCGTCGCCTGGTTCCTCGGTTCGTGTCCGTATTCCGGTCGGGGCTTCGCGCAAGGCGGTTGCGGTACCGGTCAGTGCATTGCGCAAGGGCCCTGAAGGGGACCAGGTGTTCGTGATCACGCAGGATCAGGATGGGCATGCTCGTGCCCATGTCCAGCAGGTTGAGAGCGGCGCGATGTTCGGCGACGAGGTGGTCATTCATGCAGGACTCATCGCCGGCGAGCAGGTCGCGGCTTCCGGATCATTCAAGCTTCGTGAGGCAGCTCTTGTCGCGGTTGCCGGCGCCCAGACTCCTCAGTCGGATCAGCGCCAAACGGTGAGTCAGCACTGAGATGATCGAGGAACGGGATTAATTATGTATATGCGTTCATTTACCGACGTATTTATCAAGCATCCGGTGTTGGCGATAGTCGTCAACCTGGTCATTGTCCTGGCCGGTTGGCGTGCCCTGACGACTCTGCCGGTGCAGCAGTATCCGAAGATCGAGAGCTCGTCGGTGATTATTACAACGGTCTATTACGGTGCGAGCGCCGAGACAGTCCGTGGGTTCCTCAGCACGCCGGTCGAGCGAGTGGTCTCTGCAATCGGCGGCGTGGACTATGTCGAGTCAACCAGCCGTGCCGGCGTGAGCACCGTGACGGTGCATTTAAAATTGAACCACAGCAGCACGGCGGCCTTGGCCGAGGTCACTGCGCGGCTTCAACAAGTGCGGTCTGAATTGCCGGCTGAGGCCGAGCCGCCCGTCGTCGAAGTGCAGCGGGCGGATCGTCCCTACGCCTCCTTTTATCTCAGCTTTTCCTCCGGCGAGCGGACAGTGCCCGCCGTCACGGATTGGCTGCTGCGCACTCTGCAGCCGCAACTCTCCACACTGTCCGGCGTGCAGCGGGTGACGATCGAAGGCGGACGCCAGATCGCCATGCGCATTTGGATCGATCCGGACCGGTTGGCAGCATTCAACCTTTCGCCCGGGGACGTACAGGGAGCGCTCCGCCGGAACAACTATTTGGCCGCCGTCGGTCGAACCAAGGGCAATCTCGTCCAGGTCAATTTGCTCGCCAATACCGACCTTCGTTCAACTGAGGAGTTCGAGGATCTCATCGTGGCTGACCGAGGCGGAGCCATCGTGCGCCTGAAGGATGTCGCGAAGGTCGAGCGTGAAGCCGAAGAAGCCGACATGGTTGCGAAGTATAACAAGACGGAAGGTGTGTATCTCGGAGTCTGGCCGGTTCCCGGCGCCAACGAAATCGAAGTCGCCGGACGGCTGCGAGATGAAATGGAGCGGATCAGACCCACGCTGCCCCCCGATATCGACATGCGGCTGGTCTGGGACGGCACGATGTTCATGCGGAATGCGCTGACCGAAATTACCAAGACATTATCAGAGACCATCCTCATCGTTGCGCTGGTCGTGTTTCTCTTTATGGGTTCCGTGCGCACGGCGCTCGTACCGCTCGTCGCCATGCCGGTGTCGCTCATCGGAGCCGCGCTCTTTATGTTTGCCTTTGGCTTCAGTCTCAATCTTCTGACCTTGCTCGCCATTGTGCTGTCGGTCGGCCTCGTCGTCGACGACGCGATCGTTGTGGTTGAAAACGTCGAGCGCCATGTGCGTCAGGGCAAGACCCGTATCGAGGCGGCACTGGCAGGCGCCCGAGAACTGATCGGTCCCATCATTGCGATGACGATCACGCTGGCCACGGTGTATACGCCGATCGGCTTTCAAGGCGGTTTGACCGGATCGCTGTTTCTCGAATTTGCCATGACGCTAGCGGTGGCGGTCGTGCTGTCGGGCGTCGTAGCCGTGACTCTTTCGCCCGTCATGAGCTCACGATTCGTGCACCCGCAAGGGAAGGAAGGCCGAATGGCTGTGCTCGTCAACCGGACGTTCGAGTTGGTACGCCGCGCGTATGCTCGCTTGCTCGATCGGGCGTTGGACATGCGCTGGGGTATTGTTGCGGCGGCAGTGCTGGTCATGATCGCCGCCTGGCCCCTCTATCTCTTCTCACGGCAGGAACTTGCGCCGGTGGAAGATCAAAGCCATATCAGCTTGTTTTTTGAAGCATCGCCAGATTCCACGGTGGCGGCCACCAATCGGCAGCATCTGCAAATTGTGGATGCCGTCACGTCTTTTCCCGAAACACAATTTACGTGGTCATTGACGACGGCTTGGGGCGGATTCGGAGGCCTGGTCGCGAAGGATTGGCATGAACGGGCGCGCTCGACCGAGCAGATGTACGGTCAGGTTTTCGGCGCGGTCTCGCAGGTGCCGGGGTTGCGCGTGTTTCCCCGTCTGGATCCGCCGCTGCCCACACCGGGCCAGTACGATGTCGAACTGGTATTGCAGAGCGATGTACCGGCCCAACAGATGCTAGAGACGGTTGGTGCGGTCCTCGGCGCGGGTTGGCAGAGCGGGAAATTTCTATACGTTGATACGGACCTAAAAATCGATCTCCCGGAAGCCCGTGTCGTCCTGGACCGCGAGCGTTTGGCTGATTTGGGACTCGACCTCGCGGGCGTCGGCCGGGAACTGGGCACACTGTTGGGCGGGGCCTACGTCAACCGCTTCAACTATTTTGACCGCAGCTACAAAGTTATTCCGCAGATCGGTGACAAAGATCGCGCGACGGTGGAACCACTTCTCGATCTCAAGATCAAAACGCCGGCCGGTCAACTCGTGCCCGTGTCAACCTTCACCCACATCGAAACGAGCACCGGGCCCCGCACCCTGAACCGTTTCCAGCAGCGCAACGCGGTGCGCATCTTCGGCGGCGTGAAGCCGGGGGTGACGAAAGCTGAAGGTCTCCGCATCCTTGAAGCCGCCGCAGCGTCGTCCCAGGGACCGCGGGTCGTTCTTGACTACGCGGGGGAGTCCCGGCAGATCCGTCAGGAAGGCGGTGCCCTCACGGTCACTCTCGGGTTTGCGGTGCTGTTGATATATCTGGTGCTGGCAGCTCAGTTTCAAAGTTTCCGTGATCCGCTAATCGTCCTACTGGGCTCTGTCCCCCTTGCGATATCCGGCGCGCTCGTCTTCAGTTTTCTTGATCTGACGACCATCAATATCTACTCCCAGGTCGGGCTGATCACCCTTGTCGGACTCATTGCGAAGAATGGGATTTTGATCGTTGAATTTGCCAATCAGCTTCAAGCGAGGGGGCTCGTGCGCGTCGCGGCGGTGCGCGAGGCGGCGTTGACGCGCTTGCGGCCGGTATTGATGACCTCGGCGGCCACGGTCTTCGGTCATCTTCCCCTCGTGCTGGCCTCAGGACCTGGCGCGGCCGCACGCAACAGTATCGGTATGGTGCTGGTGACAGGCATGACGGTCGGAACGCTGTTCACACTCTTCGTGGTTCCGGTGTTCTACTCGTTAATCGCCGCCGAGCATCAGCCGGATACGGTGGAGAATGCAGAGGTGGAAATGTCGGAGGATGATGAAGCGTTGCTCGCGGGAGCCAAGGCCTGAGTCTATATGCGTGAATGAAGGAGAATATTTTGTATCATGTTGAAGATCACCACCCACGTTTCAGACGATGTAACCAGAATCACGCTGGAGGGGCGCCTCGCAGGGCCATGGATCGGGGAACTCGAACGTTGCTGGCGTGAGTCGGAGCAATCTGCTGCCGGCCGGCAGCTGGTCGTCGATTTGACCGGCGTCACGTTTGTTGAACAGGAGGGGAAGGCGCTCTTGAGTCGAATGTGCCAGTCCGGAGCCGACTTGCTCGCAACAGGCTGTTGCATGAGATCGATCGTCGAGGATGCGAAAAAAACCAGATCCGGTAGGTGAAGAGAAGCCGCACTTGCGAAGAAAGTCCGCGGCCCTCTAAGATGCCAAGATGACCACACGATGCCGAGGAAACCATCTCATGATGCGAGTCATCCACCTGACATTGATGCAAGCGGCTAATCGAATACCCACGCTCCTGACAGGGGCGTTATTCGTCTGCCTTGCCACAACGAGCCTTCCCGGGTGCAAGCAAGACGCAGGCTCTGCCCCGGCTCCCCAGATGCCGCAAGTTGAAGTAGTCACGGCGGCGACTACGGCGGTGCCTGATGAGCCGGAATTCATCGGCCAGGCGGAAGCTTCTCGTCCGGTCGAGATTCGATCGCAAGTGACGGGCTTGATCAAAGCGGTGTTGTATCAGGAAGGCCGCGACGTCAAAAAGGGCGATCGTCTATACCAGATTGATCCCGTTCCGTTTCAAGCTGCGGCGGCCAGTGCCAAGGCAAAGATCTCCCAGGCGGAGGCCAAAGTCGTGCAGGCCAAACAGGATCTGGCTCGCGTCAAACCGCTGTTGAACGAACAGGCGGTCAGCCAGAAGGACGTGGACGACGCCGTGGCTGAGGAACTTTCCTCCAAGGCGGCATTGCAAGGCGCCAAGGCGGACCTCATCAAGGCGCAATTCGACTTGGACAATACGCTAATCACCGCCCCCATCGATGGGTTGATCGAACGCACCCGATATTATGAAGGCCGGCTCGTATCGGCACAAACCGATCTGCTGACCATGGTCCATCGCGTTGATCCCATGTATGTCGTGGTGAGCATTCCCGAAAGTTTTATATTGAAGCGACGGCGTGATATCGAAGCCAAAAGAATCGAGCACCCGGGTGTCTACCAGCTTCGAGGCGAAGTCATGCTTTTGGACGGGTCCACCTATCCGCATGAAGGCGTGCTGGATCTGATGGAACCGGGTCTCCGTACGGAAACGGGGGCACGCGTCGTCCGAATCACGATTCCCAATCCGAAGCGGGAGCTCTTGCCTGGACAGTTCGTGAAAGTGAAATTCAAGGGGGACGTGAAACCGAATGTCGTGTTGATCCCCCAACGTGCGGTGCTTCAAGGGCCGCAGGGACCCTTCGTGTATATCGTGGGGCCAGACGACCATGTTGAAATGCGACCCGTCCAGGCCTCGGTCTGGCAGGGTGATCAATGGCTCATCGATCAAGGCATCAAAGCCGGCGATCGCGTGGTGGTTAACGGGTTGATGAAAATCGGTCCGGGTGCGCCAGTCAAAGTTGTCCCTCTGGGCGAAGCCCAGCCACCCGCAGCGTCTCCTTCCGAGCAGCCGAAGCAGGGGTGACGCGTGACCTCCCACGTCTTCATTGATCGGCCGATCATGGCCTCGGTCGTGTCGCTGGTGATCGTGGTCATGGGGCTGTTGTCCGTCCAGTTTCTGCCCGTAGCGCAGTTCCCCGAAATCACTCCTCCCGTCGTTCAAATCGACGCCGATTATCCCGGTGCCAGTGCGGAGGTCGTCGCCGACTCGGTCGCCCGCCCCATCGAAGTGCAGTTGCCCGGCATCGACAACCTCGTATATTTCGATTCAACGAGCAGCAACGATGGGCACGTCACGATCAAACTAACCTTTGAAATCGGGACCGACCCCGACATCGCCCAAGTCCAAACACAGAACCGTGAAAAGCTGGCGGAGCCGCAGTTGCCGACGGAGGTCATCCGGCAAGGCGTGTCCGTCAAAAAAATGTCGCCGGATCTGGTCGCGGTCATCGCGCTGAAGTCGACGGATAAGAACCATGACGCCGTGTTTTTATCGAACTATGCCATTCTGCGACTGGTGGATAACCTCCGTCGGGTCAAGGGTGTCGGCGATGCCATGGTGTTTGGTCAGCAGAACTACAGCATGCGCATCATCCTCAATCCGCTGATGATGGCGCGGTTGAGTCTGACCCCGACGGACATTGCGGCGATCATCCGCGAGCAGAATCGCGATTACCCTGCCGGCACGATCGGCCGTGAGCCCGCCCTCAAAGGCACCGAGTTGACGATTCCTGTCATCACCAAGGGACGATTGACCGAGATCAAGGATTTCGAAGAACTCATCGTCAGGGCGTTGCCGGATGGTTCTAACGTCAGACTGAAAGACGTCGCGCAGATCGAGCTTGGCGCACAATCGTACGCATTGGAAGGGCGCTGGAACAGCAGCCCGACGACCTTTCTCCTGACCTTCCTGGCCCCGGGCGCCAATGCGCTGGATACGGTGCGGCGGACTCGTGCCGAAATGGATGAGATGGCTAAGAACTTCCCGGCTGGCGTGTCGTATGACATTCCCTACGACACTACCAAGTTCATTGAAGTGTCGATCAATGAAGTGGTCAAAACGCTGGTGGAAGCCATGGTCCTCGTGGTGTTCGTCGTCTATATATTCTTGCAGAGCTGGCGAGCCACCATTATTCCGACAGTGGCCGTACCCGTGTCGCTGATCGGCACCTTTGCCGGCCTCTATGCGCTCGGGTTCTCGATCAACACCATCACCTTGTTTGGAATGGTATTGGCAATCGGGATTGTCGTCGACGACGCCATCGTCGTCGTGGAAAACGTCGAACGGCATATGCGGGAAGACCGCGTCCCGCCGAAGGAGGCGGCAAAACGGGCGATGAACGAAGTCACGGCGCCCGTCATCGCGATTGTGTTGGTCCTCGTGTCCGTCTTTGTGCCGGTCGGATTTATCGGCGGCATCACCGGCGCCCTGTACAAACAGTTCGCGGCGACGATCGCGATTTCAGTCACAGTCTCCGGCTTCGTCGCACTCACGCTTAGCCCAGCGCTGTGTGCGATGGTGCTGGTGCCGCGCCCTGAAGGCCGCGGCGGGTTTTGGGCCTTGTTCGATCGTATATTTGGCCGCACCCAACATGGCTATACCAGCATGGTAGCAAAGATGGTCGCGAGGCCGGTACGCGTCATGCTGGTCTTCGGTGCCGTCCTGCTCTTGGCCTACGGCATGTTTGTAACGCTGCCACGGAGCTTCCTGCCGGAAGAGGACCAAGGCTATTTCATTGTGGTCGTCCAGCTCCCCGATGGTGCGTCGAAACAACGGACTGATGCCGTGCTTGATCGGATCGAACATTTCTTTCAAGGGAATCCAGCGGTGCACTCTACGGATGCCCTCTCGGGACAAAACTTCGTCTTCGGTACAAGAGGTCCCAATGCCGCAACGATGTTCGTTCCACTTCATCTGTGGGATGAACGCAAGCAACCGCAGTCGCACGTCCAGGCACTGATCGGCATGGCCTATGGCGAGTTCGCCAAAATTCCGGAAGCACTATTACTGGCCTTCAACGCACCATCTTTGCGTGGCGTCGGCGTGGTCGGAGGATTCTCCGCGCAACTGCAAGACCCAAGCGGCGGAGACTTCAAAAAGTTCGCTGCTGTGGCCCAGGAATTCGTGGAGCGCGCCAAGAAGGAACCGGCGATCGGACAGGTGGGGACGAACTTCCGCGTGTCGGCTCCGCGGTTGTATGCCAACGTCAACCGCGAGCGGGCCAAAGCCCTCGGCATACCAATCTCCGATATTTTCGACACGCTGCAAGCCTATTTCGGAACCTTTTACATCAATGATTTTCTGAAGTTCGGGCGCATCTATCACGTCCAGACCGAGGCGGATCCTCACTTCCGGTCAACGCCGCAGGATATTTCGAAGATTTACGTTCGAGCGCAGACCTCTCAGGGCGCGAACATGATTCCGCTGGATACGGTTGTGACGTCCGAGTATCAGAGCGGGCCCGATCCGGTCAATCACTTCAATGGATACAATACGGCGCTTGTCTTGGGCGCCGCCAAACCGGGCTACAGTTCCGGGGAGGCGCTGGAGGCCTTGGAGCGGGTGGCAAAGGAGGTGCTCGACCCGAAAGGGTATGCGATCGACTGGAGCAACATCTCATTCCAGGAGCGTCGCGTCGGCGGGCAGTCGAGCCAGGTGTTCATGATCGGGCTCCTCATGGTCTCCCTCGTCCTAGCGGCACAGTTCGAGAGTTGGGCTGTCCCCTTCGCAGTGATCCTGGCAGTACCATTTGCGATATTTGGGGCGCTGGCGGCTGTGTGGGTGCGCGGCTTTACGAACGACATCCATTTCCAGATCGGCATGGTCACACTCATCGGGCTGTCCGCGAAGAATGCCATTCTGATCGTCGAGTTTGCGAACACCCGCTATGAAGCCG
>Ga0075419_10000201_pt1 | contig 34729 bp, 40 predicted proteins | sample SoiMetdeltSBSDD3_FD_76900 | JGI IMG/M metagenome (GOLD analysis project Ga0075419, IMG submission 76900) | Bulk soil microbial communities from a Populus tree surrounding site in Tennessee, USA - Soil MetaG P. deltoides SBSDD3 | ecosystem: Environmental > Terrestrial > Soil > Tree plantation... | reverse complement strand
TGACACGTCCTTTTGATTGAACATTGAGCATTGAAAATTGAGCATTGAACATTTGCCGGATAGAATTACGGAACGTATGCCGATATAATCGGGAAGACGCAACAGAAGTTTAATAGCATTATATCTGCTGGTCACACAAATAAAAATAACAATTAAAAGACTGCAACAAAAATTAAAGGAAGGTTCGATCTAAGTCCCCCTTTAGGGGGACAGGCGGTTGGATTCAACTTCTCTCCTGCGCTCTCAACCATCTTTCCGGTATCTCATTACTGCTTGCCAGCAAATAATCTTTATAACTGCAGGCGATGAAACGTTTATCGGGCAGTTGCATCCACCAGCGACCCGTTTTCTTGCTTTGAATAAAAGTCGTTTCTACTTCAGCAAAAGCCATATGATATTCATTGAAGGATTCGCGTTCATCGATCTTCGCCTCCCGGCGGCCACGGCTGCGGCCATCGAGCAAATACCAAAGCATTTGGCTGATCTGTTTTGCAGTAAGATCATGCTGATCCTTATCAGGGTCATAACCGTAAATGCCGATCGTATTCACATTCGGGCTCATACCCGCATACCGCATCAGCACACAACTTTCCTCCCCATTAAATCCATTGGGAGAGCCGGTGGTGTTTGCAGGTGCATAAGCATAGGCCAGTGCAGAAATATCAAAGCTGAACAATTGTGAATTGCGAATCACCGGTTCCATTTCATCAATGCTTTCTTTTACATGACCAACCCGGAAACAATCGAAACGAAGCTTATCCATGGTTTCCAGCATGCGGGGATGAACAAAATAACTTTGGAAACCGATATGATTATAATGACGAACATAGTTGGGTTCGCCGGTGAGCATCTCCATTAAAAAATTATCGCAGCGAAAATCGGAATCCAGGTTGAGGTCAATGAGTGCATCGATATTGGTTGCTTCAATGATCGACTTATTTGTTTCATACGCATAATACTGCGCCAGGGTAAGATCATGTGAGCCGCCAAGAATGATCACTGTCTTCTTTTCATTGATCAGTTCATTGATAACAGTATTCAGCGCGGCATAGGTATCGGCAAGATCAGCGCCTTTGCGAAGATTACCAAGATCGGCAAGTCGCAGATCCTGGTGCCAGAAGAACAATTGATAGAATTGGTGGCGGATCGCATCAGGTCCGGCACTGTAGGCAAGATGATGACCATTGCCGCGTTGCTCACCACAACCGATAAAAATCAGATCGGCATCGTCTATGTCGGGAAAATTCTCTTCATCATGCACATGAATGCGGTGACCTATCGTGCCTTCTTTATACCCCTGGTCAAAACTAAGTTCGGCCTTATTAATAGGAGAAAGGAAATCGGAAATATTCAGGAAATCGGACATGCTGCAAGTTAGGCTAAGAGAAGAAAAGAGAGAAGGAGAAAAAGAGTACTATGCACGTTTGTTGAAAAGTTATGCTAAGAGGACAAAGGAGAGAAAGAGGAAAAAGAAAGGAGTTAGTCTTGATGTGTCTATTCAATCGGTAACCTCAAGCTAACTCCTTATCTCCTTATCTCATTTTCTCTTTTTCCTCTTAGCCCTTTCTTTTCCCTCTTAGCTTATCTTTGCCAGCTTATGGAAGATTTGCTGAAACAGATACAGGATTATAAAACAGAGATCGGCACTTACAATGCTGCAGGTGAAAAAGCTGCCGAAGAATTCCGCATCAAATGGCTTGGCACAAAAGGGCTCGTAAAAAACCTGATGGGCGAAATGAAAAATGTGCCAAATGAAAAGAAAAAAGAATTCGGGCAAATATTAAATGAGTTCAAGCAATTCGCTGAAGCAAAGTATGAGGAGCTGAAGCAGTCAACAGTCGACAGTCAGCAGTCCAGCAACATCGACCTGACATTACCCGGTGACGCAGTACCTCTGGGGACACGTCATCCCATTAGTTTAATGACAAATCGGATCATTTCAATTTTCCAACGATTGGGATTTGCAGTAGCCGAAGGTCCGGAGATCGAGGATGACTGGCATAATTTTACTGCGTTGAATCTTCCCGAGCATCATCCCGCCCGGGATATGCAGGATACATTTTACGTGCAGCAAAACCCTGACTGGTTATTACGCACTCATACGAGTAACATACAAATCCGTGAAATGGAGAAAGGCAAATTGCCGGTCCGGATTATTTGTCCCGGTCGGGTATATAGAAATGAAACAGTGAGTGCGAGAAGCCATTGTTTCTTTCACCAGGTTGAAGGAATGTATATCGATGAGAACGTTTCTTTCGCCGACCTGAAGCAAACACTTTATTTTTTTGCCAAAGAGATGTATGGCCAGGATGTAAAGATCCGTTTCCGCCCTTCTTATTTCCCATTCACTGAGCCAAGTGCTGAAATGGACATCAGTTGCATGCTTTGCAAGGGTGCCGGTTGTAATGTTTGCAAAAAAACCGGCTGGCTCGAAATCCTTGGTAGCGGCATGGTGCATCCGAATGTCCTTTCCAATTGCGGGATCGATCCCAATAAATACACCGGTTTTGCATTCGGTATGGGTATCGAACGTCCTGCGTTGTTGAAATACGGTATCAATGATATTCGCTTATTTAGCGAAAATGATGTAAGATTCCTGAAGCAGTTTACTTCGGCAGTATAGTTGCGAGGAGCGTAGCGACGAAGCAATCTCCAGACTTAAGTTCTTATTGTTACCAGCTTAAGTTCCCTGAGCAACATTTGTTGCGACGCTCCGTTTATCTTTTGTAACTCCGATGGAGCAATGAAAGCGGCCTTTTCATTATTAATGGTTGTATTTGTTTCTTGCAAAACTCCGACCAGTCCGGAAGAAGTTGACTACACGGGGTTCGTACAAAAAGAAATCTCGCTAGTGGGGTTTGACAAAGAAATTAATCTGACTGATTCTCTTGCAGCTGTTTTGATAATGATTCCTGAAAGATTGGATACTTTTTATAAATGGCATCGTACTTCGGATTGCCTGTCTTGTGGTTGGTTGCAATATCGATTTTCTGATAAAAAGTATACGCAATTCGCAGAAGGTGGCTTTTATTGGACCATGGTCCCCGATTCAGTCTATCAAATTACTATTCGTCATAAGCCCATAAAAGAAATACCCGATACAATAATTTTCAGACCATTGACACAAAAGGATACAGGGAGGTGGTACTATCATCCCCAAATAGTTTCCGCTCCAACTCCGCCGAATTTTTTATTAAGAGAATTCAGATTAATACGCGGAAGACCTTTCATTATATCTGGTTTCATTAGCCCTTATGGATATCTCACACGATCTGAAACATTATTTGTAATTGCAGAAACTAATCTGAGAAGTCGTGAGCTATATTTTATCGGAGAGTGTGGAGCGAAGGACACAACAGGATTCATTGATAACATGTACAAATCATTTCTTTCCATCAGGATTGAAGAGAAGTAATAACTTCACCTTTTAGTTAATCTTGAAAACTCTCCGCCGTTGGCGGATTGGGGGTATTATGGTCTCTATCATTTGCGTTTGCGGCGCTGGTACCATGGGCAGTGGTATTGCGCAAGCTGCTGCTTCATCAGGCTTTTATACAATATTGTATGAACTGAATGACGCTGTGCTTGAAAAAGCGCAGGCAACAATTGAAAAAAACCTGCAATCACTAGTAGAAAAACGTAAGATCACCGGAAATGCAAAGGAAGAAACACTGAACAATCTAAAATTCACCAATAACCTTCATGATTGTCTTGCCGATGTGATCATTGAAGCCATCATTGAAAAACCGGAAGCTAAAATTGCATTGTTTAATCAGCTTGCCGAGATCAATCACAGTGAAACGGTTTTTGCAAGTAATACCTCGTCACTATCCATCACTCAAATCGCCAAAGGGGTAAAAAACCCGGAACGGGTGATCGGCATGCATTTTTTTAATCCTGCCACGATCATGAAACTGGTGGAAGTAGTGATCACAAATTTCACGAATGAAAATGCAACACGAATTATTATCGAATTAGCAAAACAGATGAATAAAACACCCGTGCTGTGCAGGGATTCACCGGGTTTTATCGTAAATCGTGTGGCAAGACCTTATTATATAGAATCACTAAGATTGGCGGAAGAGAGTATTGCCAGCTTTTCAACGATCGATTCGATCATGGAATCAACAGGCTTTAAAATGGGCCCGTTCAAGCTTATGGACCTGATCGGCAACGATATCAATTACGCAGTCAGTTGTTCTGTCTTTGATCAATTAGGGCAACCTGGAAGATTAAGGCCATCGTCAATTCAGCAACAGAAAGTTGAGGCTGGTGAACTGGGGAAGAAAACCGGGAAAGGTTATTACGAATACAATAGTTGATGCAATTAATTCACTTCTTATAAGTTTGCAGTAATTATTATTTAATGAATGTTCAAAACTCCCCTTTAGGGGCTGGGGGTACGGTACTTGTCACAGGCGGCACAGGCTTTATTGGCGCTTATATCATTAAAGAACTTATTGAAAAAGGTTATTCCGTTCGTGCCATACGTCGTAGCGCTAAACTCCCTTTTTTTATTTCTCCTGAGATTTTAAATAAGGCGGCATGGGTGGACGGCGACATCCTGGATGTTATGGCACTTGATGATGCAATGAAAGGAGTCGATGCAATTATCCATTCTGCCGCATCTATCTCATTTGCCGGCAAAGACCGGAAACAGATGTATAATGTGAACATCAATGGCACTGCCAATATGGTAAATCTTGCTTTGGAAAATAACATAAAAAAGCTGGTGCATATAAGTTCTATTTCGGCATTGGGCAGAACATCTGCCGGTGAACACGTGACCGAAGAAAAAAAATGGGTTGAAAGCAAACTGAATACCCATTATGGCATTACAAAAAATAAGGCAGAGCTGGAAGTGTGGCGCGGTATCAGCGAGGGATTGAATGCCGTGATCATCAATCCCAGCACGGTTCTTGGTTATGGGAACTGGCATGACGGCAGCTGTGCGATCTTTAAAAATGTTTACAAAGAATTCCCGTGGTATACAACCGGCATTAATGGGTTCGTAGATGTGGAAGATGTGGCAAGAGTCGCAGTGCTGCTGATGGAAAGCGATATCAATGAAGAGCGGTTTATTTTGAATAGCGAGAATTGGGAATTCAGGCAATTGTTTAATACGATCGCTGAGGGCTTTGGTAAAAGACGACCTTCATTAGAGGCAACGGCATTTTTGAGCGGGATTGCCTGGCGCTTAGAAAAAGTTAAATCTTCTCTGGCAAACAGGAAACCATTGCTTACAAAAGAAACGGCTAAGATCGCTTTGAGCAAAACTTATTGGGAAAACGATAAAATACTAAGAGCATTGCAGGGTTTTTCCTTTCTGCCCCTTGAACAATGCATAAAAAAAGCATGCAAAAAATACGCAGATGCCATTTCGAATATGCAACTAAAACCATAAGAGCATTATCTTTATAAGCAATAGTTTATTCTATGAAAAAAGCTTTTCTGTTTACCCTTCTAACATTTTCCTTCGCGGTTGTATTTGGCCAGAATTTCACCGTGTCCGGTAAAGTAGTTGATTCCGCTTCGAAAGAGCCACTGGCATTTGCTTCTGTATTTTGCCAGAATACAACATTGGGTACCGCCACAAATAAGGAAGGATTATTCTCTATGAATATAAAAGAAGGCGGCTATGATCTTGTGATCACCTATACTGGTTATAAATCGCAAATGATACGCGTTAGCCGTGAAATGAAAACAACCGATATGCAGATAGAATTGGTGAAGCAGGAAAAAAGTATTGAAGAGGTGGTAATTCGCAGCAGCAACGAGGTGAAAGACGGTTGGACGAAATACGGGAAGTTCTTTTTAGACAATTTTATCGGGACAACCCCTTTTTCATCACAAACTGTTTTACTGAATCCTGAAGTTTTAAAATTCTATTACTTCAGAAAATCGGAGAAATTGAAAGTAATGGCAGATTCGCCGCTGCTTATTTCGAATAATGCCCTTGGCTATAATATCCGTTATAATCTCGATTCATTCTTGTTTTTCTATAAAACCGATATATGCAGTTACCGTGGCCTTAGCTTTTATGAAGAAAGAACTGCTGCAGCCGATAGCATGAACCGCTGGAAAAAAAATCGTGAGAAAGCTTATTTCGGAAGCCGTTTGCATTTTATGCATAGCTATTTCGACAGTACATTAACGGAAGCAGGTTTTATCATTTCATTACTCGACGAAGACAATAATAAAAAGTTCAATAATATCACCGAGCCTTATGATACTACATGGTATACCGCGGCCAACGACTCCGTGAATGAAGTGGACATCTATTATCCGCGCCGCATCAACATTACGTACACCAAGCGGGCACCGGAAAATGAGTACCTGAAAAAATATAAGCTTCCACTGGATATCAGCCAGCAGCTCTCGTATATCGATATGCGGGATGTGATCACGATAAAACCAAACGGATATTATTACGACCAAAAGGATTGGATCAATTACGGATACTGGAGCTGGAAGAATATTGCCGACCAGGTCCCGAATGATTATGTGCCCCAAAAAGAATAGTTCATTTGTTAATATTAGTTAATTGGTTTATTAGTTCGTAAAATGGCCGTGCTCTTACCCCAATTCCCAATAAACAAATAAACTAATTAACTATTTACCTCCCATTACTTTTTCCCAAAGCTGCGGAATACGTTTTATCCAAACGAATTCTTTCATTTTTTCTCTTGCATCTTCTACCGGTGAACCGAAATAGACTTTATTTCCTTCGATTGAATCTTTTACTCCGCTTTGTGCATATACAATCGCATTTTTCCCGATGGTAAGTGTTTTGCTGACTCCAACCTGTCCCCAAAGAATTACATTGTCCTCGATCTTTGTAGCACCTGCAATTCCTACTTGTCCTGCAAACAAACAATTCTTACCAACTTCTGTGTCATGACCGATATGGACAAGATTATCAATTTTTGTTCCCGCCCCGATCACTGTATCACCGCTCACACCACGGTCAATTGTGCAATTGGCTCCTATCTCGACAAAATCTTCGATGACTACACGGCCACAGCTATTCATTTTTTTATAATGAATATCCCGGTTGGTCTTCTTGTTATAATAAAAAGCATCGCTCCCAATTACCGAACCGGCCTGGATGATGACATTATTTCCTATCACGCAATGATCGAGAATAATAACATTGGGATGAATAATGCAATCATTACCCAGCTCAACATGATTACCGATGAATGCGTTGGGCATGATCACCGTATTTTTTCCAATAACGGCAGTGTCCCCTACAGACTTCGGTGATGGGTTGAATGGCCGGAAATGATTTACCAGTTTTATATACGCTTCAAATGGTTCCTTGACGATCAACAGGGTTTTTTCTTCGGGAAACTCAGTATACTTATCAATTATGATAACCGTGGCAGCGGAATTGACGCAGGTTTGATAGTATTTTGGATGATCTACAAATACGATATCACCCTTTTCTACTTTATGAATCTCATTAATTCCTGTTGCGGATGCATTCGCATTGCCCGCTATTTCTGCTCCAATGAAATCAGCGATCCATGTTACAGTAACCGGTTTATCCAATCGCATACTTTAAGATTTTTTCAAAGGTAAATAGCTTTGTATTGTATTTGAATAAATAAGAGGTACTGCTGTTGTGTGATGATTCATGATGATCTCAAACCATTAAACCAATAATTTTCATTCATTCGATCAGTTAATTGATCGTTTCAATGCAATTCATTTGATTTGAATCATACTTATTGAAATAATTGTTCTATTATCCACAAGCAATATCAAAATGTTAATAAAAAATATTCAAAAAATTTTCTGGTTAGAAAAAAATGTTATTAATATTGTGAAGGGAATTTATTTCCCGGTACTTACTAACCCATCCACATATTGCTCTCCCGATTCATCGGGAGAGATTTTTTTTAGGACAGTTCGGTGAAGACTTCAATTAACTACACCAGTTTAAAAGAGGGTGTTACCATTACATTCTCACATACATTTATAAATTACCCAGTCAACTTTTTCCAATATCTTTACTCACCTCAAAAAAAAATGCATGCTGAAATCGATGACCGGCTTCGGAAGAGCCGAAAAAACTGTAGGCGATAAAACTTTTCTTGTTGACATAAAATCTTTGAATGGAAAACAATTTGAGCTCCAGCTGAAGCTTCCCGCTTTTTTAAAACCATTTGAATTTGATATCCGTCGCATCCTTTCTACGAGACTTGGCCGTGGCAGCGTCGATTGCACAATTAGTTTAAAAGAAACCGGTAATGCCAAACCCGTTACGATCAATATTGAGTTGGCAAAGGCTTATTACAAACCGCTGGCATCCCTCTCAAAAGAGCTTGATCTCGACCCTTCGCATATTTTAAGCACCCTCGTAAAACTTCCCGAGGTAATAACACCTACCAGCGAAACGCTCACTGATGAAGAATGGATTGCGTTCGAAAAAGTGATATTGACTGCCATAGATGACCTGAACATTCATCGTGATGATGAGGGTAAATCGCTTGAAAAAGACCTGTTGCACAGGGTAAAAAATATTCTTGCCCAGTTAGTAGAAGTACAAAAGCTTGAACCACAACGCAAGCAGGTGATCCGCGATGATATTACAAAGCTGATGGACGAGTATGTGGGTAAAGAAAATTATGACAAGAACCGCCTGGAGCAGGAATTGATATACTACATTGAAAAGATAGACATCAGCGAAGAAATGGTGAGGCTGAAGAATCATTGTGAATATTTTGCAGTTGTGTTGAACGAATCAGAAGAGTCAAAAGGTAAAAAGCTCTCATTTATTTTACAGGAGATCGGGAGAGAGATAAACACCACAGGCGCCAAAGCTTATGATTCAAACATTCAAAAATGCGTGGTTATGATGAAAGATGAATTGGAAAAGGCAAAAGAACAAGTGCTGAACGTTTTGTAGGCTATTTTTGCCGTGCATATATTCATTTAAAATTCTCAACGCTTAATTGTCAATGTTCAATTTTCAATTTCGAATTGCCTCCGTATTCAGCGCTTGCCTATTGTCTATTGCCTGTTGCCTGTTGACCTCCTGTATTACCGGAGATCTTTATGAGAAAACGGTTCCCTTGCCGAACCATGAATGGAAAAGCGATTACAAACCTGAATTTGTTTTTATCATCACCGATACCACTTCGCTTTATCAACCTTATTTCGTGATCCGGCATACTGAAAAGTACAATTACAAAAATATTTGGATCAATCTTCACTTCCAGCTACCCGGAGATACATTGCGCACCGAAATGCATGAGATCCTGTTGGCCGATGAAAAAGGCTGGAAAGCGAAAGGGATGGACGATATCTACGAGCAACGCCAACAATTGACGCAAAGACCTATCCCATTAAAAGCCGGAAATTATAAATTCATACTGGAAAATGTGATGCGTGAAGACCCACTTCAGCATGTATTGAATGTTGGCATTCGCGTTGAAAAAATAAAATGACGCGGTATGCCAAGATCTGCCAGCAAAAGATTCGGACTTATCACCACCATTTATTGGTTACTGCTGCTTTACATTGTCGCTGCATTGGTCTGGTGGTTCATCACACTGGAGAAACAAAACCAGTATTTGACGGTACTTAGTTATTCAGATCTTGCATCCCAGAAAAATAGTCTTAACGATTCAGAATATAGATCCAGGCATGATGCGATCGAACTGGCTTCCAAAAGAAATACCACAAAATATATTGCAGAAGGGATCACATTTTTAATACTGATCCTGATCGGCGCATTCTTTGTTTATCGGGCCGTTCGCAGACAATTCAGGATGCAAAACCAGCAACAGAATTTTATGATGGCCATTACCCATGAATTAAAAACCCCGATCTCTGTTGCCAAGCTAAATCTTGAAACGTTACAGAAATACCAGCTTGATGAAGAAAAGCAAAAAAAGATCATACGCATGACTTTACAGGAAACGTCAAGACTTGATACATTGATCAATAATATTTTAGTTTCATCGCAACTTGAAGGGGGCGGTTATGCATTTTCCAAAGAAGATCTTGATTTTTCTTCTCTTTTCAAAGATTGCATACGAGAGGCAAAGAGCCGGTACCCGGAAAGAATTTTTATTGAAGAAATACAACCGGAACTCGAGATTGCCGGTGACGCCCTTTTACTTCAGATAATGATCAGTAACGTGGTGGAGAATGCGATAAAGTACTCGCCAAAGGACAAACCTATCATCTGCCGGCTCACCAAAAAAGACAATACGGTGGTTTTAAATATCATTGATGAAGGCATTGGCGTGAAAGACGAGGAAAAAACTAAAATATTTGAGAAATTTTATCGTACCGGTAATGAATCAACCCGTAAAACGCAGGGCACGGGGCTTGGGCTTTATCTTTGCCATAAGATCGCTGAAGATCACAATGCCGACATTCGGGTGACAAACAACGAACCTGCCGGCAGTAATTTCGCCATCCATTTTCATGTATAATATGAGCAAGGAAAATTCAAAAGCCTCGATATTGCTGGTAGAAGATGAAGAAAATCTTCATGATGCCTTAAAATTGAATCTCGAGCTGGAAGGTTATGAGGTGTCTTCTGCTTATGATGGCGGTGCTGCGATCAAGGCTGTACAATCCGAATATTTTGACCTTATTATTTTAGATGTGATGCTGCCTGAAATGGATGGGATAAATGTTACAGAAACTATCAGGCTCGGTAATAATGAAGTGCCGATACTCATACTCAGCGCAAAGAACAGCAGCGCCGACAAAGTGCTTGGGCTAAAGAAAGGCGCCGACGATTACATGACCAAGCCATTCAATCTTGAAGAACTCCTGCTCCGTGTCCAAAAACTGATCGAAAAAAATAAGAAGATACAGGATAAAGAAACAGTTGGCAATACTTACTCTTTCGGAAATAATTTTATTGATTTTAAAGCACAGGAAGCAACTACTTCACGGGGCGAAAAAATACAATTAAGTAAAAAAGAAGGGATGCTTCTGAAACTATTAATCGAAAACAAAAATGAAGTAGTGCCAAGAGAAAAGATACTGCAGGTGGTTTGGGGCTACAACGTTTACCCAACTACAAGAACCATCGATAATTTTATCCTCAACTTCAGAAAATATTTTGAAGAAGACAGCCGTAATCCCAAATATTTCCATTCAGTCCGCGGAGTTGGCTACAAATACTCAGAATAAAATTCCAAAAAACAAATTCCAAATTCCATTAGATAGAAGCCTAAATCTTTAGCGGGGTGGGGATTTGGTCCCGATGATTATCGGGATTTTTATTTGCGATTTCATCACAAGTCGCCAAGCTGAGGTCTTATCAAAATCTCTTCAACACAAGCTGCAGAGGAAAGTTGTGTACAGGCAAAGACCATCTTGGCAATATCTTCTGCTTCCATGATCCTTTTTGATGAGTTATCGAAACCACTCCATGAATCTGTCAACACAGCGCCGGGATGAATAGCAGTGACCTTTATATTGTAAGGCTTCATTTCCTCACGAAGGTTTTTACTAAAGCCATAGATGGCAAATTTGCTGATGCTGTAAGCCCCACCATTGTCATAAGCATCGAGGGAAGCAATGGAACACATATTGAATATATGTCCCGATCTTCTTTTCATCATTTCCGGCAGCAATGTTCTTGTCAGGTGATACGCACTGTTAAGATTTACCGCCAGCTGGTTTTCCAGCACACCTTCTGGTTCATTATGAACATTTCCCGGTTCAAACAGGCCTGCATTATTGACGACGATATCAGGTATCGAGTGTTTCAAACACCAGTTCGCCAGGTCTTTTGCCTGTTGTTTATCGGAAAGATCAAATGCTTTTGCTTTTATTGAAACAGAAGGATATTTGGTCTGCAGCTCTTCCATGGCTTTATACAAAGCCACTTCATTCCGACTGCTTAAAAAAAGGTCATGACCATTCAAGGCAAAGATGTCTGCGATCGCGTTGCCGATTCCGCGGGATGCACCTGTGATAAGAACGGTCATCAATTTTAGATTTTAGATTGTAGATTGCGGATTTAAAATCAAACCTCATTGCAAATCTAAAATCCGAAATCTGCAATCCGAAATTAAATACAAGCACTTATTCTTCGACCTGGATCATACGCTCTGGGATTTTGAAGCGAATGCGAGGGTCACATTGTTTGAATTGTATCAAACATTACAGCTCGAACAGAAAGGAGTAAATGATTTTGATCTGTTCCATAAAAATTACCTCGCACATAATGAAAAGCTCTGGGATCGATACCGCAAAGGATTTATACGGCAGGATGAGTTACGTGTAAAAAGAATGTGGCTGGCGTTGCTTGATTTCAAGGTAGCGGATGAAACATTAGCAAGGGATATGAGCATTCAATTTCTCGATATGCTGCCCACGAGAACCATTCTTTTTCCTTATGCCATAGAGATACTTGAATACTTAACCAATAAGAAATACGAACTTCATTTGATCACCAATGGCTTTGAGCAAACCCAGCATAATAAATTAAAATATTCGGGTCTTTATAAATATTTCAAAGAAGTGATCACATCTGAGCGAAGTAGCAGCCTGAAACCAAATAAAGAGATCTTTGATTATGCATTTGAAAAAACAGGCGCCCGGCCATCTGAAAGTATCATGCTGGGCGATAGCATTGATGTCGATATATTAGGTGCGATGAATGCAGGGATCGACCAGGTGTTTATAAATCACCTGAATATTGAGATCGATATAAAACCTACTTATGTTGTAAAGTCATTGAAAGAGTTGGAAGATATCTTTTGAATGTGCCAATTTGCCTATTTGCACATTTACCAGGTGGCAATTACAGTGATCCCACCCCGGACCATCTCATTGATCTTTACTTTTATTTTGGCATTAAGTGGCAACAACACATCAACCCGAGATCCGAATTTTATAAAACCCATCTCATCACCCTGCTTTACCTGTTGACCAGCTTGTACGTAATTTACGATCCGCTTAGCCAGCGCACCGGCAATTTGTTTCGTAAGCAATTCTTTCCCGTTTGACTTATAAACAACAGTGTGACGTTCATTTTCTGTTGATGATTTAGGATGCCAGGCCACCAGGTATTTTCCTTTGTGATACTCGCTGTACATAACATCGCCGCTTACGGGGTTTCGATTCACGTGCACATTCAATGGGCTCATAAAAATGGAAACCTGTATCCTTCTATCCAAAAAATATTCATCGGCTTCCACTTCTTCAATAGCGACTACTTTTCCATCGGCTGGTGCCACTACTGAATCTTCTCCTGAAAACAAATTCCGTTTTGGGATCCGGAAAAATGAAATAAGGAATATAAGCAAAACAAAACTGCCAATAAAAATGATCCAGCTGAGGGCAGGCGACCAGAAACTGATAAAATAAAATGAAATGATATTAATGACACCAAACAGTATTGTTGCCCACGCAATCGTTTTATATCCTTCCTTGTGAATTGTCATGCGGCAAATATAGGAAAATGACGTTTGAGGTCTGAAGTTTGACGTTAGCTTAGATAATGGGAAAAGAGAAAATATAAAAGAGAGAGTATAAATACAACCAAACTGCAGGGGTCGCTAATAACATCGAATCAAACCTATCCAAAAAGCCTCCATGGCCGGGCATAAAGTTGCCACTATCTTTTACATTGGCCATTCTCTTAAGTTTTGATTCTAAGATATCGCCAAACGTACCGACAATAGATGCGACCGCAGCAAGGATCATTACCAGCACCGTTGCAGGCCATGAGTTATCTGTCACCAAAAAAGTCACGATACCAATGACGAGTATGCTAAGCAAAATACCGCCAATTGTACCTTCCCATGTTTTTTTAGGAGAGATCTTTGATAAGGGCGTTTTTCCAATCATCGATCCGACGATATAGGCCATTGTGTCGTTTATCCAAATTGAAACGATAATGAGAATTGGTACCACATTTCCTCCAACTACAAGCCTGGTGTCGTGAATATGCATATCAATTTCGCCGTACAAACTGATCATCATTCCCCAACTCAGGGAAATATAAAGCAATCCCAGAGCAGCGGCACCAAATGCCTTTCGTTTAATTTGCCTGCTTTGGAAGATCCCCATACCCAGCATCACAAAACCAGCGACGGAAACAGGAAAAGAAAAGTTTTCTTTTACATGATAATTATTTACCTGGTAAGAAGGCCCGCAAAACCAAAGCATGATCGCATAACCCATCAACATAAACCCTAAACGAGTGTAGCGATGATAACTTGTGTGATGAATTTTTTCAAGGAGATTGAAATACTCCCACCAGCAGCCAAAATGAATCACGGAAAACAACACAAGGAAACTCCATTGGTTCCATAACAAACCGACCAGCATCACTGCAGCAAAAATGATCGCAGTAAGTGTTCTTGTTTGAAATGTTTTCCGGTTAAGAGCCATTAAAGAAAATGATATTAATAAGATGATAGCTGCGAAGGCGGCGCATCAAAGGGATTGTTCATTTCATCAGCCATTAATTCTTCCTTGCCGGGATTTTTTATCTGGTATTGACTTACTTTATCAAGAGCAATCAGCAATAACACTACTATTGCTAATGCAACAAAACCTGACCAGAAAGGAAAATCAGGATCGACTTTATTGAGATCGATGTTCGGGTCCTTTAACTTCATTATATAAAGTGCAGTCAAAGCAGCCGCATTATTAGTAACGTGGCCGATAATACTCAGCCATAAATTACCCGTTCGATAGTACATCCAGCCTAAAACAAAACCCAGCAGAAGCCTGCTCAAAAAACCGAGGTATGAAAAATGTACGGCACTGAAAATTATCGATGTGATTATAATAGCAAGGACGGGCATCTTAAACCATCTTGATAAAAGATTTTGTGCCGCCCCACGAAAAAGTGTTTCCTCAAAAACGGCCGGCAGGATCGCCAGCATAAAAAGTGATATGAGGAAATCAAGAAAGTTATCCATGCGACCTATAACTGAGATCTGTTTTGTATATTCTTCTTCTGCAAGCTTGAATTTCTTCATCGTTGCTTCAGAGAATGGCAACATTTCGGTGAATTCACTGAGCATTGCAACTACCGGCAAACAGAAAATCATTAATACTATTACCAATATGCCCTGGCCCATTGTTACTTTATGTTTGAATCCCAGGTGCGTAAACGATTTCTTATGACATATTTTGGCATATACCCATGGCGGTATAAAAAACAGGAACAAGGCACTTAAGAGCTGAACGACCCGCAACACACCTGCATTTTCCGGTACAAACAGCTTATCCATGATGTCTTCGGTATTACCCTTAAAAATATCGCTCAAACCGGGTTGTGTAAGAAGCGGAATAAGACTTACAATACTTGCTATTACCAGGCCAGCCCCAACAAAACCGATCAATATCCCAAATTGACCGAAATAGGTCATTCTTTTTAAAGCCAAATGTGCCATAGAATTATCGTTTTGTCCCGACAATTATCGGAAGTAAATTTGCCGTTTGCTGCCAGCAGGCAAATGTAGAAAGCAATAATTATTAATTGTTAATTATTAATTATTAATTCAAGTAAAAAGTAATGATAAGAATTGGAAATATCGAATTACCGGAATTCCCATTGCTTCTTGCCCCTATGGAAGATGTAAGCGACCCGCCCTTTCGTGCTGTATGCAAGGACAATGGCGCCGACCTGATGTTCAGCGAATTCATTTCGAGTGAAGGATTGATTCGGGATGCCATGAAAAGTAAGATGAAGCTTGACTTTAGCGAAGAGGAAAGACCATTTGGGATCCAGATCTTCGGCGGTGATGAGGAGGCGATGGCAATGAGTGCAAAGATCTGCGAGACAGTGAACCCTGATCTGGTCGATATCAATTTCGGTTGCCCGGTAAAAAAAGTGGTAAGTAAAGGGGCAGGCGCGGGCGTGCTGAAAGATATTGAACTGATGGTGAGATTAACGGAAGCAGTTGTAAGATCAACCTCGTTGCCGGTAACAATAAAAACAAGATTGGGCTGGGACGATAACTCCAAAAACATTGAAGAAGTTGCTGAAAGATTACAGGATGTTGGTATAAAAGCGATCTCAATACATGGAAGAACAAGAGCGCAACTATATAAAGGTGAAGCCGACTGGTCACTGATCGGGAAAGTAAAAAATAATCCTCGTATTCAAATTCCGGTTTTTGGTAATGGCGATATCGACTCTCCTGAAAAAGCGCTGGAATATAGGAACCGTTATGGCATTGATGGCATCATGATCGGTCGTGCCGCTATTGGCTATCCATGGATATTTAATGAGATCAAACATTTTATTAAGACAGGTGAACATTTATCGCCTCCCACAATTGAGCAAAGAATAGGAGTGATACGTAAACATTTGCATCGTTCAGTGGAATGGAAAAACCCCGTGGTGGGTGTAAATGAAATGCGCCGGCACTATGCGAATTATTTAAAAGGGCTTCCCAATATCAAAGAATATCGCAACAAACTGGTAACACTTAAAACTGTCGAAGAAATTGATGAGGTGCTGAATGAGATCATCAACACTTATTCGGGTTATCAATTTGAAAGACTGGTCATCGAATTGCCGAATTATCATGAAAAATGTTCGGCGTAGGGTCAGGCCGCTTTCAGCGTCCCGACCGGCTCATCAATCCATATACAGAAACAAAGGTCCAGATAGCTTCGAGTACAACGAAGGGTAAAAAATTTATAAGTACTGCTGCATAACAACTCAAGGCACCACCGATCGTGTTGAGGATAAAAAAAAACTTACCACTTTCAGGTATCCATTTCATCGTATTTAGAAAGTATGCAAGCAGTATAAGCCCAACGCCTATGGTGCCGATCCAATCACTGTACGTCATTTCAGGAATTTAGTATGAATGAATTATTTTTTTATAGCTTCTGTAACCTCTTTACCAGTGGGAGAAATAGAGGGATCAAAATAATTTATTAAGATACCTTGCTCATTAACCAGGTATTTTGAAAAATTCCAGCTGGGCTTTTTACTCGTCCACCCATTCTTATTTTTATCTGTTAACCATTTGAAGACCGGATGTTGCTCGGGACCTTCAATAACAGAAGTTTTCTTTGCCAGGGGAAATGTAACGCCATAATTCAACCGGCAGAATTGTTCAATTTCTTCATCAGATCCCTTTTCCTGCTCTTTAAAATCATTCGCAGGAAAACCAATAATGACCAACCGGTCTTTATTCTCTTCATAGAGTTTTTGAAGATCGTCATACTGATCAGTGTAACCGCAATCAGATGCTGTATTTACAAACAATATTTTTTTCCCTTTATAAGTTGCTAATGGTGTCGAACTGCCATTATTTAAAGTAATTGTAAGATCATACAATGATTGCGGTGGCTGGCCTTTTGATTCATTGGTAAACACTTTGCTCCTTTTGCCTGTGATCCTGCCAAACCAGGTAAATGCGGGATAAACTGCTTTTAATACTCTTTGCCTGATGGTCATACCATGTACATTTCTTGTAACAATAGCGACATAACCGCTGAATGCAATTAAAAACAATAGCAAAGCTATGAACAGCTTTTTAAGAAACCTGAATATTTTATGACTCTTCGTCATTTGCTGAATAGAATTACCAAAAAGTACAAGAGTGCCCTTCGCTTCGCTCTGGGTAAACTGTGCAACGAAAGTTAAGTAGCAGCAAAGCTCACTTCATAATCATTTCACGATTGACCTCCCAATAGCTATCGGGACACCGTTCACCATTCACCTTATGATCCATTTAAACAATTTCAATTTCCCCTTGAAAGGCGGGTACTTGATAGCGGGATCAAACCATGTCGGCGTCTTCATTACTGCTTTTTTGTGACTGAATGTATCGAAGGAATATTTGCCATGATAATTACCTGTACCACTAAATCCGCGACCGCCAAAAGGCAAATGATGATTGGTAAGATGCCAGCTTGCATTATTGACACAACCACCACCGAATGCCACACTGCGGAGCCAATCGTTTTCTTTTTGTTTGCTGGATGTAAAAATATAAAAAGCCAATGGGTTTGTATGTTGCTCAATTATCTTTAATGCATCCACTTTTGATTGGAAGGAAAATACAGGCAGCACCGGTCCAAATATCTCATCTCTCATTACGGGGTCGTTTGTGCTTACATCATCCAGCAACGTTGGTTCTATAAATAAATTCTTTTTATCGGTCCGGCCGCCAAATATTATTTTATTATTTGATAAATATCCTGCAATACGGTTGAATTGTTTTTCATTAATGATCTTTCCATAGCTATAGTCCTGTTCAGGATTTTCGCTGAAGAATTTTTTAACGGTTTCTTTTATTGCATCAATAAGTTTTTCTTTGACTGATTCATGCACCAGGAGATAGTCAGGCGCCACACACATCTGGCCTGCGTTCGAGAACTTGGTAATGGCGATTCTTCGGGCAGCTACTTTAATATTGGCATCACTTTCTACAACGCAGGGACTTTTGCCACCAAGCTCCAGTGTTACGGGTACTAACTTCTCCGCAGCCAGTTTGTAAATGATCTTTCCCACCGCCGTACTGCCTGTATAAAAGACATGATCAAATGCAAAATTGTTCATCATTTCAGGGACAACAGCCGCTCCTTCGCCCTGCACATAAAGGATATAATCTGTCGGGAACGTTTCTTCAATTATCTTTTTCATCACACTATCTGTGGCTGATGCAAATTCACTTGGTTTCAGGGCCACACAATTCCCTGCTCCAATGGCGCCAATCAAAGGATTTATCAAAAGTTGGAAAGGATAATTCCACGGCCCGATGATCAACACAACACCCAATGGCTCTTTTAAAACTTTACTGCTAGACGGGAGATTCAACAAATTTGTGTCAGCGTGTTCTGGTTGCATCCACAATTGGAGGTTTTTGATGGCGGCATTTAATTCACTTATCACAAGACCGATCTCGGTTACCCAGCTTTCTTCAGGGCTTTTTTTCAGGTCTGAATACAAAGCATCATATAGATCCTGTTCATGTTTCAGGATCGAAGTTTTTAGCTTTTTTAATTGTTCTTTTCTAAAATTGTGATCCTTTGTAATTCCGCTATTAAAATTTTTCCGCAAATTCTGTAAGGAAGACAAAAACATATAAATAGTTATATGACGTAATTTACAATCATTCCTTAATTTACTGTCATGAATGGTCATAAGATAAGATGGGGTATACTCGGGTGCGGACGCATTGCCAGGAAATTTGCATCTGATCTACGGCTGGTAAGCGATGCGGAGCTAACTGCCGTTGCAAGCCGCAATAAGGAAACACTGGAACAATTTATAAAAGAATATCCCTGCGATCGTGCTTATAATGATTATGAAAGTCTTGCCGCCGACAATCAAGTGGATGTAATCTATATTGCTACTCCCCACTCCCATCATCATGAACACACGATGCTTTGTTTAAATCATAATAAAGCCGTTTTATGTGAAAAAGCTTTTGCGATCAATAGCAGGCAGGCAAATGACATGATCAACTTAGCAAGAGCACGCAAAGTTTTTTTGATGGAAGCATTGTGGACAAAGTTTTTGCCTCATTATAAAAAACTACAGGAGTTACTGCACCAGCAAACGCTTGGTGAAATAAAAAGTGTCCTGGTGAATTTTGGTTTCAAAACATCATCTGCGTCTCCCCCAAGATTATTTGATCCTTTACTGGGCGGAGGCACATTGCTTGATATTGGTATCTATAATGTTTTTATCACCATATCCGTTTTAGGGAAACCCGATGTAATTGAAGCAACTATGACACCTGCTTCCACCGGTGTTGACGAACAAGTATCAGTTCTGTTTAAATACAATAATGGTGCAATGGCTCAATTGTTTTCATCATTTGCTACCAACTTGCCCATACAAGCTGAGATCAACGGAACAGAAGGATGCATTACACTGACTCCAAGATTCTATGAACCATCTGCAACAATTCAATTATCAAGAAAGATCCCATACGAACGCGAAATAATCACCGTTAAAAAGGAAAATGGTTTCGGTTATCAATACGAAGCCAGTCATGTAAATGAATGTTTAAAGAAGGGACTAACTGAAAGTCCTGTAATGACCCATTCGGATACTTTGATGTTAATGGAAATCCTGGACACAATAAGGATGAAAGCCGGCATTAAATACCCCGCGGATCTATAACATGTTGCTATGACAGATGAATATTATATGACGCAGGCGTTGAAAGAGGCAAAAAAGGCTTTTGAGGAAGATGAAGTTCCTATCGGCGCCGTCGTTGTTTTGAATGGCAGGGTCATCGCACGCGGCCATAATATGACCGAAAAGCTAAATGATCCGACAGCACATGCCGAAATGATCGCTTTAACATCAGCATTCAATTTACTTGGTAGCAAATACTTGCCGGAAGCCACCTTGTATGTAACTGTGGAACCCTGCCTCATGTGCGCCGGTGCGATGTATTGGAGCAAGCTCGCCAAAATTGTTTGGGGTGCCGATGATGAAAAGAATGGCCATAAAAGGGTAACCGGAACGAACTGGCCGTTTCATCAGAAAACGGAGATCATTTATGGTGTGATGAAAGAAGAATGCGGACAACTTATGAAAGATTTCTTTAAAAAGAAAAGGTAGCATATGGCTAAATCAACTTCAAAAAAAACAGTGATCACAAATCCACGAACAAGAAGAGAGGTGAAAATAGATTCAGCGATTTACGTTCCTTTTAAAGCTGCTATTCTTGAAAGTTTGAAAGGAAGCAAAGGAAAGACGTTCACTGAACTGACCGATGATGTGGTCAAAATCATCAGGAAAAAATTCTCTTCATTTAAAGGGTCAATGCCGTGGTACACTATTTCGGTTCTCCGTGATCTGGAGACCAGGGGTATCGTTGACAACTTCGTAGAAAAAGGAAAAAAATTTAACCGGCTTAAGAAATGATCAAAGTGGCTTTAGTTTGATATTCTTAAAGGCAATTCCACCACCATGATCCTGCAATGCAATATGTCCTGACTTCGACATGCCATAAGTTTTTACATCTTTCCACTTGCTGGTTGCTTTTATTTGTTCCCATTCAGGTGTCCATAATTGGTAATCCACCACCTTGGTGCCATTCAGCCAATGTTCAACATGTCCTTTGTTGATCACAATTTTGGTATGATTGAATTCACCGGCGGGCTTTGCAACCTTTGCAGTTGGCGCATGCATGTCATAATTACTACCGCTCAATTGCTTGTCATTTAATTTGGAAGGATAGCCAATATCATCGATCAATTGGTACTCGGGTCCAGACTCATAGCTTGCACCATTTTCTTCGGTTACCATATAGATGATTCCGCTGTTCTTCTTAGGAGCAATTTTCCAGTCAATCTGTAACTCATAATTCTCATACTTGCTATTTGTCAGCAGGTCTGCTCTTTTTGAAACACCTTCTTCTTTGCAATAGAGTTCCCCATTTTTTACATCCCATCCATCTGATTCTTTACTCTTATAAGCTCTCCATCCTTTCATGGTGGTTCCGTCAAACAACAGTGTCCATCCTTCTTTCTTTTCTTTTTCGGTAAGGGTGTTGTCTTTTTGTTTATTGTCTGTCATAAACGACATAATAATAATTGCGGGTGTAATAAATAATACAGTTTTCATGATCATGATTTTTAAGCTGATAATTTCAAATTAACGGGATCCCATTTGATCGGCTTTCCCTGGAAATAACTATCGTTACATAATAAGGCGGGTGCAGCAGCACGATAACCAAATAATGCATCTTCAATGGCAGGTTTTCCCTGGCGAATTGCTCTTATCCAGTTATAATGATGGTCATAATGGGCACCTTTGTATCCGTCCTGCACTTTGAATACCGTTACCTCCGGGTCTTTTATTTTTTTGCGATCGTAATCGGGTGCATACTGTTTTGCTTTCAATACCTGTGCATAGTTATCCGGCGGGTAAGAAAAATTCTTTGCCAGTGTCACATCATTCCATTCAACCAGCATTGATCCTTCATTACCTACCATCCTAAAATACGATCCATCTTTATTGCTGTCAACAAAATTCACTCTTAGTGATAAATTAAATGCAGGATGCTTATCTGTTTGAGGATAATCAAACATACCAAGCATGATATCTGGCACATCTCTTCCATCTTTCCAGTAGCGAAGCCCGCCTGTTGACATAATTCTTGTTGGCCCCATCGAGCTGATAATAAAATGCAGGCTTGATATTAAATGAACAAAAAGATCACCACAAACACCGGTACCATAGTCTTTGAAACAACGCCAGCGGAAAAATCTTTTCGGGTCATATGGTACGGGCGGTTTATCTTTTAAAAATCTTTTCCAGTCAACATTTTTTTCCGAAGCATCTTCCGGCAAATTATACTGCCAGGCACCACCGGGTGTATTTCGTGCCCAAAATCCTTCTACATAGTTCAATTGCCCGATCGCTCCGGCTTCAAACAGTTCTTTGGCTTTTTCATTTCCAACGGAACTCATACCCTGGCTACCAACCTGCAATACTTTACCGCTTCTTTTTTGTGCCTCAACTACTGCCTGTCCTTCGCTTATTTGCTGCACCATTGGTTTTTCTACATAAACATGTTTGCCCGCATTCAGTGCATCCACGGCAATCTCTTTATGCCAGTGATCCGGAGTACCGATGATAATCGCATCAATATCTTTTCGTACTAATATTTCTTTGTAATCCCTTGTTGTAAAAATATCGGCGCCAAAGTTCTTTTTGGCCTCATCCAGCCTTGGATCAAACAGATCACAGGCAGCAACGATCTTTACGCCGGCAATTGTCTTAGCTGTTTGTGCATCAGCAGTTCCCATACCGCCCGCACCGATCAACGCAATATTTATATTGTCATTAGCACTATAGTAATCGCGCAGTCTTAACTTTTCTTCCTTTTCGTTGCCCGAGGCCTTTATTATTTGCGGAACAGAAGCAGCGAGGGCAGCTCCTGTAATTCCTTTAATAAATTTTCGACGCGAGTTTTTTTCTGTATTCATATAATTCAATAACAGCGAAGAAAGTTACATTAAAAATCAAAAGCCATTAAAATTTTATTCCATATCTCGAAAAATGAAATTGCCTGGCATCGACCTTTCAATCGTAAATTTGTTGTCCGATCAAAATCGTTATTTGATCCCGGTAGTTACCGGGACGTACATCTAAAACCTTTAGTTATGGCATTTACATTAGCTCCGCTTCCGTATGCACACGATGCATTGGAGCCACATATTGACGCAATGACCATGCAGATACATCATGGTAAACACCACCAGGCCTATGTCGATAACCTCAATAAAGCAATTGCAGGTACTGAACATGAAAAGAAAAGCCTCGAACAATTAGTAGCCAATGCAGGGAAAATATCGCCTGCTGTTCGTAACAATGGCGGCGGCCACTGGAATCACACTTTCTTTTGGGAAAGCATTGATGAGAATGCAGGTGGTGCGCCCGCAGGCGACCTGGCAAAAGCCATTCACGATACGTTTGGAACATTTGAAGCATTTAAAGAAAAATTTGCTAATGCCGGTATGACAAGATTTGGCAGCGGCTGGGCATGGCTGATCATCAAAGATGGTAAGCTGGAGATCACGTCAACTCCCAACCAGGACAATCCGTTAATGGATGTAGCCGAAGTAAAAGGCACTCCAATACTTGGCGTGGATGTATGGGAACATGCTTATTATTTAAAATATCAGAATCGCCGCGCAGAATATCTTACTGCATTCTGGAATGTGGTTGATTGGAAGAAGGTCGCTGAGAGGTTTGAAAAAGCGAATTCATTGGTAGCAGCAAATTAATTCTCACGAAGTTTTTGAAACCGTCCCGGCACAAGGACGGTTTTTTACTTTTTATTTCTGAAAGATGTACGATCTCATCCTTAAAAATATTTCCCGTTTTATTACACTTACACCTGAAGAAGAACATTATTTTACTTCCATACTCAAACTAAAAAAGCTAAAGAAAAAGCAATACCTCTTGCAGGAAGGCGATACGGTACGTAACGAATTCTTTGTAAACAAAGGATGCTTGCGCACCTACAGTATCGATGAAAAAGGCCTGGAGCACGTTATCCAGTTTGCCATTGAAGATTGGTGGATCGGGGATATGTATAGTTTCATAACGCAAACACCTGCCCGGTATACCATTGATGCCATCGAAGATTCTGAAATACTTTGCCTGGAAAAAAATGCGTTAGAAGAATTATATATCAAGATTCCAAAGTTTGAAAAATTCTTTCGCCACCTTTTGCAAAATGCTTTTGTTTCTTTACAGGAAAGAATAACCGGCAATCTTAGTCAGCCGGCTGACGAACGCTATTGCACTTTTATCACCAAGTATCCAAACATGGAAAAGCGTTTGCCCTTAAAACAAATTGCCAGCTATCTTGGTATTACTCCTGAATCACTTAGCCGCATCCGCAGCAATTACATAAAGAATAACAAGAAAAGAGCTTAACATACATCAAGCTTATTTCTTTGCCTGCATCAATGGCCAGGGCGATTGATCGTTGCAATTTTACATTCTAAATTAGAAGTTATGCAAACGATCAAAGAAAAAATCAATCATTTAAACCAGCTTATCCTCGAGGGCAAAGCCCTGGAAGGTTTTGAATTGTATTACGACGATGAAGTAGTCATGCAGGAAAATGAGAACCCTGCAACGGTTGGTAAAGACGTTAACCGGCAGCGTGAGATCGAATTTTTCGGAAACATTACAGAGTTCCGCGGAGCACAAGCATTAGATGTGGCCGTGGGTGATAATATCAGCTATGTAAAATGGCATTATGACTATACTCACAAAGATTGGGGTGTGCGCAAATACACACAGGTTTCTGTGCAGCATTGGAAAGATGGTAAGATCATTAAAGAGCAATTCTTTTACGGTAATTAAAACCTCACCCCAGGTCTCCTGATACATCGGGAGCGGCCAGCTTTAAGAATAAAAAAATCATCTGAGTTTCGGATTTTAAAAATATTATCATGAAAAAGATTTTTCAAACAAATGAAAGCAATGCTGCAACTATTCTGAGGATTGTGCTGGGAATTATTTTATTCCCTCACGGAGCACAAAAGTTATTAGGCTGGTTTGGCGGCTATGGATTCAATGGAACAATGGGGTTTCTGACAGGCACGGCCGGTTTACCATGGCTCATTGCATTTCTTGTAATTGCTATTGAATTCTTCGGAGCAATTGCATTGATTCTCGGATTCGGAACAAGGATCGTGGCAGCGGGGATCATCGCACTGTTCGCAGGCATTGTTTTCACCAGTCACCTACAAAACGGATTTTTTATGAATTGGGCGGGCAATCAACCGGGTGAAGGGTATGAATATCATTTGTTGGTTATTGGAATGGCTTTAGCATTGTTAGTGAGTGGCGCAGGCAAATGGTCAGTTGATTATGCATTACAAAGGAAAGGCTGATCGTTTGCACGTTTAAGTTAAAGGCCCTGTTCAGGGGCCTTTATTTTTTTTCATTCAGTTTATTGATAGCTTCTATCTTATTCCTCACATGCAGCTTTGTGTAAATATTCTTCAGGTGGCTCTTTACTGTGTAATTGCTTAAATTAAGCTGATCCGAGATCTCTTTTACCAAAAGACCTTCGGCTACCAGGTGAAGGATTTGGTTTTCTCTTCCTGTTAATTCCGTTAACTGGTGCGAAACCGTTTTGTCCTGGAAGGTACCGATCACTTTTTTTGCGATATAGCGGCTCATGGGTGCGCCGCCCTGCATTAATTCCTTTAACGACTCGATGATCTCCGAAGGCATAGCATCCTTGAGCAAATACCCGCAAGCGCCATTCTTCAAAGCATTAAAAACATAGTTGTCGCTGTCGTAATAAGAGCAAACCATGCAAAGCAGATCCGGTAAAGCTACCTTCAGGTCCTTAATCAGCTCTACACCGCTTTTACCGGGAAGTTTAATATCAACAATAGCAATTGCCGGGGGTTGATGGATGATAGCAGGCAGAGCATCTTCTGCCGATTGATAGCTCCCTATCACCTTGAAGGTTTTCGAGTTATTTATTAGTACTTCAAGCCCCGCCCTAAAATGGGGATCATCTTCTATAACAGAAACAGTAATCAAAGCCTTAGTATTGACAATACAAGATACTTATTTTCTTATTGAACCTTTGTTAGTATTAAAACGGTATTTAAGGAACCGGGTCATACCCGCTGCCGCCCCAGGGATGACAGCGGGCTATTCTTTTTATTGCCAGCCACATCCCCTTGAACACGCCATGTTTTTTCAGGGCCTCTGCCGCGTAGTGCGAGCAGGTGGGAGTAAACCTGCACTTAGGCCCAAGGATAGGTGAAATGATCCACTGATAAATCTTTATCAATGCAATAAATGGTAAACTTAAGATCAACCCCAAAGCCTTTAAAGGGCTATTATGTTTCTCGCTGCTGCTCAAATATCTTAATTAATTTTTCTATTGAGGTTTTCATTTTATCATACACAAAATTATAAACTGGTTTTTCTTTTCCTGTATAAATAAAAAAGACACCTATTTGTTTTCCCGAACTTTTCGCAATTTCCTTTAAATTATTTTTCTGCAAACGCCATGCTTCTCTTGTTAATCTTTTGATCCTGTTACGATCAACGGCCTTTTTAAAATTCTTTGAGCTAACACCAACACCAAATTGAAGCGGATTATTGACCATTGACGTCGCGATCGGTTTCGGGATATCATTGATGATGAAATAAACCCTAAACGGACCCACCACAAAGCTTTTGCCTTCAGCAAACAATTTTTCAATTTGTTTCCTGCTTTTCAGTCTTTCATTCTTACCAAGAGTAAATTGGTTGCTCACAGATAACACAGATTTACACAGATAATTTCAAAAAGCAAAATAGTCCCAACAGCTTGGGACTATTCGAATATCTGGAATTCTCTAAGACCCCTTAAGGGGGTTTGGAGGTTCTTATTTCGCTTTTCTCTCGTCAGAAACACTTAGCTTCTTACGACCTTTTCTGCGACGAGCTGATAATACTTTGCGACCATCGGCGGTTTTCATGCGCTTACGAAAACCATGCACCGATTTACGACGACGTTTATGTGGCTGATAAGTCCTTTTTTTACCTGGCATAATCTTAAGTTTTCCTTTTTAAAAAATGCCCGTGGAGAAACGGGTTTTATTTTTTTCAATGAGAACACCACTTCCCATTGTTGATGAAAGGACGGCAAAGGTAAGGGTTGAAAACAGAAGTCTGAAGCCAGATGTATGAAAATTTTAAGCCCGGCATTTACGCCTTGATTAAACTTCCGTTGCACAGTTTACCCAGCGCGAAGCGAAGGGCACTCTTCTACGTCCAGTTCCCTGAGCATCAGAGTTTTTGCGCATCAAGATCAACATGCACGGATCTTATTTCTGCTCCATAGAAATTGGCCGCATGCTTATCAAAATCCTCGGTGGAATCGGTAGTAAAAAAATGGTGGCTGCCCCCCAGGCTTAATTTGCTCTCTATTTCAGAATGACGTTGAAGGTAATCAGCAAGACTATTTGCTACGATCTCTCCCTGCGATAAAAGTTTAATATCGGCAGGTGTATACTCTCTGATTTTGTCGTGCATTAACGGATAATGGGTGCATGCCAGTAAAATGGTATCGATTGCCGGCGATTGATCTAATAACTGGTTAATGTACTTTTTTACAAAAAAATCTGCACCATGCGTGTCGTATTCCTCATTTTCTACCAATGGCACCCACATAGGACAAGCTTGCTGAAACACTTTTACATCAGGAAAAAATTTCTCGATCTCAATTTCATAGCTTTTTGAACTGACCGTGCCGGCTGTTGCCAGTATGCCGATATTCTTTGAATCAGACTGATGACCGATAACTTCCGTGGTGGGTCTTATTACCCCCAGTACTCTTTTACCAGGATCAAGTTTGGGAAGATCATTTTGCTGGATCGTTCGTAATGCCTTTGCCGAAGCGGTATTGCATGCAAGCACCACCAATGGACAACCCCGGGCGAAGAACCATTTTACACATTGTAGTGTATAGCGATACACTGTTTCAAAAGATCGCGGACCATACGGTGCCCTTGCATTATCACCCAAATAAATATAATCATAGCGCGGAAGCTTTGTTACTATCTCACGCATAATGGTAAGACCGCCATAACCCGAATCAAAAATGCCAATGGGTGTAATTGAAGACATATTGCAAAAATAAAAGAGGCTGTTCAGTAGAGCAGCCTCTTTCAACTATTTGTTTTATTTTCTTAGTTGCCTGTTTTTGCTGCCGGTTTCGTGGTTTGTGTTTGTGATCCGGCAGGTGGTAATTTCACTTTAAGCTTTTCTGCAACCAATGGTAAAAGATTATCAGCTTGTGGGCTTACCAGTAATGCTTCTTTATTGAAAACATAGGTGTACCCCTTTTCTTTTGACACATCATCAATTGCTTTAAGCACTTTTTCATACACTGGTTGCAGCAGTGAGTTTTGTTTCGCCTCGATCAACGCTTGTGCGGTAGCTTGCCAGTTCTGCAGTTCAGAAATAAATTCTGCTCTTTGACCTGCTGCCTGCTGACGTACTACAGCTGTCTGGCGAACAGAATCTGTTGCGATACTATCGTAATAGTTGTATTGACTTAAAAGGTAGTTATACGTTCTTGGCAGTGAATCGTTCTGATAGCTCATTAACATCGTATCGATTCTTTTCAGCTCGGGCATATGAGAAACCATTTCATCAACCCTTATAAACCCGAACTTGGTTTGCGCTTGAACAGTGCCACTAACCAAACCGGCAGCCAACACAAAAATTGCAATGATCTTTTTCATCTCTGGTTTTTTATTTTTTTATGAGTTGTTTCTGAAGGTCAAAGTTGCCTCTTCAGAAATCTTTAACAGTTTTAAGCTACCGGATGCTATTCTATTTTATTCCCAATTCTCTTAATATATCCTCGCTCTTGTCCAATTTTGGGTCGGCAAAGATAACGGTAATTCCCTCACTTTTATCTAAAATAAAGTCGTAGCTGCGCTGTACAGCCATCTTTTGTACTGCGTTGTAAACCTTGTCCTGCACCGGTTTTACCAGCTCCTGTCTTTTTTTGAACAGATCGCCTTCAAAACCAAAGCGCTTACGCTGCAGATCACGCAATGTCTTTTCTTTATTGAATAATTGATCTTCCCTTTTTTTCTTTAATTCGTCACTTAACATGACTTGTTCCGCCTCAAAATCACGATACATTTTATCCAGCTCCGTTTGCTGATCATCGATTTCTTTTTGCCAGCTCGCAGCAATATCATCCAATTTCTTTTGAGCATCCTTGTATTCGGGCATTTTGTCAAGAATATATTTAGTATCGATGATGGCATATTTCTGCGCATCAGCAGCAAATGATGCAAGCCAGATGCTGCAAACTACAAGCAATACTTTTTTCATATTAAAAGTGTTTTAATGTTGAATAGAATTACAAAAGTATCCCGATAAAATCAGGAAGTAACACAACGGAAGCTTAATAGTTGCAAAAAAGTTTAGTCAATAAATAGTTTTTCTTCATTATGTTTTCTCCCCTTTCGGGGGTGGGGGTTTTATTCCGGCTCATAACCCAGCATGAACGTGAATTTAGACGCCACTTTCAATCCCTGGCCGGACCTGATCCTGTCAAAACCAATACCATAATCAAACCCTAACAATCCAAACATCGGCAGGAAAAAGCGCATACCGATACCTGCACTGCGACGCAAACGGAAAGGATTATAATCTTTAAAACTATACCATCCATTTGCTGCTTCGAAAAATGCCAGGCCATAAATGGTGCTCTGTGGATTTGTCGCAAATGGATAACGCAATTCCAATTGATACTTGTTGAATATGGTAAAGAAATTCCGCGCCTGTGATGGATCATCACTTGGGTTCACGCTTGGATTTGAGTTCTCATAAATTGGATAGCCGCGATGAGCAATGATATCATAGCCAAGCAAACCGAAATTATTTGCCATCCCTGCATCGCCGAGCTGGAATCTTTCAAATGGTGAGACCTCCAGGTTGCTATTGTATTTACCCATGAATCCATACTTTGCAGCAAGCTTTACAACAAACTGCCTGTTCTTTTCTGCACCCATTGGTTTGCCAAGCGGCACAAACCATTCAGCATTGAATCTCCATTTATGGTATTCAGGATGTTTATATGAATTGTCTGTTGCAAGTTTTTTATTAAGCAAAGAATAAGGCGGCGTTGCCTGTACACTCAATAAGAAATTAGAACCACTTGTCGGGAATATCGGGTTAGGTCCCGCAGAGTTTCTTTGCAAAGCAATCTTGAAGCTAAAATTTGTTGAGTTACCACTGTCAAGACCGGCAAAGATGGGGTAGTTCTGCAGCTTGTATTGGGTAAAGTTAACTGTATAGACCAGGCTGAAATAATCATCGGGCCATTTCAATTGCTTGCCAAGAGACACACTTGCACCAAGTGTTTTAAGGTAACTTGAATCAGCCCTTTCTTTATTAAACCGTTGCGTGACATAATCATACCCATTGGTGAATTTACTCTTATACAAACTGAATGTGAGTGAGTTTCTTTTCTTACCACCAAGCCATGGTTCAGTAAATGATACATTGTAAGAATTATAAATTCTGCCATTGGATTGAAAGCGCAGGCTGAACTTCTGGCCATCACCGGTTGGTAACGGGTCCCATGATTTTCTATTGAAAATATTTTTGATCGAGAAGTTATTGAATGAAACGCCTAGTGTACCGGTGAGACCGATACCGCCACCCCAACCTGCTGACAGTTCTAACTGGTCTGAAGATTTTTCTTCAAGTTTGTAATGTATGTCAACCGTACCGTCTTCAGGATTTGGAATTGGATTGATACCGATGGTTTCCTGGTTAAAATAGTTTAACTGCCCTAATTCACGTTGGGAACGGATAAGGTCCTGGCGACTGAAAAGTTCTCCGGGGATTGTTCTTAATTCACGACGGATAACATGTTCTTTTGTTCTGTCATTGCCTGAGATCTTTACGTTTTTAATTCTTGCCTGGGGACCTTCAATAATCCTTATTTCATGATCAATCGTATCGTTGTATACGGCAGTCTCTACCGCTTCCGCACGGAAAAAAAGATAACCCTCATCCATATATAATCCACTAATGTCGCCACCTTCCGGTGTAAGCTGCTTGCCCAGACGCTGATTCAACGTTTCAATATTATACACATCACCCTTACGGATACCCAAGATGATATTAAGCACCGAATCATTGTACTTGGAATTTCCTTTCCATGTAATGTTTCCAAAATAGTATTTATGCCCTTCGCTGATCTTAAAATCAATATTGATCTTGTCTTTCGAAACCGGATAAGGTTTTACATCTTCAATAATCGCATCGCGGTAACCGATCGAGTTGTAGTATTCAATGATCTTTTCTTTGTCTTCTTCAAATTTCTTTTCATTGAATTTGGCGGACGAGAATAATTTGAAACGAAACCAGGGATCCAGGAAATTCTTTGTTTTACTGATAGAAAGAAAACCTTTATCACGCATATACTGCTTAAACGTCATACGGGGATTTTCGCCAAATAAAGTAGAATCTTTTTTCGGATACAGCGTGAGGCGGCTTACTTCTTTGGTTCCCTTTAGTTGTTTTTTAAGCTTGAGGTCGGCAACTGTTTCGTTGCCAAAGAAATTGATATCATTAACTTTTACCTTTTCTCCTTTATCGACATCAAACAAAAGAAAAACGGAATTTACAAAGCTCGTATCAACGCTTTGAGTGATTTTAAGCTTGACGTTCAGATAACCTTTTTCACCGTAATATTTTTTTATCACTTCATCGGCAGTGCGAAGTGTGTTTTCCGTTACAATAGTTTGCTTCGCCAAACCTATTTTCCCGATCAATTCCTCTTCTTCCGTTTTTTTAACCCCCTTGAAATCATAATTACCGAGCCTGGGCCGTTCGATCACATGTACTTCGATATCGATCTTATCATCGACAACTCTTGTCACAAATATCTCAACGTTGGAAAATAATCGTTGCTTCCAGAGATTTTGAATTGCTTTTGGAAATTCATCGCCGCCAGGATGCAAGATCTTATCGCCAACCTGTAAACCTGAAATGCTCGCAACAATGGCTGTATCGAGAAAAAAAACGCCCGTAACTTTTAGACTTGCAATTGTATATTCTTTTGGCCGGCTCGCATTCTGCCATGCAAGAAGATTGGGATCAACCGAAGTTGGTTTAGTTGTATCGGGTACCTGGGCACTTGTGCTGATTATGGAAGTAAGAACTACCGTAAGCAGTAAACAAAATCGTTGTAGAAATTTTTGCATGGTTAGTTGATCAGTTCAGTCAATATTGCCGTCCGAAATGTCAAGAGTCCTCTGGACTTTGGTTTAAAGGCGGCAAATTAACGGTAAAAAATTGAAGTGTTTGTTAAAGAAGCCCGGAAAAAATGGTGAAAGTCGTTGAAGTCAAACCTTCATATAACTCATAAAAATGAAAAGTGGCAAATTCAAGAGTCGCGGCAGTGCAAGTGGTCCGAAGAAAAGGTAGCATATGACTTTTATGACCTCTTTGACCTCTTTGACTTTTAAATGACTACCCACTAAGAACTAATGACTTAACTCTGTTACCTGTTCACCTGTCTTTCCAAATCTCCGTTCTCTCCCCTGATAGTCGATGATTGCTTCGTATAAATGTTGTTTTCTGAAATCCGGCCAGCGTACCTGGGTAAAGTACAATTCTGCATACGCCAACTGGTATAAAAGAAAATTGCTGATCCGGTATTCGCCGCTGGTTCTGATCATAAGTTCAGGATCAGGAAAACCGCTGGTGACAAGATGCTGTTGCAATGTGTCCTGGTCAATATCCTCAACGGCCAATTCTCCCTTCTTTACTTTATGTGCAATACTTTTTACAGCATTCAGCAATTCCCATCTGCCACTATAGCTTAAAGCCATAATAAGATTCAGGCCCGAATTGTTTTTTGTATAAGATAATGCCTCTTCCAGTTCTTTGCGCGCATATTCGGGCAGCATATTCATATCCCCAATTACATGCAAACGAATATTATTCTTATGAAGACTTTCCACCTCACCGCGAATGGTTGAGACAAGCAATTCCATTAATCCAACGACTTCATATTCCGGTCGGTCCCAATTCTCGGTTGAAAAAGCATAAAGGGTTAAATACTCTACTCCAAGTTCAGCACACCCCTCGACAATATTTCGTACACTTTCTACTCCATGAAAATGACCAAAAAGCCTGTCCTGCCCCTGCTCTTTTGCCCAGCGGCCATTACCATCCATGATGATGGCGATATGCCGGGGTAATCTTGCTTTATCAATTTGGCCTAATAACTCTGACATTCGGTTCCGAAATTTAGCGAACAAAGGTATGAAAAAGAAGGTAGTATCTTAGAAGTTATTCTTGCAAGTCCAACATTCCAAAGAGATGTTTAATAAACTGTATGACTCGTACTGCTAAACAAAAAATACTTGGATCTATTGCAATAATTTTCGGTCTCTGTTCAATGATAAATTCTATTTCCTGGTTGTATCGTTACAGCGATCCCAATATCTATTGGCTTTACGTGATCCCTACTTATAAACTTGTTATTGGTTTTGTGTTGGGTTTGATTAGTTTTCTTAATGGATTGCTATTGATTTATGCCAATAAGCGAATCTATTTCCCGGGATCAATTATCAGTATAGCGTTAATATTACTGCACTGGATCCTGTTTGTTGAGATGCTCACATAAATCATAACATCCCTTTTCATCGCTTGAATCTTGACTCTCCTTTGAAATCAAATCCGGTTATTAAGATGAACACAGTAATCCCTGCTGTCACAATTTCTCTCCACAATATTTGCAAAACATTGCATTTTGATGATGTCCTTCTCTTCCACAACCAGGACATGCTTCAGGACTTTTGCTTTTGTTTCGGGACATTAATGCTATTTCTGTGGTGAGAATACCCGTAGGAACTGCTATGATGCCATAACCAATAAGCATGATCAGGCTTGCAATAAATTTCCCGGTTGGTGTGATAGGGGCAATGTCTCCATATCCTACCGTTGTAATTGTTACAATCGCACAATAAATACTTTCGGGGATACTGGTGAACCTGTCTGCCTGATCGCTTGTTTCAAAAATCAGTTCCATTAGTAGCTCGCTGTCAAACTAACTCAATACCTTGTTCCCCCCACAAATGCTTTTCGTATCAATGCCATAACAAGTGTAAATAATGCAGATCCGATCACAGACCAGACGATAGGGAAAGACTTGCCCTGGATATTTATGGCAAACAATTCAGGTAATCCCATTTTACCGGCTATCCACATGCCGAGGTAAGCACCGATAAAACCAACAATAATTGATACAAGGCATCCGCCCAGGCTATAGCCGGCCAATGATTGTCCAATTGCGCCACAAATAGCAGCGATTGCAAGCAATACTAAAAACCCAAGGAGTGTCATGGTTTTGAAGTTTAGTTAAAAGTAGCAACATTTATTATGCCAAGTGAAAATGGAGGAGGATGAAAAGTGTCATTTGCAGAGATATTTGGTTCGCTTATTGCGAAAATTGAGCTGATACTTCATCTCAAGGGGTTTTCGTTTCTTATCATTAAAGATTATTTTGACCTTAATTGCAAATTCACCCCACCCCGAAGTACAATACCGGAAAACATTACTCTGTTTATAAGTAACGGTTTGCACGGGGTTTTTAAATGAGGGATGCAGCGTATAAACAACCTGGTTTATTTTTTTCAGTGTATCCGCATGACCGGAAATATAAACCACCCAGTCGTAATATCCTTTTTTGCTGGATGGCTTTGCGTCGTTAGTTACTGTGAT
>Ga0075419_10000200_pt1 | contig 34786 bp, 34 predicted proteins | sample SoiMetdeltSBSDD3_FD_76900 | JGI IMG/M metagenome (GOLD analysis project Ga0075419, IMG submission 76900) | Bulk soil microbial communities from a Populus tree surrounding site in Tennessee, USA - Soil MetaG P. deltoides SBSDD3 | ecosystem: Environmental > Terrestrial > Soil > Tree plantation... | reverse complement strand
CTTCGCTCCGGTCACCGAGGGGATGTTGCCGGACTGACTCGTCACCGTTTGATACGCAAGCACGGCAAAGGCCACTGCTTCGAACGCTTTGCTGTCCCATCCCAACGACTCAAAAGTGGTAACCGGCACGGCCCCAAACACTGCGCCCAGTTGATCCATGACGGCCCGGTTGCGTACACCGCCGCCGCCGACCACCACTTCATCGATCGTGCCTTTGATCCATCGCCGGGCTGTGCCAACAGCCTTCGCGGTCCATGCACTGCAGGTCGCCAGGAGATCCTCGATCGACAAGCCTCGTTGTTTTTGGACTGAGAGGAGTTCATCAATGAGTGAAGGGCCGAAGGCTTCCCGGCCTGTTGATTTTGGCGGACGGCGAGAAAGAAAGGGATGCGCAAGCAGTTTCCCAAGCAGTCGCGGGTCCGCTCGCCCTTTCAGGGCGAGTTTGCCGTCACGGTCCATCGCGACACGTCCATTGGTCGCTCGGTTGACGAGGCCATCCAACACCATATTCGCCGGGCCGGTATCGAACGCGAGAACGCCGCTCCATTCCCCTCCGGGAGGAACGTATGTGACGTTGCTGATCCCGCCCAGATTGACGATCAGTCGCGAGCGCTGTGGATGTCTCAACAGCAAGGCATGGACTGCCGGGGTTAGCGGCGCGCCTTGCCCTCCCGCCGCCATATCGCGCGGACGAAAGTTCGCCACAGTGGTGATTCCCGTCCGTTCGGCGATCACGGCCGGTTCCGCTATCTGGAGCGTGGAGCGGATCGCGCCGGCGCCGGCCGAGTGAATTCCCTGAGGAAGATGATGCACGGTTTGGCCATGCGAGCCGATCACCGCGATGTCCGCCGGACTCAACTTCGCCTGGCGAATTACGCTTAGTGCCGCATCAGCAAACCATTCGCCCAGCAAGGCATTGAGGTGACAAATCTCCGCTACGGTACCGGAGACGGATGCAGCGACAATCCGTTGTTGGAGCGATCGAGGGTAGGAAAGGGTCTGTGCCGCGAGTGCCCGGGCGCGGAGCGTCAGCCCTCGACCGGAAACTTCTACAAGCGCTGCATCAACGCCATCACCGGACGTCCCTGACATTAGGCCGACAATCTTCATTCGCTTCCTCTGTATGATCCCTGCTGCGTGGGACTGCTACGCTAATGGAACTCCAGCGTCCGGTCAAGCCGCACATAGTCCATTGAGCCATGCTGACGCGTTGACATCCAAGAAACCTCGATGCTACGGTCCCCGCCCATGTTCTCCGAACGCTTCTCGAGGTGGGCCTGCGCAATCCTGGCGACTTCCTGGCTGACGTGCTCCGCCTCTGTCGCGATTGCGGCATCGGCCGAGCCCGTGAACGTGGTCGTAACCATTCCTGTCCTGAAAGATCTGGCCGAGCAAGCGGGAGGATCCTATATCCGCGTCACCTCACTGCTGAAGGGCTATGAGAACGAACACACCTATTCGCCGAAGCCGAGTGATCTTATCGCCGTGCGAAAAGCCAGGCTGTTGTTTGAAGTCGGTCTAGGGCTCGAGGTGTGGGTAGCCAATCTCGTCAAGAACGCCGGCAGCGCCTCTTTAAGGATTATCACAACTTCCAAAGGGGTCGACATCATGCGGGACGATCAGGAGCCGCTCGAGGCACACCGCAGCCTGGCCCATGAACAGGGCAATCCCCATATATGGATGGACCCCGAGAATGCGGCGACGATGATGCGGCACATCACCGATGCACTGGTCGAAGTGGATCCGGACCATGCGCATGAGTTCCGTCAGAACCAGGCAACCTACCTCAAGCGCTTGGATCTCATCCGGACTGAGCTGAACGAGCGCGTCCGGAACCTGCCGGACAGGCGCTTCGTGGCGCATCATCCCGCGTGGCCGTATTTTGCCAGACGGTTCGGATTTCAGATCGCGGGAATCATTCAAACACAATCAGGCAGCGAACCTTCGGCAATTCACATGCAACATCTTATTTCGACCATCAAAAAACAGCGAGTGAAGGCAGTGGTATCCGAAATCCAACTGAGCCAGAAACTTCCCGAGCTCTTGGCAAAAGAAACGGGTATCCGGATCGTTGTGCTCACCACGCTTCCCGGCGGTCTTCCCCAAACGGAGACGTATCTCGACATGCTCCGTTATAATGTGCTCCAATTGGCCAACGCGCTCGAGGCCGCTTGATCTCGGCCGCCGGTGCGATCGTTTCCCGGAGCGCCGGAGGAGCAGATCTCTCGTGTCAGCATCCTCAGACCCGATCATTCAATTTGACCACGCCACATTCGGATTTCCTGGCGTCATCGCCTTGAAGGATCTTTCTCTTGCAATTCAAGCGGGGGAGTTCATCGGGGTGATTGGGCCGAATGGTTCAGGCAAGACCACTCTCTGCAAAGCCGTTCTCGGTCTGATGGCGCCCGTTGAGGGGCATCTTCGCATCTTTGATTGTGCCTGTGATGAACTGCGTTGTCACCATCGTGCGAAGATTGGATACCTGCCTCAGAAGGGAGTTGTAGACCGGAACTTCCCCGTGACGGTGCTTGAGACCGTCATGATGGGACGTTATGGAGCCATAGGGTTACTCAAACGGCCCGGAACGACCGATCGTCTGATCGCCATGGAAGCGCTCGCCCATGTCGGGATGGAACGGCACAAAGATACGGCGTTGGGCCATTTGTCCGGCGGCCAGCAGCAACGGGTCTTCATTGCCCGTGCCCTGGCACAGCGGCCACAAGTGTTGCTGCTCGACGAGCCGACGACAGGGCTCGACATGACGACTCAACACAATGTCATTGAACTGATCGAGCATCTTCATCAGGAGTTGCGCCTCACAGTCCTGCTCATCACCCACGATATCAATATGATTCGCTCACGAGTGGATCGCTTGATCCTGCTGAAGACCCGTCTCTATGCCGCCGGTCCCCCGGCCGAGGTGCTTAAGCCCGACATCCTCCGTGAAGTGTATGGCAAAGACCTCGTGATCACGGACAAGGATCTGATCATTGTCGAAGACTACCATCACCACCATCACTAGAGATCTGTAGGAAGCCTGTGCTGGAGCTCCTCTCCTACGACTTCATGCAACGCTCATTGTTCGCCGCAGCGATGGTCGGAGGGCTCTGCTCGGTAATCGGCGTGTTTGTGGTCTTGCGCGGACTCGCTTTCGTCGGAGCAGGGACGGCCCACGCGGCTTTTGCGGGCGTGGCGTTAGCCTATTTAATTGGCTGGCCGCCGTTGCTGCTTGCGATTCTTTTCGGACTTGTCACCGTCTGGATCACAGGATGGGTCGAAGAGAAAGGGACGATGAAGCTCGATGTGTCGATCGGGATTTTGTATACCACGACGATGGCGCTGGCGATCCTCTTCATCGGTCTCATGAAAACGTACAATGCCGAAGTCTATGGCTACCTTTTCGGCAACGTCCTCGCCGTAACTGCTGAGGAACTGAGAACGATCTCTGTTCTGAGCATTGTCGTGCTCGGGATCATTCTGTTGTTTTCCAAGGAACTGTATTTCATTGCGTTCGATCAGGAAATGGCCGAAGCGTCTGGCGTGCCGGCCAGGATGATGTTTTTCTTACTGCTGACTCTCGTGGCCCTAACTGTCGTTGTCTCACTCAAAACTGTCGGTGCGATTTTAGTATTTGCCATGGTACTGATCCCTGCATCGACCGCCTATCAGTTGACCCATAGTCTCTCGACCCTGACATGGTATTCCGTGATCATTGGAATCACGTGTGCCGTTGGAGGCGTGTTGCTCTCGGCGGTATGGGACATTCCGTCAGGGCCGGCCATCGTGCTCCTGTCCACCTTCCTGTTCTTCCTCGCCGTGGTGCTCTCGCCCAAACGACTACGGCATTCCATGAGCAGCGTGTAAACACAGCTGACAGTAAGAATTTGCTTGCCTTCGGACCAGGGTTCAACGAGTATTGCTTTTACGTAGCTGACAGGAGATAAGTAGGTACATTCGTCATTCTTATGACAGGAGGTGCTATGAGGTCGGTGATACAGCGAAGGTTGAATGGGCTGCGTATCTTGTGGATGGGCCTGCTGGTGACAGGGCTTTGGGTTAGCTCTGCCTATGCCGTCGACTGGAAAATGCAGGACGGCGGTATTGAACCCGGGAAGGTCGTCCTGGGTATGAGAGCAGGATTTGCACCGGTCACCCAATCCATTACCGGTAACACATCAACCGACGTCGGTTCTCTGGTGAATTTCCAGGCCATGTACAGCCTCAACAACTGGCTCCTGGTCGGCATGATGGTCGAATGGGAACGTCACAGCGTGAGCGTCGAGCGGCCGGAGTTTGATCTCGGCCACCAGGATACCGTATCGGTATTGCCCACAGTCGAGTTGCGCCCGGTTCGGTTCGGGCCCATCAGTCCTTACGTCAATATGAGCTTTGGCGTCAACGTGAACAGCTTCGGAGAGGACAGAGCCATCGCGGGCAACCGCATTTCACCGAGTAATACGTTTGCTTGGCGCCTTGGATGGGGAGCCGACTGGATGATCACGAAACAATTGGCGTTGAATGGAGAAATGGCCTACAAGCGCAATGACGGACACGCAACCGTTACCGGGCCGGGCCCTGTGGGCGGAGGCCGCATCGATGATTGGAATGCGTCTTCGTTTGGATTCTTGTTTGGCGTGAAAATGTTCTTCTGATGATCGCTGAATCTGCGCAGGGTTGCTTTAGGCAGCTCTGCGCGGGTCACATGGGGAGAGAACCTGAGAAGTTATTCCTGTCTGGCTTGCTTCGAGCGGCTCCACACCATTCCCGTCTGCTCCCTGGAACTAAAACCGAGTTTTCCGTAGAACGACGGACGACGCGTGCACAGCCAAAACAGCTCGACGCGTTTGAGCCGAGGATGGTTGAGAATGCGTTGTACGATGTCTGAACCAATGCCTTGCTTTTGGTAGGCCTTGTCGACGATAACGTCCCAGATCGTGGCCCGGTACACAAAATCTGTCAGTACGCGGCCAAACCCCACGAGCTGATCGCCATCCCAGGCGCACAACGCGATGTCGGTATGGCGCAGCATATCCTTGGCATCGTCCAGCGTGCGATCTTTCGCCCACGGGGCCTGATGAAAAAGCCGCAACAGCTGTGACGCTTCAAGTTCTTTCTTCTCGGAGAATGTAACAGCGGTCTTGAGGGCGGCGGGCATCTTATACTAGAGTAACCTCGCAACTCAGGAGATGATCGGTCTTAGTGTACGAGGAATTCGATGGCAACGCAAGTCCGTAGCTGTCCCAAGTGCTTCCAACTCATGTGGCTCACGCACAATCAGTACGAACTACTTGATCACGAAACCGTTCGAACGAAGTGTCCGCATTGTGGATCGACCGTCCGATTCAAATTGGTGTCGGAAGGCGCCAACGCCACCGGCCCGAAAATGGGGCATTGATCGGAGCATCATACGCGAGCCGTATGGTTCTTTTGACGAGGACGGCTCAAGACGCAACCTCGACACGGCAAGGTTACAAGCCACGTCCCGCACCATCCAATTCAGGCTTGTTCCCCGGCAAAATTTTGTGGAGGCCGGCACGATATTCAGCGATGCGCTTTTCGTCGCCCTGCTCCACTACGATCTCGCCGTCCCTCTGCATCCGGTCCAGGTGATCAAGGACCGCAAGCAACGGCTGGACGGAACCAAGAAGCTTTCCGACTTCGAAGGCTTCCAATGATTCAACGAATGCGTCGTTCAGCCCTTTATAGGCTGTTCCGGCGCTTTGAGTGCGGAATCGTGAGACGATCACCTCATAGTCCTCCACCGCTTCGGGCTTGGGCTTGATACCTGTTGGAACGACCGTCAAATGCACAATGGCGGGTAATTTGGCTGCGTAGACCTTTAGCTGCGACGTGAGACCGCCGATCGCATCAAGGACATTGCCCGTTTCCATGCTATCGTCCTTATCGAGTCTCTTCATTTCTGTCAAGATCAGGAAGGCCTGATATCGAGACGTTCTGCCATCTGCCGCATAAGGAAGTCCATGTCAGGCGGGGAGGGTCGTTCATACTGCTGCAGCTCGCCGGTCGAAGGATGACGAAACCCCAATGTTCTGGCATGAAGCATCACGCGAGGCACCTCCAGTCCATTCACACAGCAAACCTTTCGGCCTCCGTAGGTGGGGTCGCCGAGAATGGGATGGCCGAGCGAGGCGAGGTGTACGCGCAATTGATGCGTCCGTCCCGTTTGGGGATACAACAGCAGATGGGCAGCGGCCTTGCCAAAACGCCGGCTCACCGTGTAGCCGGTGACGGCGTCCTTCGGCCGGGTCGTTCGAGAGGAAAATTTTTTGCGCTCCTTGGAATCACGTCCGATCGCCAGCTCGATGAGACCATGTCCCTTCTTGGGAATCGCCCAGACCAGCGCTTCATAGACGCGAGTGATGGTATGTTGCTTGAATTGGCTACAAAGATGCCGGTGCGCCTGATCGGTTTTGGCAATGACCATCACACCGGAGGTGTCCTTATCCAGTCGATGAACGAGACCGGGGCGTTCCTTCCCCCCGATCGCGGACATGGTACCGCCTGAAGTCTGAAAATAGTAAAGGAGGGCGTTGACCAGTGTGCCTGTCCAATTGCCTGGCGCCGGGTGCACGACGATTCCAGCGGGTTTGTTGAGGACCAGAACCTGTTCGTCCTCGAAAAGGACTTCGAGCGGAATGCGTTCACCCCGCAATTGGAGCGGTTCGGGTTTCGGGACGTCCATCGTGATCTTATCGCCGGGCTTGATCTTCTGGCTGGGTCTCACGACCTGATCGTTGAGGCGTATCCGTCCCAGTTCGATGAGGCGTTGCAAGGCAGACCGAGACATGTCTCGCTCACGATTGACGAGAAAGACGTCCAGCCGCTTCGGCTGTTCACCGGCTGTAACTACAAACTCGGTGATCATGTGTGTGGGGCACACGCTACTAAAGTGCCCTCCTTAATTGCAATCAGGCCTGTTTGCCTCACGCCGGCGGCAGGACTATGCTACAGAGAACAGCCCTCTTGAGCGTGAAAGGAGATGGAATCATGAGATGGGTCCTGGCCTTGGGCACGATGATTTTGGCTGCTGGCTATTTCTTGACCGCTTCCAAGGCGGCCGATCAGCCGGGCATTGCCCCTGAAACTGTCGCCGACTATCTGCATTCGATCATTGAAGCGGATCGAACCTTTTATTCGATTCACGTCGTCGAACGGCTGCAGAAAGGAGGCGGGACACAAGCGGCTGAAGACTGGCGTGCGAAGAAGAATGTGCTTCCGCTTCCCGCCCAATTCCTGATAGAGGCCAGCGAACTCGCCGCCAAGACCGGTTCGAGAGTGCGATATCGGCTGATCAGCCTGTGGCCGATCAATCCAAAGAATGCACCCGACGGCCCGATGGAAAGGCAAGGGCTCGAGGCCTTACGGGAACATCCGGAGCGGTCAGTGACGGGAACCGTTAAGCGGGGAGACACCACCTATTTTCAAGCCATGTATGCCGATCGTGCGGTGAGCAAAACCTGCATTGCCTGTCATAACGGGCATCGAAAGAGTCCCAAGAAAGACTTCACGTTGCACGATGTCATGGGGGGATTAGTCATCGAGATCCCTTTGGAACGAGGCCAGTAGACGACGAAGACTGGCGGATGGCGTGCACCAGCACCTGTTGCCGGCGATAAATTGAAAGCGCCTGCTCTTTAGCTTCTCCCGCCTCCTGATGATGTTGGAGCGTCTGATGAAGGGAGGCCAATAACGCCCATGCTGCTGCTTCGCCCGAAAGATCTCGGAGCGATTGAAACAGTGTGACCGCACGTCGAGCGGAACCAACCCCGTGTTCGGGCTGGCCTGCGAAGTCATGAACCGAGGCGAGGCGAAAGCGCAGGCCGGCCTCTATGTGAACCTGCGGTCGATGCTCCACTAATGCAAGTGATTGCTCGTAATAGCTCTTCGCCGGCTCCCATCGCTCAAGAATGAAGTTGGCATCGCCAAGTGCAAGCAGCGCGGCTACAGTCTGATCATCGTCCTGACGGCTCCGTGCATCCTCAAACGCTTGCTCGAGATTCCGCAGGCCGTTGTCCGGGATTGCATCACGGACTTGGAGGAGCCCCAATAGGATTTTGACGGATCCAAGCGCCTGGACATGCTGAAGGCGGCGATATTGCTCCCCGGCCTGACTCAAGAAGTGCGCGGCGTCTTCCGACGAACCCACCCAAAAGGACACTTTTGCAAGGAGGAACAGTGCATCTGCATGCGGGGCAGAATCGGGCAATCTTGAGAATAGACTCAACGCTTCCCGAAGCCGTAACGCAGCCTCGTCTCGTCGGCCCTGACGTTCGAACACCGAACCGATCTTCGTCAGAGCCGTCGCTTCACCTTTCCGCTGCTTGCGTGCGCGAAACGCCTGGAACGCTTGTTCATAATAGGTAAGCGCTTCGGGATAATGGTTTTGCGCATCGTGAATCTCGCCGATGCGGAGTAGTTCGTCGCCGCTCAGGGCTCTCATCGGCACGGCTTGGCCGACTGCCTCAAAAGGAAAGACGGGGCTGCTCATCGAGACGAGGGCAGCCATCACGAGATAGGAGAATCCCACGGGACGACCTGCCGCAAAGGTGGAGCTGAAGGATGCTAGTTCACCGATTGAACGGTCACGACACATTCGGCGAGAACGTCCGAGGCGGGACAGGATTAGCGTTTGCCTGCGCGTTCGGCGATTTTACGGCGGAGACGGGCTTTTTCGAGACTGATTTCGGCTTCTTTGACCTCGGAGGGCAAGCCGCCGGCCTTTAGCCGCCGCTCAGCTTGTTCCACGGCGGCCTGGGCACGGCCCACGTCAATATCTTCGGCCTTTTCAGCGATTTCGGCCATCACGGTCACTTTGTTCGGCGTGACTTCCGCATAGCCCCAGAGGATGGCCATATGATGCACGTGATCGTCCACGCGGTAGCGGAGTTCGCCGATGCGCAGGGTCGAAAGAAAATGGCAATGACCTGGCAACACGCCGAATTCGCCTTCTGAGCCGGGCGCAATGACTTCATCCACCTGCTGGCTCAGCAGTTGCTTCTCGGGTGTGACCACTTCCAATAAAATCTTCCCGGCCATTTGCCTCTCTCCGCTGGCTAAAGTTTCACACCCATCTTTTCGGCTTTGGCAATCACTTCTTCAATCGGGCCCACCATGTAAAAGGCCTGCTCGGGCAAATGGTCGTACTTCCCGTCGAGGATTTCCCTGAAGCTGCGAACGGTATCCTTCAGCTTCACGTACTTCCCAGGCGCTCCGGTGAACGCTTCGGCGACATGGAAAGGCTGCGAGAGAAACCGCTGAATCTTTCGGGCACGCGCCACGACCATCTTGTCGTCTTCGGACAGTTCGTCCATGCCGAGGATCGCGATAATGTCTTGCAGGTCCTTGTAGCGCTGCAACACAGATTGGACACCGCGTGCGACCTTGTAATGCTCTTCGCCGAGAATTTGCGGATCGAGGATGCGCGAGGTGGAATCGAGCGGATCTACGGCAGGATAAATACCCAATTCTGCCAATTGCCGCGACAACACCGTAGTGGCATCCAGGTGGGCGAAGGCGGTCGCCGGAGCGGGATCGGTGAGGTCGTCCGCCGGGACATAAATCGCCTGAACCGAGGTAATAGATCCGCGCTTCGTCGACGTGATCCGTTCCTGCAAGGCGCCCATTTCCGTGGAAAGAGTCGGCTGATAGCCGACGGCCGAAGGCATGCGCCCGAGAAGCGCCGAAACCTCAGAACCGGCCTGTGTAAACCGGAAGATGTTATCCACGAAGAGCAACACGTCCTGATTCTCTTCATCGCGAAAATACTCTGCGACCGTGAGGCCGGTCAGGCCGACACGCAAACGGGCGCCCGGCGGCTCGTTCATCTGGCCGTAGACGAGCGCCGCCTTGGATTTGGTGAAATCGTCAGGATCGATAACCTTCGACTCTTGCATCTCGTGCCAAAGGTCATTGCCTTCACGCGTTCGTTCGCCTACACCGGCGAACACCGAGAATCCGCCGTGATGGAGCGCGATGTTGTTGATGAGTTCCATGATAATAACGGTCTTGCCGACGCCGGCCCCACCAAAGAGCCCGATTTTTCCACCCTTACTGTAAGGCTCGAGCAGATCGACGACCTTGATTCCCGTTTCGAGGACTTCGGTCTTGGTTTCCTGGTCTTCGAGTTTCGGCGCCGGCCGGTGAATCGGATAGGTTTTCTTTGTCTTGATGGGCCCCTTCTCGTCGACGGGCTCACCGAGCACGTTCATCAAACGGCCGAGCGTTTCCCGACCGACCGGAACGGATATTGGCGCACCGGTGTCCTGCACATCCATCCCTCGGGTCAAGCCGTCCGTCGAGGACATCGCGACGCCACGAACACGGTTTTCACCCAGATGTTGGGCCACTTCAAGGGTCAATCGGACGGCTGGCTTGCCGGCCGCCATGTTCTCCTGCTGGTTGACCGTGATCGCATTGTAGATGTTTGGCAGGTGGCCAGCCGGGAATTCGACGTCCACGACGGGCCCGATGACTTGAATGACTTTGCCTGTACTCACGTTGTCCCCCTTTTGCTGCCGTGCTGAGGAGCCTGGTCAGTGTCCTTCAGCAGGTAGTGCTCAGCACTTCCAGCGGCTCTTATTTCAACGCTTCGGCTCCGCCTACGATATCCATTAATTCCTTGGTGATCGCCGCTTGTCGGGTCTTGTTGTAATGCAGCGTGACTTTCTTGATTAATTGACCGGCATTGCGCGTAGCGCCGTCCATTGCCGCCATGCGTGCGCCATGCTCGGCTGCAGCCGATTCCAATAGAATACGGTACGCCTGCACCTGAAAGTGTTTCGGAATGAGAACATTTAACAGCTCCGCCTCGTCCGGCTCATAGAGGTAGCTACCGCCAGTCGTACCCTCGGCCTGCGCCGCTCCGAATTCGGCTAGGGCATCTATTGGAAACAGCTTTTCGACAATTACGCGCTGTTGGATGGCAGACTTAAATTCGTTGTAGACGACGTGCAACTCGTCGAAGGTGCCTTTGATGAAATGCTCAGTCAGATCTCCGCCGATATCGATGGCATGTTCAAAGCTAAGCTTATCGAAGACACCGGCCCATTCCTGCCGGATCTTCCAGGGGCGGCGGCGGAAAGAGTCCCGGCCTTTCCGTCCGATGATGCTCAAATTGACCTGAAGCCCGCGAGCTTCGCATTGCCGCAGGAACTCCGTTGTTTTTCGGACAATGCTCCCATTAAATGCGCCACAGAGCCCCCGGTCGCTTGTCACGACCAACACTTCAATCCTTCTGCTCTCGCGCTTCTGTAAGAGGGGATGAGCCGAGCGATTGACCCGCCGGCTGAGATTGCCGAGCACGGCACGCATTTTATGCGAGTAAGGGCGGGCCGCCAGAATCCGATCCTGAGATCGTTTGAGCTTGGCCGCAGCCACCATCTTCATGGCCTTCGTGATCTTTTGCGTGTTCTTGAAGGCCGCAATTTTGCGCCTCAAGGATTGTAAGCTCGGCATGCCGCGTCTTTCGTTTGGGCAACAGGAGGATTGGGTATCTGCCTACTTTGCGCCGTACCCCATTTTCTGTTTGAACGTGGTGATGATCTCCTTGAGCTTCGCAGTGAGTTTCTCGTCGATTTTACTGGCGCTGGCGACTTCTTTTTTCAGATCTGGATGGTGTTGCTGTGCATAGTGGAGCAGATCCGCTTCAAACTGCTGTACCTTGTCGACCGGCACATCATCCAAGAATCCGTTCACGCCCGCATAGATTGAGATCACTTGATCGGCGACGGGCATCGGCTTGTACTGGCCCTGCTTCAACAATTCGACCATGCGAACGCCGCGGGCAAGTTGCATTTGTGTCGCCTTATCCAACTCGCTGCCGAATTGGGCAAAGGCAGCCATTTCACGATATTGGGCCAGGTCCAAACGGAGGGTGCCGGCGACCTGCTTCATCGTCTTGATTTGAGCGGAACCACCGACACGCGACACAGAGAGGCCGACGTTGATCGCGGGACGAATACCGGAATAGAAGAGATCACTGCCCAGATAGATCTGGCCGTCGGTGATGGAGATGACATTCGTCGGAATATAGGCCGAGACGTCGCCGGCCTGCGTTTCAATGATGGGCAGCGCCGTAAGACTTCCCCCACCCAGTTTATCGCTGAGTTTCGCCGCCCGCTCGAGCAGCCTTGAGTGGAGATAGAAGACGTCACCGGGATAGGCTTCGCGCCCGGGCGGTCTTCGTAGAAGCAGCGAGAGTTGCCGGTAGGCCACGGCGTGCTTGGAGAGATCATCGTAAACAATCAAGGCATGCTTACCACGATCCCGGAAATACTCACCAATCGCGGCACCGGCAAATGGCGCCAGGAATTGCATGGGAGCCGCATCGCTGGCAGTAGCCGAGACCACCATGCTGTAGTCCATTGCATGATGCTCTTCAAGAGTTTTGACCACGCGGGCCACCGTAGAGCGTTTCTGACCAACGGCCACGTAAATGCAAAATACGCCTAGGCCTCTCTGGTTAATGATCGTATCGACGGCGATCGCCGTCTTGCCCGTCTGACGATCCCCGATGATCAACTCGCGCTGGCCTCGACCGATGGGAATCATGGCATCGATGGCTTTGATACCGGTTTGTAAGGGCTCGCGCACCGATTGCCTGGTGTTCACACCCGGAGCGACGACCTCAATGCGCGATGAATGTTGTGACTTGATCGGCCCCTTGCCGTCGACCGGCTGGCCAATCGCATTGACGACTCGGCCGATCAGGGCTTCGCCGACAGGGATTTCCGCAATGCGCCCCGTGCGCTTGACCGGGTCGCCTTCTTTGATTCCGACATCGTCGCCCATCAGCACGGCGCCGACGTTGTCCTCTTCGAGGTTCAACGCAATGCCATACAGGCCCCCGGGAAATTCAAGCATCTCACCCGCCATGGCGCCATCGAGCCCATAGACCTTGGCAATGCCATCGCCGACCTGTATCACGGAGCCGGTTTCTTTGACGTCGACCTGCTTGTCGAACCCTTTGATTTTTTCCTTGATGATCGCACTGATTTCTTCTGCCTTGATCTGCATGGCTACTCCTTGCTCGTCGCAACGGTCACAGATGTCCTCGTCTTAAGCTCCCGAAACATTCGTCGCGCGAAAGCGACAGGTTTGCCAGTCTTTCGAGGGAGGCTCGTGTCGTCCATCTCAGTCTCGGCCCAGCAACGACTGCATGGCGTTCAAGCGTCCCCGAACGGTGCTGTCGACGACGGTGCTGCCGATATGTATTCGCAGGCCCGCAAGGTGCGTCGCATCAGTGTGAAACGTGACCTCGACCTCACGCTTCAGCGTCTCGCGCAGGCGCCCCTTGATGCGGTCCTGTTCTGCCGGAGACAACGCCGTGGCCGAAGCGACCGTGACTTGCTGCGTCCCTTTCGACTGATCGACCAGTTTGCCGAATGCCTCTGCAATGTCCGGAAGGAACCCGACTCGATTCTTCTTCACCAGTTGACTAAAGAACGCCTTGCCGTCCGGCGGACCGCCGAGACGCTCGCCAAGCTCTGTGAGGACGACGATCTTCTCCTCGGCACCGAATACAGGAGACGAGACGACATGCCGGAGAGAAGACGACTCCTTCATGGCCTGACCCAGACCATTAAGGGTACGTCGCATCGCTTCGATGTGCGATTGATCGAGAAGCTCGAAGAGGGCCTGGGCGTAACGTCGCGCAACTGCTGTCTTGATCACTGTCCTGATCCGGTCTTTGGTGTTTAAGGCAAACGGGATGCTTCCGTGCAGGAGGCACGAAAATGGGCGCGCAAACCTAGCATTGGCGGATGGGAAGTGTCAATACGGACGGGCCGAGACGGAGGCGTCAGATGGCTTGAATCATTCCGCCGCCGAGTACCCGATCACCCTGGTAGAGTACGGCGGATTGCCCGGGGCTCAGGGCTCGCTGCGGCGCATGAAAGGTGAGATGCAACCTGTCGTGATTGATGGGTTCCACCGTCGCTGCGCTTGCCGGTGTTGCATACCGAATCTTCACGGCAACATCCGCCTTGCCGGTACACAGACTACGATCAAAGAGGTTGAGACCCTGTACATGACAAGCGGAACTGAGCAAGGTCTCTTCGGGACCAAGGACGACGGTGTTGGTCAACGGCATAACCTGTCGCACATAGAGACGCCGCCCGGCCGCAATGCCGAGCCCCCGTCGCTGACCCGGCGTGTAAAAGGCGATCCCGTCGTGGCGTCCCAGATAGCGCCCATCGCCATCGACGAAGTCGCCGGGGCGCCTTAAATCCGGCATTTCCGATTCGATGAAGGTGCGATAGTCACCGTGACTCACAAAGCAAATCTCCTGGCTTTCCTTTAATTCATCGACGGGAAGCCCAAGGGCCTCCGCTTCTGACCACACGTCAGACTTCTGCATGCCGCCAACGGGAAATCGGAGGCGGGGGAGCCAAGCGGGATTGAGACGGTAGAGGAAATAACTCTGATCCTTTTTCTCGTCCAGAGCTCGGTGGAGAGCATGCTGGCCGCCGTGTTCCCGAACCCGGACGTAATGTCCCGTCGCGACGTATTCAATGCCGCGTTCTTCCGCCAGATCGATGAGACCTCGCAGCTTCACGCGTTCGTTGCAGCGGACGCAAGGATTCGGCGTGGTCCCGCCGGCATAGCCATCGACGAAATCCTTGATGACACTCTCGCGAAAGTTCTGCCGCTGATCGACGACCTCATACGAAATTTTGAGGCGCTGTGCGACATATCTCGCGATGCCGATCTTGCAACAACCACGCTCTTGCCATTTCTTGGACGCCGCGACGGAATCGTCTTCGTGTTCCCAGACTTGGAGGGTGACCCCATGCACCTCATACCCGTCACGTACCAAGAGGGCTGCCGCCACCGAACTGTCGACACCACCGCTCATTCCGAGCAAGACCGTGGGCTTCTTCATGGTGGCGGTATTGTACCGGCAGAAGGGGGAAAATGGCCAGTGGTGGCAAGCGGAGCGGCGAGTCGGCCCGGACTAGGAGGCGATCGATACCGTTGCAGGCTCGGCCCACGATTGCACACCCATGTCGCACATGCCGTGGAAATGCGAGCCTTCCTCAATCGCTATCGACGGCGTTCGAATATCCCCGACCAAAACGCCGGGCTTAAGAATATGAATTTTTTCGACGGCGGTGATCGTACCGTTGATCTTTCCACTGTTCATGAGGACCCCTGCCGACACAATGCCCTTAATCATCGCATGCTCACCCACGATGAGCGTGCCGGTGGTGTGAATTTCTCCTTCTACTCGGCCATCGACCCGGACCGTTCCATCAAAATTGACGACACCCTTGAAATCGACATCTTTTGCCAGCAGCGTGAAGTTTTCATAATCGGGCTCTATGTGCTCGACTTGGTCCTTTCTTGCCCACATAATTCCTCCGGTTGTTATAGGTATATTAACTTAAGTAATTTGCTTTTAGCTCGCACGCTTCACTGCCGCGGGTGAAGTCGCGCCGACCGGGTGCAGTGCGGTTCCGTCCCGCATCCCCTGACTCATCTCAAGGCCGCCGTTGAACAGGACGCCATCTTCGATCGACAGCATCGGCGTTTTCATACTTCCATTGAACACAGCAGGAGCCCGCAGCTTGACCCGTTCTTTTGCAGCAATGTCTCCCGTAATCTTACCCTTGCAGACAATCGTCCCCGCCGTGACCTTGGCTTGGATCACTGCCTCATCGCCTACCAGCAACACCCCGTCAGTATGGATTTCGCCATCGAGGAGGCCGTCGATCCTCACGGTACCACTGTAGGAGATGACGCCCTTGAACTCGACGCCTTTACCGACAAAGGCAATGATATCCTCCGTCCCTTCGCTTGCTCGACTGACGGATTCGACGCCCTCCCCGTTGTCACCTTCGACGGCACGTTTGCCATCTTGCTTGTCCTGGCCCCACATGACTCGTCCTCCCCAGAATGTCTTGCCGCCACTTCGCCTCGCCGACCGCTGTGTGTGAGCAGCATCGAGCGTACGAACAAACACTGCCACTGGTCTGACGATTTAGCAACAAATATGCAGATTACGTGCGAAGGGTCGTGACGGGGTACGTAAAGGGAACTACTGGAGCAGCTGCTCGAGAAGACCGTCGAACTCGGCTGGAGAAAAGTAGTGAATGATCACTTTTCCTCCGCGTCTTCCATTGAGAACGGAAACTTTCGTTCCAAGCCGTTTTTGCAACCGTTCTTCGACATCAGAGAATGGTGAGCGGCGTAGCTCCTTTGCATGACGCTTCCTGACAATCAGGCCTGATGAAAGAATGTTTTCTGTCTCACGGACGGAAAGATTACGGCTGACGACGAGATGTGCCACGCGGAGTTGTTCAGCAGGGCTCGCGAGCCCCAGGATGACCTTCGCATGACCGGCGGACAATTGATCGGTCTCAATCAGGTGTTGAACTTCGATCGGGAGCTGGAGAAGACGAACAGCATTCGCGACCGATGAGCGCTCGCAGCCGACGCGCTGCGCAACAATATCCTGCGTGAGTCCAAATTCGTTCATCATCCGTTGATAAGCTCGAGCCATTTCGATCGCATTGAGGTCTTCTCGTTGCAGATTTTCGACCAGCGCCAAGAGGATGGATTCTTCATCGCTACAGTTTCGTATCATTGCTTGAATGGTCTCAAGCCCCGCCTCTCTGGCTGCCCTCCAACGCCGCTCGCCCGAAATTAATTCATACATGCCATCGCCTTTTCGCCGGACAAGCACAGGCTGAAGTAATCCGCTTTGCTTCAGTGATGCGGCTAGCTCGGCCAATTCTTGGGGGGGAAACGTTTGGCGTGGTTGGTATCGATTCGGCACGATGGCGTCGATTCGAAGGTGCTGCACCTCCGGCAACTCCGGCATGGGAGCAGGTTTCGTCGTCGGCAGCAATGCATCGAGTCCCCTACCGAGGGCCTTTTTCTCCATGGCTGATAAACTCCTTGGCTAAAGATTGGTAGGCCTGTGCACCCGCTGAGGCCATGTTGTAAAGCAAGACGGGACGGCCGTAGCTTGGAGCCTCTGCAAGTGTCACGTTCCGTGGAATGGTCGTCTGATAGACGAGGTCTTTGAAGTGTCCACGGACCTGCTCGGCAACTTGGCGCGCCAACGTATTCCTCGGGTCATACATTGTCAAGACGATGCCTTGGATCGTAAGGCCTGGATTCCAGGACTGCTGAATCCGTTCAATACTGCCAATCAATCGGCTTAGGCCTTCCATCGCATAATATTCGCATTGCACGGGTATGAGCACCGACCGGGCAGCTACGAGGGCGTTGACGGTCAATATCCCGAGCGCAGGAGGACAATCCAGAAAAATGATGTCAAACAAAGGCTCCACTCCGGTAAGAAAGCTCCGCAATAGCTTCTCGCGCTCCTCAATACTGACAAGCTCGATTTCTGCTCCCGCCAAGTCAGCGTTCGCAGGCAGAAGTGATAAGCCGCTCACTTCCGTTTTTTGGACAGCATCTTCAAATTTTATATAATTTATCAAGCAGTTATAAACAGTTTTCTCGAGAGACCTTGGATCAATCCCCATTCCACTTGTCGCATTGCCCTGGGGATCCATATCCACAAGAAGAGTACGCTTGCCCTGCAAGGCAAGGCCTGCCGCCAAATTGACAGAGGTCGTGGTTTTTCCGACGCCGCCCTTTTGGTTCGCTACTGCAACGATGAGGGCCATTGCATCCAATCTCGAGCTACGTGTTCCACGTGGAACATTACGCGGGTATCCTTTGGGAAAGTATGGTCAAGACACGAGTTCCATAATCTCTTGGTAGTGAGAATGTATACTTGGACTCGATTGTAAAATTTGTAGATTTTTCTATTCCGCTCTCCTTCACGCCCTTGCCTGTCCCATAAAGGACCACTTGCCCCCGTTGCGTCAGAATAGAGGACGCAAACGGGGCTACCTCGTCAAACCCAAGCGCTCGCATAACTATCACATCGCCGGGAGCGTGCTCTCCAACCGCATACGCGGCAACAGTCCCAGAGAATATGTGTACATCCTTGAGTTGAAGGGTGCCTGTAACAGCTCGGAGAAATGACGACTTCTTTTGAGAAGGCTCGATCAAGATTAGCCGGAGATCCTGCCGCCCGATTTTTAGTGGTATCCCGGGAAAGCCCCCACCGCTTCCAACGTCGATCACGACACCTTCGATAGGAAAGTCGACAGCCACCAAGGCGGCAAGAGAATCCACAAAGTGCTTGCCGATGACCTCATACGGATCCGTAATGGTGGTTAGGTTAATCGCTTTGTTCCACTTGAGTAATTGCTCGAGATGGATCCAGAATTGCTCGACCTGTGTACTTGTGAGAGAGAGACCAATCGATTGAGCGGCGGCTAGAAGGAACTGGCGCAACTCACGCTCTTGTTCCACGTGGAACAAATACGTGAAACACCGTACAACGTCAAGCCTCATGTTTGCGGAGCAAAATGCTTAAGGAGTCACCTGGGAGGGAGACTGCCTTTTGTATTTTTCAAGGGCCACGATAAGGAGTGAGATGGCTGCGGGAGTTACGCCAGAAATCCTGGCGGCTTGACCAATGGAGGCTGGGCGTACGCGTCGAAGTTTTTCGCGAACCTCTTGAGAAAAACCGCGAATGGCCTCATAAGGAAAGGAGTTGGGAATCGCTCTCGTTTCAAGCTTCTTGAAGCGTCCGATTTGTTGCATCTGGCGCTTGATATAGCCTTGATATTTAATCTGAATTTCTACCTCTTCGGTGAGTTCTGGATCCTGGTGCCTATCAAGCGCTAAGCAATCTAACAAGGTTTCGTAAGCGACTCCCTGGCGCCTGAGTAACTGAGCGGGTGAACAAGGCCCTCCAACGTCTCCGAGCTTGGCATCCATTAACCTTTGCCTGATGTCAGGGGTGACACAGAGGCGCGTTCCTTCCAGTCTCTCGATTTCATCTTCGATCTGTTTCCGTTTTACGCAAAACCTTGCGTACAGGTCGTCCGGGATCAAGCCAACCTGCCGGCCGGTTTCGGTCAATCGGAGATCGGCATTTCCATGCCGCAATAAGAGTCGATACTCTGCACGCGATGTGAACATGCGGTAGGGTTCACGGGCATCTTTCGTGATGAGATCGTCGATGAGGACGCCAATGTAGGCCTGCGATCTGTCTAGGACTAGCGGCGGACGCTCTCGCAGTTTGAGGACGGCGTTGATACCGGCTATAAGACCCTGCGCTGCGGCCTCCTCGTAGCCGGACGTGCCGTTGATTTGTCCAGCATGGTAGAGCCCTTCCACAAGCTTAGTTTCGAGCGTGGGATGCAGCTGTCGAGGAGGGAAATAGTCATATTCAATCGCATAGCCAGGTTTGAGCATGCGGGCCTGCTCAAGACCCGGTATTGTTTTGAGCATGGCCGTTTGTACATCGACGGGCAGGCTGGTCGAGATGCCGTTGGGATAGAATTCCGGACTATCGAGGCCTTCCGGCTCAACGAAAATCTGATGACGTGGCTTTTCGGCGAATCGAACGACTTTATCCTCAATCGACGGACAATACCGAGGCCCCACCGATTCGATGACGCCACTATATAAAGGAGACCGATCGAGATTGCTGAGGATGATGTCATGCGTGGCCGCATTGGTATAGGTCAGGTGACAATCCATCTGTGGAACGCGAATCCGGTCGGTCCGGTAGGAAAAGGGCTGGGGCGGCTGATCGCCCGGTTGCCTGGTCATGGCAGAAAAATCAATCGTGTCACGATCGAGACGAGGTGGAGTCCCCGTTTTCAACCGCCCGATTTCGAAACCGAGATCCCGCATGCAATCGGAAAGGTGCTCAGCCGAAACTTCGCCGGCCCGTCCGGCCGGAAAATGATTCAAACCTATATGGATTAAACCCTTAAGGAATGTACCTGATGTCACGATGACGGCTCGCGCGGCCAGATGCTCACCGCCATCGGTTATAACTCCGGAGATCGTTTGCCCATTCAACAGCAACCGATCGACCGTGCCTTGGCCGATGGTAAGCCCGGACTGGCCTTCCAATGAGTGACGCATCGCCTGGCGATACATCCTTTTATCGCACTGTGCGCGAAGAGCACGAACCGCCGGCCCTTTACTGGTATTGATGAATCGAAATTGAATACCGGCCCGATCGGTATTGACGGCCATTTCTCCGCCGAGGGCATCGATCTCCTTCACGAGATGGCCTTTTGCAATTCCTCCAATCGCCGGGTTACACGACATTTGAGCGACCCGGTCCCGATCCATGGTCAATAGAAGGGTCTGTGCGCCCATGCGAGCGGCCGCAAGAGCAGCTTCGCAGCCTGCATGCCCGCCTCCTACGATGATGACGTCAAACGACCGCGACATGACACACCTTCTTACTTACCGATGCAGAACGTGGAAAAAATGCGCGATAAAATTTCGTCATTCGTGATGGCACCGGTGATCTCGCCGAGGGCGTCCGCCGCCGCGCGTATGTCGACAGCCACCAGTTCAGCGGCCATCTCGTTCTTGATCGACGATGCCGCCTCAACCAACGACTCATGGGCCCGTGTCAATGCGGTCTGGTGACGAACGTTTGTGACCAGCAGGCCGTCCGGGGTATCGGCCCCGCTTCCAACCAACTGCGATCGAATCGCTAGTCGCAAGTTGTCGATTCCGTCTCCTGTTTTTGCCGAAACCCATATGGACGTAAGGCCCGCTTTCACAGAGCTTGGGCTGAACTGGGCCGCGAGGTCGGCCTTGTTGATCACGATCACGTGCCTCATATCAGCGGCCTCGTCAATCAGGCGGCGATCGTCAGCGGTTAATGGCACACTGCCATCAATCACGATGATGCGCAAATCGGCCTGCTCCTGAGCCGACCGTGATCGCTTGATCCCTTCATGCTCCACAGGATCGACCGTGTCGCGAATCCCCGCCGTATCCACCAAGTGAACCAATACGCCGCCGAGGTCGATGGATTCCTCAATCAGGTCTCTCGTCGTTCCCGGAACCGCTGTGACGATCGCCCGTTCTTCCTTCAGCAAGCGGTTCAGCAGGCTGGACTTCCCCACGTTGGGACGTCCGGAGATCACGACGCGTGCCCCGTCGCGAAGGAGGCGGCCTGTCCGTGCGGTGGCTCTCAATCGTTCCACGAGCATGGCCGCGCGATCAATGGTCTCGAGCAAATCCTGTTGATGAATGATGTCAACGTCTTCATCACCAAAATCAATTCCGGCTTCCAGTTGTGCTAACAGGTGCAACAACGCTTCTCTCGCCGTGTCCACCTCTTTAGCCAAATCGCCCCGCAACTGTCGCTGCGCCGCAGTGAGACTGGCTGCGGATCTCGCACGGATCGTATCGAGCACCGCTTCTGCCTGCGACAAATCGAGCCGGCCATTGAGAAAGGCTCGCTTGGTAAACTCTCCGGGCTCCGCCAGCCGCGCGCCGGCCTCGAGGCAGGCGCGGCAGGTCAGAGACACGATGAGTGAACCTCCATGAGACTGAATCTCGACGATATCCTCACCGGTGAATGATCGAGGGGCCTTCATGTACACGACCAATGCCTCGTCGAAACACTCTCGCGGCTTGGGCATGGACGGGTCATGTGAGAGGACCGTCTGATTGTTGTCTGGAAAGCGGAGGTCGGCAAGGGAGAGGGTGTGGGATGCGACGGATGCCAACGGCTGTCCGGATCGCAACTGCACGGTCTTGGCGGCAATCTGCAGCGCCTGCGGGCCGCTGAGCCGTACAATCCCGATACCGCCTTCACCGGCGGGAGTGGCGATCGCGCAGATTGTATCCTCTGGTCCACCGCGCAGCATGGATCCTCGCGCTCATTTTGATGGATTGGTGACGAACGGCCTGTTGGCGAAGAGGCGGTCGGTCAACACCTGCTGTCCGATGGTCAGCACATTGTTGGTTAGCCAGTACAACACGAGGCCTGCCGGAAAATTGACGAAGAGAAAAGTCATAAACACGGGGAGGACCAGCATGATTTTTGCCTGAGTCGGATCCATCGTCGTCGGTGTAATTTTCTGCTGAATCACCATCGTGACGCCCATGATAATCGGCAGCACGTAATAGGGGTCCTGCACGGAGAGATCGGTAATCCACCCGACGAAAGGAGCCTGGCGGAGATCGATGGTCATGTAGAGGATGTTGAAGAGCGCCACGAAGACGGGCATCTGCAGCACCATCGGCAGACAGCCGCCTACGGGATTGACCTTGTGATCACGGTATAGCTTGATGAGCTCCTTATTCAATTTGTCCCGGTCGTCCTTGTATTTTTCCTGGAGCGCCAACACCTTTGGCTGAATCAGTTGCATCTGCTTCATCGACTTATAGCTCTTATACTGGAGGGGCACGAACAGCATTTTGATGCCCATAGTCAGCAGAATGATCGTGACGCCATAGTTGTGTGTATATTCGTTGATGAACCGCAGCACGTAGAAGATCGGCTTCGCCACTGCCTTGACGACGCTCCAACTGCCAAATATAAACCAGCCGAAGTCGATGGTTTCTTCCAAGCCTACGTTTAACGATCGCAGCGTGTCATACTCCTTGGGGCCAGCGTACAAATGCAGGTCGGTCGTACGGGGGCCGGACGCCGGCATTCGCACGCCCGCAGAAACGAGTTTGTCGCCTTCTTTCTTCGCCAATGCCGCGCTGGCACCCTGGGGCATCAAGACTGAGAGGAAATACTTGTCTTGGAGGGCAACCCATTGCACCGTTCCCTTGCGTTCAAGTTCGAGATCAGGGGTTTCTTTTTCAACTTTTCCATCCACCAGTGAAGCTGATCCAATCAAACCGATAAAACCGTCTCCCCATTCGACAATCCCGAAGTTGGTGCCCAGGACAATGTCGTACGCACCGCTCAAGCCATCGACAGTCAAACTGACATCAACAAGGTAATTTTCCTGACGAAACGTCAGACGTTTTTGTACCTTGAGGCCCGAGGCAGGATCCTGGAACCGAAGGGTCACATGGCCGGTCGGATGGGTGGCATCAAGCGTGGTGAAATCGGCTTCTATCGCATACAGCCCTTCGCGCAATACCTGGTCTGCCGAGGCATCCGACGTGGCGATCGAGAGCGGCTCCTTGAATTTGGCCCCCTGGTACACCAGTTGGACCGGATTTTCATTGGTAGCCGACGTGTAATGCCGCTTGAGCTCCCAACTGGAAATCACCCCGCCGCGAGCATTAAAGGCCACGCGTATGAAATCGGTCTCAACACTGACGGTACGTTCCGTGGGAGGAGTAGCGGCGCGTGAATTACCGGATGAGGCAGTGTCCGAAGCGGAGGAGAGAGAACGGGGAGTGCTCGCCGTCGTCTCCGCAGTAGGCGTCTCGGTTTGACCGCGAGGAAGAGGAGCCTCCTCGCCCCTTGGCTCTTGCACGGTTGGAGTGGGCGGAAGCAGCCCCAATTGTTTCAGAAGGAGGTCATAGCCCAGGATGACCGCCAACGAAAGCACAAGGAAAATGACGACGCGTTTTTCCATCTCACTCCGCCGTCCCGCGATTGGTTACTTCGGGCACCAGCGGATCGTACCCCCCGGGATGAAACGGATGACACTTGAGCAGGCGCCAGACAGCCAGGCTGAACCCTCGGACAACCCCATAGCGCTCGATCGCCTGGCCGGCATAGACCGAACAAGTGGGGTCAAAACGGCAGGCTGGCCCAAGCCACGGAGAAATGCAGAATCGGTATCCATTGATGAGAGCCATACACATCGTTTTCATGCTATGCCTCACGCCGACCGAGCAAACCTTGACGCCGCAGCGTAGCCCGCCACAGACCATTCAGTTCTTGGAACGGAAGCGTGAGGGCGTCTCGCTTTGGAAATACGAGCAAGGCATGATTGGAGGTCAAGTCGTTTCGAATCTGCCTCGTTAGCTCTCGGAACAGCCGTTTGACTCGATTGCGACGAACCGCAATTCCGAACCGTCGCCCCACAATGATGCCGACGCGGCTCGTGCCACCTTCGGTCTTGCACACCAGCAGGTTGAAGCAGGCTGTGGACAACCGCCGGCCATGCTGTTTCACAAATTCAATGTCGCGGCTCGCGCGAAGAAAAAGGATTCGATCTCCTGCCCTCCGTGACATGATTCGGGTGATTCGCAGGGGCCATTGTCCGGACCCCTCCGCTCGACTCTGCGTGCCGAGCTTGGCCGGACCGCTCACCGTCAGGTTCTTAGAAAGACGTCCCTGCTTGAGGAAGACAAGGGGGATGAACTCCGTGCGGCGTCGAAAAGCAGTGCTAGACCGTCAAACGCGCGCGGCCCTTGGCTCGGCGGCGGGCCAAGACCTTCCGGCCGTTCTTTGTGCTCATGCGTTTTCGGAATCCGTGTTCGCGCTTCTTTTTGAGGTTCGATGGCTGTTGAAACGTAAACGACATACATCGCCTTTCTAACAAATACGAAATGAGATCGCATTATAGGGACGGGGCTCCACCCTGTCAAACTCGCGCCCTTTGACTTGTTGCCGGTGCGTGAGGACGATCGTGTTTGCAGCCCTGCCAGCTAAGCCTTTGATAACGCATTTAGATTGAGGCGGTTTTGTGGACCTTTTGCACAAAATGAACTAGACTGCCACACAGCTAGTTCCTACGAATGAGCAGGCACGCTCTAACGTGTTGCCGAATCAAGGCGAGGACGAGTGTTCGCTCCTCGTCGCTCTGGCACTGCCTTTGCGAAATCGATTGAGATTCCAGTGTACGGGTGTAGCCACATCAAGTGTAAATCTGACGTGTGTCCTAAATCAGGGGGGAACGCCGATATGAAAATGCGCCGTGTCTTGGTCGCAATCCTTAGTGCATGGTTCTTGGCCGCCGGTTGTGCACAGCCACCAGCCGACCAGATCAACGCCGCGGAACAGGCGGTCAAGGATGCCCAGCAAAGCGGGGCCGCGACATATGTCGCCAACGAGTATGTCAAGGTCGAAGGCTTGCTGGCCGCCATGAAGCAGGAAGTTGCGGATCAAGACGCGAAGTTTGCCTTGCTTCGAGACTACGGAAAGGCGGAACAGCTCGCTGCAACAACCAAAGCCGAGGCCGAACGCCTCAAGGCGGATGCCGCCAAGAAAATGGAAGAAGCGAAATTTGCGGCCACCCAAGCTCAGCATGGAGCCGAGGCCGCCGTCCACTCGACGCTCGAGCTCGTGTCCAGGGCTCCCGCCGGTAAAGATCGCGCGGCACTTGAATCGATCAAAACAGATGCACAAGCGCTCAAGGCTTCGCTCAACGACGTACAGTTGATGCTCGACAAATCGGATTTTCTCGGAGCCCAAACCAAAGCCAAGGCGATTCAGGAAAAGGCTGAAGCCGTCTCACATGAGATTCAGACCGCCTTGGCCAAGATTGGCAAAGGGAAACTGGTCACCAAGAAGAAGTAGCCGCCTATGCGTGAGATGCCAGTTCGATATGCGGTGCGGATCGTGTGCTGCTCGGGGATGCTTGCACTGGGCGGGTCGCTTGCCGCATGCGTAGAAAGCGTACCTTCGGACGTCGTGCAAGCCATTGAATCGGTTGATAACGATTTGGGGCAGCTTCAGGCGGCTGAGCTGGCGCCCAGCGCATACAACGCCTTTGCATACCAATGGGTCACCTTGCGGAGCCGTGTCGAGGCCGAAGAAGATACCGTTCGCTGGCCCTGGGAACCGAACGACTTGGAAGAAGCGCTTCGCGGCCTGCATGCGGAAGGGACGAGAACCGTCGCGCTCCTGATGGAGCAACAGGAAACGCTACGGCGCTCAGCCGCACGTCAACTTGCCGAAGTGGAGGCCCAGGCCCAAGTGCTGGCTACTCACGTGGGAGCGATTGACAGCCGACTGATTCTCGGAGAGAAACCGATCGAAACCGACTTGCTGTTGAAGCAGGCCCGTTCATTTTACGAACAACGGCGATACCAACACTCATTAAACGCCTCGGCTCGTGCTTCCCACTACCTCTCGGCTCAATCCGCTTTGCTCCAACGTGAACTAGGACGGTACGCCAGTCCAGATCGAGTCGCCCGCTGGCAACGCATGGCGAACGAGACGATCGAATGGTCGCGGGCCCACCGTAAGGCTGCCATCGTCGTCAGCAAAGCAGAGCGATCCTTAACCCTCTATCGCAACGGGCAAAGAGTGGTATCCTATTCCGTTCGGCTGGGCTTTAACGGCATCAAGGAAAAGCGGTATCAAGGCGATGGCGCGACCCCTGAAGGCCGGTATCGCGTTTTGAGCAAACGAGGACGCGGGCAGACCCAATTCTATCGTGCCTTGTTGCTGGACTACCCTAACCAGGACGATCGGCGGCGCTTTCTCTCCGATCGCAAGATGGGAAATATTCCCACGTTGCGCGGGATTGGAGGGCAAATCGAGATCCATGGCGTGGAGAACGAGTTGATGGCTCAAACGTTGGGGTGCGTCATGCTCGAGAACGCCCAAATGGCTGCCCTCTTCGATCGTGTCGACGCCGGTACGCCGGTGACCATAGTCGGCGCGCTTCTCGAACAGAATTCAGTCGCAAAGGCCCTGGCGAGTCTTTCTGTGCAGCGAAGCGAAATCTGACGGGACATGACACGCATTGCGGCCTCTCTCTGCTTGGGATTCATTGGCCTAGTCCTGTTGACGCTGGCACAGAGCAGCGCTCTTCCGGTCACCGATGCTTCGACCAATCCGGCCGTCATACCAGACCCCGCAACATTACACGTGTTGCAAAACCGCTATCGCTCTCTGTCCAAACAGCTCAACCAGCTGATGCCCAGCCAGCCGTATATCGTCGTCGATACGGCGAGAAATCACCTCTATATCAAGCGGCAGGATCACGTGATGTTGGATGCGCTCGCTTCAACTGGCAGCGGCACCATTCTGGACAAGCCCGGAGAAGCCAAAGGCCAATGGGTGTTTGATACCCCCCGGGGGGAATTCACGGTTCAATCGAAGCTCATCAATCCGGTATGGGTCAAGCCGGACTGGGCCTTCGTTGAAGAAGGAGTGGCCATCCCGAAGAGTTACACGGACCGCATCGAGCCGGGTGTACTGGGAGAATATGCCCTGGGGTTCGGCAAAGGCTTCTTCATCCATGGCACCTTATATACGAGACTCCTCGGAAAGAATGTCACGCACGGTTGCATTCGACTGAGCGATGACGATCTGAAGAGTGTGTATCGCCTGGCCAAGGTCGGCACGCCCATCATGATTTTCTAACTGAATGTCCCGCCCCTCCGTCACCTGGATCCTCCTGTGGTCCTTCTTGCTGATAGCCGCTCCGCCTACTCGAGCGGCAGATACTGACTACCCCCTGTCAGTCGACGTGACGAATCCGGCTGCGCTGCAAGAGGCTACCCGCATTCTTGCGGAAGAGGTGAAGTTGGCATCTCGTCCGCAGACATATGTCATTGTGGATCTCGTCGATCGTGCCGTGCTCATCAAGGGCCGCGGTGTTGAGTTGCACCGGTTCCCCATCGAGCACTGGTCGGCCGGCGAACTCGCAAACGCTTCGGCAACGTTCCGTCTCCAGATGCGGCCGCCGGTGAGCAGACGCAAAATCGAGCCTGCGGCCGGCGGTGAACAGGCGCCGATCTCTCTGGACGACATGCCCACCGATTTCACGCTGCAGTTTTCCCCCAACTTCTCGCTGACCGTTCACCCTCCGGCGTCCGACGATATAGGGAGGTGGCTTCGATTTAAAACCCGTGAATGGTGGATGTGGCTCAAGGATGTAGCCATCACGTTGGGGACCGAGAAAGGACCTCTTCCCCACCCATGGCTGTATTTGAGCGTGAGATCTGATCATGCGCAATCGCTGGCCTGGACCGTCACTGAGGGCATGGCCTTTCTCGTTCGACGAACGCCCCAGTCGCCGTAGCCGGCGGTTTGCCTTTTCGCACTACCATACCTAAGATGCCCCATGGCGGATTCATGCGTGTATCATGCGCCTGAGTCTCGCATAGCCATCACGCGCGTCGCGGCGCTCTGCAACTTCCCGGACGCTTCGCGGGACCGGCACTACAGAATGCAGCCTCGTGTCGAAGAACCGCTGTCCAGCGGTCGACAGTCATCGACTGTGCCCATGGAATAGCTAGAAGTTATGTCACCCCCTACTGAAATCCGGGTCGCTCAAGACTCATTCGAATGGGCGACAGAAGCCGCGAGCCTGACCCAGAAATTGCGGTGGGAGGCGGTCACAGAGCGGGGGCTGTTTCTCATTGCGCTGTCTGGAGGCCGGACGCCGGAGCAACTATATCGACGATTGGCATCCGCCCCATTCTGCGATCAAGGAGAGTGGACCAGCACGCAGTTTTTCTTCAGCGACGAACGTTGCGTTCCTGCCAACGACCCTGACAGCAATTTCCATCTTGCCAACGAAACCCTTTTTCGCCCTTTGGACATCCCTCTACATCAGATTCACCGCATGGCCTGCGAACAGGCCGATGCCGACGTTGCGGCTCGCGACTACGAACGCCTATTGCGTACTGTCACCAAGACACCGCGAGAGGAGTGTCCCCGGTTTGATCTTATATTGCTGGGTATAGGACCAGATGGCCACACTGCCTCCTTATTCCCCGGCACCGATGCAGTACAAGAACGACGGCGCTGCGTGACCGTAGGACACGCCCCCTCCAGCCCCCGGACCAGACTCACCCTCACCCTGGGTGTGATCAATCAAGCGACTGTGGTACTGTTCCTCGTCACAGGTGAGGCTAAGGCTGGAATCGTGAAAAGCATTTTGGAACCTCAGCAGGAAACCGACCGTCTGTTGCCTGCCGCTCTCGTCCGTCCTAAAGGAGGCCGCCTCATCTGGTTGCTGGATCCACCCGCCGCCGCTCAGTTGACCGGACATCGTGGAGGCAATTCGCCGAGGCAAATATGATCCTTGCCGGAGATATTGGAGGGACGAAGACGCATCTCGCGCTGCTTGATTGGACGACCGAGCGAGTCGACCCTCTGCGGCTCGAGACATTCCATAGCGCCGACTATGCCTCGCTCGAAGACATGCTCGAGGAATTTCTTGCTCCCCCCAAACCGCCGACTCCCGTTGATAACCTTGAGCCCAAACCGCAGGACGAGCCGTCGTCTCCCCCGCCGGAGGAACGGCCAACAATTCGCGCGGCTTGCTTTGGAGTGGCCGGCCCGGTCATTCAAAATCACAGTCGAACCACCAACTTGCCCTGGGTGGTTGATGGTGCGGCACTGGCCAAGCGGTTCGACTTACCCGCCGTACAGTTACTCAATGATCTCGAGGCGATGGCGCACGGCATTGTCCTGCTCCGTCCCGATGAGTTGGTGACGTTGAACCAGGGCACGCCGCCAATGCAAAAGCAGGCAATTGCTCTCATTGCGGCGGGGACCGGACTGGGTGAGTCCATCCTGTTCTGGGACGGGACCCGCTATAGACCCGTACCCTCGGAAGGCGGCCACGCGGATTTTGCTCCGAACAGCGATCACGAGATCGAACTCCTCCGATACATCCGCAGCCAGTATCTACATGTCAGTTATGAGCGGGTACTCTCGGGGCCTGGCCTGCATGCCATTTATGAATTTCTCCGTGAGGCGAAGCGAAATGAACCGACTTGGCTGGCTGAAAAAATCAAAGCCGGTGACCCCGCGGCCGAAATCGCCGAAGCAGGATTGAAAGGCCAGGCTGAAATTGCCAAACAAGCCTTGGATCTGTTTGCGTCAATCTATGGTGCGGAAGCCGGGAATTTGGCGCTCAAAGCCATGGCCATCAATGGCGTCTATGTGGGAGGCGGCATCGCTCCGAAGCTCTTGGCCAAACTCAAAGACGGCACGTTCATGAAAGCCTTTACCAACAAAGGTCGTTATAAGCGGCTCATGGGCACGATCCCCGTACACGTCGTCATGAATCAGCATACCGGCCTTCTCGGCGCCGCATCGACAGCGGTCCGGTTGGCGCAAGCATGAGCACGTCCGACCTCGACACCCTCAAACATGCAGCCGCCGTGAAGGCCGTTGAGTTCGTGAAAGACGGCATGGTTCTGGGATTGGGCACCGGCTCGACTGCCAAACATCTGATCACGGCCTTGGGAGAAAAAGTGAAGGCCGGCTTGAACCTGCGCGGCGTCCCAACGTCACAGGAGACCGCCGGGCTCGCCCAACAGTGCGGCATCGCCCTCATTGACGCCGAAACCTGTTGGACGATCGATGTCGCCTTTGATGGCGCCGACCAGGTTGATCCCGCGTTCAACTTGATCAAGGGTGGGGGCGGAGCGCTCTTGAAAGAAAAGATTGTCGCTGCCTCCGCCAGGAAGTTCGTCGTGATGGTTGATTTCACCAAGCGCGTGCCTGTGTTGGGGGGCGCCTTTCCACTGCCTGTTGAAGTCGTCCCTTTTGGATGGCGCAGCACGGCACGGAAAATCGAGGAACTCACCCGAAGCCGCGTCGTCCTTAGGGAACGAGGGGGCGCACGCTTCCAAACCGAGTCGGGCAACCTGATCGTCGATGTCCATCTGGCACGGATCGACCGGCCCGCTGAATTGGAAACAACGCTTCACCGGATTCCCGGCGTGGTGGAGGCCGGTCTCTTTGTCGGCCGAACCGACGTCCTGATTGTAGGAACCCCCGATCGAACGGAGATCCATCACGTCAAGCGGGGCTGAGAGGACATTCACGAGACGTGAAACGCTGCTGCGATTTGCCAGGAGTACGGGCTTCCTCTTGGCCGTTCCAATGATCGCATGCCTCCGCCGCGTCCCCCCGTCCACCGTTGACGCTGCACCGGCTGCATCGAAAGGCAAAGATATGAATGAGATCTCTCACGATATTGACGATCCGTATCGGCTCCCGCGGCATGTGCGTCCCACACGCTATCAACTCACTCTCGAACCGGATCTTGCCGGCGCCACCTTTCAGGGGCGTGCGACCATTGCATTGACGGTGCAGCGGCTGACGCGCGTCATTGTCTGCAACGCGCTCGAGATGGCCATCGACGAGGCCATAGTCGAGGCGGTGGAGGGGCGAAGACAGACTGCATCAGTCACGCTCGACGAATCCCAGCAACGCTGTCGATTGACAGTCCCGGAGCCACTCGACCCGGGAGCATGGCAGCTGCACCTCCGCTTTCGGGGCACACTAAACGATAAACTTCGCGGCTTTTATCGAAGCACCTACACAGATCAACGCGGAAGCCAACAGACGATCGCGGCAACGCAATTCGAAGCAACAGACGCGCGGCGCGCCTTCCCGTGCTGGGACGAACCCGATTTCAAGGCCGTCTTCTCCACGACACTCGTCATTGACGAGAGTCTCACCGCGGTATCGAACAGCCACGTCGTCTCTGAAGCGCGTGAAAGGGGAAAGAAAATCGTGCGCTTTGCCGACACGATCAAGATGTCGACGTATCTGGTGGCCTTTGTCGTTGGCCGGATGGAAGCCAGTGCTCCATCTGTCGTTGGCAACACCCGGCTCCAGCTGTGGACAGTACCCGGTAAGACGCACCTCACGGGGTTCGGACAAGAGGTTGCTGCGGCGTCCCTGCACTTTTTCGAGGGCTATTACGGCATTCCTTATCCCGGGGACAAACTCGACCTCCTCGCCATTCCGGACTTTGCCTCCGGGGCCATGGAAAACCTCGGCGCCATTACGTTCAGGGAGACTGCGCTGCTCGTCGATCAACGAACGGGCACCCACGGTGAACTACAACGAGTTGCGGACGTGGTCGCACATGAAAACGCACACATGTGGTTCGGGGATCTGGTCACGATGTCCTGGTGGAACGGACTGTGGTTGAACGAAGCGTTCGCGACCTTTATGGAAATGCTGGCCGTGGACGCCTGGAAGCCAGAATGGAAGCGCTGGGATGCCTTTGGTGCCTCCCGTGGAGCAGCATTCGCCGTCGACGGGTTGCACAGCACGCGTCCCATTGAATTTCCCGTCCGTGCGCCCAAAGACGCCGAAGCGATGTTCGACGTGCTCACGTATGAAAAAGGCGCCTCCGTCCTTCGCATGCTCGAGCAGCACATCGGCCCGACCGTGTTTCGTGATGGCGTGCGCGAGTACCTCCGGGCGCATGCCTACGGCAATGCCGACACAAAGGACCTTTGGGTCTCCATTGGCACAGCATCGAATCAGGCCGTCCCCGACCTCATGAATGGGTGGATTTTCCAACCCGGGTATCCACTGGTCACTGCCGAACTTACGAACCAATGCGAAATGGTATTGAGTCAACAACGCTTCAGCTATCTTCCCGATCCGCCGTCGGCAACCTGGCAGGTCCCGGTGCAGCTGCGCGTGCAAAGAGGAGCCGCAGCCGAAGGGGAAGTTCGACGGGTGTTGCTCACGGGCACCCGGTTGAACGTGAGCTGTCCACCCGATACGAAATTCATCCTCGTCAATGAAGGCGGACATGGCTTTTACCGGGTGCGCTACGGCCCGAACTTGTGGAAACGATTGCTTGAAGCCGGCCTGGAGAAGCTGGCGCCGATCGAACGACTGAATCTCGTTAACGACGCCTGGGCGACGACGATCGCCGGCTTGATGCCGCTGTCCGACTATCTCGACCTGACCAGCCGCTTCGCGCTGGAGCGCGACAAGAATGTCTGGGCCGTCCTCCTCGATTCCTTTGCATTCCTCAATCGAATCATCGAACCGGCGGATCGAGCCGGACTCGAGTCCTTCGTCCGGTCCAGGGTGGGCGAGGCCGCTGCGGCTGTCGGTTGGACAAGGCAACCGGGGGAAAGCGACCTGACGCGCCAGCTCAGAGGTGAACTCATCGGCGCTTTGGGTCGACTTGGCAATGACCCGGCAACCCAAGCGCGCGCCCATGAGCTGTACGCCGCTGCGCGGAAAGATCCCGCAGCAATCGATCCGAACCTCCTTCCTGCATTGGTTTCTATACTCGCCTTCATCGGCGATGCGGCACGCTATGAGGACTTTCGGACGCGCTTCAAGACGGCCGCCACGCCTCAGGAGGAACGGAGATATCTGTTTTCTTTGGCGATGTTCCGGCAGACCGCTCTTCTTGACCGGACATTGGACATGACCCTCAACGGAGAGATTCGTCTTCAAGATGCCCCCTTCATGGTCAGTGCTGTGATGGGCAATGTGTACGGACGTGAACGGGGTTGGCAATTTGTGAAAATGAATTGGGATCAACTGGACCGCCGGTTTCCCAAGCAAGGGCTCCGTCGGATGTGCGGAGGGATCACGGGTTTCTGCAAACCGGAACTCGAACGAGACGTCCGTGAGTTTTTTCAGGCCCGCCAGGTCGACTTGGGCGGAAAGACGCTTGAGCAATATCTCGAACAGCTCCGGATCGGCGTCTCATTCGGCGAACGAAGCCGGCGCGATCTTCAGGTATTCCTGCGGAACAATCAATATTCGCCCGAGGCTGCACAAACCGGTTTTCACGGTTGAGCCAGCGGAAGTCTCATAGTAGTCTGGTAGCATGCCTTCACGACCTTCTTCGATCTGCTTCTTCGGCGTCATGCTCTGCGCCCTCATGGCCGCTTGCAATGGCAGTGATGAGGTTGGAGGCAGCGGTGCCAGTCCCCCCCCTGCTACTTCGAATAGTTTGCGATTACAGACCGTCACGGCGGTGCTGTCTTCGCCGGTTTTTCTCACCGCCCCGACCGGCGATGTGGGTCGCCTGTTCATTGTCGAGCAAGGCGGCTTGATCAGAATCCTGAACTCACTGGACGGCACTCCGCGGGCCACTCCCTTCCTCGATGTCTCAGGACTCGTTGTCACCGGTGGCGAACAAGGACTGTTGGGCATGGCATTCGATCCCAATTATGCCGCGAACGGGCGCTTTTATATCCACTACACCAACACAGCAGGCGACATTGTCCTTGCTCGATACGGCGTCAGTTCGAATCCCGATATCGCGAATGCCGGCGCACAGGCCATTCTCAAGACCATCGCCCATCCCACCAATCAGAATCATAACGGCGGCATGCTTGCATTCGGTCCGGACGGCTGCCTCTACGCAGGCATCGGAGACGGCGGTGGAATCGGGGATCCAAATGGTAATGCGCAGAACACAAACTCACTCTTAGGCAAAATACTCCGTCTCGATCCAGACACGGGCAGTGCCTGCGGCACCGATAACCCCTTCGCTAACGGGACCGGAGGAGCTCCGGAGGTCTGGAGTTTCGGGCTTCGCAATCCCTGGCGCTTCTCTTTTGACCGCTCGACCGGAGTGTTGTACATCGGCGACGTCGGACAGAACCAGCGTGAAGAAGTGGACGCCGTAGTCGGCCCCAATGCGGGGCGGGGTGTCAATTTTGGCTGGAATATTATGGAAGGTTTCGCCTGCTTCAATCCTCCGAGCGGCTGTAACAGCAGCGGGCTCACACCACCGATCCTTGATTACAGCCATGAGGCCGGTGCCTGTTCGGTTACCGGCGGCTACGTCTATCGCGGCACCCTTAATCCGGCGGTGAACGGGAGCTATTTCTATGCGGACTATTGCGCGGGCTTTGTCAGAAGCTTTCAGCTCCAAGGGGAACGGCCAAGCTCACAGAACACGTGGCCATTGCTCAGCCCGGGAGGTCAGATCACCAGCTTCGGCGAGGACGCGCGCGGTGAGTTATACATTCTGACTCAGGCAGGGGGACTGTCTCGCATCGTGGCGAATTGAACTTTGGGAACGGGGCGAGCGATCACAGGACTGTAACGAAATTCCTATTCGTGCCGGAGGATGGCCAGCGGCCTCTGCCCCAGAATACGAAATGTGCTGAGTAAGCCAACAGCCAACGTGAGGACCATTGTAGACAAGAGCCCCGTAAGGAGCACTAATGGATGCAGCCTCCATGTGAGGTCGAAGACGTAGGTCAGGACCAGCCACGACAAGGCACTCGATAATCCAGCTGCAAGAATTCCTCCGACGACCCCCAGCAAGGCATACTCTAAAGCAAAAATCCG
>Ga0075419_10000199_pt1 | contig 34875 bp, 34 predicted proteins | sample SoiMetdeltSBSDD3_FD_76900 | JGI IMG/M metagenome (GOLD analysis project Ga0075419, IMG submission 76900) | Bulk soil microbial communities from a Populus tree surrounding site in Tennessee, USA - Soil MetaG P. deltoides SBSDD3 | ecosystem: Environmental > Terrestrial > Soil > Tree plantation... | reverse complement strand
TAGTGCCTTGGGTAGCCATTCGTTGATGGCGGCGATGCGGATGGTGGCGAGGTAGCGGACGGCGAGTTTCTCGTATCGGCTGGCCACTGCCCCGGTTGCGTTGCCAGGACCCGCACCAACTCGGCATGTCCCGCCACAGACAACCCACCGGGTCCGCCACCGATCCCGTATGAAACACGGCCGGGCACCAGTACGGCGGCCTACCGCGGGGTCGGCGGAGCGGGCGAATCATCCGCCTCCCCGAGCACGATGACGGCGACGCCGATGGCAATGGCGACGATCATGATGGCGGCGTACTCAGTGCGCGGCACGTGGCGCGCCCTGATGGCTCATTCCTCGACCCACTCGAGCAGGTCACCGGGCTGGCAGCCGAGCACCCGGCACATGGCTTCCAGGGTGCTGAAACGAACAGCTTTGGCACGACCGTTCTTCAGCACCGCGACGTTCGCCGGCGTGAGCCCGACACGCTCGGCGAACTCCCCCACACTCATCTTGCGTTTGGCCAGCTCGACGTCGATACGCACCACAATGGGCATCAGATCACCGCTTGCATGTCGGTCTGCAGTGTCGTAGCCCGCCGCAGGAGTGCGCGCATCACGACCATCAACAGCCCCAAGACGGTGGAACCGGTCAACGTCAAGAACAGCAGGAGTGGCAGTCCGGGGTCTGACGCGTTGAACCCGACATAGAGAAACACGCCCACCAGCACCACCCAGCCGGCGAGGATCGCCCACACGATCACGTTCACCCACGCCAGCGAGGCGTCACTGAAGATGCGGTCGTTCTTGACCAGAGTGAGCACCTTCCAGGTGGACACGATCACCACCTGGACACACAGCACCCAGAACACCGTTACGGCAGTCGCCGGCCACCTGAGGTCGGCGAACTCCGGGGACTCCTTGGCCATGTGCGCGAACTGTCCGGGCAGCGAGAGGGTCTGGAACACGACCAAGATCCCGAACAGCACCACGAGGAAGACTCTCTGAGAGCGGCCACCGCTCGATACTCTGTGATCACCGATCGAGAATCGCTCGTATCCTATCGATTGTCAATAGGTCTGCGATCCGTCGCCGCGCGGCCAGGATGCACAGACCAACGGCCCGATCGGCGCGAGTCCCCGCGACGTATGTGCCCCTAGACCCGCTCGAAGGCGACGGTCCGCTTGGCGATGTCGGCCTCGACCAGCTTGACCCGGACCGTCTGGCCCAGCGGCAGCGGGCTCCCCGAGGACACCCGCCCCTGGACCGCCATCGACGACAGCACGACGATGCCCCGGGAGTCGTCCTTCTCGTCCACGTCCGTCACCACACCGTCGAACTCGTCACCGATCTTGTCGGCGACCAGCCCGGCCTCGACCATGTCGACGATCGAGCGCTCGTACGCGTTCGCCTTGCGGTCGCACTCCTCCATGATCTTCGGGATGCCGTCCATCGACTCCAGCACCCAGTCGGGGACCGGCCGGCCCGCGGACAGCGCCAGGCAGATCTCGCCGGTCCAGCGGTCGACCAGGCGACGCAGCGGCGCGGTCACGTGCGCGTACGCGGCCTTCATCGCGGCATGCTCGGGCTGCTCCGGCAGCGAGCCGGAGAACGCCGCGTAGCCGGCGCCGCGGAACAGCACCGTGCAGGCCGCCAGCATCGCCGCGTGCGCCGGCACCGAGGGATCCAGGCCGTGGATGAACTGCGCGTACGACAGACCCGCCGGCCACGGGATACCGAGCGCCTTCGCGGTGTTCTCCAGCCGGCGCCGGAAGCCGTCCGACGACTCCGGCAGCGTTCGCAGGATGCCGATCTCGCCCTTCATCATCAGGCTCGCCGCGGCCATCCCGGTGAGCAGCGAGATCTGCGCGTTCCAGCCCTCGACCGGCAGCGGGGCGCGGAACTCCAGCGACCAGGTTCCGTTGCCGGTGACAACTTCCTGGTCCGGGATCGGCAGGTTCACACCACCGCGCTCGCGTTCCCGGGTCTCCCGCAGCCGGCCGACCTCGCGGAGCAGCTGCAGCGACTCCGGCGCCGTACCGGCGTCCAGGTCCTTCTGCACCCCGGCGTAGCTCAGCTTCGCCCGGGACCGCACCAGCGCGCGTCGTACGTCGACCTCGGTGCCCTCGCCCGAGCTGTCGACCGCGATCGTCCAGAGCAGCGCCGGGCGCACCTGGTCGGGCAGCAGCGACGCCGCGCCCTCGGACAGCTCGGGCGGGTGCAGCGGCGTACGGCGGTCCGGGGCGTACAACGTCTCGCCGCGCCGACGAGCCTCCAGGTCGACCGGGTCGCCCGGCTGCACGAACGCGGCCACGTCGGCGATCGCGTAGTGCACGGTGAACCCCGACCCCGACCGCGAGATGTGCAACGCCTGGTCCAGGTCCATCGAGTCCGGCGGGTCGATGGTGACGAAGTCGACGTCGGTACGGTCCTCGGCCGCAAGTCGCGGCTTCCCCGCGGCGGCAACGGCGGCGGAGACCACCTCGGGCGGGAACTCCGCCGGTACCTCGAGCTCGTCACGGATCGCCTGCAGCGACGCGCGGAACTCCTCCGGGACCTCCTCGGCGAAGTGAACCCTCTGCAACGGCACCGTGTTCTCCGTCCGGTTGTCAGGACCTGACGGATGTCAGAGTAGCGGCGGCTCCACGTTGAAGCTGCGCAGTGAGGCCAGCCCGTCGGCGTACCAGTACACCTCGGTGACCGACGCCGGCCGCAGCTCCATCCGGAAGATCGACCCCATCGGGGCCTGCAGCACAGACCGCACCATCAGCTTGATCGGCGTCACGTGGGTGACCACCACGACGGTCTTGCCCGGGTACGCCGAGAGCACCGCGTCGCGGGCCATCCGGACCCGGCGGCCGACCTGGTCGAACGACTCGCCACCGGGTGGCGCGACCCCGGTCGACTCCAACCACGCGTTCAGCTGGTCCGGCCACTTGCGCTGCACCTCGGCGAACGTGTACCCGTCCCAGTCGCCGAACGAGCACTCCTGCCAGCCCTCGGTCACCACCGGCTCCAGCCGCAGCGCGGCACCGATCGCGGCCGCGGTCTCCCGGGTCCGGCGCATCGGCGAGCAGAGCAGCGCGTCCACCCCGCCGACCATCGACAGGTACGACGCGGCCGCCAGCGCCTGTGCCTGACCGGTCTCGTTCAGTCCCGGGTCTGCACCGCCCGCGCCGGAGAACCGCTTGTCCACAGTGTGCGGGGTCTCGCCGTGCCGCACCAGGATGACCCGCGTGGGCGGCTGGTCGACCGCCGTACCCCAGCCCTGGACCGCCTTCTGCAGGTCCGACGGCTCCTTCGGCACCGCCTGGTCAGGCAGTGCCGCCAGCGGTTTTGGGGGAATGTGCTTCCCGTCCAGTGCCATGTTCGCGAGCGCGTCGGCGGCGGAGTTCTCGACTCGCGGTACCCAGGTCCACTCGGTGCCGAGCGGTGCCAGCGACTGCGCCCGGACCGCCAGCGGGCGCATGTCCGGGTGCTTGATCTTCCACCGGCCGGCCATCTGCTCGATGACCAGCTTGGAGTCCATCCGGACCTCGATCTCCGCGTCCGGCGCGACCTCCTGGGCCAGCTCCAGGCCCGCGATCAGACCGTTGTACTCGGCAACGTTGTTGGTCGCGACGCCGATCGTCTCACCGACCTGTGCGAGCACCTCGCCGGTGTCCGCGTCCCGCACCAACGCTCCGTACGCCGCCGGGCCCGGGTTGCCGCGGGAGCCGCCGTCGGCCTCGACGATGACGCGTGCCGGGCCGGTCATACCGCGCTGTCGGAGGTCCGGACCAGGATCCGGCCGCACTCCTCGCAGCGCAGCACGGTGTTCGGGTCCGCGGCGGCGATCCGGGACAGGTCCGACGGGTTGAGCTCCATCCGGCAGCCCATGCAGCGCTTGCCGACCAGCTTGCCGGCGCCGATCCCGCCCATCCGCTCGCGCAGCTTGGTGTATGTCGCCACCAGGTCCGCGGGCAGCTCGCCGACGGCCACGGCGCGGCGCTCGGTCAGTGATGCGCGCTGCTCGTCCAGCTCCTTGGTGGTGCCGTCCCGGCTGGACTCCAGCCCGGCCTGCCGGTCGGCGAGCTCGGCGGTCTTCGCGCTCAGCTCACGCTGCCGCATCTCGGCCGTCTCCAGCCGCTCCATCACCTCGAGCTCGGCATCCTCGAGATCGGCGATCCGCCGGTCCAGCGACACGATCTCGTGCTGAAGGCCCTCGAGCTCCTTCGGGGTCGAGACCCGGCCACCGTCGAGCCGCTCCTGGTCCCGGGTACGACGCGCGCGCACCTGCTCCACGTCGGTGTCGGCCTTCTTCTGCTCGCGCTGCAGGTCGCTCACGTCGGTCTCGACCGCGACCAGCTCGCGGTCGACGGAGGCGCGCTCCTTCGCAAGCTGCTGCAGCGCCGCCAGCTCGGGCAGCGTCGCGCGCTTGTGCGCGATCTGGTCGAGCTGCAGGTCGAGATCCTGCAGGTCCAGCAGCCGGTGTTGTACGGCGGGCGGCGTTCCTGGCGACTGCGCGTTCAGGGGTCCGGCTCCTTCAGTTGTCAGGCTCACGACGCCCGGAAGGTCCACGCGTCGGTGCAGATCGTAGAGACCAGAGTCTCCACGGTACTGCCCCGGTCTGCCAAGGCACCGGCCAGCAACCGTTCGGCGTCCGCGAGCCACGGCCACTCGCTGGCCCAGTGCGCGACATCGACCAGCGCGGGCGCGTCGTACGCACGCGCCTCGGTGGCGGGATGGTGCCGCAGGTCGGCGGTCACGTAGGCGTCCACGCCGGCCGCGCGCACCCGGTCGAACTCGCTGTCTCCCGCGCCGCCGACCACCGCGACGGCCGAGATCTGCCGGGACGGGTCGCCGGATACCCGGACCCCGTGCTCGGTCGCCGGCAGCGCCGCCGCCACCCTTGCCGCGAAGTCGCGCAGCGGCTCCGGCTCCGGCAGTAAGCCGACCCGGCCGCCGCCGGTGTTGCCGGGGAGCGCGGCCAGCTCGAAGACGTCGTACGCCGGCTCCTCGTAGGAGTGCGCCGCCCGCAGCGCCTCGACCACGGCCCGGCGGCGGTGCCGCGGCAGCACCATCTCCACCCGGGCCTCGGTGACCCGCTCGACCGCGCCGACGTCGCCGAGCGTCGGGTTCGCACCGGCCAGCGGGCGGAACGTGCCCTCGCCGGTGGTCGACCAGGCACAGCGCTCGTACTCGCCGATCCGCCCGGCTCCCGAGTCCGCGAGCGCGTCGATCAGTGCCGCGGCCTCGTCGACGGGGACGAACACGACCAGCTTGTCCATCGCGTCGGCCGGCAGCGGCTTCAGCGGCCTCAGGTCGCGCAGGCCGAGCGCGGCGGCGAGTGCGTCGCTGACGCCCGGGTTCGCGTTGTCGGCGTTGGTATGGCAGACGTGCAGCGCGGTTCCGGACGCGATCAGGTCGTGCACGAGCCGGCCCTTCGGCGTGGTGGCGGCGACGCTGTTCACGCCGCGCAACAGCAGCGGGTGGTGCGCCACCACCAGGTCCGCGTCCCAGCCGATCGCCTCGTCCACGACCGCCCGCATCGGGTCGACGGCGAACAGCACGCGTCGTACCGGCTGCTCCGGATCCCCGGTCACCAGCCCGACCGCGTCCCAGCTCTCCGCCAGCGACGGCGGGTACAGCCGGTCGAGGGTCGCGACGACATCCGCAAGCGTTGGCGTGGTCACCCGCCCCATCTTGCCCTGCCGTGCGTCAGGGACTCGGCGACGGCGTGCAGGACGACCAGGTTGCGGCCGCTGGTGACGACGGCCGGTACGCCGTCGGGGACCAGGGCTCGGTCCTCGGGGATGCCGGTGCACAGTACGACGACCGGCCCGGCGTGGGCGGCCAGCAGCCGGCCCAGCGCGTCCGCCATCCACGGGGTCCGGACGGCATCCTGTACGGCGACCAGCAGGGCACGTCCGGAGGCGTTCGCCACGGCTGCACCGATCGCGCCCGGGTCGTGCTGCCGGACCACGACCCCCTCCGACGGCGGTGCGAACAGCTCCGGGAGGCCGTCGAAGTACGGGCGCCAGGCGGGGTGGACCGGCTGGGCCAGGTCGACCACGTACGGCGCCGGGCCGAGCCGGGGAACGTCCTGGCCCGCGACCACCCGGCGCGCGACCTCGCGGACCACGGCTCCAGGCTCCGGATGGGGAACATCCGCGTCACCCGGTGACGAGAAGACTCCCCGCTCGCCGTTATAGACCGCGGACCGCCGGCCGGACAGGTCCGCGCCGAGGCGTCGTACCCGGTCCGCGGCCTCCACCAGGCGCCCGGCCGGCAGGCTGCCGTTTCCGACGGCATCGACCAGGGCCGCCGTGAGCGCCGCTGGATCGGCGTCGGCGGTCGCGACCATCGCCAGGTCCGCGCCCGCCGTGATCGACTCCACCGCGGCCTGCTCGATCGACCGGTCCGCGGTGATCCCACGCATCTCCAGCGCATCGGTGGTGACCACACCCGTGAACCCGAGCTCGTCGCGGAGCAGGCCGGTGAGCAACCGGCGGGACAGCGTCGCCGGCACCGTGTCGTAGTCGGAGAACACGATGTGCGCACTCATCACCAGATCCACCCCCGCGGCGATCGCGGCCGCGAACGGTGGTAGCTCGACGGCGGCGACCTCCTCGGCCCAGCGGTCCACGTGCGGCAGAGCAAGGTGCGAGTCGACCGCGACGTCGCCGTGGCCCGGGAAGTGCTTGGCGCAGGCCGCGATACCGGCCTCGTGCACACCGGCGACGAACGCGGCTCCGTGCCGTGACACCACGTCCGGACCGGTCCCGAACGAGCGGGTGGAGATGATCGGGTTCGCCGGATTGCTGTTCACGTCCACCGACGGCGCCAGCATCACGTCGATGCCGAGCCCGGCCAGCAGCACACCGGCCTCGCGAGCGCTGGCCCGGGTCAGCGCCGGGTCGTCCAGGTCCCCGAGGCAGCGCGGTGACGCCAGCGGCCATCGGCTCACCGCGGACAGGGGACTGAACTCGCCGCCCTCGTGGTCGATCGCGACCAGGACGTCGGCGCGTTCCGCCCGCAGCGCCGCCGTCAGGGCTGTGAGCTGCTCGGCGTCGCGGACGTTGCGGGTGAACAGCACGACACCACCGAGGCCGCCCGCGACCGCGCGGAGCAGCGCGTCCGGCGGCGTCGTACCGGCGAAGCCCACGACCAGCGCGCGGGCGGCGTAGCGGGTCAGATCCTCCGCCGTCATCGCATCACTGTCAGGAGGCCGCGCGACGTGATCGGATGACATACGTTGTCAATGGCGGTCGGCAGCGGGATTGCTCGGGTCGACATGCAGGTCTCCCACGGCTTTCATGCCCAGACATCCCATTTGTCTTTTCCGCGTGCATCGCCCTCCGGACGCTGGGAAGATAACGTTGTCTTCACTCGTCCACCGCCGTCGGAGCCTCTCGGTGACACTTCGGATCACTCATCCTTCCGCACCCCAACCGCCCGGCACCGTCGGGCGGACACGAGGCGCGTCCCGGTGGACACTGTGTAACTGCATCAGCCTTGACGGGGGGACCCTATGACCGACCGCACCGTGCTGGCGATCGACATCGGCGGCACCAAGCTCGCCGCCGCGATCGTCGGCGAGGACGGCACCGTGATCAGCAAGGACCGTACGCCGACCCCGAAGGAGGGGCCCGACCAGGTGTTCGCCGCGCTGCGGACACTCGCGGACGGGGTCCGCGGCGAGGCCCGCCCGCTGGCCGTGGGGATCGGCTCGGCCGGCCCGCTGGACACCGAGCGCGGCCTGGTCTCGCCGGTGAACATCCCGGGCTGGCGCAAGTTCCCGCTGGTGGACCGGGTCCGTGAAGCGGTCGGCGACGTCCCGGTCACGCTCGGCGTCGACGCTCACTGCTTCGCGCTCGGCGAGTTCTGGACCGGCGCCGGCCGCAACGTCGACCACCTGCTCGGCATCGTGGTGTCCACCGGCGTCGGCGGCGGCATCGTGATGGACGGCCGGCGGCTGCTCGGCCGGTCCGGCAACGCCGCGCACATCGGCCACCTGGTCGTGGACCAGAACGGCGAGGCCTGCGCCTGCGGCTCGTACGGCTGCGTGGAGACGTACGCCAGCGGACCGCGGATGGTCGCACGCGCCCGGCAGCAAGGCTGGCGGCCGGGCCAGCCGCACGCGGACGCAGAGGCGCTGTCCGCCGACGCCGAGGCCGGCGACGAGGTCGCGCAGCGGGTATTCGACGACGGCGCCCAGGCGCTTGCCGCAGGCATCGTCTCCACTGCCGCCACGGTCGACCTGAACTTCGTGGTGATCGGCGGCGGGGTCTCGAAGGCCGGCCCGGTGCTGTTCGACCCGCTGCAGCGCTGGGTCAAGCGGCTGGCCCAACTGCCGTACGTCAGCGACCTCACGGTGCGTCCCGCGCTGCTCGAGAACGCCGGACTCGTGGGTGCCGCAAAGCTCGCCTGGGAGAGCCTCGGCTGACGTACTGCCCGAACTTGTTCGGCCCGCGGCTCCGGAACTGCTCCCATCGCCTGGATCGCGCATCCGAGTTCGCTCCTACGCGCTATTCCACGCACTTTCACGCAATTTACAGAAAGTCACCAATCCGCTGTAACGCCGGGCCTTGTTCACCCGATGTGACGGGTGGATGGGGTGGGGGGCACAACATCCAGGGCAATCTGGGGGGACCTGCAAAGGCCGGGGATTGCCTGGTTGCGGGTGTGGTGAAGCACTGCTTCGCCACACCCGCATGCAGTTCAGATACGGGATATTGTCGCCAGGTACGCCCACGTGCCGGCAACTACACAGCGGACGAGCGGTCCTCAGGAGGGATGAGGATCCTCGTCGGGTTCCGCGCCGCGGATGGCGTCTCACCAGCAAGGTTGGTGGGGCCTGGTCGCTCGTGAGACCGCCATCCGTGGTACGGAACGTGGTGGGCCGGCTGTGTGGGCGCAGACGGGTTCGAACCGCCGACATCTTGCTTGTAAGGCAAGCGCTCTACCACTGAGCTATGCGCCCTCGGGTGCTGCGGCAGTTTAGCCGAGCGCGGCTAGTGCGGTGCGATAATCCTCCAGGCTGCGGGCATCCGGTAAAGCATTGACCACCGACCAGCGGATCACGCCCTCGCGGTCGATCACGAAGGTGCCGCGCACCGCGCAGCCGCGGTCGGCGTCGAACACCCCGTACGACGAGGCGACCGCGCCGTGCGGCCAGAAATCGCTCAGCAGCCCGAACCCGAACCTCTCCTGGTCCGACCACACCCGCAGCGCGTAGACCGGGTCGCAGGACACCGCCAGCACCTCGGTGCCGGCGCCGGTGAAAGTCGCCAGCTCGTCGCGGAGCCCGGTCAGCTCTCCGGTGCACACCCCGCTGAACGCGAACGGGTAGAACACCAGCAGCACGTTCCGGCCGCGCAGGTCCGAGAGCACGACGTCCTCGCCGTGCTGGTTCCTGCAGCGGAAGTCCGGCGCCTCGGTCCCGACCTCCGGGACGACGCTCACCGCTTGCTACGCGGCGACTTCGGCATCACCAGCTTGGTCGCGGCCCAGTCCTCGGTCACGCTCAGGCTGCTGGTGGTCGCCAGGCCCGCGGTCGGGGCGGACTCGGCGATCTCGCTGGCGTCGACGTACCCGTCCCGGCCGACCTTGGGCGTCATCAGCCACACCACGCCGCCGGCCTTCAGGTCGGTGAGCGCCTCGACCAGCGCGTCGACCAGGTCGCCGTCCTCGTCCCGCCACCACAGCAGCACGACGTCGACCACGTCCTCGGCGTTGTCGTCGGCGAACTCCTCGCCGGTGATGTCGGTGATCGCATCCCGGAACGCGTCGTCGCAGTCGTCGTCGTAGCCGAACTCCTGCACCATGGTGCCGGCCTCGAAGCCGAGCCGCCGGGCCGGGTTGTCCCGACCGGTCTCGCGGCTCTTGTCGTCCGCGCTGTCCGCGGTCACGATTCACCCTCCTCCGTCGTCAGTACCGCATACCCAATCGTGGCGTACGGCGTCGCGCAAGTATGCACGGACACGGCGTGGGACGACCCTAGACCCCCGCCAGGCGGTCCGCGTGTGGAACCGGGTGCAGCCAGATGACAGGATTGCTGTGAGAAGACGACCCCTGTGACCAGTTGTACCAACAGAACGGCAGGACACCGTGGCTTCCGGACACGAACCACCAGCCATCATCACCGAGGGGATGCCCACCCAGCTCCCCGACATCGACCCCGACGAGACCCGGGAGTGGGTCGAGTCGCTCGACGCCGTGCTGGACGAGCGCGGCAAGGCGCGAGCGCGGTTCCTGATGCTCAAGCTGATCGAGCGCGCCCGCGAGCGGCAGGTCGGCGTACCGGCGCTACGCAGCACCGACTACATCAACTCGATCCCGCCCGAGCGTGAGCCCTGGTTCCCCGGCGACGAGCACATCGAGCGCCGGATCCGGGCCTTCATCCGGTGGAACGCCGCGGTGATGGTGTCCAAGGCCAACCGCAAGGGCCTGGAGGTCGGCGGGCACATCGCGACGTACCAGTCCGCGGCGAGCCTGTACGAGGTCGGCTTCAACCACTTCTTCCGCGGCAAGGACCACCCCGGCGGCGGTGACCAGGTCTTCATCCAGGGGCACGCCTCCCCCGGCATGTACGCCCGGGCGTTCCTCGAGGGCCGGCTGACCGCGGACCAGTTGGACGGGTTCCGCCAGGAGGTGTCGCGCGGCGCCCACAAGGGCCTGTCGTCGTACCCGCACCCCCGGCTGATGCCGGAGTTCTGGGAGTTCCCGACGGTCTCGATGGGGCTGGCGGCGCTGAACTCGATCTACCAGGCCCAGTTCAACCGGTACCTGCACCACCGCGGCATCAAGGACACCGGCCAGCAGCACGTCTGGGCGTTCCTCGGTGACGGCGAGATGGGCGAGCCCGAGTCGCTCGGCGCGATCGGCCTGGCAGCTCGTGAGGAGCTCGACAACCTCACCTTCGTGATCAACTGCAACCTGCAGCAGCTGGACGGGCCGGTGCGCGGCAACGGCAAGGTGATCCAGGAGCTGGAGGCGTTCTTCCGCGGCGCCGGCTGGAATGTGATCAAGGTGATCTGGGGCCGCGAGTGGGACGCGCTGCTCGCGCAGGACCACGACGGCGTGCTGGTGAACAAGATGAACACCACGCCGGACGGCCAGTTCCAGACCTACTCGGTCGAGTCCGGCGACTACATCCGGCAGAACTTCTTCGGCGGCGACCAGCGCCTCCAGGCGATGGTGCGCAACCTGTCCGACGACGAGCTGCGGAAGCTGCCGCGTGGCGGCCATGACTACCGCAAGGTGTACGCCGCGTTCAAGAGCGCCACCGAGCACGTCGGCCAGCCGACCGTGATCCTGGCCCAGACCATCAAGGGCTGGACGATCGAAGCGCTCGAGGGCCGCAACGCGACCCACCAGATGAAGAAGCTCAACTCCGACGACCTGAAGCGGTTCCGCGATCGGCTCTACCTGCCGATCGAGGACAACCAGCTCGAGGACGCCTACAACCCGCCGTACTACCACCCCGGCACGGACTCGCCGGAGTACCAGTACATGATGGATCGCCGCAAGCAGCTCGGCGGCTTCCTGCCCGAGCGGCGGGTGAAGCCGACCACCGTGAAACTGCCCGGCGACGAGGTCTACGCACCGCTGTCCAAGGGCTCGGGCAAGACCCCGGTGGCGACCACGATGGCGCTGGTGCGGCTGCTCCGTGACCTGATGAAGGACCCGGAGATCGGCAGGCGGATCGTGCCGATCGCGCCGGACGAGTACCGGACGTTCGGTATGGACTCGATGTTCCCGACGGCGAAGATCTACTCGCCGGCCGGCCAGACCTACGAGTCGGTGGACCGGGCCCTGCTGCTGGCGTACAAGGAGTCCCCGCAGGGCCAGCTGCTGCACGAGGGCATCAGCGAGGCCGGCGCGATGGGCTCGGTGATCGCCGCCGGTACGTCGTACGCGACGCACGGCGAGCCGATGATCCCGTTCTACATCTTCTACTCGATGTTCGGTTTCCAGCGCACCGGCGACTTCAACTGGGCGTTCGGCGACCAGCTCGGCCGCGGCTTCCTGGTCGGCGCCACCGCAGGGCGTACGACGCTGACCGGCGAGGGCCTGCAGCACGCGGACGGGCACTCGCCACTGCTGGCCTCCACGAACCCGGCCGCTGTGCACTACGACCCGGCGTTCGCCTACGAGGTCGCGCACATCGTCAAGGACGGCCTGCGCCGGATGTACGGCTACGGGGACGACTCGTACGGCGAGAACGTCTTCTACTACCTGACCGTCTACAACGAGCCGGTGATGCAGCCGGCCGAGCCCGAGGGCCTGGACGTGGCCCAGCTGCTCAAGGGCATGTACCGGTTCTCGCAGTACCCGACGGCCGCCGGTGACGACGTGCCGCGGGCGCAGCTGCTCGGCTCCGGGGTGGCGCTGCCGTGGGTGCTGAAGGCACAGCAGATCCTGGCCGAGGAGTACTCGGTCGCGGCCGACATCTGGTCGGTGACGTCCTGGAACGAGCTGCGCCGCGACGCGGTCGACGCGGAGAGGCACAACCTGCTGCACCCGGGTGAGCCGGAGCAGGTGCCGTTCATCACCCAGCAGCTGAAGGACACCGCCGGACCGGTGGTCGCGGTGAGTGACTACATGCGCGCCGTGCAGGACCAGATCGCACGCTGGGTTCCGAACGACTACACGTCGCTGGGCACCGACGGCTGGGGTCTGGCCGACACGCGGGCCGCCGCCCGCCGGCACTTCCAGGTGGACGCCGAGTCGATCGTGGTGGCCACCCTGGCGGCGCTCGCCAAGCGCGGTGACGTCAAGCCCGAGGTGATCGCCGAGGCGTCGAAGAAGTACCGGATCGAGGACCCGACCGCCGTCGCCCACGTCCAGCAAGAGGGTGCCGGCGCCTGAGCTCACAGTTGCGTCCGCCGAAGTGATGCCGGAATGTCGTCACTTCGGCGGACGCAACGCGAGGGCCCGACGGCGCTAGGCTCCGGGCTATGACCAGTCCGATGAGCATGAACCGGGCCATCCACGGCGCGTTCCGGCGCGACCTCGACCGTTTCGGCACCGCGCTCGCCGCCTTCCCTGCCGGCGACGCCAAGCGGGCCGGGCAGCTCAAGACCGCGTGGGACCATTTCAACTTCGAGCTCACCCGGCACCACCTCGGCGAGCACGACATCGCCTGGCCGGTACTGCGTCAGCTCGGCGTGTCCAGCGACCTGCTCGACCAGATGGACGCCGAGCACGACCGGCTCGCGGCCGCCCTCAAGACCGCGGACGCGGCGATGTCCGCGCTGGTCGCCACCCCTACCGCCGAGGCCGCCACCGCGGCCGGTGAGGCGATCGCCACGCTGCGGACGGTCGCGGACGAGCACATGAGCCACGAGGAGGCCGAGATCGAGCCGGTCTACCAGGCCAAGAAGGACACACCGCAGATGAAGGAGATGGGCCGCCAGTTCAGCCGCGGCAACCTGCTTGTCTCGGGCAACTTCATGGCCTGGGTGCAGAACGGCGCCTCCGAGGACGAGATGGCGGGGCTGCGGGACAACGTCCCGGGCCCGATCCTGGCGATCTTCGGCAACGTGGTCGGGATGCAGTACCGCCGCCAGGTCGCCCCGGTCTGGAAGAGCTGACTACCCCGGCCAGGGGATCCCGGTCACCCCTCGGAGGGAGGTCGCCGGGCGGCGGCCGGGCGAGGCTGGGCGCATGCCGACACTCACCGCGCCCCCGGCTGCCGCCCGGGAGCTCCGTACGTCCCGCCCGGTACCAGCTTGGGCGAACCGGGTCGCACACGTCATCCCGCTGCTGACGCTGCCGTCGGGCCTGTGGCGGATCGGGCTGGCCCTGGGGTACTCGATGGGGGCGCTGGACGAGACCGGCGCACCGGCTCGCGTCCTGGGCGGCGAGGCGGTCTACGTCGTCGGGCTGAGCGTGTTCAGCGAGCTGGTCGCACTGACGGCGTTCGGCCTGGTCCGGCCGTGGGGCGAGGTCTTCCCGCGGTGGCTGCCCTGGCTCGGCGCGCGCAGGGTCCCGCCGTACGCCGCGATCACCGCAGCGACCGTGGGCGGGATCGCACTGGTCGCGATCTGGACGTTCGCCTTCCGGGACGTGTTCATGGGCCACCTGCCGCTCAGGTTCGCCGGGGACGGCTGGGCCGCGCTGATGGTCGGCTGCTACGCGCCGCTGCAGCTGTGGGGCCCGCTGCTCCTGGTGCTGACCTGGGCCTACTGGCGCCGCCGCACCGCCACCAGACAGGTGACAGGTGCAGAACCGTCGCGTTCCTGACGGTCAGCCGACGATCCGGTCGTCGGCATGCGCTCCGAAGAACGCCGCCTGGCGGGCCATCAGCTCGCGCATCGGCGTGCCCCGCGGTACGCCGTACACGGTGCCCGGGAAGTCCAGCTCGCGCTGCACGTCCCACAGCTCGTCATGCCGATCCGGGGAGAACAGCTCGGCCGGGTCGCCGGCCCCGATCCAGCCGATCGGCAGCACCGTGTCCGGCGGCAGCCGCGAGCTCACGTGCAGCACGCTGTTGATCCGCAGCTCCGACCGCGTACCGGCGACCGCGCCGGGGAACAGCGACGCTCCCGTCGCCACGAACACCTCGTCCTCGATCGTGGCACCGTTGACGTGCGCGTGCGGCCCGACCAGTACCGCGTCGCCGAGCACCGCGGGATGGCCGGCCCGGCCGCGGACCAGCGCGTTCTCCATCACCACGACGTCGGCCCCGGTCCGGATCTCACCGCCCTCCTCGGCGGTCAGGACCGCACCGTGCAGCACCCGGGCCCGCTCCCCCAGCACGACCGCGCCGGACAGCACGGCGCTGGGCGCGACATAGGCCGACTCCGGTACGACGGGGCGCCGGCCGCGATGCTCGATCAGCACCGGCTCACCGGGTCCGGCCGCGCGGCTTGAGCTGGGTGTGCGGCATCTCCGGCGCCGGCAGCGGGTCGCCGTCGAATCCGCGCACCACCCCGAACCTGTCAGTACTGCCACCGGACAGACCCGCCATCCACTCGTTGCGGGCGGCAACGATCTCGTCGTGGCTGCGGCCGATGAAGTTCCACCACATCACGATCTCCTCCGCGAACGGCTCGCCACCGAGCAGCAGCACCCGGCCCGGACCTGACAGGCCGAAGGACTCCCGGCCCTGACCCAGGTACACCATCTCGCCACGGTCGGCGGACTGCTGCTCGACCCGGACGGGGCCGTCCACCACCAGCACGGCGTACTCGAAGGCGGTCGTCAGCGGCACCATCCCGGCGGGATCGATGCTGAGGTCGGCGCCGACCAGCGGCGTGTACGTCGTTGCCGGTGACACCACCCCCGCGACCTCGCCGAGCATCACCGTGCCGCGCACGCCGTCCAGATCCAGCCGCGGCAGATCGGCGTACTGGTCGAACGACGGCTCGACCGTGTCGAGGGCACCATCCGGCAGCGCGACCCACAGCTGCGCCCCGTGCAGCATGGGGGCGCGGACGCCAGGTGACTCCTCGGAGTGCGCGATGCCGGGCCCCGCGGTCATGATGTTCAGCTCGCCGGGCCGGACCAGCGCCTCGGACCCGACGCTGTCACGGTGCAGCACCTCGCCGTCGAACAGCCAGCTCACCGTCTGCAGGCTGGTGTGCGGGTGCGGCGGCACCCACATGCCGCGGTGCTGGCCGGGCAGCTCCCGGACATCGTCCGGCCCGTAGTGGTCCACGAAGCACCAGGCGCCGACCATCCGGCGCTCCTTGTGCGGCAGCAGGCGCCGTACCTGGGTGGTCTTGCCCAGCCACACCTTGCGCGGCTCCAGCAGCTCGGTGACCGTCTCGGCCGCTGGCTGCGCACCGCAGGACTGCTCCCGCGGGTCCTTCTCCAGGTTGCTCATGATCCCGCCCATTCCAGCAGCCGTGGTGCCTCCCAGGTGTTCACGACGCGGTCCGCCGGCACCTCGCACTCCTCGGCCCGCTCGCAGCCGTACACCTGCCAGTCCAGCTGTCCCGGCGCGTGCGCGTCGGTGTCGATCGAGAACAGGCAGCCGGTCTCCACGGCCATCCGCAGCAGCCGCCGCGGCGGGTCCAGCCGTTCCGGCCGCGAGTTGATCTCGACCGCGGTGCCGAACTGCTTGCACGCCTCGAATACCACCTCGGCGTCGAACTGCGACTCCGGCCGGGTGCCGCGCCCGCCGGTGATCAGCCGGCCGGTACAGTGCCCGAGCACGTCCACGTGCGGGTTCGCGACCGCGCGGACCATCCGATGCGTCATCTCGTCGGCCGGCATCCGCAGCTTGCTGTGCACGCTGGCCACCACCAGGTCGAGCCGCGCGAGGATGTCGGCCTGGCAGTCCAGCGACCCGTCCTCGAGGATGTCCACCTCGATCCCGTTCAGGATCCGGAACCCGTCCAGGTCGGCGTTGATCTTGGCGACGACGTCCAGCTGCTTGAGCCGGCGCTCCTTGGACAGCCCGTTCGCGACGGTCAGCCGCGCCGAGTGATCGGTGAGCACCATGTAGTCGTGGCCCAGCTGCTGCGCGGTCCGGGCCATCTCCTCGATCGGGCTGCCGCCGTCGGACCAGTCCGAGTGCAGGTGCAGGTCGCCCTTCAGCTGCGCGCGCAACTCGTGCCCGGCGCTGGTCAGCGTCTGGGCGGCCGCCTCCAGCTTCGCAAGGTACGACGACGGCTCGCCGCTCATCGTCTCGACGATCACGCTCTCGGTCTTCGGGCCGATGCCGGGCAGCTCGGTCAGCGTCCCGGCCCGGGTCCTGGCCCGCACCTCCGCCACCGGCAGCGCCGCGATCGTTTCCGCGGCTTTGCGGTACGCCCGGACCCGGTGGGTCGGCTGCCGGTCCCGCTCCAGGTAGTACCCGATCTTGCGTAGCGCGTCGACCGCGTCTCTCACCCCGGCCTTGTCCGTCACGCACCTATCATGACCGATCGGTCGGGGTCACGTTCTGATCGGACTATCGTCGCAAGCGTGGCAGTTCGTCGTACCGACACTCGCACCGGCGGCCGGGCGCATCGCGCCCGCGCCGACCGGCTGCAGCGTGCCACCGGCGAGCTGTCCACCGCGGCGATGCGGGCGATGGAGGAACGGCTGCCCTGGTTCGCCGGGCTGTCCGCACAGGACCGGTCCTGGATCGGGCTGGTTGCGCAGTCCGGTATCGCGGCGTTCGTGGAGTGGTTCCGCGACCCCGAGGCGCACTCCAGCGTGCCGACCAAGATGTTCGGCTCGGCGCCGCGCGAGTTCACCCGGGTGATCAAGCTGGAGCAGACCGTCGACCTGCTCCGCACCACGATCGAGATGATCGAGTCCACCATCGGCGACCTGCTGCCGCCGGACGACGTACCGGTGGTGTGGGAGGCGATGCAACGCTACGCCCGCGAGGTCGCGTTCGCCGCCGCCACCGTCTATGCGCAGGCCGCCGAGATGCGCGGCGCCTGGGACGCCCGGCTGGAGGCGCTGGTGGTCGACTCGGTGATCCGCGGCGAGGCGGACGAGTCGGTCCGGTCCCGGGCCGCGGCGCTCGGCTGGTCCGTACCGGCCAAGCCGGCGTCCGGTGCGACGCTGGCGCACCGGGTCGCGGTCGTGGTCGGGCGGCCGCCGGACCCGGGCCCGGACGGCGGTCCTGGGCAGAACGTGGCCGACGCGGTCCGCGACGCCGCCCGGGAGGCGGGCATGGACGCGCTGTGCGCGATGCAGGGCGACCGCCTGGTCGTGGTACTAGGAGGTCCGGCTAAACCTGTCGAAGTCGCACAAACTCTCACATCGTGGTTCGGAGCCGGCCCTATCGTGGTCGGACCCGCCGTACCGGACCTCATGGCCGCGGTCACCTCGGCGCGCGCGGCGGTGGCCGGGCTGCGGGCCGCGCCGGCGTGGCCGGACGCGCCGCGGCCGGTGAGTGCGGACGAGCTGCTGCCCGAGCGGTCGCTGTCCGGCGACGGTCACGCACGGCGACAACTCGCCTCCGAGGTGTACGGTCCGCTCACCGCGGGCGACGGCGTCCTGCTCGACACGGTGGCGACATACCTCGACAACGGTGGCTCGATCGAGGCCACGGCCCGGGCGCTGTTCGTGCACCCGAACACGGTCCGGTACCGGCTGCGCCGGGTCGGCGAGATCACCGGCTACTTGCCGAGCAACCCGCGGGACGCCTTCACGCTGCGCGTGGCGCTCGCGCTCGGCCGACTGCTACCACCTGACTGACCGCGGCGCGGTTTGTAGGATTCCTACAAGACTTGCCAGGGCAGATTCGTCCGGCGCCTCCGCACCTGCGGGGTGCCTGTCAGGGAGAGTTGTGACGTGCTCGTTATCGTCGCGCCGGGACAAGGCGCTCAGGCTCCTGGATTCCTCGCGCCCTGGCTGGAGTCATCCGGGTTCGCGGACCGGCTGAACTGGCTGTCCGCGGTGGCCGGGATCGACCTCGCCAAGTACGGCACCGAGGCCGATGCGGAGACGATCCGCGACACCGCGATCGCGCAGCCGCTGCTGGTCGCGGCCAGTCTGGCGACCGCGCAGGAGATCGTTGATGCGCCGGACGGCGCGTTCAGCCGGGCCGGCGCACTGGCCGGGCACAGCGTCGGCGAGCTGGCCGCGGCGGCCGGGGCCGGCGTACTGAGCGCGGAGCAGGCGATGGTGCTGGTCCGCGAACGCGGCAAGGCGATGGCCGCCGCCGCCCAGCAGACCGCGACCTCGATGACCGCGGTGCTCGGCGGCGACCGGGACGAGGTGCTGGCCAAGCTCGCCGAGCACGGTGTCACGGCCGCGAACGACAACGGCCCGGGCCAGGTGGTCGCGGCCGGTACGGTCGAGCAGCTCGCCGCACTGTCCGCTGACGCACCGGCGAAGGCGCGGCTGGTGCCGCTGTCGGTGGCCGGCGCGTTCCACACCCACCACATGCAGCCGGCCGTCGACGTACTGGCCGGCTACGCCCGCGCGGTGACCACCCAGGACCCGCGCACCCGGCTGATCTCGAACGCCGACGGCCAGATCGTGACCGACGGCCAGGACATGCTGCAGCGGCTCGTGAAGCAGGTCAGCGCACCGGTCCGCTGGGACCTGTGCCTGCAGACGATGTCCGACCTCGAGGTCACCGGCATCCTCGAGCTGCCGCCGGCCGGCACCCTGACCGGGATCGCGAAGCGCGCGATGAAGGGCGTCGAGACGTTCGCCCTGAAGACCCCGGACCAGCTCGACGACGCGCGAGCCTTCATCCAGAAGCACAGCAGCGAGGAGCACGGCAGCTGGGCGGCGACGGAGGGTGAGCCGGCCTGGCGCCAGCTGGTCGCGCCGATGCAGGGCACGTTCACCCGCAAGGGCGCGACGCCGCGCGAGACCGGCGACTCCGTCGAGCCGGGCGAGACCGTCGCCCGGATCACCCACGAGCGCGACGAGCTCGCGGTCACCGCGCCGTACGGCGGCACCGTGGCCGAGTGGCTCGTCTCCGAAGGTGACCCCGTCTCCCCCGGCCAACCTCTGGTCCGGCTGCACCCCAAGGCAGGTGGCGCATGATCACTCCCGCGACCGGCGCGGCGAACTCCGCGATCCTCGGCATCGGCGGCTACCGGCCCCGACGCGTGGTCACGAACGCCGAGATCCTGGAGCACATCGACTCGTCCGACGAGTGGATCCAGACCCGCTCCGGGATCAAGGAACGACGCTGGGCCGAGGAGGACGAGACCGTGCTCGCGATGTCGGTCAGCGCCGCGAAGAAGGCGCTCGACCAGGCCGGCATCGACCCGGGCCAGATCGGCTGCGTCATCGTCTCCACCGTGACGCACCTGTACCAGACCCCGGCGCTCGCGACCCAGGTAGCGGTCGGCATCGGGGCTCCGACGGCGGCGGCGTTCGACATCTCGGCGGCCTGCGCCGGGTTCTGCTACGGCGTCGCGATGGCCAGTGACCTGGTCCGCGGTGGCAGCGCCAAGTACGTCGTCGCGATCGGCGTCGAGCGGCTCAGCGACCTGACCGACAGCATGGACCGCAGCACCGCGTTCATCTTCGCCGACGGCGCCGGCGCGGCCGTGGTCGGACCGTCCGACGTCGCGGGCATCGGCCCGGTGGTGTGGGGCTCCGACGGCACCCAGCACGACGTGATCAGCCAGAAGACATCCTGGCGGGAGGCCTCGGACGCCGGCGAGTGGCCGCACCTGCGGATGGACGGCAACCCGGTGTTCCGCTGGGCGTCGTACGAGATGGCGAAGGTCGCCCAGCAGGCGATGGACGCCGCCGGCATCACCGCCGACGAGCTCGACCTGTTCGTGCCGCACCAGGCGAACATGCGGATCACCGACGCGATGTTCCGGGCGCTGAAGCTGCCCGACCGGGTCAAGGTCGCCCGCGACATCGCCCGGCAGGGCAACTCGTCGGCCGCGTCGATCCCGCTCGCGATCGAGGCGATGATCGAGGACGGCGATGCGAAGAGCGGCGACACCGCTCTGATCATCGGCTTCGGAGCCGGCCTGGTGTATGCAGGCCAGATCATCACCCTGCCCTGAGCCCCACAGATGTCCGCGGCCGTCGAACGTGGCGGCGCGGCACGACACAACACCGAAAGGGAACCCCTCACCATGGCCAGCACCGATGAGATCCGCTCCAGCCTTGCCGAGATCGTGAACGAGATCGCCGGCATCCCGGTCGAGGACGTCCAGCTGGACAAGTCCTTCACCGACGACCTCGACGTCGACTCGCTCTCCATGGTGGAGGTCGTGGTCGCGGCCGAGGAGAAGTTCAGCGTCAAGATCCCGGACGAAGAGGTCAAGAACCTCAAGACCGTCGGCGACGCCGTCGCCTTCATCGAACGCGCCCAGAACGGCTGACCGCACCGAGCCTCAAGCGGACCTCATGCCGCCGCCGAGACTCATCATCGGGCCCTCGTGACCACGCCCCGCCGCGGTCGGAGAGCCGCCCACGTCCCTGGCGTGGTCACAAGGGCCCGATGATGAGTCAGGCGGTACGGACCCGCCAAGGATGAGGCATATCCACCACTGAGGAGTGAACGAACATGTCGAAGACTCGGGTCGTCGTGACCGGAATCGGCGCTACCACGCCGATCGGCGGCGATGTCCAGAGCACCTGGGAGTCGCTGCTCGCCGGGCGCTCCGGCGCGGAGCGGCTGACCGCCGACTGGGCCGCCGAGCTGCCGGTGCAGATCGCCGCGCCCGCGGAGGTCGAGCCGACCGAGATCATCGAGCGGGTCAAGGCTCGCCGGCTGGACCGCAACGCGCAGTTCGCCATCGTCGCCGCACGCGAGGCATGGGCGGACTCGGGTCTCGCCGACGTCGAGGTGGACAAGGAGCGGCTCGGTGTGGCGATCGCGTCCGGTATCGGTGGCCTGGCCACCACGCTGACCAACTACGACGCCCTGAAGACCAACCCGCGCCGGGTCTCGCCGCTCGCCATCCCGATGCTGATGCCGAACTCGGCGGCCGCCAACGTGAGCCTCGAGCTCGGTGCCCGCGCCGGCGTCCACACCCCGGTCTCTGCCTGCGCCTCCGGCAACGAGGCGATCGCGCTCGGCGTCGACCAGATCCGGCTGGGCCGCGCCGACATCGTCGTGGTGGGCGGGTCCGAGGGCGCGATCTTCGCGCTGCCGCTGGCCGCGTTCAGCCAGATGATGGCGCTCAGCAAGCGCAACGACGACCCGGAGCGCGCGTCGCGGCCGTGGGACGTGGACCGGGACGGCTTCGTGCTCGGCGAGGGCGCCGGGGTGCTGGTGCTGGAGAGCGCCGAACACGCCGCCGCGCGCGGGGCGCGGGTGTACGCCGAGGTGGCCGGCGCCGGGATGACCGCCGACGGCCACGACATCGCCCAGCCGGAGCCGCACGGTGCCGGCGCCAAGCGGGCGATGCAGCGCGCGCTGGAAGAAGGCGACCTGGCGGCCGGCGACATCGTGCACATCAACGCGCACGCCACCTCGACGCCGCAGGGTGACATCGCCGAGTCGCTCGCGATCCGCGGTGCCCTCGGCGGTGCGGCGGACCGGGCCGTCGCCACCGCGCCGAAGTCGATGATCGGTCACCTGCTCGGTGCCGCCGGCGCGGTCGAGTCGATTGCGACCATCCTCGCGCTGCACCACCGCGTCGTACCGCCGACCATCAACGTCGACAAGCCCGACGAGAAGATCGAGCTGGACATCGCGACCGAGCAGCGCAAGCTCGGCGAAGGCGACCTGGCCGCGCTGAACAACTCGTTCGGCTTCGGCGGCCACAACGTCGCCATCGCGTTCAAGACCGCCTAACAAGGTGAGGGCGTGGAGCGCGCCCTGTACGCGCTCCACGCCCTCCAGGTGGTGCGGCCGCTGCTTACTCCGCCGGGGAGCTGAACCACCCGCCGGTCAGCGGCCACGACCCCTCCCGCCCTGGTATCCCTAATGACTCACAGGGCGGCTGAATGGTTGCCTTGTCAGGCCGACATTTTTCGTGAGTTCGTCATCGCTGGTCAGACCACCTGGTGCAGCCAGCGAACCGGAGCCCCGTCGCCGGCGTACCGGAACGGCTCGAGCTCGTCGTCCCAGGGCCGGCCGAGCAGCCGGTCCACCTCGTCGGCCAGGTCGGCCTCGCCGGCGATCGCCCTGGTCATCGCGGACTTCAACCGGTCCTCCGGCACCATGATGTCGCCGTGCAGCCCGGTCGCCGCGCGGAAGATCCCGAGGGCGGGGGTGAAGGAGTAGCGCTCGCCCTCCGCTCCGGCGCTCGGCTCCTCGGTGACCTCGAACCGCAGCTTGTTCCAGCCGCGCAGCGCGGACGCCAGCTTGGCCGCAGTACCGGCCTGGGCCTGCCAGGACAGCTCGGCCCGATAGCTGCCGGCCGCCGCAGGCTGCGGTGTCCAGTCCAGCTTCACGGGCACGCCGAGTACGCCGACCGCGGCCCACTCCACATGCGGGCACAACGCTGACGGCACGGTGTGGACGTACAGAACGCCACGAGTCGTCGCCACCGGAACCTCCTGTGCTCGAGGGGCGCCTTCCCCAGCGATCTCGAGCACAAGCTCGTCCGGTCACACGACGACCGGAACCATCATGCCCCACCAACCACACCCGCACCAAGCGGCCGCGCCGCGACCCGGTACGGCTTCGTGCCAGGCAGAACCACCGCATTCCGAGACCGGTGGTTGTGTGAACTAGTCCTTGCGCGGTCCCGGGCGTAGTGTCGGCAAAGACGTCGGCAGGGGTGGCGACGTCTTGGTAGGTGGGGTTCCCGTGTCAGTACAACGGGTGTGCGATGACGGTCGGAAGCAGCATGGGTGCCGTGGCGCCCACCGGCTGCCGTGGGCCCGTGCGCCTCCGGCCGACCGCGGGGCGCAGGTCGAGACGGGCGACCACTCGGGGGCAGTTCCGGCACGTTGCCGGATTCGGTTGCTCCGCGCAACACAATCCATGCCGGCGGCCACCTCACGCATGCCGGCGGCATCGGACAGTCACAATGATGGGGGTCTTATCATGCGCAGATTCTTCACCATGCTCGCCGCGGCTATCGCGGCGATGCTGCTTTTCGCACCGACGGCGCTTGCGGGCAGCCCGCACTTCGTCGGCACGCCAACTGTGGACCGCGACGGGAGCTCGCTGACCGTGGCCGGCAAGATCGCCGGGCTCGGCAATGAGACCCAGGTTCACGTCGAGGTCAGTGCCGACGCGGCATGCCTCAACCGGGGCGAGAACTTCCCGTCGGCAGACAACAAGGAGACGTTCACCGCCGCGGGAGACTTCCCGGTGCAGAACGGCAAGGCGCTCTTCGAACTCACGCTGACGGCAACGTTCCAGCCCAAGTGCAGCCCGCCGATGACTGTCGTGTTCGGTGACGTCACGATCACAGACGCAGAGCACGGCTTGTCGGTCACATTCCCCGGCCCATTCTGAGGGGTTGGTGCGGCGGTGAGCTGAGAAGCTGAAACCGATCCAGGAGGGGTGACCAGTTCACCCCTCCTGGCGTCCCGGGGTCGTGTCAGGGGAACCTGGAGGCGAGGGCCACCGCGGCACCGGCGGCGGCCAGCGTGAGCAGCATCGCGAAGCCGGCATAGCGGGCGGTGACTTCCTTGTCCACGGTGTCGAAGCCTATGGACGAGCCGATGTTCTCGTACACGTCCTGGATCTCGCCCGCGGACTCGGCGGTGTAGGCCTGTCCCCCGGTGATCTCGGCGACGCTGCGCAGGTCGGCCCGGTCCGGTGGTACCCGCTGCCGGAAGCCGTCCATCTCGATGAAGCCGGAGTCGGTGCCGAAGGCAACGGTAAAGATCGGGGTGTTCTTCTCCTTCGCGGCCCGGGCGCCTTCCTGCGCGGTCCGGCCGACGGTGCGCTTGCCGTCCGACATCAGTACGATCCGGGCCGGCGCCGGCTCGTTCGGGTGCTCCGGGTCCGGCGGTACCTGGGTAAGCGCCTGCAGCGAGGTGAAGATCGCCTCACCGGTCGCGGTCGACTCGGCCAGTTCCAGCGCATCGATCGATCGCAGCACCGTGGCCCGGTCGGTGGTCGGCGGGACGACGGTGCTGGCGGTGCCGGCGAACGAGACCAGCGCGATGTTGAACTTCGTGGGCAGCTGGTTGACGAACCGCTTGGCGGCGACCTTGACCGCCTCCAGCCGGTTCGGCTCGACGTCGGTGGCCATCATCGACAGCGAGACGTCGATGCTGACGACGATGGTGGCCCGCTCGCGCGGCACCTTCACCTCGTCCTTCGGCTGGGCGAACGCGACGATGCAGGCACAGGCCGCGAGCAGCGCCATCCCGACCGCGACGTGCCGGCGCCACTGCGGGCGGCGCGGGGCGACCCGGTCCAGCAGGGCGATGTTGGTGAACCGGAGCGCGTACTGCGAGCGACGGTGCTGCATGAACAGGTACAGCGCGACGAAAACCGGGATCAGCAGCAGGAACCACAGCCGGCCGGGAGACAGGAACTCCATCAGCGGGTCACTCCCTTCGGCGGCTGGTGCAGGCGGGCCGCCACCCGCCGGTAGCCGAGCACGAAACGCACCGTGTCCGCCACCCAGTCTCGGTCCGTCCTCAGGACCAGGTGTCCTGCACCTACCCTACGGAGGGACGCACGCGTTCGTTCCCGCTGCGCGAGTGCGGCCGCGGCGTACTCCTGCCGGATCCGGCGCCGCCGCGTGTCCAGCTCGCGGATCGCACCCGTCTCCGGGTCGCCGATCAGCACCACCCCGACGTTCGGCAGCTCCATCTCGCGCGGGTCGACGATCTCCACCGCGAGCACCTGGTGCTGGGCGGTCAGCTTGCGCATCGACCGCTCCCAGGACGGCTCCAGCCGCGCGTCGGTCTCGCCGTCCTCCGGGGTGAGGAAGTCCGAGACCACGACCCGCAGGCCGCGCTTACGCTGCGTGCGCGCCATGGACTCCAGCGCACCGGCCAGGTCGCTGCGGGCCTGGTGCTGCCCCGCGTCGGTCTCGGCCAGCAGCGCGCGCAGCAGCCCGTACAGCGCGAGCCGGCCGGACCGGGCCGGCCAGCGCCGCAACGAGGAGTCACGCAGCATCAGCCCGCCGAACCGGTCGCCGAGCCGGTGGGTGAGGAAGCCGACCGTGGCGACCGCCGCCACGGCCAGCTCACGCTTCTCCAGCTGCGAGGTGCCGAAGTCCATCGAGGCGGACAGGTCGACCAGCGCCCAGGTCTCCAGCTCACGGTCCGCGATCAGGTCCCGCACGTGCGGCACCGTCGTACGCGCGGTGACCGCCCAGTCCATCCGGCGTACGTCGTCGCCGACCTGGTACTCGCGTGCCTCGGCGAGCTCGGTACCGGGTCCGGGCAGCAGGCCGAGGTGCTCGCCGTGCAGGTACCCCTCCAACCGTCGTACGACGGTCAGCTCCAGCCGTCGCAGCGCACGCTCGGGAGCGAGCTGCGAGATCGACATCGCAGCCCGGGTGTCCGGTTTGTGTTGAGCCATCAGCCGCTGTCAGACGCTGTCAGATGAAGTCGGGGCGGCCGCGGGCCTGGTCGTTACCGTCGCGCCAGACCGGCTGCGGCGGCGGCACGGTGGCGAGGATCCGCTCGATCACCGCCCGCGGGTCGATGTTGTCGGCGACCGCGTCGAAGGTCAGCCCGAGCCGGTGCGCCATCACGTCCATCGCCACGGTCTGGATGTCGCTCGGCAGCAGGTAGTCGCGGCCGTGGATCAGCGCCAGGGCCCGGCCGGAGGAGACCAGGCCAAGGGTGGCCCGCGGGCTGACGCCGAGCTCGATCAGCGGCTGCAGGTCGGGCAGGTGGAAGTCGACCGGGGTCCGGGTCGCCATCACCAGCCGGACGGCGTACTCGGCGACCAGGTTGTGCACGAACACCTGGTCCGCGGCGCGCTGCAGGTCCAGGATCCGCTCCGGTTGCAGGATCCGGCGCGGCTGCGGCGGGTCCACGCTCATCCGGCGCAGGATCTCGAACTCCTCGTGACCGCGCGGGTGCGGTACGTCGATCTTGACCAGGAACCGGTCCCGCTGCGCCTCCGGCAGCGGGTACACGCCCTCGGACTCGATCGGGTTCTGGGTGGCGATCACGATGAACGGCTTCGGCATCGGGAACGTCTGGCCGCCGATCGAGACCTGCCGCTCGGCCATCAGCTCGAGCATCGCGGACTGCACCTTGGCCGGCGCCCGGTTCACCTCGTCGGCGAGCACGAAGTTCACGAACGTCGGGCCGAGCTCGATGTCGAACGTCTCGCGGGTCTGCCGGTAGATCCGGGTCCCGACGATGTCGGACGGCACAAGGTCCGGGGTGAACTGGACCCGGGCGAACGACCCGCCGACCACGCTCGCGAAGGTTCGCACCGCCAGCGTCTTGGCCACGCCCGGCACACCTTCGAGCAGGCAGTGGCCCTTGGCGAGCAGCGACACCATCAGCGTCTCGACCATGTGCTCCTGGCCGACGATGACCCGCTTGACCTCGGTCAGGGCCTCACTGATCACCTGCGACTGCTGGGCCACCGTTGTGGTGGATTCGGTCATGCCATTCGCCTTTCGGGGCCTAGCGGTTGCGTCCGGGCGGGTCTCCAGTGTGCCGCGCCGGATCGGCTCGACCTCGAGGAACCATCGAACCCATTCCATCAGATGACCCGGGTCTGGGCACGTTCGCTCCCCGTGATGACCACCCATGTGATGGGATTGGTCCCGATGACCCTCACCTCTCCGCGCACCCAGCCGGATCGGACCCGGACCCCGGTGCAGCCGCTGCTGCCCGAGGATCCGCCGCGGATCGGCCGGTTCTGGCTGCGCGGCAGGGTGGTCGCGAACGCGGCCGGGCTGGTGTACGCCGGGCGCGACGACGACGGCGGTATCGCCGCGATCGCGATGATGGCCGAGGGTGCCGCCGACGACGCCGCGGCCCGGGAGCGGTTCGCGTACGCCGTCGACCGGCTGCCGGTGGCCGTCGTACTGGATCGCAACAGTGCCGACGACGACGACCTGGCACTGTGGGTGGCCGTCACCGACCCGGACGCTACAGAGAGCGAACCGCACAGCGAAACCGAGAGCGAACCCGAGGCTGGCGAGGTTCCGCCGGAGGTGTCGCCGATCGCCCGGGGGCACGCCGCCGACGTACTGTCCGCCGTACTGATGGACCGGGTCCCGCACCTCGGCCGGGTCCGCGGACCCGATTTCCGGCACCACTGGGACGGCCGCCGCCGGCCGGGGCTGTTCCGGCTCTGGCCGCTGCCGTGGCCGGCCGCGCTGCGTACCGCATCCCGCCTCGCGCTGCTGCTGTCGCTGCTGACAATGCTGCTGTTGATGGCGCTGGCGCTGCTGATCGCCTGGCTGCTGTTCCGCAACCAGCCCGAGGTGGACCCGGGCCCGGTCATCCCGAACCCGACCGGCACCAGCACGGTCACGGTCACGCCGAGCCAGCCGTCGACCCCGACCACCGGGCCGTCGCCGACCGGGGGTAGCCCGTCCAACGGCCCATCGTCGCCGATAAGCCCGTCCAACGGCCCGCTCCCGACCCGGATCCCGTCCTCCGGCGGTACGCCCGCCGACCCCGGCGACCGCTTCTGACGCACGGCTCAGTGCTGGGCCGACGGTTCGCGACGACGGAGTACGGCGAGCAGCCCGGCGGCGCTCACCAGGGCCCAGCTGCCCTCGAGCAGCAGGAATCCCCAGGAGCTGTCGAGCAGCGCGATCGCCGCGAGCACGGCGGATCCGACCAGGTTGAGCAGCTGGTACGCGATGGTGCGTTGAGCGAGTCGCCCGGCCTGGGACGCGGCGAACGCGACCAGGATGGTGATTGCCCCGGCGATCTCGACGATGTCGATGATGTGCAGTGAGTTGGACAGTGAATTGGACATGGTGTGCTGGCGTCGTCTTTGCCTGGCCGGGTACGGCGCCTTCTCGTCCGGGGCCTCGCGAACCGCGAGAGCCTGGCTCAAGCCTAGCTGCGCCGACCGCCCGGTATTGCCCTCCCGCTGGTGCCGTTCGTCACCATGCGGTCAGCGGCCGGAGGTCAGGACGCCGGCACGATCTTGCGGTCGAGGAACGCCCGGGTGACGGCGTTGGCGGCCGGCTGGCCGTACAGCAGCCGGGCGGCCTGCACGGTGTCCCGAGCCGCGTCGGCGAACGAGGTGTCCGGCGCGTAGGAGAAGGTCGCCTCCAGGATCAGTGTGTTGGCCCGGTCCCGGCCGAGTGCGGAGTGGATGTCCCACAGCGCGTTCGACCAGATCTCACCGTCGGCGTGCACCTCGCCCTCGATGTCGTCCGTCGTCTTGCCGGTGTCGGTACGACGCAGGCAGTGCGGCACGTCGGTCGTGTACGACGTGGCGTCCCAGTCCATCACGCACGGCAGCTCGAACCCGCCGCTGACCGGAACGGACATCGTCACCGCCCAGTAGTCGCCGAAGCCCTCGCCGATCGAACCGGACTCCAGCGTCTCGCCGAACCCGGGCACCACGTCGTCCTGGATCGCGTGACCGTACTCGTGCCAGATCACCTCGGCATCCTCGGCGTCGTCGACACCACCCGCGCCCATCGTGATCACGTCCACCGACGGGTCGTAGAACGAGTTGTCACCCGAGAAGGTGTTGATCTCGAAGTCCTGCGGCTCGTTGTTCACCTCGGTGAAGCCGAGACTGTGGATGTACTCCTGGCTCTGGTTCACCGCGTAGTAGGCCATCACCTGCTCGAACTTGTCGCTCTGACGCTGGTAGACGAACGTCCCGTCAGCGCTCTTCGCCAGTCCGCTCCTCGCCTTGACGATCGTGACGTACGTGCCGGACAGCGTGCCGCTGCCGTCCAGGTTGCGCAGCAGCACGTTCTTGTACGCCGGCAACAGCACGTCCTGGTCCTTGTCGTTCATGTCGGTCAGCGACTCGTCCCGCAAGGTGACCACCGGGTTCGGGTCGAACACCTGACCGTTGCCGTCCGCGTTGCGGCTCAGCACCTTGACCTCGACCGTCTGCCCGGACTTCGCGTCGACCAGGCTGCGGGTGACACCCTCGGTGGACCGCGAGACCACGGCCCAGACCAGCCGGGCGTTCTTGCCGCCGACCACAGCCAGCCGGGCACCGCCCTGGCCGGCCGCCGGGACCGCGGAGGCGTTCTTGCCGTCGCCGCCGCGGCGGCTCGCGGCCCGCGAGTTGACCGCGGCGTTCGCGTTCCTGGTCGCGGTCGCGGAGTCGACCGATGCGGTAGTGGCGAGGTCGACCGGGACGGTATCCCGGCCGTCGTCGACCGAGCCGACCCGCCCGTCGGCGTTCAGGTGCTGCGCGTAGTAGCCACCGACCACCGGCAGCCCCTTGAACGTCTGCTGGTACCAGCGGTGCGTGCCGAGCAGCGAGTGCTTGGTCCGGACCAGCGTCAGGTCCGCCGGTACCGCGGCCGTGCTCGCTCCCGATGCCGCTCCGGCCGTGCTGATCAACGTGCTGCCGACGAGGGCGGCGGTCAGTCCGACGGTGACCGCTGCCAGCGCCTTCCGCCGCAATGCGCGTGTCGCCATGCTGCCCTCCCGATCTCGACTGCGTGTCGTCACGGCCCGCGCCGCCACGATGCGACAGTAGACCGCCGTCAATGCGGTGGAAAGTCGTTGTACGACGCAACCGTCGGATCAAGGGAAACCCCGCCAGCGGAGACCTCCCGGAGCGTGTCGCTCCGTGGGGCGGCCGCCAGAGGTGCTGCCGCCTGGATCGGTGCGGTTTGAGCTGCGACAGGAGAGCCGATGTTCGCGAAGGCCGAGGCCCGGCGAGGGTTAGTCCCGCGGCATCGGGGAACGGTTTTGATGAGGACGAGAAGATGGCAGGCGAGCAGGCCGGTCCACCGGCCCTGCACATCGCGATCGACAGCACCGGCGCGGCGATCGTGGCGATGCCAGTCGGCGTGCTCGCCCTCTCGACCGCGGTGCAGCTGCGGAACACGCTGCTGGTCTGCATGGGCGGCCAGCCCCCCGCGGTGATCGTCGACCTGACGAGGTTGCACGTCCAGGCCCCGTCGCTGCTGAGCATCTTCGCCGTGGTCGCCCGGCGTTCCGCGCAGTGGACGGGCACCGAGCTCGTCCTGGTGTCCGGGTCGCCTGCCGCCGACCGGCCGAACGTGCGCACCGCGGCAGTGTCCCGGTTCGTCCGGGTGTTCCCGTCCCAACGCGCTGCGCGGATCGCGGTGGCACGGACGGCCGGACGGCGCGAGCTGCGGGCCCGCCGGCTGGAGGCCGTCCCGAGCGCGGTGCCCGAGGCGCGGAGGTTCATCCGGTCCGGTTGCCAGCAGTGGCGGTGCGGCGTCGCCGACGACGCCGAGTCCGTCGGCGCCGAGCTGGTCGGCAGCACGGTGCGCTACGGCCGGACCGCGCCTACCGTGCGGCTCGAGCTCCGTCCGCACCTGCTGACGGTGTCGGTGGCCAGCCGCAACCCTGATCTCACCCTGCCGGCGCCGGAGACCGGCGACGTCGCACCCGAGCGTGCGTACGGGATGCGCATCATCGACGCACTGGCCTCGGGCTGGGGAAGCGTCCCCGGACCGGGCGGGAAGACGGTCTGGGCAACCCTCTTGACGGCGTGACCCCGACGACCGGCCGGCGCGCGTCGTACGAGAAGAGGGTCGCCCGTCAGGCGGTGCCCTCGTCGCCGTAGGTGGTGACGTGGACGTGGTCGTAGTGGTTCGCGGTGGTCGAGCCGCGGTCCTCCATCGGCCGCCAGCCCTCGCTGCTGCGCTGCACGGTCCAGATGTGCTGCGCCCAGATGACCTCGCTGACGCCGAGCTCGGAGGCGTGGTCGCGGACCCACTCGGCGATGTCGTCACCGAGCGCGGAGTCGCTGCCGATCATGATGTCGAGGGCCCGGCCGACGCCGTGCTCGCCACCGCCGCCGCGAAGCCCGCCGTACGAGTCGACGCCCGGGAACAGCGCGCAGACCGCACGATGCACCCGGATCGTGTCGGGCAGCAGCCCGTCCTCGACGCTCGACCCGTCCGCGCACGGCGCGCTGGACACGCCGCCGGTGACGGCGGGGTCGGGCTTCTCCCTGGACAGGAACTCGGTCGCGACCCAGCCGATCTCGTCGCTCTGGATCACCTGGGTCCAGGTGCCGCTCACCTTGCCGGTGATGCTGATCTTGTCGCCGACGCTGAGCTGGTCGAGGATCGTGAAGTGCTTGCCGGCACCGGCCCGCACGTTCAGCGCGACGGTCGCGTACCGGCTGCCGACGGCCTTGGGCGAGGCGGTCACGGTCGGCTTCGGCGTGGCGGCGGTCCGCTTCGGCGCCGTCGGCGTGGCCTTGGTCGCGGGCCGCTTGGACGCCGTGATCTTCGGCCGGGCCTGGTTCCGGCTGGAACGCAGCTCGCGGTGGGCCAGCGTGGGCGTCATCGTGACGGCCGGTGTGGTGAGCTCCGAGGCCGTCGTCGCCGGCTCGTCCCCGACGGCGGCGAGCCCCAGCCCGCCGGCGGCGAGACCTGCCACGACGGCGCCCGCGGTTCCGAGCCGGACGTACCGCGAACCGTTCGAGAGGGGACCCAGTGAGAGCGAGGACTTAGGGCCGTTGGACCGATGGCGCGCCATTTTGTGGCGAGCTCGAGTCACAGCGAATCACCCATCCTGGTCGAGACCAAACCGTTACCGAGAGAGGAGTCAAGCACAGTTCTGAGGCGACGTCACATCCCAGATATGTGATAGCGCGGCGTGTCGTCATACCACTACCGAGGGGAGTCACTCCGAGGCTCTGAGGTAGCGCTCCGCGAGCGTTCTCAGGTGTTCCTTGAGCTCCTGCGGCTGAAGCACATCGAAGTCGGCACCGAGCAGCCCCAGATATGTAGCGGCGGTCTCCAGCGTCTCGGTGCCGGTGGTGAACAGACAGGTGTTCTCGTCGACCGCTTCGAACTCCCCGATGTACGCCGGTACCCGTCCGGTGACGTCGTCCTTCGATGTGTGCAGCCGGACCCGGACCTCGAACCGCCAGCCCGCTCCCCACGTTCCGCGGGTGACCCAGTCTCCAAGGTCGGCCGACGGCAGCTCGCGCGGCGTGAACCGCGGCCCGGCCGGCGTCCGCGGCACGATCCGGTCGGCCCGGAACGTGCGCCAGTCGTCCCGGTCCAGGTCCCAGGCCACCAGGTACCAGCGATGCCCCATCGCCACCAACCGGTGCGGCTCGGTACGGCGCAGCGTCGTCGCGCCCGCGTGGTCGGCATAGTCGAAGCGCAGCCGCTCGTGGTCCCGGCAGGCCGCCGACAGCGTGGTGAGCACCTCGGCGTCGACAGTCGGGCCGCTGCCCGGCACCGGCACCGTGTAGGCCTGTAGCGCGTTCACCCGGCGGCGGAGCCGGGACGGCAGCACCTGCTCCAGCTTCGCGAGCGCTCGGACGGACGTCTCCTCGATCCCGGTCACGGCCCCCTGGGCGGCGGTCCGCAGCCCGACCGCGACCGCCACCGCCTCCTCGTCGTCGAGCAGCAGCGGTGGCAATGCGGCCCCGGCGCCGAGCCGGTAGCCACCGGCCGTACCGGGGATGGCATGCACCGGGTAGCCGAGCTCGCGCAGCTTCTCCATGTCGCGGCGGACCGTCCGGACACTCACTCCGAGCCGTTCGGCGAGGTCCGCGCCGGACCAGTCGCGATGCAGCTGCAGCAGCGACAGCACCTTGAGCAGCCGGGCCGAGGTCTCGAGCATGTGTGTCATGGTGGCACGGGTTGCGGACAGGATCTGTCCTCAAGGCGAGTTACGGTGCTCGGCATGACGACGACGCTGAGCACCCGCGCGCTGAACCGGGCCACCCTGCAGCGCCAGTGGCTGCTGGAGCGGCAGCACGGCACCGCGCTGGAGGCGATCGAACAGCTGGCCGGCATGCAGGCACAGTCCCCGCTCGCGCCGTACGTCGGGCTCTGGTCCCGGCTCGACGGCTTCCGCACCGACGACCTGGCGTCCCTGCTGACCGGTCGCGAGGCGGTCCGTGGGTCGATGATGCGCGCCACCATCCACCTGATGTCGGCGCGCGACTTCCTCGCGATCCGGCCGCTGGTGCAGCCGTGCATGGAGCGGGAGATCTACGTCAACCAGACGTACGGCCGGCATCGCGTCGAGGGACTGGACATGGCCGCCGTGCTCGCGACCGGAGCCGAGCTGCTCGCGGAGGCGCCGCGCACCGCCGTCCAGCTGCGTGAGCTGCTCGCCCCGCAGTGGCCGGACCGCGAGCCGCCGGTGCTCGCACACGCGGTTCGCTGCCTGCTGCCGACCGTCCAGGTCCCGCCCCGCGGTGTCTGGGGCAAGGGCGGCAACCCGACCCTTTCGACCGCCGACGCCTGGCTCGGCCGCTCCGTCACCGGCACCCCGTCGATCGACAACCTGGTGCTGCGCTACCTCACCGCGTTCGGCCCGGCCGGTGTCGCCGACGTCCAGACCTGGTCCGGGCTGACCCGGCTGGCCGAGGTCGTCGACCGGCTCCGCCCGAAGCTGCGGGTGTACGCCGACGAGCACGGCCGCGAGCTGTTCGACCTGGAGGGCGAGGAGCTGCCGCCTGAGGATGTGCCGGCACCGACCCGGTTCCTGCCCGAGCTGGACAACCTCACCCTCTCGCACGCCGACCGCACCCGTGTGATCAGCGCGGAGGACCAGGCCCGGCTGTCGGAGCTGAACGAGCGCCTGATGATGGGCACCGTGCTGTACGACGGGTTCGTCGTGGCCTGCTGGAAGCTGCACCGCGGCGGCAGGAAGTCGGCCCGGCTGGAGGTCCGGCCGCTCCGCCGGCTGCCGCGACGCGCCGCCGCCTCCATCGTTGCTGAAGGCAACCGCCTGCTCGCCTTCGCCGCCGCCGAGGCCACCACCCGCGACGTCGAGCTGGTGTGACCCGTCAGGCCTTGCGCGGGATCCGGCTCAGTGAGCGTTCCAATGACCTGACCCGGTCACCGGCCGACGGCTGACCGGCCAGCAGCTCCGGGCGAGACGATGGCGTTCCCGCCTGCCAGCTGTTGAACACGTCGACCAGCGACGCGCCGTACCCGAGCCTGGCCGACGCGCGATCGGCCCGCTTCTCGGCGTACCGGCTGAACCAGGCGAGCAGCACGGGTGCGACGACCGGGGTGATGTACCAGACCAGCCCGAGGGTGCCCTCGCCACGGATCTGGCTGGTCAGGATCATGCCGAGCCAGCAGATCAGCAGGAAGATGGCGATCAGCCGCCCGACCGCCGGGACCGCACGGGTCACGGCGGAGATCGCCCGGACCAGCCCGCGGGCGGCACCGAGCAGCAGCCGGGCCGGGATCGAGTACCAGTACGCCAGCAGGCTGAGCCGTGGGCTGGTCCCCCGCCTGCGGCCGACCTCGCGCGCCAGCACCGCCTCGAGCAGCCGCGGCGGCAGCGACGTGGCCGCCCACCGGCTCACCGCCACGGTGCTGCCCGGCACCGCGGCGACAACCGGCGCCTCGGTGTCGCGGACCCGGAGCGTGTACGACGAGTCGTCCACCCGGGCGACATGAGCCACCGGACCGATCGTCAGCGAGAGCCGCTCCCGCTCGACCCCGGTCGGCTCGCGCAGCCGCAGTGCGTACCGGGTCAGCAGCCGCTCGGTCGCCGGCCAGAGCACGACGGC
>Ga0075419_10000194_pt1 | contig 35182 bp, 31 predicted proteins | sample SoiMetdeltSBSDD3_FD_76900 | JGI IMG/M metagenome (GOLD analysis project Ga0075419, IMG submission 76900) | Bulk soil microbial communities from a Populus tree surrounding site in Tennessee, USA - Soil MetaG P. deltoides SBSDD3 | ecosystem: Environmental > Terrestrial > Soil > Tree plantation... | reverse complement strand
GCGGTTGGCGGTTGGCGGTTGGCGGTTGGTGCAGAAGGGGAACCGGAATCGGAGGCGGTGGCTTTGTAATCCTGGGAACTCTGTTACTCAGTACCGAATTTACCGGCACCCCCTCGGGTTCCGTCTCTGCACTAACCGCCAACAGTCAACCGCTTCTATGAACGCCCAACCACTTACGCCTCCCAAGGCCGCTCCCAGTCGTCGCGCCCTCGCCGCGCGACTAGAGCCCTTCGACTCCTACTGGCAGGCGCCCAAGGACATCGAGGCGGGCTACAGCTCGTTCGCCGCGTATTACCGGGCGAATTACCTACAGCGGCTTCCCGCCGATCGGGGAGCGCGCATCCTCGTGATCAGTTGCGGTCCCGGCTATCTCGTCAATGTTCTGGCCCAGGCCGGTTACAAGTCAGTCGTCGGCATCGATTCCGATCCGGGGAAAGTGGAGCACGCGCGACGTCATGGCCTGCCGTGCGAAGTGGCGGAAGCGTTCGGTTACCTGGAGCGCTGCCGCGGCGAGTTCGACGTGATCATTCCGGAGCAGGAGCTGAACCATCTGACGCACCAGGAGACGATCGAATTCCTGCAGCTCTGTCACGCAGCGCTGCGCCCCGGCGGCCGCATCGTCGTGTATGCCATGAACGGCGCGAATCCGCTGGTGGGCTCCGAGAACCTCGCGCACAACATCGATCACTTCTACCTCGTGACGGAGTACAGCCTGACGCAGCTCCTGGAGCTGGGCGGCTTCCGCCAGGTGCAGCCGTTCGCGCTGAAGCTCTATGTGTTCTGGAAGAATCCGCTGAACTACGTCGGGCTCGCCGTCACGACGGTGCTGGAGCTCACGATGCGCGTGATCTTCATGCTCTATGGCAAGAAGGTCACGGTGCTCAGCAAGAAGGTCGCAGCGCTCGCGGTGAAATGAGGAATGTCCCGGTTTCTCAGTCGTCGTCTCTGATCGTTGCTTCCGCGCGCGAAATCTTGCCCGGGCGCGCGTTCGACGGTGACAGCAGCTCCACCGTAAACGTCTCGTCGCCTTCCTGCAGCAAGTCGTTGCGCAGCGGCACGTAGATCGCGCGCTGCGCCTGCCCGTCGGCGAATTCCACCGAGCCGGACGCATTCGACGCGAAGTCGATGCCCGCATCCGCGGTCCCGCTCTTCGCGCTCCATTGCACGCGTGCGCGGCCGCGCAGCGGCTGCGAGCGCTTGATGAGGAACACGGCCGCCACCGAGCTTTCAGTGGTGACGATGGAGGGCGAGTCGAACGAGATCTCGCTCAGCGAAGCCGGTGCCGGCGGTGGTTTGACAGGAGCTTCGATTCCGACCGATGCCGCGCCAGCCGGCGACAGCATCGCCGGATTCGTCGCTGCGAGCCTCGCGTCGGCCGCGAACGATTCGTTATCGCTCATCGGCAGCCCGTCGCGCGTCCGCTCGAACGCGCCGGCGACGGAGTTAGTCAGCGGCGGAAGCGACGGTGCCGCGGACTCGACGGGCGCCTCGTGCTCCGCTGCCGCGACCGCAGGCTCGTCCGGATCGTCCTGGCGCTGCGCAGCGATGAAGATCATCACGGTGGCGCAGGCGACGAATGCGAAGAATCCCCAGCCGCGCTGCGCAGGAATGAGCTCGGGCGGCAGCTCGGTCGTGACGATTTCGTGGGTCGGCCGAATCGGTGGCGCGACGGCGATCGGCTCGTCCTCGGTCAGCAGCGCATCCATCAGAGTGACGATGTCCGTCGGCCGCTGCTCGCGATCCCACGCGAGCGCCGACAGCAATCCCAGCCATTGCGGCGCCGAGAGATTCCAGGCGCGTGCTGGCGTCGCACCGGCGGCGCGGGCGTCCAGCGACGAGCGATGCTGAAATGGATGCTGGCCCGTGAGCACCTCGTACGCGACGCACGCGAAGCTGAAGATGTCGTCGCGGCGGTCCGGCGTCTCGCCCTCCAGCACTTGCGGGCTGGCGTAGGCGGGCGTGCCGGCGGGAATGCGCGAGCTGTCGCCGGAAAGCGCGGCCGACGCGCCGAAGTCGACGATCTTGATGTCTTCGTCGCGCGTCAGGAACACGTTGCCGGGCTTGAAGTCGCCGTGCACGACATCGTGCTCGTGCGCGTGATGCAGGGCTTGCGCACACGCGCGCAGGATCTTGATTGCAAGCGGGCGCGGCAGCATCGTCCAGTCGCGCACGATGGTGGACAGCAGACGGCCTTCGATCAGCTCCATCGTCATGAAGCACGAGTCCTCGTGTTCGATCAGCTCGAACACGCGGACGATGCTCGGATGCGCGAGCTTGGTCGCCTGCGCAAATTCATGCTGCAGTCGGGCCGTGGCACGCGCCCGATCGCGCCGATCCGTGCGCGGCGCCTTCAGTGCAACGCGCACGTTCTCAGCGTCATTGCCGCTCGCGCTCATGTCGCGCGCCTGGTAGACGATTGCAGTACCGCCGCTGCCGACGACACGCTCGACAATGAAGCGGTCGCACAGCACTGCGCCCGGTGCGGGTGCCGGTGCGGTCGGCCGTGCAGGCTGTCGTGGCTCGACACGCTCGAGATTGGGCGCGCCGACGATCTCCGCCGGCTCGATGTCGGGCGCAAGGTCCGTGGTGCCTCCCTGCAGGTCCGTGGTGGATTCCAGGTCCGTCGTGGGCGGCACGCGTCCGGGATGGGCGGGATCGAAGAATGTTGCAGACATGGTGTTAGGCCGATTCCACTCTTCCAGCGACTTCGCCCGCTGCGCGCGGCGTCAGCAAGCCGCGTGAGCGATACCAGCGCGCGGTGTCCGCAGCGCCGGACTGAAAATCGATCTCCGGCGTGAAGCTCAGTAGCCGCTGCGCCTTCACTGTGGAGAAAACGAACGACTTGCGGAAAAAGTCCAGCCGCCGGCGATGCAGCGGCGGATGAATGCGCAGCGGCTGCAGCGTCGCCTCGAGCACCGACGCCGCGGCGAGGAATGGCCACATCGGCAGCTGCACTCGTGGCGGCTTGCGGTCCAGGGCGATCGCAATGCGTTCGACCATCTCGTTCGTCGTCATGACTTCGCGGCCCGCCATGATGAAGGTCTCGCCGACCGCGGCAGGATGCTCTGCCGCCAGCATCAGTCCGCGCACCAGGTCGTTGACGTGGATGCACTGTCGCCGGTTCGTGCCGCGGCCGATCATGAAGAACTGGCCGCGCTCGATCGCGCGGAACAGCTTCAGCAGCCGCCAGTCGCCCGGCCCGTACGTTTCCGCAATGCGCACGATCGCAGTGTCGAAATCGTACTCGCGCGTACGGACCAGCGCTTCCGCTGCCAGTTTCGTCTCCTGGTAGGGATTTTCCGGGCGTACGTCGCTCTGCTCGTCCAGTTGTTGCTCACTTGCGTCGCCGTACACGCCCATCGTGCTGCCGTAGACGAAGCGCCGGATCGCAGCAGCGCGACACTCTTCCAGCAACTGCTGCACCACATCGACATTGACGGAGCGGAAGTACGCGGCCGGCATGTGCGACTCGTGCTGGGCAGCTGCCAAATGAACCACGACCGTGCGGTCGCGCACCAGACGTCGCACGAAGCCGACATCGTGCAGCGTGCCGATTTCCACCGGCACATCGGCGGCGCGCAATTCGGCGAGACGCTCGCGTTCGACGTCGATCTCGGCGCGCCCGGTCGCCAGCACGTCGATTCCGCTGCGACGCGCGTGCAATGCGAGGCGCGAGCCGATGAAGCCGGTGGCGCCGGTGATCAGCATTCGCATCGCCGTCGGGAGTTGTCGATTGTTCATAGCCGTGAGTCTGCAAACATCGCGCCATGCACGAGCTCGAGTTCCGGCTCGGCGGCCGCTGGAGCGTTCGCGCGTGCAAGATGCCGCGCCAGCGTGCGCTCCGTTGCCGTCAGCTCGTCGCGCACGCGGCTGTCGGACCATTGCAGATGCTGCGCCATTTTCCTTGCTGCCACCTCGAGTGCACGCCGGCCGGGATGTGAGCCCGCGGCCAACTCGGTGCGACGTATGACGACGTCTTCGAGTTTCATGGCCATCTCATTTTCGATGGCGTGACGGATCTCGGCGAGCAAAGTGGTCGTGCCGGGAATGCGCGCGCCGACGTCATCGTGCAATTCCTGACTACGCAGGACTTGCGCATAGCGGGAGCCATGATTGCGCAACAACGCGCGCATGCTGTCGGCGTTGACGCTGGCAGGCTTCGTGCGCAGCGCCTGCGCCTCGAACGCAGCGAAGTCCTCGATTTCCCCGCCCGCGAGCGGCAGCCGCGCAGTATCGACGGCGCTCGGTGCACGCGGGAGCTGTCGTAGCAGCATTTCGAGCGCGCGCGCGGCATCGGCCCTCGCGGTCGTAAAGCGAATTCCCACGAGGCTCACCAGACCCGTCACGCCGTGTGCGGCCCGATGATCGACGAGCCGCGATTCCTTGCCGAAGCTCAGCTCCGTTGCCGTTGCAGTCTCGCCGAACGGCACGAGCCCGCAGCTCGCGAACGTTACCTCGGACGGCGATAACTGCAGCGCCGGGTAGGCTGAGTTCAGCTCCGCGATCCAGGTCTCGATCTCGTCCGGCCGCACGTGCGCGCCGTCCGGGAATTCCGGGAACAACGTGTGCCACACGCCGACCAGCGTCTTGTCACGCCAGGGAACCGCGAATAGGTGGCGCGTCGCGCGGCCGAGCACTGCATCCTTGTCGCGGCTCAGGCCCTGGACAGCCACGCCGTATTCGGACGTTGGCTCGCGATCCACTATGAAATACGCGTCGCGCGAAAACGGCAGACGGCGCCACGCGCCGAAATGCTGCGGATCGTTCTGCAGATAGTCGGCCCACGGTCCGGCGGCGTTCAGCGTGAGCCGCGCACGCACGTCGAACTCCTCGCCTGTCAATCGGTCGCGGGCACGTACGCCGCTTACAGCTGAGCCGCGCCACAAGAACTTCGTCGCCTCGACGTAGTTGCACGCCGTCGCGCCGGCATCGATCGCGGAGTTGACGAACGCGAGCACGAGTCGCGCGGGGTTGTGCATCTGGCCGTCTTCGAACACGACGGCGCCGCTCAGGTCGGGCGTGCGCAGATGCGGAAACAGCTCGAGCAGTCGCGTGCGCGAAAGGAACCTGCTGCGGCGGATTTGTCGCTGCTGATCCCGGATACCGCTGTTGCGATCCAGTGTGAGCAGGTCGTAGGCAGTCGCGCCGGCGGCGAGGAACACGCGACCGCGGCGGCCGTGGCCATGAGTCGGGATGGCGATCGGCAGCGGGTGCACAAGGTGCGGCGCGATGCGCAGCAACGCCGACCGTTCGTAGCACGACGCTCGCAAACGAGGCACGTCTGCGTGCTGCAGATAGCGAATGCCGCCGTGAACCATCTTGAAGCATTCGGCGGAAGTCGCGCCGCCGAAATCCGCGCGCTCGATCAGTGCAGTGCGCAGCCCGCGTAACGCGGCGTCACGTGCCGCAGCCGCGCCGAATGCCCCGGCGCCGATGATCAGAACGTCGAATTCGTGCGCGACCAGTCCTGCTGGATTGCGTTGCATGCGATTCATCTCGGCAATGACAACGCCTGCGATGCACGTTCGGTGCCGGGGTCACGTCAGAATTTTTGTACTCGCGCGCGAACGCGAGCGCGCAATTCATACAGTGTCATCGGTGTAACCGTTGCACATGCGGTTGTAACGTTTTCTTCGCAGCTGCTTCGCATTTACATGGTTGCAGCGCGCGAGCGTCGCTGTCCGACGACATGTAGGCGATGTGCGTACGTACCGCGTGTGCAGCTGTCAATGAACGCGACACACTTTGGGTGGTACATATCTTGCTCGTCGAACTTGCGTGTTCGTCCGGAATTTATCAAGGCCATGTTCGATGCCGCGACCCGAGCTGCGACGCCTGTAACCACGCTGGTCAACGCCACGATTGCCGAGTTCGTGCGCACCCTCGCGCGCCTGTTCCGCGTCACGCTGCCCGTGGCGGAAGAGACGGTAACGCACTGGGTGTTGCTCGGCGTGGTGCTGTGCATCGGAACGTTCGTGCGCTTCTGGAATCTCGGCGGCCCCAGTCTGCACGGCGACGAGGAGACGATGGCGATGGCCGCGATGCATATCGTGCAGGACGGCCGACCGATCCTGCCGAGCGGCATGTTCTATCCGCGCGGCCTGAGCGAGCTGTATCTCATGGCCGCTTCGGTGCGCATCTTCGGCGAGTCCGAGTGGGCGCTGCGTTTGCCGTCAGCGCTGGCAGGCGTCGCGATGATCTACCTCTGCTACGTCGCCGGGCGTCGCTTCCTGCGGCCACAGTGGAATATCGCTCTCGCGGCGACGGTAGCATTGCTGCCGGAGCTGATCGAATACTCGCAGACGGCGCGCATGTACATCTTCATGCTCGCGTGCGTCGCGGGTGCGCTCGCATGCATCTTCGCCTGGGAGCGTAGCGGACGAATCGGGTGGTTGATCGGCGGCGTGCTCGCGCTGATCGTCGGCATCGAGCTGCATGCGCTCGCAGTGACGTGCGCTCTGCTGTTCCTGATGCCCGGTCTCTTGCAGGGCGACCAGCGCAAGTTCGTGTACGGGCTCGGCGCCGCCACCGTCGTCATGCTCGCGTATCTCGCGATCGATAGCTGGGTGAATGCGAACTATCCGGTACCGCCGCCAGAATACGCGGCAGAGGTGGCGAAGCAGGCCAAGCCGGGCGGCGCGCCGCTCCAGCATCACCCCGTCATCTTCGACCTCGCGATCTGGATCTCCGGCCTGGTCGCTGCGTTTCTGGCGGTGCTCCTCGGTCAGCGAGTCCGTCCGCGACTGCCCCAGTTCTGTGCCACTGCGTTGTTCCTTGCGTGTCTGATCGCGCAATTGGCGGTCTACTATCACATCGCAGCGCTGCTCGGGCTGGCCGGAAGTGTCGTGGCGTTCCGCTATCGCGGCAGCGCACCGATCGCGCGCAGATACGGGCGCTTCGTCCTCGGGACTGCGGCCATTGCGCTGGTGCACGTCGGACTGATCACCGCCTGGCCAGGATCGATGATCAAGCTCGTCGGCGCGATCGTCGGTCAGCCGAGCGTGTGGCCTTACGTGCGCGTCATCGAATTCTCGATCGCGGCCGGCGTGCTGGTCGTTCTCGCAACTTCATGGGGACTGTGGCGCCTCGCGAGCCGCAAGCGCGTACCCGATTACTGGCTGCTGGCGCTGCTTGGCGTGTGGATTCCGGTGTTCTTTCTCGGGTTCTTCGTGTGGAACATGCCGGTGCGTTATACGTCGGCATCCCTCGTCCCACTGTTGTTGTGCGCATTCGCATTCGCGCAGCACTGTGCCGACCGTTGGTGGGCATGGCTGCGCCAGGGTGCGGCGTCGCGGCCGTTGCAGAATGCAGCTGTGCTCGCGGTCGTCATCATCGCGGTGAATCCCGCTTCAATAGTCGCGGCGCGGGGTGCCGAAGGGTCGCAATATCCCGATCACCGGGGCGCGGCGCAATTCATGCGCACGCAGAACATCACTGCGGACGACATCGTGCTCGCTGAGGATGTGTTGCAGCAGACCTATTATCTGGGTCGCGTCGACTACTGGCTGATCGGTCGCAAGCATGCTTGGCGCTACATGCAGCTCGTCAACGGGAGGATCCAGGACTTCTACACGGCAACGGCAGTGATCGATACGGGCGAGCAGTTCCGCGAGCTGCTGGATTCGAATCCGCAGCGACGCATCTTCGTCATCGGCAGCGGCGAGAACCAGCGCGACGGTCGGCGCGAGATGCGCGGCAAGGAGATCAACGAATTGCTGAGGTCCGACCGCTTCGAGCCGCTGTTCGTCGGCAGCGACCATGTGACGACGGTGTGGCTGGCGAAGCCGCCTCCCAGTCAGCAACCGGCGGCGGTGCAGTAGCCCGGCGCAATCGCGCCGGCGGAACCCCGACAGCGACCGGAACGTTGCCACACGATGCGCTTCCTACTCATCGCATTGGTCCTGTTCCTGACGGCGAGCGCCGTGTTCGGCTTCGACCCCGGACCGCTGCCGGGTATCAAGATCAAGAACGGGCTGCTGTACCTGATCGTGCTGGGACTGATGCTGCGCGTGACGCTCGACCGCAGCTATCGGGCCCAGCTGCTGGGCGTGCCGATACTCTTCGGCATCATGATCGGCTACGCGCTGTTTACGTTCGCCGCGATCGTCATGGTGATCAACTACCCGCGTTACGACCCGCTGTTCGCGATCTTCCAGCTCAAGAACCAGCTCATCGACCACCTGTTGTTCTTTCTCGTGTTCTTCTATGGCCTGCGCTCGAACGAAGATGCGCTGACCGTCTTGAAGGTGCTGCTGGCCGCATGGGCCGTATCGCACATCGTGGCGGTGCTGGATGCGACCGGGGTGTTCCACATCGGCGACATCGAGCAGCGCAGCGACGGTCGTGTACAGGGAGCGGTCGGCGAATCCAACATGTACGGCGCCTTCGTTGCATTCACTCTGCCAGCCACCATTGCGATGATGACGATCACGCGCGGGATGTGGCGGATCTTCTGGATGGCCGCATCCGTGATCACGGCTGCGGTGCTGCTCATGACGGTATCCCGCGGTGCGTTCGTCGCGACAGCGTTCGCGACCCTGTACGGCGTGTGGCTGTTCCGGCGCTACATGAACTCACGGAAACTGCTGCAGTGGGCGGCGTTAGGGTTGGCCGGCGCGGTGCTGGTCGGGATCGTCGTGCTGTCGCTGGGCTTCGGCGACCTGCTTTACTCGCGTCTCACGTTGGGCGAGGCCGGCGACTTGACCACGCAGTCTTCCGGACGGACAGCAATCTGGACTAGCGTGCTGCGAGTGATGTTCGAAACGCCGCTGACGCTGCTCACCGGGTACGGCTGGGAAGCCTACGGGACATTCCCATTCCGTTGGGTGACTCACAACCATTACCTGCAGCAGTTCTTCAATCTCGGACTGGTCGGGCTGATCGGCAGCGTGCTGCTGCTCGTGGTGCCCATCCGCACCGCGAATGCTGCCGCAAATTACGCTCGTCCCGATGTGCGGCCGATGCTGATCGCTTTCGCCATCGGCACGATCGCGCTCGCGACGGCCGTGTTCTTCGTGAATCTCTATACGCCCTGGCTCTACTACTGGTCATATGCGGGCATCGTCATGCGCCTGGCCGCGAACGCACTCGAGCCGCAGGCGCATGCGCCCGCCGCCGTTACTGCGCGGGCGCAGCGGCGGGGCGAGCGTTCGCGCGATCCGCACGGCTGGACCGCCGCATCCTGAACGGCACGGGAGACACATGAGCTCGCTAACGCGAATAAAGAATGCATTGCGCAAGCGCGTGCGCCGCGTGTCCAAGCACGTCTACCAGAACATCCGCTGGCGTGCGCTCGACCGGCCGAAAGTGCTGATGATCGTCGGCTGCCAGCGCTCTGGCACGACCCTCATGGCTCAGCTGTTCGATGCGGACCGCGATTGCCGGGTGTTCGGCGAGTTCAGCGTGCTGTCCTGCGTCGGCAAGGATGGCATCCGTTTGAATCCGCTCCCGGATGTCGCGGCCGTGCTCAGCCGCGTGCCGGCGCCGCTCGTGGTCATGAAGCCGCTGGTCGAGACGCAGCGCCTGCGCACGCTGCTGAACTATTTTCCGAACGCGAAGGCGCTGTTCATGTACCGGCGCTACACCGACGTCGCCAGTTCGGACCTGCAGAAGTTCGGTTCGCGCAATGCCATCGACAACATCCGGCCGATCGCCAGCGGCGACACGCACAACTGGCGCTCAGCCGGTGCCACGCCGACCGTGCGCGCGCAGATTTCGCGGTTCTTTTCCGAGAGCATGAGCCCGAACGACGCCGCGGCGTTGTTCTGGTACGCGCGCAATCAGCTCTACTACGACCTGGAGCTGGCAGCGCAGGCGGACGTGATGCTGTGCCGCTACGAGCATCTCGCGACGGAGCCGTCGGCCATCATGCGGCGGATATACGACTTCACCGGTGTCACGTGCCCGGACCTGTCGCACACGCGCCAGGTTCATTCGAGCTCGGTGAGCAAGGGCAAGAGCCTGGAGCTGTTGCCCGAAGTGCGAGCACTGTGCGAGCAGTTGCAGGCGCGCCTCGATGCTCAGTACGAGCTGCAGTCGAGAATGCCTGCGGTTGCGGGAGCGACGGCGCAACCGGGTGCGCCGCGCCTGCAATCGGCGGCGCTCCAATGAGCGAAGGAGCAGGCCCATTCACGGGATAGGCGGGCGCGCCGTGGTCATCTCGATCACGCGGCTGATGAACCAGGGGCTGCTCCTCGTCAGCCCGATACTGCTAACGCGGCTGCTATCGGTCGAGGAGTTCGGCTGGTATCGCGAATTCCTGCTGTACGCGACCGTGCTGGAGGTCATCGCCTCGTACAACATCTTCACCAGCCTGCTGCGCTTCGTCGCACACCAGCCGGAGCACCGCCAGCAATTCGTCGACCAGGCGTTGCTAATGACACTCGGCACGAGCACGCTCGTGGTCGCCGGCACCGCCGTGCTCAACTGGATCTTCGACGGCGCGCTGGTGGGCAACTACATGCTGCCGGTCGGCGTCTACGTCTTCGTCTACGTGAACTTCGATTACTGGGAGTACATGTGGCTGGCGCAGCGGCGCGTCGCCGCCGTGTTCGCCTACACGTCCGGCCGCCTGATCGTGCGCATGGTCACCGTCGTGACTGCGGCGTGGTTGACATCGGACGTCCAGGCAATCATCTGGTCGCTGATCGCGCTCGAGGCTCTGCGATTTCTCGCGTCGTTATTCATGTGGGCCAGCCACCGGCAGCGCGGACAACGGCGGCTCGAGTCGGCCTGGCGCGAGCAGTTGCGCTTCTGCGGCCCGACCGGCGCAGCGCACGTACTTGTGGGGCTGAACAGGTCCATGAGCAGTCTGTGCGTCGCCAAGCTCCTCGGCCCGGTTGGCCTGGCACATTATACGATCGGCACTTACATGCGGCCGATCATCGCTGTTTTGCGCAACTCGCTGTCTGATGCGCTGTTGCCGGAAATGTCGTTGCAGCAGCGCTCGCAGCAGCCTGGCGATCCTCTCGTGCTGTGGCGGCGCATGACGATCGTCGCTGCGATCCTGCTGATTCCGACTGCCGTGCTGCTCGCGCGCTTTGCGGACACGATCGTCGTGACGGTCTTCTCAGAGGAGTACCGGATTGCCGTGCCGGTGTTCCAGATCTATCTGCTGGTGCTGTTCCGCGAAATTGTCGACTTTGCCGTGCCGCTGCGCGCGATCAACCGGACGGCGCCGCTGATGTACGGCAACATCGTGTCCCTCGTCGTGAACGCGATCTCTCTGGCGATCCTGCTGCCCACGGTAGGTCTGCTCGGCGCGGCGGTGGCTTTCATCATTGCGCGCGTCATCGAGGGCCTCTACCAGGCCCGACAGACTTCGAAGGCCTACGGGGTCGCCGCGCGCGAGCTGGTGAAGTGGAGCGACGTCGGCAAGGTTGCGTTGTCGGCGGCGCTGGCATCGATCACGCTGGCGACCTCGTTGTGGACCAGCACGATGGGCCTGTTCGGGGTGGTGGCCGCAGGCTGCTGCTTCATGGCCGTGTACGTGCCGCTCCTGTTGCTGTTGCGCGTGCCAGAGGCGCTGATGCTCAAGGAGCGTCTTCACCTCCCTGTAGGTCGGGCTCTAGCGCGACTGCGCCTGTAGGACTGAAGTCCGGCCTACGAGATTTTCTTCATCCCCGCGTTCGAGCGCTCGCTTTCGAGGTTGCGCGAATTGAACGCCGTGATCGCGAAGTAATATGTGCCCGGCGCCAGGCCTTCGACCACGTACGCGGTGACGCTCGGGTTCCTGATCTCGATCGTCTGGTCGAGCGCAAGCGTGCTCTTGCCGTAGTGGATGCGATACCCGGCGAGATCTCCGAGGGTCGCGCCGTCGGTCTGCGTCGTCGGCGGCGTCCATTCGAGCGTCGCGGCCCGGGGCTGCGAGGTCGGCGGAGGGGAGGGCGGTGGAGGCGCCGGCGGCGGCGCGCTGCCGGCGGGAGGCGGCGGGCTCTGCCCGACGGACTGGGCTTTCTTGTCGTCGTCGCCACAGCCGCACAGCATTGCCACCAAGACCGTAGCGAGCACCCAGCGGTATGCGCGGCCGCGATATAGATTCTTGTGCATGTCGACACCCTATGCATCGGCCGCGCGCGATCTGCTGTCGCGCTGGCGTGGATGGTCAAGGGCGTCGACGTGCTGCCTGCGGGCACAGCGGGACCGACGTTCGATTTGGCGGCCCCGCTATCGTAGGACTTGGAAGTCCGACAGACCGGAAGCTTTGCGTCCCCGCCTTTCGACGAGTTTGCCCTTGGCAAATCTGAGCGTCGTTTTTCTAACATGAACCCCGCGCGACAAATCGTGTCCTGCGTCACAGACACGGCGTTGCCATCCAAGTGTCGCCGCTTCGCAACGGTCACAGTGGGGTCGCGCAGCGGCGCCGGCGTCAGGAACTTTCGGACGACGGAGGCGTTGCTTGGCAGGCCCCGGCGGACGTCCCGCGGCCGTCAATCGTGAATAGAGAATGTCAGCACCAGCGATCTCAGCTCATACGCAGCCACAGCAGACGAGCGCAGCGGTCGCAGTGGCCGCCCGTCATCGCCCGGGCGTGCTGGTAATGATCAGCTCGATGCTGGTCGGCGGTGCCGAGAAACACGCGGTGTCGCTGGTCAATGGTCTCGACGCAACCTGCTTCCGCATCGGCCTGTGCCACCTCAAGTCGGAAGGCAACCTGGCGCGCGAGGTCGACAGTGCGCGCCTCGGCTCGACGTTTTCGCTCAACGTGCGCGGCAAGCTCGACTGGAGCGCCGCGAACGAGCTCGCGCGTCGCATCGACGAGCAAGAGATCGACGTCATTATCTGCACCAACGGCTATCCGCTGCTGTATGCGCTGATCGCGTCGCGCCGAGCGCGCCGGCCGGTACGCCTCGTCGAGGTCTTCCACACGACGGGCTTCGGTCAGTCCTTCGTATCGCGCCTGCGGATGCTGCTCAACCGCTTCATGTTCCGCCGCTGCGCGCTGGTGATCTACGTGAGCCATAAGCAGCGCGAGTACTGGCGCGCGCGTGGGCTGCGGGTCAAGCGCGACATCGTGATCCAGAACGGCATCGACGTGGACTACTTCACCGACCGCTCGACGGCGCAGCAGAAAGCTGCGACGCGGGCGGAGTTCGGCTTCGCTCCCAGCGACTTCGTCATCGGCATCTGTGCGGCACTGCGCCCCGAGAAAGCTCACGGCGACCTCCTGCAGGCACTGCGCCGCCTGCGCGATTCCGGTGTGCACGCCAAGGTGCTGATCATCGGCGACGGTCCGCGACGCGGCGAGATCGAGCGCCACATCGCCGAATTGAAGTTGACCGGCCATGCCGTCATTGCCGGGCATCGCGACGACGTGCGGCCGTACATCGCATGCTGCGACGTGATGACCCTCACGTCGCACTTCGTCGAAACCTTCTCCATCGCCGCGCTCGAGTCGATGGCGCTCGGCAAGCCGATGGTCCTGACGCGCATCGGCGGCGCCGAAGAGCAAGTCCGGCACGGAACCAACGGCTTCCTTTACGAGCGCGGCGACGTGGCAGCGCTCGCGCATCTGCTGCGGCGCCTGACTGCGGCAACCGATCGGTTGAGCATGGGAGCGGTCGCCGCCCGCGACGTTCGTGAGCGCTTCACCGTGCAGCGCATGATCGAACGCTTCACCGAGGAGCTGCAGCGAGTTGCGCAACCGACGGGTGACCGGGGCGGGTGACTATGTCGAATGCGATGCGCGTGCTCATGCTCGGCCCGGGTCTGCAGGTGCGCGGTGGCGTAGCGGCGGTCGAGAACACCTTGATCGCTTCTCTGCCGCCTGAGATCCAGGTGACGCAGCTGCCGACCATGGTCGAGGGTTCGAAGTGGCGCAAGCTCGCTACCTTCGTCGCAGCGATCGTGCGGACGATTGCGCAGCTGCGGCGCCGGCCCGACGTCGTCCACATTCATTTCGCGAGCCGCGCGAGCACCGTGCGCAAGCTGCTGCTGGCCAGAATGGCACTGGCATCGGGCGCGCGCCTGATCATGCATCACCATGGCGGCGGCTATCGCAAGTATTGGGCAGGCCTTTCCGCTGCGGCGCGGGCGGCCACATCGCAGACGTTGTCCCGCGCGCATTGCCTGATAGTTTTGGGCGAGAGCTGGCGCGAGTTCTTCGTGTCGGTCGGAGTGCCGCGTGAGCGTATCGTCGTTGTCCCGAATCCGGTGGTGCTGCCGGCTGTCCTGCCGAAGCGGCTCGGCCGCTCGCACGTGCGGCTCGTTTTTCTGGGCCTGCTCGCACGCAACAAGGGTGTATTCGATCTCGTGGACGCATTGTCGCGCTTGCGGCCCGAATGCCTCGGGCGCACCAGGCTGGTGCTTGCGGGGAACGGTGACGTGAAGGCGGTGCGCGCTCTCGCCGAACGCCGCGGCCTCGAGCGCTTCGTCGAAGTTCGCGACTGGATCAGCCCAGCGGAGCGCGACCGGCTGCTGGCCTCGGCCGATGCGTTCGTGCTGCCCTCGTATGCGGAAGGGTTGCCGATGGCACTGCTGGAATCCATGGCGTGGGGCCTGCCTGTCATCAGCACGACGGTCGGTAGTATTCCGGAGCACGTCAGTGACGGCGTGCAGGGGTTGCTCGTGCAGCCTGGCGATGTATCCGAGCTCGCGGGCGCAATCGAGCGCATCGTCATGGACGATGCGCTGCGCGCTCGCATGGGAGAGCTGGCCCGCCGCGCGGTGGAGCCGCTGAGCATCGAGGTGTACGCGCGCAAGATCGTTGCGATTTACGACTCGGTCTCCCGCAACGGCTCGATTTCGCTCGTCGGCGAAGCATGCTCGCGTTCGTGAACAAGCACGCGCGGACCCGCGAGGCATTGTGAGTCTGCGCTGGAAGCTCAATCGACTCGCCGCCATGGACCGGCGCGAGATTCGCCACCGCGTCGGGCAGCAGGGGCGCGCGACGCTGGAGCGCTTCGGACTGTTTGCAGCGAAGGTGCCGGCGCGCACGAGCGATGTGGCAGGTCGACCATGGGTCGGGCCGTTACCGCGCCAGTTCGACGCGGGCAAGTACTGCGCGGCGGCGGATCGCATCATCGCCGGTGAGTTCGACGTGTTCGCCCTGCGCCCGGCGCAGCTCGGATTTCCACCGCAGTGGAACCGCGATCCGAAGACCGGCCGCGTCGCGCCACTCACGTTCGGCAAGGCGCTCGACTATCGGGACGAGCGGATCGTCGGCGATATCAAGTACCTGTGGGAGCCGAGCCGCCATGCGGAGCTGCTGACGCTCACGCAGGCGTGGCATCTGTCGCATGACCAGCGGTACGCCGCCGCCTGTCGTACGCTCCTCGGCTCATGGTTCGAGCAGTGTCCGTACGCTCGCGGCCCGCATTGGAGCAGCAGTCTCGAGCACGCGATGCGCCTGATCAACTGGTCGTTCGCATGGCACCTGCTCGGGGATGAGCGCGAACCCTTGCGCGAGCGCTGGTCGACTTCGATCTTTCAGCACTGCCACTTCATCGCCGGCCACTTCTCGCGGCATTCGTCCGCGAACAATCACCTGCTCGGCGAGTTGACCGGACTGCTCGTCGCCGCGACCACGTGGCCGTTCTGGCCGCAGTCGAAGTCCTGGCGCGAAATAGCGCTGCGCGAGCTGCACCAGCAGGCACTAATGCAGAACGGCAGCGATGGCGTCAATCGCGAGCAAGCCGTGTGGTACCACCACGAAGTGGCGGACATGCTGCTCATCGCGGGCCTCGTGGCGCGTGCCAACGGCATGGAGTTGGCCACCGAATACTGGCAGCGTCTGGAAGCGATGCTCGAGTACATCGCGAGCATCATGGATGTCGGCGGCAACGTTCCCAACTTCGGGGATGCGGACGATGCCATCGTCGCTCGCCTCGATCCCACGCCGGACGCCCACGTTTATCGATCCCTGCTCGCGAGTGGCGCGGTCGTGTGCGATCGGCCCGATCTCGCGCTCAAGGCAGGCACGTTCGACGATAAGAGCCGTTGGGTGCTCGGGGATCGTGCGGCCGAGCGCTTCGCGTCCCTGTCATCGGCTGCGCGGCCGTCGCCGGCGCGGCGGGAATTTCCGGTCGCCGGCTACTACGTGCTCGGACACGAGCTCGATACGCCACGCGAGGTGCGCATCGTCGCGGATGCCGGCCGGCTCGGCTATTTGTCGATCGCGGCCCATGGGCACGCCGACGCGCTCTCGTTCACGCTGAGCGCCGGCGGCGAGGAGCTGCTGATCGATCCGGGAACGTTCGCGTATCACACGCAGAAACAGTGGCGCGACTACTTCCGGGGCACGTCAGCGCACAACACCGTACGCATCGACGGGCAGGACCAGTCGGTCGGCGCCGGCAATTTCCTGTGGCTCGCGCATGCGCCGGTGCGCGTGCTCGAATTCAGCTCGACACCGCAGCTCGATCGCCTGGTGGCCGAGCACGACGGCTATCGACGCCTCAGCGATCCGGTCACGCATCGACGCGAGCTGTTGCTGGATCACGCGACGTCCGCTGTAACCGTCGTCGACGAGATCTTCTGCCGCGGGTCGCACGCGATCGAGATGTTCTGGCACTTCGCGGAAAGCTGCGAGGTGACGCTGGACGGTACGCGCGCAACCGTACGCGGCGGCGGTGCGCGGCTCGAAATGCAGCTTCCGCAGGGCCTGCGGTGCGAGCTGGTGCGCGGTCGCGAGGATGTGCCGCTCGGCTGGGTGTCGCGGCGCTTCGACCAGCGCGTGCCGACGTCGACGCTGCTCGCTCGCGGCACGACTTCCGGCAACGCCCGCCTGGTCACACGGCTCGAATTGAGCATCGCAGAAGGGTCTCTCGCCAAGATCGCAAAGGGCGCCAAGAGAAATCCTGATCGTCAGGACCTTGGCGAGCTTGGCGTCTTGGCGAGAGTTTATCCGGATCCGGCTAATGCACCGCGACCAGCTTCGGCGCCGTCGGTGCCGCGACCGGCTTGACGCGCTTCAGGATGATGCCGTCGCGATCCTGCAGCACGAGTTTGCGCGTCAGCGCGCCGTTGTTCACGGCCGGGTCCTGCTTGCCGGTCAGACGGCGGAAGTCCTCTTCGAGCGTGACTTCGACCGGGCCGTTGCCCTTGGGGTTGACGAGCGCGATGCCGTTCTCGAAGTCGCGGCGATACACGCCCTTCTGCCACGCGACAGTGGCGGGCGGCTGGACGGCCTTGCCGAGCTTGGAATCGTATTCGTCGAACCAGGGGACGCCAGTGTAGCCCTTCGTCTCGTCGGTGAAGGCGTAGTAACCATTGTCGAGCAGGCACGATGCGAGGCCATAGCGCATGCCCTTGTAGTCGGTCACGGTGCCGACCTGGTGGAAGGCCACAAGCTTCGGCTCCGCGACTGCGGCCATCGTCTTGCGATACCAGCGCATCATCTCCGCCCACGTGCTCCACGTCTCGACGGAGTAGTTCTTACCGATGATGCCTTCGATCAGGCCGCCGTTCAGCGTCTGGTCAAGCTCGGTCAGCACGGTGTTCGAGCGGCCCCAATCGGCGATGTTGCCGATCATGAGCTTGCCCGGCATCAGGGTGTGGAACAGCGCGAAGCGCTTGGAAAAGGCGTCGCGCAGCCACTTGCCGGCCTGCGGCGAGTCCTTCGAGTCGGTGACGCCGTCGCGATTCCAGTCCGCGTCGATGCGCGGCCGCCAGAAGACGTTGTCCTCGAAGAAGCCATCGATCGACGGATTCGGCTTGTAGAACTGCTGCACGACCCAGCGGGCGTGCCATTCCCATTGCTGATAGCCGGAGCTGTCCTTCGGAGTGAACAAGGTCGTGTTGACCATATATTGGGGCCTCGATGTGAGCTTGCCCCACTGCGAGAGCAGCAACGGGCCGGTGCTGCCGCGCTCGTAAGCCCACCACTTCATCTGGTCGACTTTGTCGAATACGACCGCCGCGGCCACGTTGTCCTCTGCCACTTCCCCGGGGTTCTCGTACAGGAACACCCGGTGGTTGGGGTTGATCGCCTTGATGCTGCGCACCACCTGCTCCATCGTCGTGTCGGAGGTCACGCCCCAACCGACCCAGATGGCGAGCAGGGACCAGTTCAGCTTCGCGAGCTTCGCCTGGTAGGCGGGGTCCTGGTAGTTGTGCGGGGCGCCGTTGTTGACGCCGGCAAGGCGCGGGAACGGCGGTGAATCGGCGGCGGAGGCCGAGAATGCGAGGAGCAGCGTGGTTGCCGCGGCGGCGAGCAGCTTAGTTATTTGGCGCATGAGTCGGTCCTGATAGCTCGATGCACGACCCCAGTCGTACAGTGTAGGTCTAATACTTACAAGCTAAAGGGGTCGGCGCGCTATCAGGTCGATGCAGCATGAATCACGATCAACGCTCGAGCGGCACGAGTGGTTGTCGGCGACCCCGCTGTCATAGGCAGTTTTACAGCCTTTAGACCGGAAGCTTTGCGTCCCCGCCTTTCGACGGGTTTGCCCTTTTTGCAAGCGCTACCTTAACAGCCTCGTCGTCGCAGAACACGATGCGCTTCACTGTCTTCGCACGCAGCGGGACCCGCGCCGCGAGTTAAGGCGCCCCATGCTCCTACATAGCGAGTTCACAGTTGGCGCGAGACTCGCGCCGCCTGTGAGGGTGGCGGCGCGCACGTTTGCGCAAGCAGCCGATGATTCAGCAACGGCGCGCGGAAAAGTGTCGACGTTCGGAGACACCGACTCGCAGTCGTCGCACGTTCGTATGTGCCGAGGGCCTGACCGGCAGCGCGACTGCCGAGCGCGCTGTTCGCAGAAAAAAACACGGTCTTTCCGCGGAAATAATGGGTTTTTTTGTTGACTAGACAACGACGAGATCCTGTCTGCATTCGGCGACGAAACTGCGGCGCGCGTGAGAGGGATACGACGACATCCGCAATGTGAGCGGAGATTAGGGGATTTTCCGATTACGCGGCTACAGGGTTTTCGGCAAGGTGCGCGCCGTTCTCGTCTGAAAACTCAAAGCGGACTTCCACCGAGCCGCTCGAAAGTATTCAGGTTTCAGCAACCACCCAGGCGGCGCCTCGGCGTCGTCGAACATCTGGGGAAATTAGAAATGAAATTCAGCAAAGTCCTTGCGTTCTGCTGTCCGCTGCTTTTGTCCACCGTCTCCGGTCTCGCGCAAGCTGCAAACCCGTTTGGCATCGCCTTCGCCAGGGAAACGAACGTTTCTCTGTACGGCAAGCCCACCGGCCTGCTGATCGCAGGCCGCTGCAATCGCTATGAGCCCGAGTTCGCCACCGCCCGTGCCAAGGGCGCCGAGGTGCTCGCGTACCTGAATCCCGCCACCCGCCCGGACAGCCGGGTGTGCGCGCTCGACCAGGCGTTCTACATGAACAACTACGGCGCGGTGCCGCTGTGGCCCTATCCCACCTACGGCCAGCGCAGCATTTGGCCCAACACCAGGATGACCGACATTCGGCCGGGCTCCAAGTGGATCCTCTGGGTGGTGAGCTACGTCGAGAAGCTGATGCGCGAGGGCAAGGTGGACGGCGTGTTCCTCGACAACATCGGTGGTCGCCCGTGGGGCAGCTCGAACTGGACCCAATGGTCGCAGGCCGAGAAGAACGCGTGGACCGACGGCTCGATCGACTTGGTGCGTCGCCTCGATGCGAAGCGCCGCGCGATCAACCCGAACTTCATAATCGTCAACAACAACATCTGGGCGATCACTGGAGGCAGCACGCGCGGTCTGCCGGGCGAGAAGTATGTCGACGGCGTGAACCTCGAGCACCCGTACAACGGCGTCAACGCGTACCACCTCGCCTACGCCAAGAAGCCCTTCAGCAACCTCGGTCATCGCCGGCTCCTCGTCACCGCGAAGAGCGCTACCGAGGCGAAAGCGTGGGCTGCTTACAGCTTCGTGACGCACGTTTCGCCCCAGGTGGCTTCGCAGTACGGCAATCCGACGGTGCCGGTCGTGAGTTTCAAGGCCCTCACTGACCGCTAGTTGGTTTCCTCGAACCCTTGGACAGGTCGGCGGTGGCGACACCGCCGGCCTTTTTTATTTGCAATGGAAGGTTTGCAGGTACGGCTGCAGCACCACGTCTTCGCTGTAGTGCCGTTCGATGAAGGCGAGGCAGCGGCGACGCGTCGCTTCCCATTCGGACTCATCGCTCGTCAAGCGCCGCACGGCCTCGCTCATCTCCTGCGCGGTGCGCACGGTCGCGCCGAGCCCCTCGCGCGCGATGACTCCGTCCGGATCGAAGAACGCCACGACGGGCGTACCGCTCGACCACGCCTGCAGATACGTATTCGGAAAGCCTTCGACATCGGAGGTGTTCACGAAGACGCGCGCACGGCTGTAGAAGGCGCTGACGTTGCAATACGCAACGGCGCCGTGGAACGTGACATTGCTGCGACTCGCCGCTTGCGCTTTGACCGTTTCGAAAAACCGCCCCGCGCCCAGCGTGCTGCCGCCGACCATATGGAAGGAGACTTTCGGTAGTCGGTCGGCGACGCTCAGCAACACGTCCGGCCGCTTCACGGAGCGCATGTTGCTCACCCAGAGCGCGTCGATGTCACGCTCGCCGAACTCGCGCTCGCTGCTGCCCCGCTCCACGACCAGACCGGCGATCGAGCTGTCGAGACCGAAGTTGCGACGCATGAGCTCCTGCTGGTGCACGCTCTGGACGAGCACGCTGGAAGCGCGACGCAAGCCACGCTCGTACAGCCATTTGTCCCGGCGGTACCAGCGCCCCATGCAGATCAGCGCGTTCGGTTTGCAGTCCGCATCGCTGGCGGTCCGGAAGACGAAGCGCTTGCCGCGCCGCGCGCAGAACATCCCGACCTGGCCGACCAAGCCGCCGGCGCAGCTGCTGTAGTAGACATCGGCATCGGCACGACTCAAGGCCGACACCAATCCGGTCCAGCGCGGATGCACGTAGCGCAGCACCGGCAGGCCTGCTTCGAGTGCATAGGCTTTGAAGGTCTGGACGCCGTCCCAGACTGCGCCGTCAGGCTGGCCGTGATCCAGGACCACCATCGACACGCGATAGCCGCGACGGGCGAGGGCCGTCGCAAGAAGAGTGTGCTGCAGCGGCTCGCCGGAAGCACCGCTTCGGTCGACCTGGGGGGCAAGCACCGCCAGGTTCGAAAACCCGACAAAGCAGATACTCGGCCGTTCGGCCTCGTGGCGCGTGGCCGCGGGGCTATCGAATCGAGCTTCGGGGGCGCGCAGGACGGATGACATGGGTCCGTGCTGGAACGGGCTGCACGCCGGGAAAGTTCCTGCACGATGGGACCTGCCGTGATCGAAAGTCGCCGCGGGGCGTTACTATGGCGCGCGATGACCGCAGAGATCCAGAGCGCCGCCGACGTCCTGATGATCCGCCCTCTGCAGTTTGCGGGTAACCCGCAGACTGCGGAGTCCAATCGCTTTCAACACACGGCGCCGCACTTGTCAGCAGCACAAGTGCAGGCCGCCGCCGCTCGGGAGTTCGAGGCGCTCGCGGACGCGCTGCGTGCCGCGGGCGTGAATGTGCACGCATTCGACGACACGCCCCAGCCGCACACTCCGGACTCGATCTTTCCCAACAACTGGATCAGCTTTCACGCCGACGGGACTGTCGTGCTCTACCCGATGCTCGCGGAGAATCGTCGGCAGGAGCGCCGTGCGGATCTGCTGGAGACGATCAGCTCGCGCCTGGGATTTCGGATCGCGCGTGTGCTCGATCTCACGCATCACGAAGGCGGCGGCAAATTCCTGGAAGGGACGGGCAGCCTCGTGCTGGATCGCGCGCACCGCATCGCCTACGCATGCGTGTCACCGCGCACCGATCTCGATGTGCTCGGTGACTTCGCGCAGCAGCTCGATTACGACCTCGTCGCGTTCGAGGCCGCGGATGCGAACGGCGCGCCGATCTATCACACCAATGTGTTGATGTGTATCGGTGCGCGTTTCGCTGCGATCTGCCCGGACTGCATTCGCGCCGACGAACGGGGAGCGGTGCTGGATTCCTTGCGTCGTAGTGGTCATCAGCTCGTCGAGCTCAGCATGGAGCAGCTCGCGGCGTTCGCGGGCAACATGCTCGAGCTGCGGTCATCGCACGGCACCGTCGTTGCGATGTCGCAGACAGCGCTTGATTCGCTCTCGGCGCAGCAGCGCGCAACCATTGAACGCCTCGGCGGCCCGATCGTCGCAGCCGCGATTCCCACGATCGAGACACTCGGCGGCGGCAGCGTCCGCTGCATGCTTGCCGAGATCCATCTGCCGAAGAAGTAAACCAGAAAAATCTCTCGCCAAGACGCCAAGAACGCCAAGAAGAATTCTGAGAATTCAGATTCCGGAGCTTGGCGATCTTGGCGACTTGGCGAGAGTCTATAATCCCCGCATGCTCGAACTCGGCGTAAAGACCCTGCTCTCGTATCTGCTCGGCTCACTCATCGGCAGCCTCATCGTCGGCCGCCTGCGTGGCGGCGTGGACATCCGCAAGCTGGGCAGCGGCAATCCCGGCGGCACCAACGCGCTGCGCACGCAGGGGCCGATATTCGCAATCTGGGTGATCCTCATCGATGCGGGCAAAGGCTGGCTGGCGGCGGCGGTCGTGCCGGGCCTGGCGCTGTTCGGTCCGGATCCGGCGATCGATCGGCTGTGGCTCGCGGTCGCCTGCGCCACGGCCGTGGTTGTCGGTCACGTCTATCCAGTGTGGTACGGGTTTCGCGGCGGTAAAGGTGCGGCGACGCTCGTCGGCGTGCTGCTCGGACTGAAGCCGGTGGCGCTGCTGCCGGTTCTAGCCGTGTGGCTGCTCGTCGTGATGATCAGCGGCTTCGTCGGCCTCGCCACCATGGTCGCGACGGCCGCGTTCCCCGTGTACGTCGTAGCGACCGGCATCGATCCGTCGCGTGCGCTGCTGGTCTTCGGCTGCGTGATGCTGCTGTTCGTGTGCTATACGCATCGCTCGAACATCGAGAGAATGCGCGCCGGGACCGAGAATCGCGCGCAGCGCCTGTGGCTGTTGCGCAAGCGCTCGTCATGATCGCCCCAGCGAAGAATCGCAGCCCCAAACTGTCGCCGACCCAGGTGCGCCGTGCACGGCTGCTCGCCTTGCTCGCAACCGGCGAGTTCCAGTCGGGAGAGCGCCTCGCGAAGCGATTGCGAATTTCGCGCGGCGGCATCTGGAAGCTGATCCGCTCTCTCCAGGCAATGGGTGTCACCATCGAATCGGTGCCGCGCCAGGGCTATCGGTTCCCGCGTGCCGTCGATCTGCTCGACCGCAACGCGATCCTCGCGGAGATGTCGTCGGAAACGCGGGCACTGCTGGATCCACTGGATGTGCTGCTCACGGTGGATTCGACCAACCGCTACGTCGCCGAGCACGCCGCCAACGCGCCGGGTACGACGCACGTCTGCGTGGCAGAGATCCAGAATGCCGGCCGCGGCCGGCGCGGTCGCAGCTGGATTGCGCCTTTCGGCTCCGGCATCTGCATGTCGCTGGGCTGGCAGTTCCAGGAAGCACCGCCGACGTTTTCGGCCTTGAGTCTCGCCGTCGGCGTTGGCGTGGTGCATGCCTTCGCGCGTCTCGGCATCGAAGGCGTCGGATTGAAGTGGCCGAACGACCTGATCTGGCAGCAGCGCAAGCTTGGGGGCATCCTGATCGAGATGCGCGGCGAATCCGCGGGGCCGGCGCAGGTCGTGATCGGGATCGGCATCAACATGCGCATGCCGGGCTCGGTCCGCATCATGCTCGCGGAGCAGCAGGCCGCGCTCATCGCGGACGTGCACGAGATCATGCGTGACCGCACGCCACCGCGTAACGCGTTGGTCGCGGTGCTGGTGGAGGAGCTGACGCGGATGCTGCAGACGTTCGGCGAGAAAGGCTTCGAACCGTTCGCCCAGGAATGGCGCAGGCTCGATACGCTCGCCGACGCGCCGGTGCGCGTGACGAGCGGTTCCGAGACGACATTTGGCCGCGCCCGCGGCGTCGAACTCGATGGCACACTGCTCGTCGACGTCGACGGTCAGCTGCGTCGCTTCGCTTCAGGCGAGGTCAGTCTGCGAGCCGTGCGCTAGCTCATGGCTCTTCTCATCGATATCGGCAACACGCGCATCAAGTGGGCGCGCTTGGAGGGCGGCGCTTTGCAGCCGCAATCGGCCGCGCCGCATGCAGACTGGGGCGTCGAGACTTTCGTCGAGACTGTCCTTCGACGCGGCAATCGCGCAGAGCGCGTGCTCGTCGGCAACGTGGCCGGCACTCGCATGGCCGACGTCATCCGCACGGCCGTCGCGCAGACCTGGCAGATCGAAGCGGAGTTCGTGACGTCGACGCCGATGGCGGGCGGAATTCGCAACGCCTATCCGCAACCGGCGAAGCTTGGGGTCGATCGCTGGCTGGCGATGATCGGCGCGCATGCGCTGGAGCAGGGTGCCGTGTGCATCGTCAGCATCGGCACCGCGATGACGATCGACGGCATTGCTGCCGACGGGCTGCACCTCGGCGGCGTGATCGTGCCCGGACCGGATCTCATGGTCACGAGCCTGCTGAAGAACACCAGCGACATCGCGCAGCGAGCACAACAGGGCGCCGCCAGCGATGGACTGTTCGCGGACAACACGCTTGGAGCAATCCGGCAAGGCGCCGAGCACGCGCTTGCGGCGCTGGTCGAGCGTGCTGTCGGCGTGATGCGACGAACTCTCAAAGAACCACCGAAGTTACTCGTGACCGGCGGCGCGAGCGACCGCGTAGAGAAGGCGCTCGGAGTCCCATATCGCGCGGTTCCCGATCTGGTTCTGCAGGGCCTTGCTGTTCTGGCCCGCACGCCGCGCCCCTGACAGCGCTCATGTATCATGCGCGCACTATGTACAGGGAACATCACATACTGCTGACGCTGGCGGCATTGCTCTTCTTGGCCGGCACGACGCACGCGGCGGACGTGCAGGCAGGGCGCAGCGCTGCGCAGGGCAAATGCGCGCAGTGTCACGAGGCGGATGATTGGGAAGGCGAGGACGCGGCCTCGCTCGAAAGCCTGATCCGCGACATCGTCGCCGGCAAGGTCAAGCACAAGGGCAAGCTGGAGCTCTCTGCGGAAGAGATCGCGAACATCGCTGCCTACTGGGGTCAAGGGAAGAAATAAGAGCCCAGGCAATAGTTACCATGCGCATGCTTTGCTTGATGTTGATCCTTGCTAACGTGTTTTATTTCACGTGGGCGCAGATGATCGATGTGAACGTTCCCAGCCTCGAGCGCAGGGGGGCCAAGCCGGTCGACCCGCCGATGCGCATCGTGCTCGCCCGCGAGATGATCGAAGCCAATCCCGAAGAGCGCAGCGTCGGGCCGATCCGCGACGTGGAGCCGCCCGCGGTCGAGCCGCTGGCCGCGCAATCCTCGCCGGCCCATTGCATGAGCGTCGGACCATTCCCGGATCTGCCGCAGGCCTCGCAGGCCCAGGCAGCTTTGCGCGGCGCGGGCTTTCAGCCGCGGCAACGCATGGAACAGGGCGAGATCTGGGCGGGTTACTGGGTCAGTGTCCAGGGACTCGCTACGCGTGATGCAGCAGAAGCCGCTCTCAAGACTCTTTCCGCCAACGGCATCGCCGACGTTTATGTCATGCCTGGCTCCGATCCGCCGAACGTCCTGTCGCTCGGCGTGTTCTCGGACTACCAGCGTGCGCAACGACGGGTCGACGAAGTGCGGGCGATCGGACTCACGCCGCGCATCGACGATCGCAAGCGCGCCGGCGCCGTCTACTGGATCGACGTCGACCTGCAGGAACCCGGGCAGATCCTCGACAGCAGCATCTTTCAATCCGATCCGGGCAAGATCACGCGCCTGGAAATGCGCGCTTGCCCGGCCTGAACGGCGGGCTGAGTGATCCGGCAGACGCATCCCTTCCAACTCCGGCCGCTCCTGATCGACCTGGGCGCGCTGGCGCTGATCATGCTCACGCCGTTCGTGGTGCTGCTCAGCTTCCACGGCTACTCGTACTTCACGCCTGAGGTGCTGCTGATCGGGGCGGTGACTCTGGCCGCAGCGGCGCTGCTGACAGTGCTGGTCAGTCTCGCGGGCCCGCTCGTCCGCGTGATCGTGCTCGCGGGCCTCATTGCGCTGTTCGTCGACTTGCATGTGAGCTTGTCGACGTCGTGGCCCTCCTACGTCGTAACGCTCCTGTTCCTCGCAACCGTCGCTGCACTCACTGCCATCCTCTGGTTGCTGCGCGAGCATGCAACCGTAATCCTGATCGTCATTTTCGTCACGCTCATCGGACTGACGCTGGTGCGCGGCAGCTCCAATCCGAACCGCATCGTCAGCGAGCGGACTGCGGCCGCGGGCAGCGGCAATGCGGAGCCCCCGCTGCTGATTCACCTGCTGCTCGACGAGCACATCGGTGTCGAGGGCCTGCCGCCGGAAATCCCAGGGGCGCGCGCGCTGCGTCAGCAGCTCATCGACTTCTACACTTCGCGCGACTTCCGGCTGTTCGGCGGCGCCTACAGTCAATATGCGAACACCTTCAACTCGATCGCGAACCTGCTGAACTTCGCATCGCGGGAGGTCAGTCAGCCCTATCTGCTGCACGAGTCGGCACACGCCGAGTGGGATCTGAAGCAGGCTGCCTATTTCCAGATGCTGCAGCAGCGCGGCTATCGCCTGCACGTCTATCAATCCACATACATGGATCTGTGTCACGCCGACGGCGTGCAGGTGCAGGAATGCACCACGTATCCCATCACGAGCCTGGGCCTGTTACAGGGGCTGGGATTGCGCACGCGAGAGAAGGCGAGTGCCATCGTCAACGCGATCATCACGCAGTCGAACATCCTGCGTGTCGTGCACAAGGTGTACGAGCGCATCATTCGCGGCACGCTGCTGCATGTTGGCTGGCAACTGCCCGGATGGCGCTGGCAAGCTCCCCTCTTCGGTTCACTGCCCGTGCCCGACATGTTCGATCGACTCAGCAACGACATCGTGCGGCATCCGCGGGGCCACGCATTCTTCGCGCATCTGCTGCTGCCGCACTATCCGTACATCTTCGATCGTCGCTGCGAGATGCGCCCGCACACTGCGGACTGGTTGACCAACCGCATCGCGTCCACCGATCGGCTCGTCTACAACACGGCCGACAGCCGCGCACAGAAGTACGATCGCTATGCTGACCAGGTCCGCTGCCTGCTCACGCTGATCGACGGTTTGCTCGACGACCTCGATAAACGCGGCCTGCTCGACGACGCGATCATCGTCATCAACGGCGATCACGGCTCGCGGATTCCCGTGCATTTTCCTAGCGGCCTGACGCTCTCGAGCGGCGTCGTGACCGACAACGACCTGCGCGATACCTTCTCGGCGCTGTACGCGATCCGCGCGCCGGGCGTGTCGCCGGGATACGACGACGACCCGAAGTCGCTCGTCGAATTGTTGAACCATCATCTCGGCGGGGAACCACTGCGCGAGCCGAGCAGTTGTAGGGTGTTCCTCGTCGAAGAGAACGGCAAGGGACGTCTCACGGGGGTAGAGCCGAAGTTCTGCGCGCGTGAGCCGACCAGCTCAGGAGGCTTATGATGGTGCAGAAGAAGCGTGTGATCGCGGCGTGGCTCGCGGTGAACCTGGTGGGATTTTCGGCTGCGGCCCACGCGTACCTGGACCCGGGCACGGGCAGTATCCTGGTGCAAAGCCTGCTTGCCGGCATCGCCGGCGCGGCCGCCGTCGTCAGCCTGTATTGGCAGCGCGTCAAGGCGTTCTTTGTAAATCTGCGCAAGTCGTCCCGCGATGCCCACAGTGCAACTTCGACCGACAACGACGGAATCTGAGGCCGCAATCCGCCCTGAGCCGGGCTCCTTCCGAGATCCGGGGGGTAGAATTTATTGGTACGGCGAGCGCGTGCTGCGCACTGTCATGCCGTCGGCCGCGCAGGATTTCGACTACGTAGAGGCCAGCGGACTGATCCCCAAGCTCGTCGAGCGCGGCATGCTGATTCCCCAGAGTCACTTGTCGCTGGAGCTGCTGGGCGCTGCGGCAGGCGATGCTGCGTACCTGTTGGAGCATCCCAAGCTCGAATTCATTTCGCACCCGGACGAGTGGCCCTTTCGCGCTTTGCAGGCGGCGGCCCTGCTGCAACTCGATCTCTATCTCGCTGCGCTCGAGCATGGCGTGACGCTGTCGGACGCAACCGCGTACAACATTCAGTTCGAAGGTGTACGGCCGGTCTTCATCGATCGACTGTCGTTCCGCCGCTATGTCGACGGGCAGTTCTGGCTGGGCCATCGACAATTCTGCGAACAGTTCCTGAACCCGCTGCTGCTACGCGCACTGTTCGGTATTCCGCACAACGCGTGGTACCGGGGCAGTCCCGAAGGGATCGGTGCTGCCGAGTTGAGCGCACTGCTGCCGCTGCGGAAGAAATTTTCGTGGCGCGTACTCACCAACGTCGTGATGCAGGGATCCTTGCAGAAGACGCGCTCGTCGGACGCGCAGCAGGCAGTCGCGAGCAACAAGCTTCGCTTTCCGAAGCCGGCGTTCGAGCGATTGCTGCGGGGCTTGCGCGAATGGATTGCAGAGCTGCAGCCGGCAGACCGGCAACCCACGACATGGCAGGAATACGCGGGCCACACTTCGTATCGCAACACCGAAGCCGAGGCCAAGCGAAAATTCGTTGGCCGCTTCGTGAGCGAGAACAAGGCGCGCACGGTCTGGGACATCGGTTGCAACACCGGCGACTACTCGGTGGCGGCGTTGCACGCCGGCGCGCGCTCCGTGATCGGCTTCGACTTCGACCAAGGCTCGCTCGACCTGGCGTTCGATCGTGCGCGATCCGAGAAGCTCGCCTTCACGCCGCTGTTCCTCGACGTGACGAACCCCGCACCCGACCAAGGTTGGGGCCAGGCGGAGCGACGTGGATTGAGAGCACGCGCCAAGGCCGACGCCGTGCTCGCACTCGCGTTGATTCATCACGTCGCGATTGGGAAGAATGTGCCGCTCGGCGACGTCGTCGGGTGGCTCACCGACATGGCGCCGCGCGGCGTCATCGAGTTCGTGCCGAAGAGCGATCCGATGGTGGTCGAGTTGCTGAAGCTGCGGGAGGACATCTTCCCGCACTACAACGAAGAGCACTTCGTGCAGTGCCTGGAGGAGCGGGCGCGCATCGTGCAGAGCGAGACTGTCTCCGCGAGCGGACGCAAGTTGTTCGCGTTCGAACGCGCCGTTACCTGATTGGCTTGCGTAGCTGCACGATCCGCGAGCGGAAAGTTCGATAGAGAACCATCGCGGGCCAGCCCAGCTTGCCGATCATGCGCATCGATGGCCGCGGATGGCTGTCGAAGAACTGCTGCTCCGCGAACCGGTACTGCCACCCGATCTGCTGCCACATCACGCGATAGCAGGAAGTCGCGATGTAGCGTGTTGCGTCAGTGACGAAATACGCATTGTGGTCGGCTGTCTCGTCAGCCGAGAGCCCTTGCTGGTGCTTGTTGCGAATTCCGAGCAGCGCCCACAGCTTGTACCACCAGCGATGCTGGATCACGCCGCCGAACGGCACGCGGATGTGCCCCTCGATCGGCATGTACCGCGCCGGAATTATGTGCACCCCGAGGCCGCCCGGCTTCGTGATTCGCAGCAGCTCCTGAAACACTCTCGTCTGATCCTGAACGTGCTCGAAGACCTGGTCCGAGATCACGAGATCGAATGAGTTGTCCTCGTACGGCAACCGCAGATTCAGCAATGTGCCGACCGAGATGCGATCTCGATCGACGCCAAGGAGAGTGCGGCCGTCTCCCACGTCGTAGCCGTACGTGTTCGCGTATCCAAATGCGCGCAGTGACTTGATAGTGCGGCCGGCTCCACAACCGAAATCGAGAATCCTGGCCGTCTTCGGCAGATCCACGCCCAAGGCCTTCAAGACATCGAGCTCGATCACCCGCGGGATACGGGCCTCGGGCGCACGCGTGTCGGTTGTCGCGGTGGCTGTTTGTGAGACGGATTCGTGAACTGTCATGTCGAGGGTGCCGTAACCTACTACAGGCAGATCTGACAAGACTCACGACCAGCCGTGGATGTTCCTTGCGAGCGGGCTGTCACCTGATCATCCTCACCCGTGGCGAGCATCGCGAGTGCCTGCTCGACTGCCTGAATCCGGCGCACCTCGTCGAGCTCGTCAACGCGCGCGGAAACTCAGCCGATGCCGGACAGGTTCAGTGCTTCAGTCGCGGCGGGTAGCGGATCTCGCCGAAGTGGCCGGGCAAAGCAGCTCGGCCCAGGGCGACCCGCCTCGGTCCTGCAAGGGATACTCTTGAGTTGTAACAGTTGCGCCAGCCCGCGCCCGAACTCGGCCGTTCTTCCGGCCGGGGAGCGGGCTGGCAATCATGTGCAGGCCAATCGCTGCGCGTTCTTGAAGCAGGATCTTTTTACACTGCGTACGCGTTGGCAGTAACGGTCCGGATTGGACGAGGAAGGAGCCTTCGATGGGCATGGATTCTTTGCAGATCCCTCCGCCAGTCGCCATTTTGAACGGCCAATCGAGCACGGCGAGAGTCGAAGAGCTCGACGACGGCAGACGCAGGATCACGCTCATTCCCCGACCCGGCTTCTATGTGCGACGCACGACGTGCGTGACGGCATACCCATGGCCGCTGATCCGCGAGATCCACCAGACCAAGGACCTTTTCCTGTGCGACGAGATCATGCGCGAGGAGGATCCTCGCTACGTGGAGCGTTCGCTGCGCCACGAAGTGCTCGCCTATCTTCCGCCGGCGGCGTTTGCCGGTGCGCGCATTCTGGATTTCGGCTGCGGCTCCGGCGCTTCTACCATGGTTCTGGGGCGGCTGCTGCCACCTTGCGAGATCGTCGGCATCGAGCTCGATGAGAAGTTGCTCGGGGTCGCGCGGCTGCGCGCGAAGCACTTCGGTCGCAACAACGTGCGATTCCTGCGCTCGCCCAGCGGCGATTCATTGCCAAGCAATTTGGGTGTGTTCGACTATGCGATCTTCAGCGCGGTGTTCGAGCATCTGCTGCCGCACGAGCGGCCGCAGTTGCTCGGCCAGGTTTGGAATCTCGTGAAGAAGGGCGGCGTCCTGTTCCTCAATCAAACGCCATACCGCTACTCGCCGGTCGAGGTTCACACCACGGGGGGGCTGCCGCTCATCAACTACCTGCCCGATCGACTAGCTCTGTTCGCAGCCCGTCACTTCTCCGCGCACGTTCAGGCTCATGAGAACTGGGAGACACTACTGCGCCGTGGCATCCGAGGCGGGACCATTGCGGAGATCCTCGACATCTTGAAGGCCAGGGGTACGCCCGTGTTGCTCGAGCCCGCACCTGAAGTCGGCGATCGCATCGACCTGTGGTTTGCGACGCTGTCGCCTCGCTATGGCGCGCTCAAGAAATCGTTGTGGTTGGCGATGAAGGCGCTCAAGGCGGCCGCTGGCGTGGAGCTGACGCCCACGCTGATGCTTGCGATCCGCAAAGAGAGTTGATCGACCGTTCTCGCGCTTCTTCGGTTACAACCGTCTTGCCCTTCACGGCGCAGCGCCCGGCCATCGCTCCGCGTCGCTGTCCGGCGAATGAAACGCGGGTGACGAAGGCGTTGGACGTTGAGACGATTCCGATGGATACCTTCGAGTTGCGCCTGGATTCGTCTTTAAGGCTGCGCACGAAGCCCCAGGCGCTGCGACAGCAGCCCCAGGCGCTGCGACAGACGGTGCGGCCAGTCGGGTTTCATCGTCGGCTGCTCGATCAGCGCAAAGAACACCAGCCCGGCAGCTAGCGCCAGCGGAATGGCCGGCAGCATCAGCAGCCAGCTTTCGACGAGGCTCGCGGGCTGGGCCACGAGTTTCACCAGCTCCGACCACGCCTGAATGATCGGCACGTGTACCAGATAGATCGAGTAGCATGCCCCGCCGATCACCGAGACGGCCGCGGCGGCGAGGAATTTCGACGCATGGCGGCCGAGCATCCCACCCCAATAGGTCGCGAGAACGCCCGCAAGCATCCCGCTTTCGCGGAGCGCCACCTGGAACGGGCCATGCGGCACAAAGGTCGAAGTGGCAAGCAATGTTGCGAAGCCCGCCACGCAAAGCAGGTCGCCCCGAAGTGAAAGCGTCGGCTGGCGGGTGAACATGATGTCGCTCGCCAGGATGCCCGCAGCGAAGAAATGGATATAGCCGAGCACGGACAGCGACAGGCGCGGGCCGAGCAGGTTCGGAAGCCCTGGCAGGCTGATGAGCGCGATGCCCAGCAGGATAAGGATCACCGCCGCTAAACGCCTGCGGATGACATTCGCGCGGGCATACGAGGCCAGCAGGAACGGCGCGACCAGGTAGAACTGGAACTCGATCTCGAGCGACCAGAGCGGCGGCAGGATGCGCGAAGCCGCGCCCAGGATCATGTTGTGCTGGTAGAACAGGCTGGCGAGATAGCTGAGCGGTAGCGGAGTCGCGATGGCGTTGAATTTCGGCGCATCGGTCGGCGCATAGCCCGATAGATGGAGCGCGACAAAGCAGCCGGTCAGCGCGATCAGATAGGCCGGTATCAACCGCATCAGCCGGCGTTTGTAGAACGTTCCGACGCTCGGCGGCGGCTGTTCCCGCGCGGCGGCGCGCAGGAACGGGAAGGCGATGATGAAGCCGCTGATGAAGAAGAACAGCATCACGCCCGCTTCGCCGCGAGGGACCATTTCGGTGAGCGCCTGTTCCGCATCGGTAAGCGGCCGTAGCGCGGCGACCACGCGCTTCCCGCGCAGGGCATCATGGAACAGCACGACCGGCAGGATCGCCAGGGCGCGCAGCCCGTCGATCCGCGCGTCGTACATCCCGCTGGATGTCACGCGCCGCAGGCCGGCCAGAATTCGTTTGATCACGCACACCTCGGGAAGGGCACTCAGTGTCCGCGTACTGCGAGACCCGCCGTTCGGAGCGCCTCCTTAGCGGCCGCCGAATGAATGACCAATGGGAATGCTCTTGCCCGTCAGTTGGGGCTGGTACGCAACGCGCCGGAAGAATTCTTCATAGGCGAACGAGTAAAACTTCCCGCGCTCAGCCTTGGTCACAGAGCGCAGCATGGGGAGTACGCAGAATCTGACGGTCACGCCGTAACCTACTACATGCAGATCTGACAAGACTCATAACCATCCGTGAATGTTCCTTCGACCGCGCTGTCACCTGATCATCGCCGGAGTGCAACAGTGCGCCGCTAGTCTCGGCGCATGCAGTACGCGAGCTTTATCGCTGTGTGGCTGTTGAGCAGCCTGATCCTCGGTGTGGTCCACGGCCCCGCAATGGGGACGTTCTTCGGCCTGAGCATCGCCACAGGCTATCTCTTCGCCCTGCGCGGACCCGCAGCCCTGGCCCACTGGCGCGCGCGTTTGCAGCGCGAGCGCGAGGCCGGTCATAATTCGCCGGCGCCGACTCCCTTATAAATAAGAATCGGCACCGGCCGGCTTAGCTCAGTTGGTAGAGCACCTGATTTGTAATCAGGGGGTCGTGGGTTCGAGTCCCTCAGCCGGCACCACCAGTTCTCCCCTGGCCGAGTCAGAGTGTGAATGTCATCACCTCGCGCGATCCCGCGACCCACTATGTTTTGCGACGTTGCGACGAGACAGTTCACAGATGCAGATCCGATTCTTGCGGGGTGCGCGGCTTGTACGGTGCGGCGCAGCGGTGGCAGCACTACTGCTGCTGACCCCTGGCGCCCACGCGAGCACTGAGTATCTGTCTCGTCCCGACGTGCGCTCCTTCATCGAGGCCATGCAAGCCGAGCACGGCTTGGATCCCGTCGAACTGGAGCGTGTTCTGGGTGACGCGCAGTACCAGCCTTCAGTCGTCCGCTTGATCGGACCCGACCCACTGCTGTCGCCACAGGGCATACCTTCGTATCCCGCGTACCGGAGCCGTTTCCTCACGGCCTCGCGCATTCGCGCCGGGACGCGTTACTGGGAGATGTACGACGCTTTTCTGCGGCGGGCGGAACAGGAATTCGGCGTTCCACCGGAGGTCATCCTCGGAATCATCGGAGTCGAGACGGCCTTCGGTCAGAACACTGGATCGTTCCGGGTGATCGACTCATTGGCGACTATTGCATTCGATGGACCGAGAAGGCAGGAATACTTCCGCGACGAACTGAAGGAGCTCCTGCTTCTCGCCAGGGAACTGAGCATCGATCCGCTCAAGCTCAAAGGTTCGTATGCGGGCGCGATGGGTCTGCCGCAGTTCATGCCGTCCAGCTATCGCCGGTATGCAGTGGACTTCGATGACGATGGAGTTGTCGATCTCGCTGGCAGCGCGGCCGATGCGATCGGCAGCGTCGCCAGTTATCTGCGTGCGTACGGCTGGACTACTGGTGAGCTGCCAATGGTGTCCGTGCAGCTGCCTACGGGCAAGGAAGCGGAACTCGTCACGGGCTTGAAGCGGATCCACCAAGTGACGGACTTGCGAGAGCAGGGCGTGAAATTCTCCAGTAACGCGCTGCCACGGGGTATGTGCTCCGTTATCGAACTGCCCGTGCCGGGCAAGCGGTCGCTATATCTCGCGGGCTTCGCCAATTTCGCCGTCATCACCCAATACAATCGTTCGATCTTCTACGCCACGGCCGTACTCGATCTGGCCGATGCAGTTCGTGCTGCGCGCACGCGGCACTTTGCCGGCAGCGATGCTGCGGCTTCCGGTCCTTGAGCCTCGAGTACCTTGCCCGTCGCGAGCGCGGCGTCGTGCCGCGCTCTGGCGAGAACGAGGCGACGGATCAATGACGACGACGGTAGCGGATCGCGCTGAGCCATCCACCCAGTAGCAGCGACACCCCGCCCAACAAGCCGATCAGCGGCAGGAAGCCTGCGGTCGAAGGCAATGCTGCCAACTGCTCCTGCGGTTCCTCGATCGGTAGGAACACGAACGTCTGCCCCGCATCGGCCGGCGGCAGCGCCATCTCCGGCGCGCGCACTTTGACGTACGCGTTGATTTGCTGATTCGCGGCGAGGTCTTGCACGCGCGCGGGTTTCCCATCTACCAGCACTTTCAGATCGGGCTTGGGCCTGATCGAGAGCTGCTTTGAATAGCTGCCATCAGGCTGCTTGACGCGGAGCTGGACTCTTCCGCTGGGATCGACGCGATCGAGTCGCGCCGAGACGAGGGCATAATCTTCGCCGTTCTTCGAGACGATATCCGAGCACGCCTTGGCTATGTTCGGAAACCTGGCGAGCACGTCAGGATCGTATTGCGCGTTCTGGCACGTCACGGTTTGCGCCTGGCTGACCGCGATTGCACCAATCGCGCATATCACGCCCATTGCAGATGCATGCAGAAATCTGTTCATGGTCGTACTCCTGTG
>Ga0075419_10000193_pt1 | contig 35259 bp, 29 predicted proteins | sample SoiMetdeltSBSDD3_FD_76900 | JGI IMG/M metagenome (GOLD analysis project Ga0075419, IMG submission 76900) | Bulk soil microbial communities from a Populus tree surrounding site in Tennessee, USA - Soil MetaG P. deltoides SBSDD3 | ecosystem: Environmental > Terrestrial > Soil > Tree plantation... | reverse complement strand
TCAGAAGGGCACCAAGGGCGATATGCCTGGCCTTCTTCTCTCCTTTCCAGGCATCCCACGAATAGAAATACATGTAGAGAAGGATGGTCTCTCCGATGAAGAGGAGTGGGTAAATGACTGCGAAGACCAGAAAGAAGTGATTGATCAGCCAGGTCGTGAACTGCGGGTAGGTCGCCAACAAGACGAAGATGAACAAGCCGCCGGTCAGGGCGGTCATGCTGTAGAGAATGACCGTGACCTTCATGACCTCCTTGGCCAGACGGTCGTAACGAGGATCATGCTTCCGATAGCCGAGCCATTCGGAAATGACGACGAAGATCGGCGCACCGAGGATGAACGCGGCAAACAAGATGTGGAGTTGGGCAACGATCCAGACCGCAGTCCGGTTGCCCGTATACGGAAACTCAACCGGCGGCGCGCCAGGGGTCTGCGCGAAGGCCGCTCCTCCGAACAGCGCCAGAAGCGCACAGCACGCCAACAAACCGCGCTGCCATGTTTTCATAAGTCGCGCCGCCCTCCTCCACGAATCCGATCAGGATAATGCAGCCGAACCGTTACTTGGCCGCGTTGGCTTGGGCCACCGCAATGTTACCTGCGTCCGCCCATTCCTTCTTTCCGTCGTCCCATTTTTTCCCGGCCAATCCGAAATTGCGCTCGAACAGGACCAGCTTCCAGCGGTCTTCATCCGAGAGCTTGCTCTTCCAGGCCTTCATCTTGGTGTTGGGTACGCCTTCGGAAATCCGCCAGAACCACACGGAATCCGAGTAGAGCTTCATGCGTTCTCCATTGCGGAAGTCGCGGGCTCCGGCCTTGACAGGCTTGCCATCCTTGCCATGACAGCTGGCACAGTTCACGTCGGGATTGGTTTCACCAATGAACAGTTTGCGGCCTTCTTCCGCCTTGGCCGCATCCCCCCACCAGTCGGCGGGCATGTGCTTATCGGCATATTCCGCGGGCGCCGGGGGCGGAGGAACCACCGGCCCTTCGCCACTTTCCCCACACCCGCTCATGATCAACCCCAGTCCCATCAGCAATGAGTGCAGCTTTCTCGATTGCGTCATACGGTTTTCACTCCTTATATGATTTCAGACGAAAAAAAACGCTTTAACGGGAGTGCCTGGACTCCATCAAAGCGCCGATACCTCAAGATCCCGGAAGCTACGCGCACGGACCCTCGCCACATCCTTGACCGATCCGGCGAGGTGCCATCAGCCCCACGGACCGCCATCGGTGTTAATGCTTTCTTTTGCCCTGCGACTTGCCTCGCTTCTGCCCCTGTTTGCGCCGTGCCCTTGCGATTTTGCTGAACCCGACAGCCCCTATTGCGACGGCTGCCGTTCCTCCTAATCCCCACCACACCCACGTGGGCGGGCTGTTCACATCACGGACACAGCCGGTTCCAAAATGAATTTGAACTTTACGCTCAGACTCCAGGTCCTTGGGATCGAACCGGATTGTATGATTCTGCTGTTCACCCTTGGCCTCAACCAGGAGCGCATCTCCGAGATTTTCGTTGTGCAGATGGAACGTCGCCTTGTAGTACCCGTCTCCGTCGGTCTTCACGACCTGGCCATAGGAGATCTTGGTGTCTTTGACAAGGACGTCGGTATCGGAGATCCCCTTTCCATCAGCGCCGCAGACGAACCCTTCGACGGTGAAGCGATGATCGGCTTCGTGCGTCGCCGAGCCGACGGATGGAAAGGCTGCGGCCAGACACACGACGACCGCTGCGACCCTGAGCCTTCTCCGTCCTGGCCCTGCTTCCCTCAAACTGGAACGCGTTCCTGCCGCTCGCGCTATGGTTTCAAATAACAAAACGCCTCGCCACGCCAGGCTTCCCCAGTTTTGAGGCCGATGTTTCTAGCATAGGGCCCCCTGGTTGTCAACGAGAGCGCTCGGCCGGACACACCACGGGGAACCTTGAGATGAGAGGATTGGTGCGGAGAAAAGGAGGACAGGAGGTGGAATCGTGCTCACCGGGACCGGCATCTCGGTGCTATAAATGGCCCCGGGTGCGGGCGTCTGCTTCTACTCGAGCGGCTTCTGCCAGGCGGTCGGACTCTTTCTTAGAGACCCAGGTCTCCCACGATTTCCCATTGGCGGTGTCAACGCCCGTAAATCCAATTGATAGAATCTCTCGATAAGCAATCCGGCGAGAGTCGGGATCGGCCGCCGGGATGAGGACTTCGATCCAGGGTTCTGCAGCGGCATGGTCACGATTAAACACATAGCCCGTCAGCGTCTCACCGGATGTGAGATCAAGAGTCACATCGCCCCTGTAATCAAACGCCAGTTCCACGGCTTCGGCGGTTTCGGCAGAGGACGATGGCCGAAAGATCCGTCCTTCCAGTGACCCGGCGCCTGCCTGGGTGTGATGTTTTAGATCGGTCATAGCCTGTCTGTCGTCCGTGAAGCGTTTGCCATCACAGTCCGATGTTCGAAAGTTGAACGCTGCTGCTCGAGCGCTATCGGGAAGTGGGCAGGAGGGTCAACTTTGCCGTTCGTGCGAAGCCTGACAGGCTTCCAAACGTATCTTCTACGGCCGACGCCTCATAGCCGCAATGCACCATGCAGTCAGCGCATTTCTCGTTTTTGGTCGTGCCGTAGTCGTGCCATCGGGTGGTCTCGATCAGTTCACGGAATGTCTTGGCGTAGCCCTCCTGCAGGAGATAGCACGGCTTTTGCCATCCAAAGACGTTATAAGTCGGATTCCCCCATGGCGTGCATTGATAGTCCCGCCGTCCCATCAGGAAATCCAGAAAGAGCGGCGATTGGTTGAACTGCCAACCACGCTTGGGCTTACGGAGAATCTTGGAAAAGAGCTCTCTCGTCTTCTCCCGCTTGAGGAAGTGTTGCTGGTCTGGCGCCTTCTGGTAGCTGTACCCGGGCGAGATCATCATGCCTTCGACACCCAACGCCATCATTTCGTCGAAGAACGCTCTCACACGCTCCGGATTCGCGTCGTCGAACAAGGTGGTGTTGGTCGTGACCCGGTGCCCGCGCTTGAGTGCCTCTCGGATCGCCCGCACGGCGACCTCATACACGCCATCTCGACACACGGCGAGATCATGTTCGTCTTTTAATCCGTCCATGTGAATACTGAACGTGAGATACTTGGAGGCCTGATACTCATCGAGCTTGCGCTCGAGCAAAATGGCATTAGTGCAGAGATAGACATAGCGCTTTTGGGCCACGAGGCCCTTGACGATCTTGGCCATCTCGGGATGGATCAACGGCTCGCCGCCGGGAATACTGACGATCGGAGCGCCGCATTCCTGGGCTGCCGCCCAACATTGCTCGGGAGTCAGACGTTTATCGAGGACGTGGTCCGGGTATTGGATTTTGCCGCATCCTGCGCAGGCCAGATTGCAGCGGAAGAGCGGCTCCAGCATGAGGACCAAGGGATATCGCTTCACCCCTTTGAATTTCTGGGTAAGGACATAGCTGGCAACCGTGTACATTTGCGAAAGCGGAACAGCCATGACTGAACTCCACCCCTTAGATAGGAACGGTCACGACGGCGAGCCGCCGGTGGGCTAGTTGATTGTAAACGCTGCGGATTCTAACACTCCGTTATCAGGTCGTCAATTTTCGACATCGGCGGTCATCACACGGCCTCAATGGAAGACTTCAGTCGATCAGCCCGGCGACCACATGAAGTGCGGTTAATGGAGGCGCCGAGCGGGTTCGAACCGCTGCATCGCAGTTTTGCAGACTGCTCCCTTAGCCACTTGGGTACGGCGCCCCGGGGAAAATCATTATAATCTGGTAATGGGACGGGTGGCTAGAGCGAACATGCACGAGACTTACAAATGCCTTTAACGCCGTCTCGCGCCTCTACCTACGCAATTACCACAGTGGTCAGTGTTTATTGGACAACACAGGGATCTCTTTTCCTACTGTCCGGTCAGGCTGGTCGGGCAACGCTTCCCACCCTCCGGACGAGGGAGGAGCAGGCTCTCCGGAGCTTTCAGCTTCCTTCTCTTTGGCGAGCAGTTCCACCTCGTGGATGAGAGTGTCCATCAATTCTTCCATGGGCACTTTCCGGACGAGTTTGCCCTTCTTGAAGAGAATACCTTTGCCTTCACCACCCGCAATGCCGATATCGGCTTCTTTGCCTTCGCCGATGCCGTTGACGACGCACCCGAGCACAGAGACATTCAGTGGCGTCTTAATGTGATTCAGCTTCTTCTCCAATTCATTGGCCATTCGCACGACATCAATTTCGACGCGGCCACAAGTCGGACAGGCAATCACATTGATACCGCGATGGCGCAGCTCAAGCGATTTCAGAATTTCAAAGCCGACCTTCACTTCTTCCACCGGATCTGCCGCCAACGACACACGCAGCGTGTCACCAATTCCCTGGGAGAGGAGGTAACCGAGGCCGATGGACGATTTCACCGCACCCGTCATCGCCGTCCCGGCCTCCGTGATGCCGATATGCAACGGATAATCGGATTGATGGGCGAACAGCCAGTAGGCATCGATCGCGTGATGCACATCGGACGCCTTGAGCGATACTTTTAGATTGGTAAACCCCACGTCTTCCAATGCGTGCACCGCATTGAGCGCCGATTCGGCAAGCGCTTCGGGCGACGGCCAGCCATATTTGTCGAGCAGAGGGCGCTCGAGCGATCCACCGTTCACACCGACCCGCAACGGGATGCCACGCGCATTCACCGCCTTAATGACCTCCTCAACCTTCCACCACGCACCGATGTTGCCGGGATTGATGCGCACACAATCAACGATTTCTGCGGCCTTCAGGGCCAACCGATGGTCGAAGTGAATGTCGGCGATCAAAGGAACGGTCATTGCCGCCTTGATCTTGGGAAGCGCGGCTGCCGCCTCCTCATCCGGAACCGCAACGCGAATCAGTTCGCAGCCTGCGCCCTCGAGCTGTCGGATCTGCTCGACCGTCGCCCCGACGTCCCTCGTATCAGTCGAACACATCGACTGCACGGAGATCACGGCGTCGCCGCCGACCTTTACCGTGCCGACTTGGATCTGCCTGGTTTTACGACGTGAGATGTGCATCGTAGTCGATAATGAAGATAGCGCCGAATTTCGGTTCTAAATCCTTCACATGCCAGGCCGCACCACGATCCTTCGTTCGCTGCGACTTGCTGGCTTCTGCTTTGACAGCGTCAACCTCAGCACTTACCCGATGACCCTGTCTTCTTTCCTGCCTAGCTCCCCTGTTCATCCCCGTGCGGCAGGTGATCAATCGCCGCTGTAAGGTATTCGGCTTCGCGCGACACGACGGGGCTCTTACTGACCAACTCCTTGACGCTGCGGGCGATTCCGTCCGTCGTCAATCCATAGCGTTCGCGCAACAGGTCTTGCGGCCCTTGCTCGATGTACCAATCTGGCAGGCCCAGGATCTTCGTTCTGATACCGGTCACACCGGCATCGGAGAGTGCCTCGAGCACGGCTGAGCCGAAACCGCCCATCTTACAGCCTTCTTCGACGGTCACGACGTAGCGGACCCGCTTGGCCACCTCCACAATGAGTTCTTGATCCAAGGGCTTGGCAAACCGGGCATTAACCACCGCCGTCGATACCCCCTCCTGACTCAGCTGTTCTGCCGCCTTCACCGCCGGCCACACAGACACGCCAATAGCAATGATGGCGACGTCGGTCCCATCGCGCAGGAGTTCCCCCTTGCCGATAGGCAGTTCCGAGAGGTCCCGGTCCATCTTCACACCGAGGCTCACTCCTCGTGGATACCGAACAGAGGCCGGACCGTCATGGTGGAGCGCGGTCTTGAGCATATGTTGAAGCTCATTTTCATCCTTGGGGGCCATCACGACCATGTTGGGCATGTGGCGCAAATAGGCGTAATCGAATGCGCCATGATGCGTGGTGCCGTCTTCAGCCACAAGCCCGCCGCGGTCAATGCAGAACGTCACTGGAAGATTCTGAGTGGCAACGTCGTGGACAACTTGATCATACGCGCGCTGCAGGAATGTCGCATACATCGCCACGACCGGCCGCATGCCCTGCGCGGCCAAGCCGGCTGCAAAGGTCACGGCATGCTGCTCGGCGATGCCGACATCGTAGAGGCGGTCCGGGAATTCCTTTTCAAAGGCATTCAAGCCGGTTCCCTCGCACATCGCTGCAGTAATGGCGACGACCCGACGATCCTCCCGAGCCAGCCGGATCAGCGAATCAATAGCGATCTGAGTATAGGAAGGTCGTACCGCTTTCTTCGCCGGAGCACCCGTTTCCCGAACAAAAGGCGGACAGGCATGAAACCACACCGGATTCTGTTCCGCCGGCGCATACCCCAACCCCTTTTTCGTGATCACGTGAAGCAGAACCGGTCCCCGCATCTTGAGCACATTTTCCAGTGTCGGAAGCAGATGCTCGAAGTTATGCCCGTCGATCGGACCGGCATAGCGGAATCCCAATTCTTCAAACAGCAAGCCCGGTAGAATCGCTCCCTTGGCTAACTCTTCTGCGCGGCGGGCAAGCTTTTCTACGTCATAGCCGATATGAGGAATCTTGCGGAGCAGCTGGCTGGTTTCTTCCCGCATCTTGGTAAAAAACTCTCCGGTGAACGTCCGGTTCAGGTAGGAAGAGATGGCACCCACATTCTTGGAAATCGACATCTGATTGTCGTTCAAGATCACAAGAAAGTCCTTCCCGAGACCCCCGGCATGGTGCAACCCTTCGAGGGTCATTCCAGCGGTCATCGCACCGTCGCCGACCACGCAAACCACTTTGTGCTTCTGGCCTTGCTGCTCCCGCGCCTCGACCATGCCGTAGGCGGCTGAGACGCCAGTGCCGGCATGACCCGCATTGAAGGTGTCGTAGATGCTCTCTTCACGTTTGCAGAACCCACTCAGTCCGCCATATTGCCGAAGGGTATGGAACTGCTCTCGTCGTCCGGTCAGCAACTTATGGGCATACGCCTGGTTGCTCGTATCCCAGACAATCCGATCTTGTGGCGTATCGAGCAGGTAATGGAGCGCCACGGTTAATTCAACAACTCCCAGATTAGAGGCTAAATGGCCGCCAACATTGGATACAGCTCCGATGATTTGTTCTCTAAGCTCTTGGCATAATTTAGGAAATTGCGCTGGCTTCAACCGCTTGAGATCAGCCGGGCTGTGAATGGTTTTCAAGATCGACATGGCGAAACTCCTTTGCGAGTGTCCTACCCCTGTATCAGCGGGCCGAGTTAGATAGGCTTGTCGAAGAGTGAAGCGGTCAACATACGGCTCGAGCAGTTTCACACAAGACCTCCATGAAGTCAAGCGTTTAGGCCATTTTTTCGCTAAGTTAGGGCCTTTCCGCTTGTGGATGACGCCCCTTATGATGTTCGGTACCGGTAGGTGAAGAGGACTGCCACGGTGAAATCCGCGGCTCCTCCGGTAATGAAATCGACGTTTTCGACTGCATACATCTGCCAGAGCCAATGCTCGGCCATACGGTAGCTGAAGCCCGTCACGAACTCAGAGGCACCCTTGTCAAAAGCCTCCAGGCCGACATGGCGGAAGGGAGTGGTGTAATAGTCGAACTGTAGCATCAGTGACAGGTTGTCCGACCATAGATATTCAGCGGCCGCCATCCCGGACACCGTCGGATACAGAGGCAATCCGGCGATACGCCCCGTCGGCAGGACACTGCTCAAGTTGCCATACAATATCCACCGCCCTCCGAGACGCTTCTCAGCCGCGACTCCAATCCCGAAATCCGGACTGCCGCTTCCGAAAAATTCGCGTTCGTTGCCTGTGGGGAGTTTAACTGCCGTCCGCAGCGACAGCGCCGGCATCGAGGACGTTTCGTTCAGCAGCTGATACTTCGCTTGGAGTGTGCTATCGCCGAGTCCGACCGCTCCCTTGGTCCCGCTGACAATCTGTTGCCCATTGCGTGAAATGCTATAGGCGTAGCTGACATGGTTGAGCGCCTGGCGCGCCGGCGATATGCCGGTCGTCGCTCGTTCGACGGCTTCAATCGCCCCCGACATGAAACCCGGGTACCGGTACAACACTGGCACTTCGAGAGCGACCTCCAGTTTCCGGGTCGCGCCATAGCGCAAAAAGAGTCCGTTCCGCAGCGTTTCAAATTTCACGCTGGCTGCTGCGCCTGACGGGGCTTCGCTATAAACGGCAGCGGTTTCAGCAAGTTCGAGGCGCACGTCCAATGCGCCGGCCTCCAGCACTGCCGCACGGTCACCCGGCATGTTGAGGACAAGCTGTTGCAGAGGATTGAAATTCCGCACAGGAAAGGGGCCGAACCCATCCGCAGACGCTGAAGCCGGCTGGAGACAGGCCACGCCGATGAGGCCCGCCACAAGCGCCCGGCACGTTGAACCTCCTCGGCGATCATCGGAGGAAAGCATGTCAGTATGGGAAATCCAGGCCGGCGAAGATGGCGCCTCCCTCTTTGCTATATCCATAGTCGATTCGACCGACGACATTGGGTCGGACGATTCCTCGGAACCCGATACCGGGTGTCATGCGGTAGTCCTTAAAACTGACGTCCTTAAAATCGGTAAACACCTGACCCGTGTCCAAGAAGGTCGCCATTTCAAAATCCGCCGCCACGCCGGCGATCTTCGCTCTGACGAGATGAATACGTTCTTCCACGCTGGCCGCGATCAAATGCTTGTCGATGAAGCGATCGACGCCGTAGCCGCGGAGATTGTTTTGTCCTCCAAGCGAACTCTGTTCAAAAAACGGCACCTGTGAGCCGAGGGTCGCCTGGAGGTCGGCCCGGATGATGAGGATGGCGCGCTTGGATTCGCTGGGGAAGAGCTTCTTCACTTCCAACTCATAGCGTGAAAAGACCGGGAAATCACTGTTGCTCAGGTTCTGATTGACTTCCGCATAGGCGGTCACGGCCATGCCGTCCGTCGGCGAAATGAGGTTGTTCCTCGTATCGTAATAGAACGTCGCGCGGTGTCCGATGATGATCGTTTCGCCCGGCACGCCGGGAACCGTCGGGTAAACATCACCCGTAAACGGCAGATCGGTGGCGCCTCTCTGCAGGCTGACCTGGCGCACCCGTTGGCCCACGGCGATTTGCGTCACCTCATTGGCATAGATGCCGAACCGCCAGTTGGCCCGCGCTTCGCGTGCCGTGTAGTTGGTTTCATCCCCCTCCACGGTGGTTTGCCCGAGCCCGAAGAATCGAGATGTCGCGTTCTTGAAGAACGACCCGCCGAAATTCAAGAAGTACCGGCCGTCGCTGAAGGCCGGATCAATGTAGTTGAAGACCAACTTTCGCTCAATCTTCTCGGTAAGCGACGCGATAAACTGCATCTGCCGGCCACCGGTGTCGTAACGAAACAGATTGAATGTCCCTCGCGTGCCCACGATCGAGTTCTTAATCACCATGGGGGCCATTAAATACTTCAACTCTCCGTCTGGATCGGTGATAAGGATGGGGACGATCAATCCCGCATCGCTCCCGTCATTTTTGGACGTTGACACGGATGGGATCGGAAAGATCTGGGTATCCGCTGCGGCAGGCCCTACCCACACAACGGTCATTCCTGCGACCAGGCATACAAGAAAGATCGCGATGCCGCGCGGGGTCGTCATGAAGGATCGGCTCGAAGATGTTACGGGGCTTTGATTTTGTCGGATTTCTTGCGGAGTTGTTCGATCAATTCTGCATAGCTGCCGTTACGAAGGATTTTGCTGAACTGTCCTCGATAATTGTTCACCAGGCTGACGCCGTCCACGACCACGTCATAGACCCGCCAGGCGGAACCCTTGTTGAGGAGGCGATAATCCAGTGGAATTTCGGTCTTCCCCGTGAGCACCTTCGTCCGGACCTCGGCATATTCCTTTTCGGTGCGCTCGTTCACATATTGAACGCCCTCCCCCGAATAGGATTCGACCTTGTCAGCGTAGGTGTTGACGAGCAGGGTCTGGAAGAGCGAGACAAACTCCTGCTTTTCTTTGTCCGACAGATTCGCCCAGGGTGCTCCCAATGACCGACGGGACATTTCCTGATAATCAAAGCGCTCTCCCACCACCTTTTCCAATAATTGTCGGCGCTCGTTCGCTTTGGCCGGCTGCTTGAGGTCTTTATCGGCCAGAATTCTCAGCACTTCTTCGATGGTGCCCTTCATAGCGTCGGTCGCCGCGCCGGCCCGGGCGGTGTCCGGAGACAAGCTTGCCAGGCTCAGAGCCGCTACCATCAGCCCTGCACATAACGTTCGGCCGGAATTTCTGTGAACGAGTGCGGACATTTTCATAGCTCGACTCCCTCGTGCTCAGATGTCTTGATCCGGCGACGTCGCCAGATCATTTCACATTACCATGGACGTACTGACTGACCAACTCCTCTAAATCCAAGCCGGACTCCGTGTCCCGAATCGTCTCGCCGGGTTTTAACGGATCCCCTCCTCCACCCGGTGAAAGGGCAAGAAACTTCTCTCCAATAATGCCACGGGTTTTAATTGACGCGATCGTGTCCGTATAGAGCTTGACGGTTTTGTCCACTGCCAAGACCACGGCCGCTCGATCCTCGTTGAGTCGTATCGCCCGGACACGGCCGACTTCCACGCCCGCTATTTCGATCGCCGAGCCGGCCTTGAGGCCCGAGGCGGTATTGAACTGAGCGATGACTTCATAGACGTCGCCACCGATCAGCTCGAGCTTCCCGAGTTTGATCGAGAGATACCCGAGGCAGACAATGCCCACGAGCACGAATACCCCAACGACGAATTCCAGTTTGGTCTTTTCCATCCGTGCACTCCTTGCCGTCTTAGCCTGCGGCCACACCGCTCAGCCTGATCGGGCCGCTTACAGAAATAAACTCCTGGATTTCAGGATCGGTCGTCTTCACGAAGTCGGCGGCCGGCGCCATGAGGGCAATCTTGCCCTCGCGCAACATCGCCACCCAATCACTGATTGCAAATATCTCCGGGATCTCATGGCTCACCATAATAGCCGTGAACTTGAACCGCCGCTGCATCGTCACGATCAAATCGTGAATCGACTTCGCCATCAACGGATCCAGACCGGTAGTGGGCTCGTCAAAGAGCATGATTTCCGGCTCCATGACGAGCGCACGCGCGAGGCCGGCCCGTTTCTTCATGCCGCCGCTTAATTCGGCCGGAAACTTATGTCCCATCCCGGCCAATCCCACCTGCTCGAGCTTCTCGTCCACCCGCCTCGCGACCTCCGTCCCCTTCAGTCTCAATTTCTCACGCAAAGGGAACGCCACGTTTTCGAAGACACTCAGCGAATCGAACAATGCCGCTCCTTGAAACAGCATGGCAAATCGCTTGCGAACCTCATTGAGGGCCTTGCCCCGCAACCGGCTGATCTCGACGTCGCCGACCCACACTTGTCCACGGTCCGGCTGCAGCAGACCGATCATATGCTTCAACAACACGCTCTTACCCCCACCGCTCTTGCCGATGATGGTCGTCAGTTTTCCGGCTGGGGCCGAAAAATCCAGGCCCTGCAATACCGGTTGTCCGCCCAACGTTTTTTCCACTCCCACGAGTCTAATCATTGACGTTACAACAAGACGGAGGTGAGAAAGTAATCCCAGACCAGGATCAATACGGAAGATAGCACCACCGCTTCGGTTGTGGCTGTGCCGAGTCCTTCGGCGCTGTGCTTGGTGAAAAATCCTTTGTAGCAGCAGACCCAGCTCACAATGAGTCCGAAACTGATTGATTTGAGAATACCACCATACACGTCCTTCCATTCGACGGCGGATTCGATCGAGTTCCAATAGGCGCCACCGTTGCCGCCCAACAATTCGACTCCAACCAGATAGCCCCCGTAGATACCGACGACGTCGAAAATCGCGACGAGCAGCGGCACCCCGACCAGACCCGCCACGAGTTTGGGAGCGATCAAGTACTGCAACGGATTGATTGCCATCGTATCCAGCGCATCGATCTGCTCCGTGATGCGCATGATTCCGATTTCCGCCGTCATCGCAGAACCAGCACGAGCCGTCACCATCAACGCTGCCAGCACCGGTCCTAATTCCCGGATCATGCTCAAGGCGACCGCAGAGCCCAGAAGACCTTCGGAACCGAACTTCCTGAGCGTGTAGTAGCCCTGCAACGCGAGGACCATGCCGGTAAACCCGGCCGTGAGCACGACTACGAAGGTAGATTTGTACCCGACGAAATGCAGTTGTTTGACGATCTGCACAAACCGGAGAGGCGGACGGACCAGCCAGGCGAACGATGAGAGCACAAATAAGAGCATGCGCCCCATTTCCTGAATCGAGTCCAAGGCCCATGCGCCTAGCCGATTGACCATCATGTTCTTCCAGTAGTAATAACGGGCCCCAAGCCGAACCCTCGTGCCGCATAGGCGGAACACAAGGCCGTCAACCGATCCGCAGCCAGACGGCTCTGGCGCCGAAGGCGGTTCAGTCCAATCAGGCTCGAAGGGCTCATCACAATTGCGGCAATTCCTCGCGTCCACCCCGATCGCTTGAGAAACAGATTGAAATCCAGGGGCAGATCTTCGGAGACGATGTCTGACACGGTCCGGCAAACGACAAAGGGAACACCCTTTGCCAGGGCGGCCGTTCCGAGCGCCGCGCTTTCCATATCCACCGCGATGGCACCCGTGAGACGCGCGATGCGTTGCTTCTCTGCAGCCCGGCAGACGACTGTCGCCACAGACAACAGGGCGCCGGTATGCGCTTCCAATCCGATGTCGGCAGCCGCCGCTCGTGCCGCATGCGCTGCCCCTTCATCGCAGAGCACCGGCCGTCCCGACTCGTGCCAGACGCCATCGAACGTCCCTGCGACTACGCTCGTACCGACGATCACGTCCGCGATGGCAGCACCTGACGCGAGCGCGCCGGCAAAGCCAACGGAAACTGCCAGGGCCATGCGATCGCGATTCAGCACGGCACTCGCAGCGGCATGAGCCGCTTCCGGCCCGATTCCGGTGTGAATCAGCCAATACGACCGAGCGGCCTGCCGGCCGATGAAACAGCCCACCCCGCCCATGTTTATCCGCTGATTGGCCGGTAAGGCACGCCGCACGGCTGCCAATTCCCATCGCGTCGCCACGAACAGCGCGACGGGACTGCCATCAGATCCGCCGAGGGATTGTCCGTCAGTGAATGAGGTCGGCCGGCCTTGAATCAACAATCAAACCGATAGCATCCCGCCGCCAGAACCTGGTTCCGCACTTCGTCGGCTCGCATTTTGTTGCGCGTCCTCAGATTCCGATACATCGCGAGTGCCCACAGTGGAAAATACTGGCAGTACCAGTGATAACGTAGATAGAACACGCGTGGAAACCCCGTGCCGGTGTGCCGAACCTCTTCCCATGAACCATCCTTCATTTGATGACGCAGAAGAAATTGAATGCCTCGCGCCACACTGAACGAATCGCACATGCCGGCCGACATCAGGCCGAGAAGCGCCCAAGCTGTTTGCGATGGGGCACTGGGACCCATGCCGGCACAAGCGGAATCGGCATAGGACAGACACGATTCTCCCCACCCGCCGTCCGGGTTCTGTTTCGATTCGAGCCAGGCCACCGCACGACGAATGTAAGGCAGCGACAGATCTTCTCCGATGGCGCGAAGCCCGGCGAGCACTGACCACGTCCCGTAGATATAGTTCACTCCCCACCGGCCGTACCAACTGCCGTCCGGTTCTTGTTCATGTTTGAGAAAGGCCAGGGCGGGCGCCACCGCCGGATGCGACCGGTCGTATCCCAGCGCGGCAAGCATTTCGAGACAGCGTCCTGTCAGATCCGCCGTGCTCGGATCGAGCAAGGCGTGATGGTCGGCGAAGGGGATATAATTGAAGACAATGCGATTGTTGTCTTTGTCGTAGGCACCCCAGCCACCGTCCGAACCCTGCATAGCCACGACCCAGGCCGCGCCTCGCCGAATGGATTCTCGAAGTTCCGCCTCGTCTCCTACCTTGACCTTTGCGAGCGCCATCAACACGACGGCCGAATCATCCACGTCGGGATATAGCTCATTCTCGTGCTGGAAATACCATCCACCAGGTTCAGCTTTGGGGGAGGACACCTTCCAATCACCGACCGTCTTCGTTTGACGGGACATCAGATAGGCTGCACCTCGCTGCAGGGCCGGATGGTCCTGCGGCATCCCCGCCTCGATGAATGCGTTCATCAACAGCGAGGTATCCCAAATGGGCGAGTGACAAGGCTGTAAGTGCAGGGCCTCAACCCGTTGGTCACCGATCAACACCGTGTCATAGACTTCTAGATCTTCGATTTCTCTGAGCGCTTTTCGGACCAAGGGATCGTCGACCTGGTATCCCAAACACTGGAGCGCCATGATTGAATTGGCCATCGCAGGATAAATCGCCCCGAGGCCCCCGCTGCCTTTGATGTGTTCCAGCGTCCAGGTGGCGGCCCGATGCAACGCCTTTTCCCTCAACCACAGAAGCGGCATGTGGTCATAAATCTTCAGCAGGGCATCCAAGGCGACGAACACATTATGAGGCGTCAGCCACTTTTGGTCTTTGTTAAAAGGTGGAAATTTCCAATAGCGAATTTCAGTACGGGGACTCGCATAGAGTTCCTCAATGCCCTGCTCCTTGGAAATGCGGCAAACCGGACGATGCGCGAAGACGATCAGCAGGGGAATCAACACGGCGCGAGACCAATATGAAATTGCGTAAATATTGAAATAGAACCACTTGGGAAGGAACATGAGTTCCACGGGCATGTGGGGAATGCCCTCCCAATCGTACTGATCGAAAAGGGCCAGTGTGATCTTCGTAAAGACATTGGCCTGAACGACGCCGCCTTTGCCGAGAATGCAATTGCGCGCGCGCAGCATGAACGGCTCGTCTCCTGCAATGCCACTCAGTTTGAGAGCGAAGTACGCTTTCACCGACGCGCTGATTTCCGATGGCCCGCCGTAGTAGATGGGCCAGCCTCCGTCGGGCAATTGGGTGGCGCGCAAATAGCTGACGGCCTTGCGTTCCCGTTCAGGGTCGACTTGATCCAGAAGCCGTCTCAGCATTAGGTACTCAGCCGTGAGCGTGGTATCGGCTTCCAGTTCGGCGACCCAATAGCCTTCGGTCGGATGCTGTCGCGACAGAAACCAGACTTGGCTTCGCCGTATGGCGTCGTCGATGGCATCGAGTTGGCCGCCTCCCTGGGATGAAAGGCGGCGTGACGGGGCATCAGCAACGACGGTTGACTTGTCCGACACTAGCCGGAGAGAGGGCCCGGCAAGGGGGTCGGCGGTGAAGCGGTCTGGAACCGAAATGAACAAGCTGTCGGAAAGGCGGTCGAGGATGGTTCGAATGAGATTCATCGGCATTGAATGGACACACCGGTGCTGTGAAAGCGGGCGATCAGCGGTGCCACTGACCTCGCGACAAGAAAGCCCTGGACCCCATCGCTTTGAGACTAGTCCGTCGGGATATAACAGACGGTGTAGTCGAAGTCAAGCAAGGGTATGCGGAAGTCCTCTGAACTACGGGGTTTTTCGGCATACGCGCGATATCATGACACGGCTTGAAGTTCGTTTAAGCGGACGGAAACCAATTTGGAAATACCCGGCTCTTCCATCGTCACGCCAAAGAGCGAATCCGCAATACTCATCGTCCGCTTATTGTGAGTGATCACCATGAACTGGGCACCTTGAGCCAGCTCACAGAGGACGCTGGTAAACCGGCCGATGTTCTCCTCATCGAGTGGAGCATCAATTTCGTCGAGGATGCAGAAAGGGGTGGGACGGATCAAAAAGCTCGCAAACAGCAACGCCATTGCGGTCAGGGTCTTCTCTCCGCCGGACAACATGGTAATGCTCTTCAAGCGCTTCCCGGGAGGCTGGGCGACAATCTCGACCCCGGGTTCCTGAGGGCCCGGGTGTTCCGACTGTGCATCCGCTTCACTGTCCACTAACTGCAGCTCCGCTCTGCCGCCCCTGAAAAACTTCGCGAAGACCTCGCTAAATTTTTCCTGCAACTCGGCAAACGTCGTCGCAAACATGTCCTTGGTCGTGCGATTGATACGCTGAATGATCTCCTTCAGCGACGCGATCGAATTCGAGAGGTCCTGCTCCTGCGTGGAAAGAAACCGGTGACGTTCCTCTAACTCCTGGTGTTCACTGATCGCCGCGAGATTGATCGGCCCCATCCGGTCAATCCGTTCACGAATTTTCTGCAATTGCTGACGGATTTCATCTTCGCTTGGCGAGACCTGTGCCTGGGAATCAGGCTCGAGGAGAGCAGACGTGGCGGATTCGCACACCGATCCTGGATCCACCTGATACGTGCCGGAAAGCGTGGACTCCACAGTGGCCAGCTGGGTCCGCACTTCGGCCCGCCTGACTTCAAACGTGAGACGGGATTCCTGCAACCCGGACACGATCCTGCGCACCTCATCTACACTCGACTCAATGGTATGGGCCTGGGCCATGTCTTGCGCCTGCCCTTCCTGCGCCTCCACAATTTGGGCCTTCAATCGCTCCACGGCCTCACCGATCTCCCTGCACATGGCTTCCTGACGGTCCCGTTCTGCACGGCTCTGCTCAGCCGACGCCTTCAGCGATTCAAGTTGGTGGTCCAAGCTGCCGATGCGGGCAGCAGTGTCCTGTTGCTCCTGGCGAACACGCTGCAAATCAGCTTGACGATGTTCGCAGGTATTGCGAGCTCCTTGCACGCTCAATTGAGCCTCGGTCAGTCGCTGCTGAAGAACATGCATGGCCTGGTCGAGGTGCGCCACCCGCTCACGGATGGCGTGCAAGGCCCCCTCCTGCCCGTTCTTCTCGGCGATCCATTGCGCCAGCTGGGCTTCGGCCGAGGTGGCTTCGCCTTCCAGACGTCGTACTTCCACTGAGCCGCGTTGCGCATCGGCCAATAAAGTCTCGATACGCTGAGTGAGGTCTCCCAAAAGCTGTTGAATACCTGAGGCATCCTTTTGAAGAGAGAGGGCGTTCATTTCTTCTTCACGTAACGCATCGGCCACGCGGCGCCCCTCTTCCCGAAGGAAGTGACTTTCCGCCTGCAACGACTCTCGACGCTGCCGGGCCTGTTCGACCTCTGCCAACAAGGTGGTCCGCCTCCCTTCAAGCTCCATCACTTCTCGTCGACGTTGTAACAGGCCGCCGCTTGCGCTCACCTGCCCGCCCGTGACGACACCGGCTGCGTCCACCAGCTCCCCGGCGCGCGTGACGAATGTCGGGCCATCGGCTCCTGTCCTGTCCTCCTCCTGCCACAGGGCCATTGCATCCTGGAGCGTCTCGACGAACACCACGCGATCGAACAGATAATCCCTGGCCTCGTTGCGGGATCCGCTGATGCCGACTAAGTCGACGGCTCGCCCCATGACACCTGCGCGGCCGTCCATGCCGGTCCACCAGTCATGGGACCGCTCCGGCGTTGTCCACCGAGGTGCCTGGGGAATAAAAGTGCCGCGGCCGAGGTCCTTTTCCATCAAGAAGGCAATGGCCTGCGATGCCGACTGCGGACTATCGACGAACCATCCTCTCACGCGCTCACCCAACAATGCCTCCACCGCTCGATCCAATCCCGCCGGAACAATCAACCATTCCGCGACCGCCTCATGGACCCCCTGACAAGTTTTGAGTGCCGTCGCTTCCTCATTCCCCGACCGGCCATAGCCCATATCTTCCCGCAAGACACCTTGCAGAGCACGCAGATGCGAATCGACGGCTGCTAATTCCTCCGACCGTGCCGACAACTGCTGTTCAACCTCAGCCAGCCCGACTCCGGTCGTCATGGACTGCTGTTCCAGTTCGTGATGCTGTCGCCGAAGGTCCACCACCAGCCGATCGGACCCGCGACTGGCCTCAGTCAGCATGGACTGTTTCTCCAGGGCAGTGTCGTGCTGAGATTGAACCTCTTCACGCTCGCGTGTCAGGCGTCCCTCGCGCTCGGATATGTCCTTGAGACGCGCGGTCAACTGCGCGAGGTTCTGTTCGGTATTGGCCACCAGCACGGTCAGGTTCAACACGTCCGACCGCCCCCGGTCTTCCTCCTGCAGGGACGCCGCTCGCTGATGTACCAGGCCTTTCATCTCATGATCCAATTGGGCGAGCGCTTGCTCCCGCTCGCGGCAGACCTCTTCGAGTCGTTCCAATTCGGCGAGCAACGCCGCTTCCGCTTCGCTCGCCGCTGTCTGCTCATTCAAGAGACGTGCACGATCCTCAGCGCCCTGTTTGCGTTGCTGTTCATAGAGCTCACCCTTGTGGCGTTCGACCTCCGCTGCCGTCAACGCGTGGGCCTGTCGCTGTTCGATGTGCGAGAGCTCTTCCCGCCGTTGGCCGATGACGAGTCCGGTGTCGGCAATCGACAACTTAAGGCGCTCCAGTTCGGCGGACAAACGGGCCTGCCGAGCCGCCTGTTCCGATTCCTGGCCACTGAGCGTGAGGAGTTCGCGCTCGATATCTGAGATGGTTTGCCGAAAGCGGCGCAATTCATTGGTCAACAATTGCACCTCGAGCGTCCGGGCCTCTTCCTGAAGCACCTGGTAGGAGCGTGCTTGCCGGGCCTGGCGTTCAAGCGAGTTCAATTGCTTTTTGACTTCGGCGATGATGTCCCGAACGCGCAGAAGATTCTGCTGTGTGGCGTCCAATTTTCGCAGTGCCTCGGCCTTCTGTTTCTTGTACCGAACGATCCCGGCGGTTTCTTCGATCAGTTCGCGTCGGTCCGACGGCGAGGCGTTAAGAATCTGGTCGATCTGACCTTGGGCAATGACGGTGTGCCCCTTCGTCCCTGCCCGGGTGTCCAACAAGATACTGCGAATGTCCTTCAAGCGGCACTGCGTCTTGTTGATCAGGTATTCGCTGTCTCCGTTCCGATAGAGCCGGCGGGTGATCATGAGATCCTGGTATTCCGACAACTGGCCGGGCAGCCCGTTCTGGCTTTCCACTTTGACTTGATCCAGGCCGCTGATAACCAGGGATACCTCAGCCATGCCTAGCGGCTTGCGCAATTCCGTCCCGTTGAAGATGACGTCTTCCATCTTTTCGCTGCGCAACGTCTTCGTACTCTGTTCTCCGAGTACCCAGAGGATGGCATCCACGACATTGCTCTTGCCGCTGCCGTTTGGGCCGACGATGGCCGTTACGCCGTTGGGAAATTCGAGACGTGCTTCGGCGAACGACTTAAACCCCACCATCTCAAGCAACTTGAGGTACATGCCCTGCTCCTTTGGTAGTCGGTCGGAGGAATACCGGACGAGGGAAAACCACGGGTGGGTTTTGTAGCACAGGATTCGAAGGAAATCAAAGAAAAATACCGCAGGTAGTGGCCGGAAGACTAAATGCCTACCATACTTGGGATGAGGCGTAGGGGGTGTTGAGAGGTTATCTGGACGCGGCTACAGACTTGCTTGCCGGAGCGATTGTGATCAATTCCTTGGGAAGCAGGAACTCGACATCCTCTTCAATGACGGTCAAATCCTCGACCTCCGCGCTGCCATACGTTTTAAGATAGGCGACCACTTCTTCCACGAGAACTTCCGGCGCCGAGGCTCCCGCAGTGATGCCGATCGACTTGGCATTCTTCACCCACTCGGGGTTAATGTCGGCGGCTGAATCGATCAAGTACGAACTAATCCCGCAATGCTCACCGAGCTCGCGCAAGCGGTTCGAATTCGAGCTGTTGGGTGAACCGATGACGAGAATCACATCGACGAGCTTCGACAACTCCTTCACGGCGTTCTGGCGATTCTGCGTCGCGTAGCAAATATCTTCCTGATGCGGTCCTTTGATATGAGGGAACCGTTTGTGTAAGGCTCCCACGATATCCCGGCACTCATCCACACTCAGCGTCGTCTGGGTGACATAGGACAAGTTGGTCGTGTTTTGCACTTGCAGTCTCTCGACGTCTTCGACCGACGACACGAGATGAAACTTGTCCGGTACTTGTCCCAACGTCCCGATCACCTCCGGATGGCCGGCATGACCGATCAGAATGAGATCGTACCCCTGGGTATAATCCCGGTTCACTTCGTTATGAACTTTGATGACCAGCGGACAGGTGGCGTCAATGACATGTAACCGACGGCGATTGGCTTCGTCCCACACGGATTTCGCGACGCCGTGGGCGCTAAAAATGACGACGGACCCTTCCGGAACCTCATTCAGCTCTTCAACGAAGACGGCGCCCTTGTGCCGCAACGAATTGACGACATGACGGCTGTGGACAATTTCATGACGGACGTAGATCGGTGCTCCGTACTTTTTCAGCGAGAGATCGACGATATCGATCGCCCGGTCGACTCCGGCGCAAAAGCCGCGTGGATTGGCGAGATAGATCTTCATGACCGTTCCTTCCTTGCCCCGGACATCCACTCACCTTACGTGAGTTCATGAGGGTCCGTCAACAGAATAGCCGCTCAACCACGAGAGAGAGGGGCACGCTGGCACGGGCGTCAGGAGCCAAGGAAATAGGGCACCAGCGGCCATGAACGCCCCGCACAGCAGAGAGAGGATGGTCAACCCTGGAGCTTGACAGCGACTGCCCTCCCCCGTACGCTGGTCGCACCTTTCATGGCCAGTGTCCCCGCCAAGAAAATTCTGATCATTGAAGATGAGCGCGATATTCTCCAGCTGGTGAAGCTGTATCTGGAGAAAGAGGGCTTTCGAACCGTAACGGCCACCACCGGGGCCGAAGGCCTGAACAGCGCCAAGCAGAGCAAACCCGATTTGATCGTCCTCGATTTGATGCTGCCAGAAATTGATGGTCTCGAGGTCTGCAAACGTCTACGCTCCGCTCCCGAGACGGCGATGTTGCCGATCATCATGTTGACGGCAAAGGCCGAGGAATCGGATCAGGTCATCGGACTCGAACTCGGCGCCGACGATTACGTCACTAAGCCATTCAGTCCTAAAGCACTCGTGGCGCGCGTCAAAGCGCTGTTTCGCCGAACGGATCGCAGCCGGCAAGAAAACCAGACCGCGTACCAATACGGCAAGCTGGCCATGGACCTTGACCGCCACGAGGTTACCGTCCAGGGGAAGGATGTCCCGCTAACGGCCAAGGAATTTGGACTTCTGGAACATCTCCTGCGTCATCCCGGCCGGGTTTTGACGAGAGAAGTGCTGCTCAATCAAGTCTGGGGGTACGACTACTTCGGCACCACGAGAACAGTCGACGTTCATGTGCGCCGGCTGAAGCAGAAGATTCCCTTGCTCGACGAGGCGATCCTGTCGGTGAAATCATTGGGTTACAAACTGAAGGTCCTTGACTGAGATTCGTCGACAGCCCTTTGCATGGCCGGTTATGAGTCTTTCCATCCGCTGGAAGGTTACCCTTGCTATTCTGTTTGCTTTGCTCTGCGGGTTTGTCATTGCCGGAGTGCTCGCAGCCCGATCGCTGGCAGAACAAGAACTGGCTCAATCCGACGAGGCCCTGCAGGTCTCCACCCACCTCATTGCGCTCGATCTGCGTCCGCTCGTCACGGCATCCTCCCTTCCCCCCATCACTCAGCTTCAAACGATCGTTCGCGAGTTTAGCCAGCGCGCGCGTGCGCGCGTCACGCTCATCGACGCTTTCGGGCGAGTGCTGGCTGACAGTGCCGTCCCGGACGGCGATTTGGAGGGCGTTGAGAATCACCGCACAAGGCCAGAAATCGAACAAGCTATCGCGACCGGTTCGGGTACCGATCTTCGGGCAAGCCACACCACCGGCGAGCGCACACTGTATCGGGCCGTTCGCCTCGGCGATCCCGATGCAGCATCTGCTCCCCTGTATTTGCGGCTGGGGCTGCCGATGACCGCCTTAGAACATGAATTGACGACCCTTCAGCGCAACTTGACGTTGGCCTTTGGCAGCGCCTTTTTGATTGCGGTTGTGTTGAGCGTCTGGTTGGCAAGAAGCCTGACCAAGCCGCTGTCCGATATGGCAGCCGCTGCACGGCAGCTCGCAGGAGGCAATCTATCGATCGCCGTGCGAACATCCTCGCGGGACGAAGTCGGGCTTTTAGCAGACACCCTCAATCGCATGACGCGAGAGTTGCGATCCAAAATCGAGGAATTGTCCGAAGACCGTTCCCAGCTGCTGGCTATGCTTACGTCAATGGTGGAAGGGGTCATGGTGCTGGACTCCAAGGGCCGTATCCTCCAAGTGAATCCGGCCTGGGAACGCATGTTCGGGGTGACGCGCAACGAGGCGCGCGGACGCCAATCTTCGGAGGTGTTCGGCCTTCCCAAACTGAACGCGCTCGTTTCCGCGGTACTCGCGGCGCGTACCGGCCAGGAAGGCGAAATCCTTCTGCCAACTGGACGCTGCCTCAACGTGGAAGCGTCGGTCGCAGGCGGAGAGCAGGACAATGAAGCCTGCGCCGTGCTTGTCTTCCACGACATCACCGAACTGCGCCGGCTGGAACATATCAGGAAAGACTTCGTCGCCAATGTGTCGCATGAACTGCGGACGCCGCTTACGTCGATTAAGGGTTACGTTGAGGCGCTCTTGGACGGAGGGAAGGATGATCCCGCAACGAGCGTACATTTTCTCGACATCATTTTGAAGCAGAGCGACCGGCTCAATTTGATTCTCGAAGACTTGCTTCAGCTCTCCAAGATCGAGTCGGGGCAGGTGCAATTCAAACAGGAACCGCTGCACATCGGGTCTGTGATTGAGCGTACAATCGCAATGATCAAGCCGTTGGCCGACAAGAAACAGCACCGGCTTCTCGCGCAAGTCGCCGCCGATTTACCCCTCATTACCGGCGACCAAGAACGGTTGGTTCAGGTGTTGGCCAACCTGCTCGACAATGCGATCAAATACACGCCGGAGGGCGGCCAGATCACGCTGTCCGCACGACGCCTTCCCGCTCCGCGGTCCGACGGGCCTTCTGACGGCGTTGAGCTCATGGTGAGTGATACCGGCATCGGCATTCCCGAAGCGGATCGGCCGCGCGTGTTCGAACGGTTCTACCGCGTAGACAAGGCACGGTCACGGGAACTGGGAGGAACCGGGCTGGGACTGGCTATCGTCAAGCACATCGTCGAGGGCCACGGAGGGCAGATTCACGTGGAAGCGAATGTCCCATCCGGCAGCCGCTTCATTGTTCGCTTGCCGGCTTAACCCCTTGCATGGGTCTCAGAGGAATAGCCCCATGAGCAGATAGATCGCGGTTGAGATAATGGCGGCGCCAGGGAGGGTGAACAGCCAGGCATAGAGGATTCGCCTCGTCACTCCCCACCGTACCGCTGACAGCCGTTTGATCGCGCCAACCCCCATGACGGATGACGTGATCGTATGGGTCGTGCTGACAGGCAAACCGATATGGGCGGTGAACAACAAGACGGTTGCCGCGGCGGTCTCGGCGGCAAAGCCGTGCACAGGCTCGAGCTTCACGATCTTCATTCCCAAGGTGCGCACGATGCGCCATCCGCCGACGGCCGTTCCCAATCCCATAGCCACTGCACAAGCCCCGATCACCCAGGTCGGCACTTCCGCTGATGGAATTTGACCGGCGGAGAGTAATGCCAATGTAATGATCCCCATGGCCTTCTGCGCGTCATTCGCCCCATGGCTGAAGGCCATGAAACAGGCGGAGATCAGCTGCAGCCGCTTAAACAGACGGGTGGCCACCGCCCGGGTGACGCGAAAGAAGAGCCAGCTGATCAGCACCATTAAGGTGAGGCCCATCGCGAAGCCGAAAAACGGCGAGAGCACCATGGCTTCGAGCACCGATCGCAGGCCGCCAACTTTGACCGTATCCCACCCGCCGTGCGTCAGGGCCGCTCCCACCAGTCCACCGATCAGCGCATGCGACGAACTGGTCGGCAAACCCAACAACAGCGTAAACAGGTTCCAACAAATCGCTCCCGCTAGGGCGGCGGCCACCATATGCTGTGTCACGCTGGCAGGATCGACGATTCCGGAGCCTACCATTTTTGCCACGGCCGTTGACATGAAGGCGCCCGCAATGTTGAGCACGCCCGCCCCGATCACCGCGACGAACGGACTGATGACGCGCGTCGAAACCACGGTGGCAATCGCATTGGCGCTGTCGTGCCATCCGTTCGAAAAATCGAACAGCAGAGCGAGCACCACGACCAGGAGCAACATACCGGTCAGCTCAGGCATCGAGAGCCTGTGAGGCGTGTGGAGCGGGAAAAGAGGGAAACGGCATCGAGAAGGATCCAGCCATAGTGGTTTGACTTGGTCGCATTCTGATCACTGCGCGAGACATGAGGACGGCTCCATCCTGTTAATGGTGCTTCAGGGCGATGCGTTCGAGAATGTTGGCGACGTCTTCGCACCGGTCGGTGCCCGCTTCAAACCCTTCATAGATTTCCTTCCACTTGATGACCGCCACAGGATCGGTCTCTTTCTCAAACAATTCCGAAATCGCATCGCGGGAGATCCGGTCGGCCTCATTTTCGAGACTGTTCACCTGCACGCTGCACTCTTTGATATCCGGATGCGCCAGGCCGAGCCTGTCCACGCCTGCACCAACGGCCACTGATGCCTGATACAAGACATCCGCCAGTTTGACGGCCTTGTCCGTGGGTGTTGTCACTTTGTACAACACGAAGCGATCGGCAATCGCTTCTGTCACGTCCAAAATATCGTCCAATGCGCTCGCCAAATCATGAATGTCTTCTCGATCGATCGGCGTGATGAATGTTTGATTGAGCCGGAGGGCGATGTCGTGTGTGATGCCGTCTCCCACGTGCTCGACGTCCTTAATGCGTTTGGCCTGATCGACAGGAGATTGGAAATGTTCCATCATGTCTTTCAACAGCCGGCTGCCTTCAATCATGTTGTGGGCGGCGTTCTTGAATAATTCAAAAAACCGTTCCTCTTTCGGAATCAAGCCAAACATGATTCTCCCTTTCTTGCGAATGTCCCCTGGCTCGCCGACATTCTCGCACCGGTGTTACGCCACGATGACGAAGGCGTTACGGGATTGTAACCATTTATCACCACCGGATAAGACCCGAAGCCCACGTCAATCCGCCTCCGAAACTGCCAAGCGCAATCAGGTCATGCGGTCGGGCCCTTCCGCTGCGCACATAATGATCAAGCGCGATCGGCAGGGAAGCTGACGAGGTGTTCCCGTATCGCTCGATGATGGAGCACAGAGAATCCGGCGCAATCGCCAAGCGTCTGCCGAGTTGGGCAAGGATTCTCCCATTGGCCTGGTGCATGATGAACTGCGACACATCCCGGAGGTCGACACCGAACTCTTTCACTATGTCCCGCAAGCTTCGCTCGAGATGCCTCACAGCCAATCGGAACAACGGCGCCCCGTGCATCCGCAAGGAGTGCTCCTGGCCATCCAGGGTTTCGTGACTTGCAGGTCTCCGCGATCCGCCGGCACGAATGCGAATTAAATCATGCCGCGCGCCATCGGAATGGAGCCGAATCCCCAGAATTCCACGGCTCGGCTGATCCGCATCCGGTTCACCATGCACAACCGCTGCACCGGCGCCGTCGCCAAAGAGCAACGCTGTGTCAGAATCGCTTGGGTCGAGCGTGCGCGACTTCACCTCCGCTGCCACGACAACGCAGGTCTTCACCTGGCCGCTTCGAACGATCGCATCGGCCATGGAAAGCCCGTACAAAAATCCGGAACACGAGGCGGCGACGTCAAATGCCGGCACGCTGGCACAACCTAGCTTCCGTTGCAGGTGGCAGGCCGTAGAAGGGAAGGGCATATCCGGAGAGGTGGTCGAAACAATGATGATGTCGATTGCCCTTACCGGAAGCCCTGCTGCCTGCAGCGCATCGCGTGCGGCGGGCACAGCCAAATCGGAGGAGGCCTGGGACGCTTCGGCCCATCGGCGCTCTCGAATCCCTGTCAATTGCATGACCGTCTCGGGATCAATTCCCAACGCAGCTCCGGCCTCGCGATTGGAGACGACGCGTTCGGGGAGATAGGAACCTGTGCCGATGATACGGGATCGAATCATTGCTGAAGTGCCGAGGGGTTGAACTAACGCGCGGGATTATAGGTCTCGCGCCTGCAAGGGTCAACCCGCGGGAAAGATTGCTTTTGAAAAGGTCTCCTGCTAGCTTTGTAAGCGGACCTCATGAAGATCACTCTGTCACAGACACGCCTTCCGTCAGCCGCGCACGGCCTCCGATTGGCCGTGGGTGTGGCGGCACTCTGCCTGCTCATTGCCTGCTCAAGCTCGCCAAAGAACGGCGATGCCACGTCCAAGAAAGCTCTGAGTGGAACGGACGAATCAATCTTCCTCGGCGATACGATTGAAAAGAATTACGATCCGAACGTCATTATGAAACGCGGAGAAGCCTTCTTCGAAAAGGAAGAATTCGCCGAAGCCATCGTCGAATATAACCATTTCCTTGATCTACATCGCAGTCACATGCTTGCTCCCTACGCCGGTTTCCGGATCGGCGAAAGTCATATGAAGCGCGCGAAGGGAATTGATCGCGACCCCGAACCCATCCAAAAAGCCATTGATTCCTTCGAACGGTTGCGAAGAGATTATCCGGGCAGCCGGTATGACAGCGAGGCGGTCGACAGGATTCAGGAATGCCATGATCTGTTGGCTCAGATGCATCTGTTTGTCGGGCAGTTTTACTACCGGCGGCAGTCCTATCTCGCCGCGGCACACCGCTTCGAGCAGATCATGAAGATCTATCCCGATAAGTCTGTGGCGCCTGATGCGCTGTACTTCTTAGCTCTCAGCTACCACGACCTTGGAGCGGATGATTGGGCGAGTGAGAAATTGACGTTGCTTGCGGAAAAGTATCCCAACAGCACGCATTCCAATGAAGGCGCAAGATTGCTCGCCAAAATCATCAAATCCCAACCGTCGGTGCTCGTTGCCAAAAAGGCGGAGGCAGCTGCACCGGCCACGGAACCGGCCCTTGCAGCTCAAGAGAGTCCGCGGTCTGTTCCGGCAGGGGGCGTGACTCCGCAGGTGGCCAATGGACTCATGCGGCTTCCTTCTGCCACCGCCATGGGGCAGGGGTTCGTGAACTGCCGACTCGGCGCCTGGTGCTAACCCCAGACCGGTGAAACAGGCCGCGTTTCTCACCCATCCGCCCCGATGCGCCGAGACGCCTCACACCGTAGCGTTCTCGCTTCGGTCAATCCCTCGACATACCAACCAACGTATGCCTCTGCGTTTCGCTTGCTGCGGCCTTTTAGGGTAAAGGGCGCGTCTCGGTGCGCCTGGGGGGGGCGGGTAAGAATGACGCCCTGTTTGACCGGTCTGTTGAAGAATATGGAAAGAAATGGGAAAGAGTCTTGAAAGCTACTGGCCCAAATACCAGCCGATGCCATGCCGCTCCAAGAAACTCGTAATCAGCGTGAGCGAATTGGCATAGATCATGACGCCGACGATGACAAGCAACACACCGCTGACAGTGGACACTCCCCACAGGTAGGCGCGGGCCTGCTTGAAATAAGCCAGAAAACGATCGACACCCAAGGCCGTTAAGAACAGCGGTAAGCCCAAACCAAGCGAATAGCTGGTCAGCAAGAACACGCCGTCGAGCAAGGAATCGGTGGTGCTGGCATATAATAAGATCGTGCCGAGTACGGGCCCGACACAGGGGGTCCAGCCGGCGGCAAACGCGATTCCGATTAAGAACGAACCCAGATAACCAACCGGCCGGTTCCGGAATTGGAACCGGTGTTCCATCTGCAAAAAATTAATGTTGAGAATGCCCAGCAGATAGAGGCCGAAAATGACGATCAGCAGGCCCCCAATACGCCGGATGTGTTCCTGATAGGTCATAAGAAGCTGACCGACGAAACTGGCGGAGGCCCCGAAAGCGATGAAGACCACGGAAAAGCCGGCAATGAACAAAAGAGCATTCACGACGATCGCTCTCTTGAACTGTAACCGCGCATTGGCATCGGTCAGCTGCTCGATCGATAGACCTGTGATGTAGGAAATATAGGAGGGAACAAGCGGCAGCACGCACGGTGAGACAAAGGAGAGCAATCCCGCCGAAAAGGCCGCAATCATCGAAATTTGAGTCAGCGAATCGGACACGGTAATTCTCTATGACTTCATCAGCATCTCAATCAGCTGGTGGGCTTCTGGAGCTTCCCAGTCACGGGCGCCGAAGATGTGCTGCCGCACCACGCCCTGGCGGTCGACCATGAATGTCATCGGCAGCGTCCGTGCCCCATACGACAACCCGACGCGAAAATCGGCGTCGTGAAGAATCGGGAAGGTGAGTTTGTTCTCCTCCTGAAACGGCCTCGTGACCGCCACTCCCTGCGCATCGGTAGAGACGGCGAGGATCTCGAAGTCTTTTCGATCGTACGTCCGGTAAAGACGTTCCATGGCCGGCATCTCTACCCGGCACGGCCCGCACCATGTGGCCCAGAAATTAAGGAGCACCACTTTCCCCCGCAATTCAGACAAAGATACAATCCGCCCGTTCATGTCGCGCAGCTGAAAGTTGGGGGCCGGCTCGCCGGGCTTGACGATTCCACGTTGCGCCACTGATGCCGCGCTGCCGGCCTGGGTCGAGGCCGATAAGGCCACCGTCACGAATACAGACAGGAGCGCGGCAGTCGCAAAAGGTTTCATCCTTGGTCCACCATCGAAGCGTCTGAAAGGGGTGCACCGGCTCCGGCCGACTTTGGCGTGACGTTCAGCAGCTTCGTCAGTATCTGGAGACTGTCGAGCCTGGTCCAATCACGCGGTCCAATGACGATTTCTTGAATGATGCCTTGCTGATCAATAATAAACGTTTCGGGGACACCCATCCGCTTATAGGGTTTGTCGGTCCGCCCCCAGGAATCCACCAGGACCGGAAAGGTCAGGTTCAAGCCCTTGACGAATGGAGGAATGTCCTTTGCCGTCGTCACCCGGTCGATACTGACAGCTAAAATCACCAACCCGTCTTTTTCGAAATTCTTGTTCAGGATCTCCATCGAAGGCATTTCCTCGCGGCAGGGCTTGCACCAGGTCGCCCAGAAATTCAAGAAAACAACCTTGCCTCGAAAATCGGACAGACGATAGGGTTTGTCGTTCAGATCGGTGAGCGAAAAATCAGGGGCCGGCTTCCCGACGGCGAGCGGCTCATATTTGGCGCTTTGCAGCCAAACCAGAGTGAAGACCGCGACGAGAATAGCCGTGCCGACGGCCAAAATCAGCACGCGCGAGGTACCGTTCCGGGGAGTTGTGACTGGAATTGATTGCTCTATCACGGTTGATTCTCAACTCTTGTCCATGTGGGTGCTCAACCCCGGCGATTTTTCTGCGCCCTCCCGATCCCCCCGATTGCTCTGCAATCGATCTCCCGGGACGCGCCATTCACCGAGCAAGGCCGCAATGAGGCCCACGACGCGAAGAATAATGAGCGTCAGGGTTGCGGACGGGCGCGAGTGGGTGAGCGCCCAGTGTCTTAGAACCGAAGAGGTCCATACCAAGCGCGCTTGAGACGCTCGCCTCCATCACATGCGAGCGGAACGTTACTTTGCTCCAGTACGCTTCCATTGGAACTTACAAGGAACGAGCGACCGAGAACGAAGTTGGAGACTCTTTCAGCATTCATTAGGCATAGGCATGCAGACCGGACAGTAAGAAATTTACACCCCAAAAGCAAAAGATAACCATTAAGAAGCCGAACACGGCGTAAATCGCGGCACGCCGGCCTTCCCACCCTCTCGTCATTCGTGCGTGGATATAAGCGCCGTAGATGAGCCAGACGATCAGCGACCAGGTTTCTTTCGGGTCCCAACTCCAATAGCCGCCCCAGGCGTAATTCGCCCACATGGCGCCCAAAATAATGCCGAAGGCAAGCATGGGAAATCCGATCATGATGGCCTTATAGCCTAACTCATCGATCGTTTCGAGGTCCGGAAAGGCGGCGTAGAAACGTGACCGGCTGCCCCGCTGCTCGGCCCGTTCCTTGAACAGGTACATGACTCCAAGACCACCGGCCATCGCGAACGCCGCATAGCTGGTCAAGGTCACGGAGACGTGAATGTAGATCCAATAGCTATTGAGCGCTGGCACGAGAGGCTCAGCCGTCTGGTAGCGATAGGGGAGGAGGGATGCAGCCCCCATCGCAATGAAGCCGATGCCGACGACGAATGCACCGATCGCCTTGATCTTGTACCGGAGTTCCAACAGGACGTATCCGAGAATAATCGCCCAGGACACGTAGGCCATTGCTTCGAACTGGTTGGACCAGGGGGCGAACGTTCCGGAATGCTGTAACCGCTCGAATGCGCGGGTCAGCAACGCCGCAGTGTTGACCATCCAGCCAAACACCGTCACCAGCGTGGCCACCTGTCCCAGTTGAGTGGCCCAGGCTCCGTCCCGTTCATCGAAGTCCTCGGTCGGATGGCCGGCCGGTGCAAAAGCCATCGCAGGCCGGCGCGCAAATAGGTATGCGACATACAGGGTCAGTGAAGCGAGATAGAGCCAGAAGGTCATGTCGAACAGAAACAGTGAACGGGCCATCGTATCCTCCGTCGATCACTGGGTTCAATCGAACCCGTTTATCATACCCAAGAGTGGTGGCCTTTGACCACTGGCAGGCCGCTTTTCTCTTCTGCTGCGCGCTTTTCAAAGACCCAGCCGGAAAGGAACCGGCCGGCTACGCCTCAAGTGTTCGTATTTTTTCCGTCAGCTTCCGGAACTCTTTCTGAAAGTCGATCTGGCTCTTGTGCGTCGTGCCGCCGACGTGCACGGTCACGCTGGTCCCTGACGGGATGATCTTCGTCCACACCCGGCGATGGTAGATGAAGGACGAGAGCGTGATTCCCACAACGATCATCGTGGAACCGATCCACACAATGTTGATGCCGGGGTTCTTAGCGATTTGCAGACCTGTGTACTTTTTCGGCTTGTAGCCGATCAATTCAAATTGATATTTCGAGTCTTTGATCTCGAACAAATCGGGGAATTGATAGAAGATCCACGGCGTTGCCTGAACCGTACTGCGCTCATTGACCGTTAGCTTGATCGCGGGGTTGGCATGCTCAATCGTTTTCGAATACACCTTTTTTTCCGTTGAATTGAAAGCAAAGTCTGCAACAAAGTCCGTAATGGCCAATTTCAGGTTCAAATCCGAGAGCGTGTGCTCTTTCTGCCACTCTAAATCGATGGTCTTGATGACTTTGTCGGTCTGCTTGTCTTTGATGTTTACCCGCGCCACTTCGATTTGATCCCAGGCATCCCCGTAGCTCGATTGATAAAACCAGATCCCTTTGTACACGAGCGGATCGTTGACGGTAATCGTCTTCGTGATTTTCGACTCGCCGCTCTCGAGCACGGTGAGCGTACTATTATAGGACTTCACCGCCCCGTTCTCGTGGTAATCAATCCAGAATTTGTCCACTTTCAAATCGAAATTGCCTCGTGGAATGTGATAGGTCTGTCCTTCCAGACAGACGCCAAATTCCTGGAACCCATAATAGCTGCCGAGGAGTCCGCCGAGGACAATCACTGTGGCGCTCAAATGGGCCATATGGGCGCCAACGCGACCCATGACTCCTTTGGTCGCGTACAGCGTCACTTCGCCCGCCTCATTCTTGGCCAGGACCCGATAGCCCTTCCCGACATAGTGCTGAGCCAACTGCTGTGCAATCGATTCCTTGGTGCCCGGTATCACGACTTCGGCCTGCTGTTTCATCCCTTTGATGAAGGCGAGTGAGACGCTCACCTTGTCTTGTTTCATTGACCGCCAGACGGCCGGGAAACGCTTGTAGAAACAGGTGAGTGAGTTGACGCAGAGGAGTCCCAGCAGCCCTGTAAACCACCACGTGTGATACACGTCCGTGAAGCCAAGACGGAGAAACCAGCGATAGGCATCTTCCCCATATTCCTGAATGTAAGTCTCTGCCCGCTCGCCCTGCTGAATGACGGTCCCGATCGTTGCCGTGATGGCGATGAACAGAAACAGAAACATCGCCAACTTAATTGACGCGAAGAACTCGACCAGCTCGCGCGAAAATTCTTCCCATCCCACCCCGGGGGCGGGAGTTTGGGGGGTATCCTGCTCAGACAACGTTTCCGGCCGGCTGTTCATACTGGTGATGGTCCGTCTTCCATAGCCAGGCACACGATCTCTACGGCCCGAGAAACACGGCAGATTGGGCGAGGGGCAATCCTGCGCTGGTAGGCGATCCTTATCCCGACAATGCGTGTACCTTGCCGTAGATCAGGGAGGAATTCCTCGAAGCAAGGCATCTTACAAGCGCCGGAAAAGGACTGTCAAGCAAGCACGTCGATGGCCGGTTGGTCATACCCCACTATCGAACTAATAGACAAATCAAGCCATTATCGCTATGATCTGCCCCAGCTTCCACATCAAGGCTTCCGTCTCACACAGGGCCTTACCCCCGACTGAGATCGAGCAAAACCATCGCCCGCTGAACATTTGAGGAGTGGCAATGAGAAACAATTATCTGTTTACGTCCGAATCAGTGACTGAAGGGCATCCGGATAAAATCGCCGACCAGATTTCCGATGGAATCCTGGATGCCATGATCGCGCAAGATAAATACAGCCGCGTGGCCTGTGAGACCATATTGACCACCGGCATCGCGTTCGTCGCCGGTGAGATCTCGACCAAAGCGTACGTCGAGATTCCGGACATTATCAGAGATGTCATCAAGGATGTCGGCTATTGCGACGCCTCATGGGGGTTCGATTGCAACACCTGCTCCGTTCTCACCTCCATCCATCAACAGTCCGGCGATATTGCCATGGGAGTAGATTCGGGCGGGGCAGGTGACCAGGGGCTGATGTTCGGTTACGCCACCAACGAAACAGCAGAGCTCATGCCGATGCCAATCGTGCTCGCGCATCGACTCACCCGCCGGCTGGCTGAAGTGCGTAAGAAAGGTATTCTTCCCTGGGTCCGTCCCGACGGGAAATCTCAGGTTACCGTTGAGTACCGCAACGGGAAGCCGATCCGCATCGATACCATCGTCGTCTCGACCCAGCACAGCCCCGACATCACGAGCAAACAAATCGAGCGCAGTATCATGGAGAAGGTCATCAAGCCGGTCATGCCCAAAGGGCTGTACGATCCGACAAGCGTGAAACACCACATCAATCCGACGGGTCGTTTTGTCGTTGGCGGTCCGATGGGCGACACAGGCCTCACGGGTCGGAAGATCATTGTCGATACCTACGGGGGCCACGGCAGCCATGGCGGCGGCGCATTCTCCGGTAAGGATCCCACAAAGGTAGACCGTTCTGCGTCGTACATGGCCCGATACATTGCCAAAAATATCGTGGCTGCCGGCCTGGCGGACAAGTGTGAGGTACAACTGGCCTATGCGATCGGGGTGGCCGATCCAGTCTCCGTGCTCGTGGACACCAAGAATACCGAGAAAGTGTCGGTCGACAACCTGGATAAACTTGTGCGCAAGCACTTCCCGATGACACCGCGCGGGATCATCGATCATCTCAAACTCCGCCGACCGATTTTCAAAAAGACTGCCGCCTACGGCCATTTCGGCCGCAATGAACCGGAATTCACCTGGGAGAAGACCGACAAAGCGAAGGCCTTGCGAAAAGACGCGGGACTCTGATCGCATTCGGCACGGTTGATCCGAAGATCAAGGGGACGGATTGAGCCCGTCCCCTTTTTTTCTGACAACTTGAGCACCCATTACCCGAATCACTACTGCAACTGGAGGTTTTTGTGGATTACGATGTGCGAGACATCAAGCTGGCCGACCAAGGAAGACTGAAGATCGAATGGGCCGAAGCGACCATGCCGGTCCTGCGGCTCATTCGAAAACGGTTCAAACGGCAACAGCCGCTCAAGGGCGTCCGGGTTACGGCCTGCTTGCACGTGACGACCGAAACCGCCAACCTGGCCATCACGTTGAAAGCCGGCGGGGCTGATGTCCGACTTTGCGCCTCCAATCCGCTCAGTACACAGGATGACGTGGCTGCCGCCCTCGTCCAGCATGAAGGCATCCCGACTTTTGCCATCAAGGGGGAAGACAATGCCACCTACTATCGTCACATCGAGTCGGCGATTGCCCATCGCCCGCATGTGTCCATGGACGACGGCGCAGACGTTGTCTCGCACCTCCACTCCAAGCGAAAAGATCTGCTGAAGAACGTCATCGGGGGCACGGAGGAAACCACCACCGGCGTGATCCGGCTTCGAAGCATGGCGGAAAAGAAGGTGCTCAGGTTCCCTGTCATCTCCGTCAATGATGCCGATACCAAGCACATGTTCGACAACCGCTACGGCACCGGCCAGTCGACGATGGACGGGATCGTGCGTGCGACCAATCGACTCGTATGCGGCTCGGTAGTTGTCGTCGTGGGCTACGGCTGGTGCGGACGCGGGATCGCCATGCGCGCGAAGGGCATGGGGGCTGATGTCATCGTCACGGAAATCGACCCATTGAAAGGCCTTGAAGCCGTCATGGACGGTTTCCGGGTCATGCCCATGGAGTTAGCCGCTCCGATCGGCGATTTCTTCGTGACTGTCACAGGCAACATTCATGTCATCAGAAACGAACACTTCGCGGTCATGAAAGACGGCGCTATAGTCTGCAACAGCGGGCATTTTAACGTGGAACTCGACATTCCCAGCCTTGAGAAGCAGGCGAAAAAGCGCCGGCTGGTCAGGCCGGGGGTGGAAGAATTTACTCTCCGTAAAAATGGTCATCGAGTCAGCCTGCTGGGCGAAGGCCGCCTGGTAAATTTGGCTACAGCCGAAGGCCATCCCTCCAGCGTGATGGACATGAGCTTCGCCAACCAGGCGCTCGGCGCGGAATACATCGTCAAGAACTATAAGCACCTTGAGAAAAAGGTCTATCCCGTTCCTCCCCTGATTGACAAAGAGATAGCGCGGCTGAAGTTGGCCGGAATGGGCGTGGCGATCGATACGCTAACGCCTGAGCAAAAGAAATATCTGGCGAGTTGGGAGATGGGAACCTAACGAGGCGGAGATTCCTGTCACTCGCTGCACAGCAGCGCTGAATTGACTTCACACATCTTCGCCACCGGGTCGCTTCGGCTTGCTAAAGCAGTGAGCTATCGCCGCTCTGATGCTCCTTTCAGCAATCTTCCGCCTCGCTTCCATGAGAGGAAAAAACGTAGCCGCGCAACCTGATCACGCACATCGTCATGCAAGCGGCCTCACACAACCCTGAGCCTCCTTATCTCTACTCCTCATCAGCCTGAGAACGGCAACCCAGCACTGTTGATCCCACCATGCAATCACAATGTGTCCTGTGACTGCGTCGGTCAGCTTGCGTACTTTCGTGAGATCCACATTGGTTATGCTGATAGTATATTTTCCGACAGCATCAGTCCCACGGGCGGCACACCGTTTATGGCCCACCTTCAGAAGCATTTAGACGAACCCAAGCGAGACGACAGACTAACGAATGGATTCCGATT
>Ga0075419_10000192_pt1 | contig 35335 bp, 30 predicted proteins | sample SoiMetdeltSBSDD3_FD_76900 | JGI IMG/M metagenome (GOLD analysis project Ga0075419, IMG submission 76900) | Bulk soil microbial communities from a Populus tree surrounding site in Tennessee, USA - Soil MetaG P. deltoides SBSDD3 | ecosystem: Environmental > Terrestrial > Soil > Tree plantation... | reverse complement strand
CCGCGAAGGGCATTATGGCCAGCGGTCATGTGAACCGCGTAAACAGGCCGAACACATGGCTGCACCGACCAATGCTGCAAACGTTCAAGAAAGTCCTTGCCAACTCGGAGCCGTCCACACATGAGGGTAAAGCGGACAATGACGCCGACATTTCACAAAAGGTGTAGGACCATCGAGACAAACACCACTACGATTGTCGCCGCAATCATCACTTGTGGTGTGGCGCTTTCCAAAAATCCGGGACGACGGTTTTGATCGTGTCGCGAAGCAGTGACTGCATTGGTTTTACCGGAGTGCAGTGACCGGGTCACAGATATGATCCGTAGTCAGGCAACGAGGTCACCCACGAAACGAGAATGACGATTTAATAACCAGGTGACGAACAGCACCGCGGCACAACTGATCCAGACAAATCAAGACGCGTTAGCCCAACGATTCTTGATCTGCCGGCGCAGATTCTTGTCTTGTAACGCGAGCGGTGATGACAATCGGGTAATTTGGATCGTCTACGCTGAGGTCAGGATTGTCGAGTTCTTCGGCTGATATCCCATAGAGGAATGCAGTTGTTGTAAAGACATTGCCATGCGATTCAACAAATACCGCATCCGTCCCGAATTGCTCCTCGCAAAGCCGACGTATCGCTGAAGCGGTAAATCTCCAATACCAGGTCCACGGTTCGCGACAATTGCATTGCGTTAGCGCTGGTGCGGTTAACAACAAAACTCCCCCCGGCTTCAGAGCACGATGCAAGCTTGCTATTCCAGCACGCAGGTCAAACAAATATTGCAATACCTGGGTAAGAACAATGCAGTCAAAGCTAGCATTAGGAAGGGTGCCGCATTGTGCAAGGTCGCCCACAATGGTGGCGTGAGGATTTGCCTCAACGCTGAGAACGTCACTTCGCTGGACACGAGTGCCGCCAAAGCGGCGCGTGTAGTGGTTATCCCCCACCTCCAGCACGCGCCCCCTGATGTCTTCGGCATTTTTACCGAGGAAACCTGCGATGTAGTGTCGATCGATAGGTGTTCCGCGTTCGAACCCGAAAGTGCGGCTGATTGGCGATAGTCGCCTGAGGTCGCCGAAATTTATCGAGCCTGGCGGGATTGAATAAAGTCGAAGTCGCATCGACCGCATCCAATCTACAATTGGACGTGGAAGTATCTGAGTTGCGTTGCGGATCGACTCTCTTGTAATCATTGTGTTCCAGATGCTCAGCGGCCCCACTGATTCGATCAGTCTCCTTTTCTCTAATGGAACAGGATTTTAAGAGCAGTAGGATCTAAGGTTGCCCTAAGCAAATTCGAAGTCCAGCTTTGATCCGCCGCGTGCAACGCCGATAGGATTAAGTCATCGCCGCGATGCGCAGACCGTCCGCGGTCGCTGCAGCGCTCGCAGTGCGAGTTGTCGGGGTGGATGATCTTGCGGACAATCTCGAGGAGCCCTTGTTGATAAGGATGCCGCGTGACTCGGCATCCGAAAAGCTGAGCCTGACTTCGGCAGCCAATATTAGACGGAGCAAAACTGCGGCTCGCAACGCGGAACATCGCTAAATCGTGCTCAGTATCGCCGATAGCGATGGTCTCGAGATTCGGTCCTAAGACCCAGTCGCGAAGCGCAGTCAGGCCAGTTCCTTTATCAAGGTCCTTGGCTACGATTGTGGTATCGATCAGTGTGTGATGGAACTCGAGCTGATCGAGTCGTAGCTCTGCGAGCAGTTGCTGCATCATAGTGCTTGCGATCGGCGCCAAGGCGCCGTTGCCAACGCTGGACGCACGGGCTGCACCGACCAGTGAATGCATAAAGCCCTGGGGTCTGTCTTGATATGTGAAAGCCCGAATTGAATATAGATGTCTTTCATCGAGGAATACGCCGGGCATGCGTTGCAAACTTCTTCTCAGTTCCGCCAACTGGTGCTGGGCTTCAGTACCGATGAGAACTCGCTCGCGCTGATGTACTGCGTCCCACAGATAGCTTCCGTGTTCGGCGATGCCGCCCGCCAGTGAGTACGCTTTACAGTAATCCCTTACCTCGGCAGCTGACCGCGCCGTGTTCAGCACAACTGAAAACTCATGCTTACTCAGGAGCGAGAGGGCTTTCATGCCGGCTACAGTCGTGCAAGGGAAGCCGAACAATCGTCGGTCAAGGACGCCGTCGACATCCAGCGCTATCAGGGGGGAGCGCCAACGCAAATCGGCGCCCGAATGACAGAGCGAGCCGAAATGACGCGCGGTGTGCACGGTCAAGAAGTTCCAGGCGCTTATGAACCGCAGATGATGGCCGAGCTGGGCATCCCGACCGCGAGCCGAAATTAATCGCGCTTGAGCTTCACTCATTGCCCAAAGGCCGGCGAGCAGCTTATTCATGAAAAGGCGCTGGTTAACGGTGACGTCCCCAGATTCATCAATATATTTTTGGATCAAATCGCTTTCTTCATCGGACGAGAGCGCAAGATTCAAAATCGCGTCGGCGAGATCGTAGGCAGGATCCGTCACGTTCAGCGCATTTTTTCCCATTCCGTGATGTTCGTAATCCACTTTAAGCGACCCGTTCGGTCCTGAAATCCATTCGCTGCGATGCATGTTGCCATCTATCAGCGTTGGGCATGGGCATTGCGTTTGCCGTATCCTTGCACCAAGAGGTGATCGCATCAAAATGTCTGTTGGGAAACGTCCATAGGCGCGGCTGAGCGCTTTCTCCAGCAGTCGAACGCCGTTGTTATGTTGCTTCAGATCCATCCCGGCGCCAGTTTTTTGAGGCAGGTGACGAACCCTGGCGGCCACATAGGATGCGGCCGCATCGATAATCTCATGACGCTTTCCAGCTGGTGAGGTCGCCGCCTGTGGAATCCATTCCATGTACAGAATGCCGTCACGCAGCCCGAGAATGGGCGGCACATGTCCCCGCAGCCTCTTTCCAATTAGAAAGGCGCGATAGGATAACCATCCCCAGCCAACGCTTTTCGCCAGCACATACCTCGTTTGAATTTCGCCCTGGGGTGTCTGTAGTTGAACCTCGAATATCCGCTTAAGGCGTACAAAACGTTCGTCGGACGCAGTGCATCGCAAGCCCGAGTTGAATTCTTTCGCGCCGCTCACGCTCACGCTGATAAGATTTTGACTGCGGAAATATTCGGCTAATCGCGGCTTTACCGTCTCTGGGCTCAGTAGCTCCTGTTTGTGCCATTGCTCGGGCGGTAGCGTGATAACAGTGTCATCAGGAAGCGTCTTGAACCAGCTCGGATACGCTGGATGAGTTGGCGCAAGCAATTTTACACTGTGTCGCGCAAATCCCGCGCGGAAAGCGATGCCTATGGCCCTGAGCAATGTGCTGCAGGTGTGGGGAGGATCGTCCGTGATAAACGCACAGTACCCATCGGCGGCAAACCGCCTGAGCTTCTTGTGTTCCCATGCTGCCACGCCCTTAGTCGGGTTGACCGTCAGGAAAGTCACTCTCCTATAGCCTTTCGTTTCCAAGAGCGCGCGCAATAAAGGCACAAAATACGAACCCGAAGTGCGCAGTCCCAACAGCAAGAGGGGTTGCGTGCGGTCGGGAAATCGACGCACAAGGCGTTCGCCAAGCCTCAGGACGTCGGTTGGCGTGAGGTCGAGATGATTGAAGGGAGACGGCGGATTCAATGGCTTCGCTTGCAAATCCACCGGGAGCGTCGATTCCAACAGCATTGTTAGTGTGCGGCCCGACTCAACCAGGCACCGCGAATCAGTGTTTTGCGGCTGGACAACGAGCGAGAGGAGGTCGTTGAGGCTTGAAAACCAGTGCTCCCGCCAGCGAGCAGCTCGCCGCCACGACCACGGCCTGTTCGAAATCGTTTTCATAAACCGACTGGCAGCACGACCAATTGGGTTTGTTACCAGTGGCTTAGGAAGCCGCAGCGTATGACCCAGCAGGTACTCGTCGACGCAGTTGAGCAGTCCGGAGGATAACAGAAATATGTTTGTTACAATTTCGCCGGTCTGCCAACCATTTTGCGCTGTGACAAGCTTGTCAACTTCTTCACGAACGTGAGCGACGGCGTCGTGTACGGTGAGATACGGATTCAAGCACCAATCATAAGTTTCGTAGAACTCTCGTTCGGATGACAGCACGTCTTCTTCCGAATAGTCCTTGGCTACAGTGCTCAGAACAGGCGGCGCAAGCATCTCTAGATCGTCCTTGCCTGAACTGAACGTGACTGAACCGCACGGCCGATTGTCCGATCGTTCCGTGCCCAGCTCTTCGGATGAGAGTTCACCCGCGTGAGGATCGAGCGTACACGGCTCCTCGCAATCTGCGCGGCAAACCTGTGCACTACACCCTTGGGTGACCATGACTGTTGAAGCCATTCTGGCAGGTGTTCTTGAAAACAGTGCCAAATTTCGTCGAGCAGTCGCCGCTTTTGCTCTGCGTCCGCATTTTCAATGATCGCCAGTAAAGCGTTTTCGGCGAAGAGTTCCTTGATCACGCGAGCCGATTGGCTGTTGACCAGGTCCGTGACGTCAGTTGTTACACTGCACAGTAAGTGGGCAAGATCAGCGGCTGCGGCATTTTCTCGGAAGCCCCCGTTGCAAATGCGGCAGCTGTCGACTGTTCCCGCGTCGATTAACGAAACCTCTTTTGTTTTTACATCGAACAGCAGATTCTGCATCCCGAAGTCGCCATGACGCTGGCCATAACTCCAGCACGTCTGCATTGCTGTTGCGGTCGCACCCGCAGCGTCAAGGAGAACTGGCAATGGCAGACCGTTACTACCCTGTGCAACGCAAGCTTCGATCGGCTCCCCGGGCACGGCAGTCATGACTAATGCGAGCGGTGCCTTGCAGACATATAACGGACGGGGAACCAAAATTTTCCAGTCGTTGATATGAACACCATCCAATGCCGCGTGCAGACTGGAAAGTGCCTCGAACTGTGCTTGCACCGTCTCGACGGCTAAGCCGGCCTCATGCTTGTAGATCTTGATCACAAGACCCTGGAATACAGGCCGGATGGGCTCGCCTGTCGATTTAACGATAAAGATCTCTGCTTGGCTGCCATCGCCGATCCGCGTGATTGACCAACGGCTCTCACCGGTCGCCTTCGTAAAGTCTTCGAGCACGCGAATTACAGCTGTCGAGTCGCGGGCCTTTGGAATTTTCGAGTAGAACGCAACCCATCGTCCGAGAACGCCGATTACACTACCTCCGAGCAATCCGTAGGCAGCACCCAAGAGGCCCCATTGCTTCATCAAAAACCAAACAAGAATTACGGTAACAACGGCTCCTATCGTTGCAGCAACAACGATCATGCGAGGGCGCTCCATGGTTGCCAGCGCAGCGGAGGCCGGCGTGCCGAGAGCACCTACAGACATTCCCAAGGCCAATACGTTTAAGGTGTGACCGAGGCCCTCGTATTCCGGGCCATGATACAACAAAAGCATTATGTGCTCGCCGGCCATTAGGACCGCCAGATTGAATCCTGCCATCAATGTGCCAATCAGCACAGTGTTGCGGATCGCCTCGCGCCACAACTCCGGCCCGCCGCCATTCTTCCAGGCCAATGCCGACTTGGGAATCAACACATTGGCGAGTCCGGTCAATAAGGGATTCACAAAGCCCACGATGCTCATGCACGCCGCATACGTCCCCGTAACCGTCGCGCCGGCGATCGCTATCGATAACCAGGAAATTATGTAAGCCTGCGTTTGTACGGGTGCTCGCCCTGCAAGTAGCCATTTCCCCAGGGCCCAAGTTTGCTTCAGCACTATTTGCACGTGCCGCAGATAAATTCTGAATTCCTTACGGGTATAATACAGCCAGAAAGCAGTCGGCAAAGCGCATGCCGTACCCAGGACAGCGAATGCGCTCATAGCGGACAAGCGACCGCTCACTCCCAACCAGATTAACGCCGAAAGCTGAATCGTAGCCACAGACAAATCTAAAAAAAAGGCTCGATGTATCTCCAGATGGGCAAAGAGTAGCCGCCTGGCAAAATCTCGCGTCAATGCAAATGGTACAATTGCCGCTATAACCCAGGTCATCACAATCAGTTCTGGGCTGGAGCCCCATTCCCAAAGGGCAACCGCTGCGATAATCATTACAAACATGCTCGCGGCAGAGAACAGAAGATTGAGTATCAGTGACGCGCCCGCGCCGTCAGCAGGCGTTCCCTCGCGGTAATGTCTCTGGACCGCATAGGGTTGCGAAATGAGAGAATCTTGAAGTGCAGCAAAAGACAGAAGTAATGATACTCCCACGGCGTAGATTCCTAGTTCGCTCGAACCACTCCAGCGGGCGATCAAAACTGTCGTCAAAAAACTGGTGCAGCTGACCGCTGCTTGATCCGCTAGCGAAAAAATGTGATCTTTCGAAACAAGAGAAAACAAATACTTCCACGCATTTTGTAATGTTTTCGTGGTCAAGCTTGTAGTCGCGTTTGCTATTTCAATCTGCATTGGCTGCCGCGCCGAAATCTACAAGAGGAACCGAACAGCATCGCGCTAAGAACGCGCACTCGCGTTTCATTATCTCGATCTCGCTACCCTATTGACTCGGTGATTTATCCCGAGGGAGGCAATACTGAGCCGACAAGCGTTTCTGTCCGTCCTATGTGACGCTGGGGTTGAAGAGTGCGAGGCTACGCCATCCATAACAACCAAAACCAATGAACAGTGAACCGAACCAAGTGTGCAGCATCTCAGGAGTTCTTCGGCATTGTGTGTACTTGGCCTGCTGTATCATCTCCATTTCTAAAGAAATCGCCCGCGATTGATTGGATAGCCGCGGCTCTCGTTGGAAGTAACCCTTCAGTATGAAGGCCGTGGCCCGTAAGCGATAACGCGCGACAAATCGATTTTGTCTTTTGAGAGCAATGCTGCAAGCAGTCCCAGATTTCATTTAGCAGCCGTAACGATGTCGACGGTGTCCTCGATCGGCGATTGTTCACGCACGATGACCAATGAACTGAAGTGAGAGCGGATGAATAAGCGCGCTTTAGTAGTACCCCTTCGGCACAAAATCGGCAGCGTGATTGTGTATACAATACGCGTCTAGTGCGGCGGTTCTCGCGCGAATGTTTGAGCCTCCATTCTATGCCATTGGACTGTGAAAATTCCTCAGATCATATTGCGGTGGTCACGCTGGCATTCGAGGGCGGCGGGCCAGAGCGGGATACAGTATTCCTTTGCAACGCCCTCGCCTCGCAAGGCGTGCGGGTCACCATTTTGGTTGTACGCGATCAAGGACCACTGCGGTCGTTGCTCGATCCGACCGTCCGTGTAGTTGTTGTTCCTGGGCGCCGCATCCGTTACGCAGTGCCCGGCCTGCGCCGCGTGATCCGAGCAATCGAGCCGCGCCTTGTCCTGAGTTCAGGCACAACTAATCTCCCGACGCTGCTTGCAGTGCGAACGCTGCCGGCCGGAAGTCGCCCGAAGCTCGTTCTGCGCGAAGTTTCCGTTCCGTCCATGGCGCGTCATGACCCTTATCGGGCGAATTGGTTCTCTTATCTATTCCTGCGCTACTTTTTTCGATATGCCGACCGTATCATCACGCTCACCGAGGGAGCGCGACGCGAACTCATTCAGAGCTTTTCGGTTCCCGGAACGCTGATTTCGGTGATGCCTGTCAATGCGGTAATTCCTCCAGCGACCGCGCGACGCCTCGCGGAATGGAATGGTGAAACCGGCCGCGAGCGCGATCTCATCGTCTGCGTCGGACGTCTATCCGCAGAAAAGGATCAGCGCACACTGTTGCGGGCGATGACCTTGATGCCAGCGGGACGCCCTTGGCGCCTCGCGATCGTAGGGGATGGCCCCGATCGCGCCGTGCTCGAGGCGTTCGCACGCAGCAACGGCCTTGCGGGCCGAATCATCTTTACCGGATATGTCACCGACCCGTTCGCCTGGATGATGCGGGCGCGTGTACTCGTGTTGTCCTCGATCTATGAAGGATTGCCCTGCGTGCTCATGGAGGCGCTTGCCTGCGGTACCCCCGTAGTGTGCACTGATTGTCCATACGGTCCGAGGCAAATCTTGCAAGATGGGCGCTATGGCACACTCGTTCCCGTCGGCGACCCTTCGGCCATGGCAAAGGCAATCGCAGCGGCGCTCGATGAAGCTCCAGACCGTCGACCGCTCATGCAGCGTGGCCTCAACTACACCGCTGAGCAAGCCGCCGTACGGTTCCTGGAAATCGTCGATGAGCTTGCACCATGGCGTGCCAATTCGCTGCGCGCCGTTGCCGTGACAGATGTGTCGTAGTGCACCGAATTCCATCAACAAGGCACCTTGGTGAAGTGATTGGAACTATTTCGTCGGAACCAACGCTCGATATTTATCGGAACAAGATCTTAGCGGGTATTGGGATTCAATGTCGCTCTGAGCAAGTTGGATCTTTGATCCGCCGCCTGCAATGCCGACAGAATTAAGTCGTTTTTTTGAAGCGGCGAGTACCTGTGCTTTCGTATACGCCTGCTTCAACGGCGTTATTTGGAGGGAAGATGCAAGCTTCTCCAATGCGTCGCTAGCTTGAAGCCATCCGGATAAGCTGAGAGAATTTCAAATAGTTTGTGAATGTGAGAGGCTGACCGTTGAATTGTGATTTCGGCCATCTGCTCATACCCCCATGCATCGAGGCGAGTTGTCCGTCGGCGCAGCCCGCCTGCTCTTCAGCAAAGTCGATGACCTGCTTGGGCAGATTTCGCTTAAGCCAATCGCGGACAGTTCGGGAAAAGGTAACGGACACCGCATCCAGATCGACTGCAGATAATGCAATGTTTTCTGGCGGACAATTGAATCGTATTGGGATTATGGATGAGCCTGCATCGACCGATGTACGTTCAAGCATACCGCGATATTTTCCAAGCACCAGTACCCATATATCTTGGTAGAACTGAATTCAGAATAAATGCGCTTGAAGTCGGCGTGGGCAGCTTCTTCGTTTTCGTCGTTGAGCTTAACGGATGGGGTCCTAATTTAAATACTTTCTAGCACCATCATTTGTGGCCGATCCTTTCCATCAATTGGTTCGACGCTAGTGAAGTAATCTTTTTGGCCACTTAGACCCGCCAGCCCAATAGGTCCACCCAAGCCACACGCCGCTATTGGAGGCCATCAAATCCAAAACGCGGTCTAAAGCTTCCGAGGTGGGAAGTCCGTCGCGCGCGGACGGCAGCGCGCCGACGGCACGGTGTTCGCCGTCGACGGTGTGAGTTTTACGATTGAGCCTGGTGAGACACTCGGCCCCCCTGCACGGGGTCAATGATCGAAGAAAAGCGCTGACACCCCAAGTCGGCGGCGAACAACCAGGGCAAATGCCCCGGTAATGCAAACTTCGACAGCTAGCAGAGCGAGCGCCGCGCCGGTTAGACCGAATTCTTTCGTCAATACGAATACACCGGGCACGCTGCACAATGCTGCTAAAGTTACAATCTAGGTATATTCGCGATCCATTCGCAATGGCAGCATAGTTTGAGTTCCGAAGGTTCTCGACAGGGCCATAAATAGCGGCAAGACGGCAATCATGCGTAGTACCAAAACGGCGTCTCCGAATTTATCGCCGCCTAGGCCCCAAATAATGTATGGAGCGCAAGTGAACAGACCGATCGATATAAATACAGACACAATCACCACGCTGCGAAACAAAATTCGCTTTGTCCAAGTTTCTACGCTGGTTTCCTCCCGGCCAGCCATGCGGCAGAGAAACGGATAGGTCGCGTCCGTAATCGGATCGATTAGACTTCCCGCTACAACACGAACACAATCCGCAAGTGCAAAAACTCCCGCAGCAGTGGGGCCCATGACGATTGCAACTATTGGCACAGTTGCCGTTGTATAGAGGTTGATTGATATTCTCGATAAAAACAGCTGCGTTGACTGTCGAATAACGAGATGAGTTCTCGAAATTCCGGGACAATCCATCGAACTTGATATCGCGCAAGTCCAGCAATACTAGAAACCAAAATCGCAAGTGCAGAAACACAATTCAAACTCACATACAACAGTAAATCGTGAGGTGAATGAATTAAAAACACGATGAGGACTGCTGCAAGCCCGCGGAAAACGAATTGATTGAGCGCGAAATAGCGAGATTGTTCCAAACCAACATAAACCCATTGCGGGGCCGCCGCCGTTGCGAACATTTGCACAAGAACAATGAAGCCGGCGATCTTATGCTCTCTGACGTGTGGAATGAGAGGGAGGACCGCAAAAAAATCATGATAGCAGCGGCACCGAACAAAAACTGAATGGTAAGGAATTCGGATATGGTCTTCGATAACAGCTGCGGATCAGCGCGCAGGCGTGCGATCGATCGTGGCCCCGTGACGCTCAACCCATAGTTTGCTACCACGCCTACATATAAGCCGTACGCAGTCAAAGTAGACACTATACCAAATATATGCGGTCCAAAGGCACGAGTGACCACAAGCAGTGTCACAAGGGGGAATGTATAATTAAAGACCTGTATCAGTGCTAACCAAGTGGCATTTTTTATGATTGCCCTTAGGTGCAACGTCGAGATTTGTCGATAGGCCGAGACTCCTATCGACGTCTTCATTCTTTCGATTTGCTGCGGCCAAGACAATCGGTTGTTTCCTGTTCCCGGCGTGACCGGCGGACGCCATTTTGTTTATCTGAAAGTATGGTTGGGTATGTCATCGTTCAGTTGCTCGCTTTGATCCCCATTTTCGTTTCCACTCGGCCGTCGTCACGCCCTCTTTCTTGCCAAGACGATATATTGCGATCCAAGTGAACGGAGCATGAGAACCTTTCGTTGCACCAAGCGCTGAAGCATCATGTGCAATCTTAATTCGACGTCATCTGGAAACAGATGATGTCCAAAAAACGTGAAGGGACCGAAGCCAAGCGTAATGCCGTTCAGCTTTTCAAGGCCGGCCGCATCAAGCGATGCATCGAAATCCCAGATGGAGGTTAGTACGGACTGAACTCGAGGTTCGCTGTCAGGACGTGGAATGATACGTCTGATTATCTTTTTCGCTGATGTCAGCAGTGGACTGGTGTGCGGTTCGAAAAGCCATCGAAGCGCCCACCGATTGTCTACCGTGACGATCAGGTATCCCCCTGGCCGAAGGACGCGACACATTTCGCGCAGCGGTTGTTCGATTGACGACAGCCATGGCAAGACGCCCACCGCAAGGACCAGCGCAAATGTCCCGCTCGGAAAGCAAAGAGCATGAACGTCGCCCAGATTGGTTCTCACCCGGTGATCCAGGCCTGCCTGCCTTGCGAGATTGCGAGTCGATTCTATCATCGTCCGGACGGGATCGATTGCTTCGACCAAATAGCCCCGTTTGGCGATCCCGACCGTGCCGCGACCAGCGCCACAACCTATGTCCAGGGCACGTGGGTCCTGCGGAAGGTCGAGTCGATCCACCAGTTCGAGGACTACCTGCAGGCGTTGCTGGTGAATGAACTCATGAACTCCCTTGTTCTCATAGATCCCGATCCAAAAAGAAGCCGTTTTCTCGAAATACGAGCTAACATTTTCCTGATAGTGATGTTTGGTCTTGCGGTTGTGTTGGGTAAACATTCCAAACAACCTCACGTCTTCGTGTTTGCTTTTGATGCGCATTTTTTGCACGTGAGTTGTTTTTGCTGCTCCGTACGGAAGTGAGCTAATGCAACGCACATTCGGCCCACAGGAAGGGCCGCACTACCTGCTCCACAAGGTTTACGCCGAGGCCTGGGCGCGTTGGGATCGAGAGGCTGCCATTTTTCACTTCGCGTTCCGGGGCGTGGTCCACGGTCTCGAAATGCTCAGGAGGGCGGTACGGGTAGAGTTCCTGGATAACGAAATTCGATATGCAGGCGTCAATCTGTAGAGCCGCCGCCGTAGCGACCGGACTAGCGCAAATGTGTGGTTGGATTCTCATGCTATACGCTTCAGCCATCGCTGCGATCTTCTTGATTTCCATAATGCCGCCCGAATTACCGATGTCTGGCTGGAGAATGTCGGCCGCACGAGATTCGAGGATCGATCGGAAGCCATAGCGTGTATAGATTCTTTCGCCTACGGCGATTGGGATCTCTACGTGCTCCGAAATCTTTTTCAGTGCGGCATTGTCAAACGGATCGGCAGGTTCTTCTATGAAAAAAACATTCAGTTCTTGCAACTGGCGGCACAGCCGGATCGTCTCGCTGGTCGCCAATCCACCGCTCAGATCCACCATAATGTCGATGCTGGCGCCGACGGCACGACGCAACGACCTCAACTTGTCCACGGCGAGATTTGCGAATTCCCGATCAACCGAACGTCTGGAAACGTGCCGGATGCTACCATGCTCATCTGGCATCGCGAGCGGATAACACTTTAGTGCGGTATACCCATCCGCAATTGGGCGTTCGGCGGCTCTGGCGTAATCATCGGCCGTGCGGCACTTGTACGACCATCCATTGGCATAGACACGAACATTATCGCGGAACTTACCCCCGAGGAGTTCGTAAACCGGGACACCCAGCATTTTGCCCTTGATGTCCCAAAGAGCTTGCTCGATCGCACTAATTCCAGCAAAGACAATCGGTCCGCCACCTTTCGCCCAGAACGAATGATCGTACATATCCGTCCAGATTTGCTCGATACGCAGCGGATCCCTGCCGAGGAGCAGCCGCTCAATAAGATCTTTCACCATCCCTGCTGCAGCAGTGCCGCCGATTCCATAGGCAACCGCTGCTTCGCCAGTGCCGACAATGCGCTCATCGGTAATCAGCTCGACCAACACCGGATGCAGGCTGCCAATCTTAAGTAGGTAGATCCGGGCCGAGGTTACTTTCATTTGAATGTTATCCCGAGGTGCGTGTTTTCTTATGCGAACAAAGCGACGTCGATTTGACAAGTTGCGTTTGAGATCGCCGGCATTGCAAGAGTCGGATGCTGCGTTCGGCAACGGGTTAGTATCATTTCAACTGTCCTCGGTCGGTGCTGTACCGATCGGGGACTGGCAGCCGACCGGTACGCGCGGCGCGGTCATGACCAAAGCCTTGCTACGGGATCCAATTGAACGTCTGAAAGCCTCTTTGGCATTGCGCATCAACATGGCGCCGAACGGTCGCAAATCGTCGAGAGCGAAATAAGCTGATTCCTCAAGCCCGCGCAGAGACCTTATCCATTCGGCAATGCTGAGTTCGCCAGAGCGATAGTAAAAGAGACTCGATCGCAAATCATGATCTTCGACAATCCATTTGCGACCATCGCGAGCGACAGTGGCAATGATCGGCTGTCCAGTCATGTCGAGATAAAGTGCACGCACCACGTCCAGTCCGTTGTCGCCAACGAAAAGCCGAAGCATGGCACCAACGCGCGGATTAATGTCATTGACCTTATACCGACCATCGCGGGGGTCGTAGCGGTAGCCGAGATCAAGACCGCCTTTATAGCCAATCGCCTTCATGAATCTGATCGTGGTCTTTTCGACCACGTCGTTTCTCAGGCAGACGGCAAGCGATGCCATGCCAAAGCGCGGTGGGAAATTGCGTAATTTTTTTCCAGTAAACGCAATGCGGCAGTCGCTGTTTTTGTCGAAATAACCATTGAACGTCCAGGTCATGTCGTCGCCGCCCGGGATGAATTCCTGAAGCGTCAGGTTTCGCCGCCACGGATCTTCCATAGCGTCGTAGATCTCGAGCAATTCACGCTTCCTATGAGCAAGGACTATTGGCTTTGCAAAATTGCCATTGATCTGGCTGAAGATCGGCTTGAGCAGGATCGGGAATTGGGCGTCATTGAGATACTCAACGACATCGTCTCGTGATTGCGGAAATGCAGTTTCGGGTGTGCTGACACCGCACCTTTTCGCCAGGTAGTACATCTGTTTCTTGCTGCACAGTGATCGCACCAATTCAGCGCTGGGCTTGGGAAAGATGAAGTGCTCCGCAAGTTGCTCAGCGTAATCGGCAACAAACATTGCGGCAGAGTCGACAGTTGGAATCAGTACCGAGCGGCGGCCGATTCTTCTGCCAACGTCTGCGAGAAAGTTCAGCGATTCATCTGGTGAGACTTTCGCCGGATCCCAAATGAACTTTCCGCGGCAGTATCTCGAGGTGAAGCCAACCGAAAAGCGGTCACAATCGATCGCGTAGACCGGCACGCCGACGCGACCGAGGCTGCGTAAAATGCCGAGGCCACTATGGCGGAAGCAACCGAGCAGTACAACGGGAGTCGACGTGTCCGCAAAAATATTGAGTTCCTTCATCGCGAGTCTCTCCTGGGGCATCCGCGTCCATGACTACCTCTCCGTTTTGCATCATGAACGAAGCGGTGAGGTCACCGACATTCGCGAGAATGAACGACAGATCCTTAGCCTGACCACTGGATGTGAGGTAAGCCGCGCTTTGGCCGCCGATCCACGCATCTACCGGCGCCTTGCTCCACCGCTTTACGAGTTCGGTAGTGTTGCGGTCCTCAGGCAGGTATCCCCGCTGGATGAGGATCTCCGCAACCCAGGCGCAGCACATTTGGTCTTCCTCGCGAAATTCGCCCCTGCTGCCCGCACCAATTACCGCGACATGACCAAAATTTTGCCGCTCAAGATGGCGCGCGATCGACGAGTAATTGCGCAAACAAGCCAGGAATACCGCATCGGAACACCTTGAAGCGTGATGACATAATTTTGTGCCTGACGAGGAGAGCAGGATGACCGGGCGCTCAAGATCCGTACGCGCGAGCAATTCCACTGGACTGTTGTTCAAGTCGAATCCGGGTGGCATGATGCCGCCCTGCTCGCCTGCTAACAACGCATTTTCAAGCTGGCAGGAAAGATCGAAGGCGCGCTCCATTGTCGGTGCGATAAAGCATCGGCGCCCAGCAGCAACGGCCGTGATCGCCGTTGTGGTAGCACGGACGACGTCAATAGTGACGATCGCGTGCTCTGGCCCGTATTGCGGCGTGCCCTTCGCAAAGCAGTCGATTCGTACTGTCCGGTGCATTTAAGCCGCCTCGTTCGTCACAAGTTTCGGCCTCAGCATCGGATTTTGGTACGCGTCGGAATGCAGACCGCGTCTATAGATTTCTACACGTAAGAGTTCCTCCAGCCTTACATTTGATAGGTGGACGTCGCGACCGAAGTGATCAATCAGGGCGAACTGGCTCGGCTTGTTTGGCGCCTCAAATGTGACGCGCTCAATGCCAAAGGCCTCAACAAAGCGATCAGCAAATGACCGATTGAGATTGCCATCATTGTCAAAAAGCCCAACGCCCTTTGCCGATTCACGGGCTTCAACGATGATCTCTTCCGCGCCAGCATCGAGCCATCGACGTCCCTGCTCGACAAGCCGATCAATAAGATCAGCCCTGAACGCGCCGTCGTGTTTTTTGCCGAGCTCGAATTGGACCTGCAATCCTCGCTGGCGCGCCATCTTTACGATTTCGGGCGGTGCGAACGACCCATCGGTAAAGCCTTCGCCGGCTTCAACGCGCGTCACGCCAAGCTCGGCACAAAGGTCGAGATATGCTGGTAAGTGCCCGTGCGCAGCCGCTATTTCAAATGGACTGCCACCCGTTACCGTTGGCACCTTATGCGCACGAGCCGCAGCAATCTTCCGGCGCGTTGCGCGCTCGTCCGCTATCATCCAGCAAGCCATCGAGAGCTTCAGGATTGATATGAGATGGTGGCTCTGTTGCAGATGACCTTCGAGGGTTATGGGATCGTAGCCAGGATCGAAGGCGCTTGTGCTGGGTTCAATGTCGGCAACACCAATCATGCTTACAAAAGCATGAGTTAACGCGTTTCTCGCGGAAGACATCCTAACTCCGGGCCTACCTGTTAGACTACACGGGGGTCATGCGAGAAAAGCTTGAATTTTTTTTGCTGACCCGCGCAAGAGAACATAAGAGACGCGCGCTCATACCATTGGGTTACTCCGATGGAGGCAATAGGAACTTCTAAAAAATCGAGCTTCTCACATTCGTGCAATGTTGTGACTTTCGCTCGATCGAACGATGGGTCTGGCGAACGCCGTGATTAGCGCGCCTGATCGCCTGGCAGAACGCTCGACGTGAATGAAGAGAGGCCATTTTCAAAGATTGTCGTCGGAAATTACCGATCAAATATTTGGTCGACCCACAATTCCGCGGGTGGTAGTGTAATCCAAGCCGCGTCGCATATCGCGGCGTGTGCCTTCGGTGAGTGTGACGATACGATCGGCACAGCGATAAAGATATCGCAAGATCCGGTAAGAGATCCAATTCGCCTTGTACGGGTCGTGGCGCGCCATTGAAGGAACTGCGACCTCGCGCAGGACGAGCTTCGGACGCTCCTGCCGCGGCAGGGTGCGGACCGCGACCAGCGTTGGCAGATTTGCTGTTCCCGAGCTCAGCACAGCCCGCGGCGCAACAGCACGTACCACCCGCCTCAGACCCGGGATTGCATAACGCAGCCGCTGTCCTGGAACGGTGATAACTCGAATAGTTGAGTCGAGGAGCGAGCGCAGGGTGCCTTGGTTATGAAGGACCAGGATTGCGACGCGCACGCCCTTTTCGGCTTAGAAATAATCTCAATTGAAAATGCCTGGAAGTTTGTTGCCTCCAAAGTCAGCGCCCGCAATATTGATTCCGGTTAGCGAGACCGTTTTTTCTGTAGCGCCCGAAGATTGACCAAAGGCAAAGAGAGCCATGGTGAAAATTACGATTACAATGGCTACAGAACTTCTTTGATTCATCCCGACCTCTCAGCATTACGGGCTGAAAAAAGATTTCGAATGCTGGCACGGGTGAGGCCACCGAGTTCTGTATCGAGATGCCCTATCGTCGATTGCGGATGGACGCTGATCCTGGGCAAACTGTGCAAATTCAGTAGATCTTGCGTAAATAGTGGCCGGTGCGATGTGGTAACCGCTGTTTGAAAACCTGCTTCAAGCGCGATAGTGGCTTCGCGCTTTCCGCAAGCAGCGGGACTCCCATAAGGGTACGCAAAATGCCTTATCTCACGATTTAACCGGTCCTGTAGATAGTCCCGGTTGTCAGTCAGTTCGCGATATACGTCCCGCCTGTCCAATGTCGCAAGTGCGGGATGACTAACGGTGTGCGCGCCGATTGTGGCAAGCGAATCATTTGCCAATAACTTAAGTTCCGTTTCATCGATGAAATATCGATCACATAGGGACGCGAGCGATATTCCATACTTAGAAAAAGTATGGCGTAAATCCAAAACCCGTTTGAAATTCGCATGCACCCAACGCGTGGCAATGCACAACCCACGGCGCTTGCTCGAAAGGTCCGAACAAGAGAAACTCCTGCCAACGCAGGTAAGATCCACTTTGTCGTTACACCGAAATAATTCTCGCAGCCCTAACCACCAGGCATACAACTCTCGAGTGATGGCTCCCGTTGGAATGTACATCGTGAACGGAATTTGTTCATTGCGAAGAACGGGAAGAGCTCGCGTGATATTGTCGCGATATCCATCATCGAACGTAATAATTGCAAAGCGGTGTTTCTGCTCGTGATCACACAAGCGCGTAAGCGCATCATCCATCGCTACGATGTCCCATCCGTTGTTGCGCAGCCAGCGGAGGGACCTTTCAAAGAAAAGGGTCTGGCAGCCTGTCCACAACTCACTATCGAGATCATCATGGATCTCGTGAAAAGTGAGGATGGCACCCTTAACTCCAAGAGCGCGAGAGGACCATCGGGACATACCGAATGCGTGAAGACCGCGAACACCGGCTAACTTCAAAGAAGCTTTGATCCTACACATCGAACACCGGTTGCTTCTTGCCTTATCGTGAAAATGGTGGCGCGGGGGATGGAGCCGTGGAGCGTTCCGCCTGTCGCCGCTCCTCCATCTGCTTTAGAATCTTACGCTCCATAGCCGACGGCAAGTTTGTCTACGGCAATGCTTTTAGATTTGCCGAACATGTTGCTCTCCCACTCTTGTAATAGCTGATAGAGGATCGAATTGCTTAGGTGGCATCGTAGATGCCATGGGAACGACGGCCAATGGCGCAGCCGCACTTACGACTACCGCTTTCGGGGTAGCGGACATTCCTAGGGACAATCCGAAATATCCGCATTGGCCCTTGGCAGACATTTGAAAGGCAGCGCCTCGCGCACCCGAAATGTCCAGAAATCACTGCTGCTTGAAGTACTCCTGCGCCTTCCAGAGCGAAGTGATCATCCATCCACTCGAGACTCCAATAAAGCCGCCGGCAATCACGTCGCTGAGGAAATGGTATGCCCTGACGGAAACGAAGCGTACCCCTGTCCGCCATGAAAGAAATTGAGTCCGTAAATTCCGTCGCGCAGAAATGATGGATTGTTATTTATCCATGTGCTCGGCCAGAGACTACAGAGCAAAGCGCACGTTTGCAGGCGTGACAGCGCGCGACCAAATAGGCTCAGCAGTCCGAGCATAAAAAAGACGGTGGCAGCCAGCGGCAAAGGGCTCAGGCCTTCCTACCCTTCTAAAAAAAATAAAGCGATTGGCTGGTCGACCCAGTGATATGAGAGCGCCGCAGCGGCGGAAGTCCCTGCGAGACCGAGCATCCATATGTACAAAGCACTCATTAATTCATTCAGTTCGCGTTCGGAAAAAAGTTGCGGGGCACCGCGTCCAGGTCGACTGCAAGTAAATGCAGCGTAATTTCTAGCGGACAATTGAATCGTATTGGGATTATGGAAGAGTCTGCGTCGACCGATGTACGTTCAAACATACCGCGTTATTTCCAAGCACCACTACCCGTTTATCTCGGTAGAACTGAATTCAGGATGAATGCGCTTGAGGCCGACGTGGGCAGCTTTTCCGTTTGCCTCGTAGAGCTTAACGGATGGGGTCATAATTTAAATACTTTTCTAGCACCGTCATTTGTGGCCGATCTTTTCCATCAATTGGTTCGACGCTAGTGAAGTAATCTTTTGGCCACTTAGACCCGCCGGCCCAATAGGTCCACCCAAGCCACACGTCGCTGTTGGAAGCCATAAAGCCCAAAACGCGATCTAAAGCTTCTAGGCAAACCGAGCTGGATCCCATCCCAAATTCACCCAGGAAACCACGTTTTTTATGTTCGCGTGCCCAATGAGTAAACTCCGTGAGCGACGTTACAGCAATGTCGACACTCTGACAGTCACTGTGCGTTCCTGTGAAATCCCGATCAATATATTGATGCACGTCAAATGCGTAATTATTGCTTGGATCTTTTACATTCATCATTACTTGACTGTTAGGCGTGCCATATTTTTTGGAAGTCCAGTCGCGCGCCGACGACCAGCCATTGCCTGGAACCAAAATAAGATTGTTGGCCCCCGTTTGTCTGATCTGGGCAACCGCGTCATTAGCAGCATCGAGCCACACCTCGGTCTTCAATTTCGTCGGTTCGTTCATTAAACCGAACACAACCAAATTGTTATCTTTGTAACGTAGGGCGAGTTGGCGCCAGAGATCGCCAAGTGCTGTCGAAGGAAAATTGGGCGTTCCAATTACGATGCCAAAATACTTTGCATAATTATGGATGTCGATAATCAACTTTATACCTTTGGATGTAGTGTAGAGGACAATTGCATCAATCCGCTTTATCTCATCCTCATTAAGATCGTCTCCCAATTTATGTTGAAGCCTTTCCCAGAGTACAGGGAGGCGAATAATGTTTACGCGCTTCGCCGCGTAGTAATCGATGGATGAGGTTTCAGGGTAGAAATAATCTCGACCAAAAACGCCTGGAAGATGGTCGTGGCCGAATGCAGCGTCGGCAATATTGATACCCGTTAGTGATACTGATTTTTTCGATGCGAGTGAAAGTTGGGCAAAGGCAAGGAGAGCCGTCGTGAAAATCATAGTTGCAATGGCCGCTGAAGTTATTCGAATCATTCCGATCACTCCACGTTACAACCGCGACGAAAGGCTGTAGGCAAATCAGCTTGTTCTTAAATAGATCGATGATGGAAAATAGCCCTCCGCACCTGGCTCGCATAGACCGTTTTCTGCGGGTTGAGGCACGTGTTCGGGAAATACACTGGCCAACACGTCTGGAGCGTCGTAGTGGAGCAAACTTAGACAAAAAACGACGCTGAGCCGATCGTTACCGGTGATCAATGCTAACAGCAAAGCCGTTTCGGACCATTGAAAAAGGGTTCGCAAATTCAATAAATCGCGCTGATAAAGATATGGAAGATAAATGTCGTGAATGTGCACGATAACCCCGGGGCGCAAGCGTGGGATGACTTCGAGATACAGATAAATGACGTCTCCACCCGGTTTGATGGCATGTGTCGAATCGATGAAAAGCAGGTCACCCGCGTTCAGGCAAAGAAAAAATTCGGGATCAAGTGCCTGTACTGGTGTTTCGATGAGATCAATCTTTTTATTCTTAATTCCGTTCAGAAATTTACTCGGATTTGGCTCGATGCACGTTATCTTCGCACTATGTCCCTCTTTTTCATTAAGCGCGATTGCGCGAAGCATGCAAAAAGTTGAAACTCCCGATCCGACTTCACAAATCTTTCGTGGTTTGAGTGCACGGAGCACTCCATGCAGACATTGCGCCTCAATATAACCGAATCCGGGACCAAACGCTTTTGAAACAGCTTCCTTGTAAGTGGCATTGCCGCGGTACTCCGGCTCGTAAGGCTTGACCATCTCGCTTAGGCAATTTCCTTGGGCGGCCACATTCATGCGAACGCCCGTCATCGGCGATCGCTTTGCCCAAAATTTCTGGAGTTTCCTAAGCTCGTGGGTATCGGCAATGGGCGTATAGTAGTGATTAGGGAGGACAACTATTCCTGCATGAAGCGCGGCTCGATGCAGCGTTCCGATAGCGCCTTTTGCCAACTGCTTCACATGTAAGTCCATAATAGGCCGCCTATGCCAAGCAGTGGAGGTGCTGCACGCGCGTGATGAGCACGCGCGTCTCAAAGCGAGTCAGAGACCCGGACACAATAAATGTTAAGCCTGAACTCGATAAAACGCTCTTCGGTATGATCACTACCCCAAAGAGCTATTGGCCATTCGAGGTAGTTCGGCGGCCGCTTTGTGGAACTCATCGCTAACGGCAGGCGCATCGCGTCATTTGTATGCCGTGTAGCGGACGTCTCGATGTGGATTGTTCAATGTGCCGTAAAGGAACCACAACAATGCTGCCGTTTTTATAGTAAAAACCGACGCGGCGATGGTCAGTGCGAGAATGTAATAAAACGCAATAACGGTTTTGAAACGCGCGGCGTTCTTATCTGCGGCGGGGGAGTAAATAAACAAGGCCCATATTGCAGCTGCGCCCAGTATGCCGAACTTAACAATAAGATAAGTGTATGCGGAATCGGTTACGGGATCCGACGCGAAACGCACTCCAGAAGTTATGTCGCTAACTTGTAGTCCAAATACTTGCAATGAATTGATCCCGGAAAGAATCTCGCCGGCATATGAAAATCGTCCAAGCATATCGTTGCTGAACGCCTCATTCCCGGCGACGCCGGCATAGGTGACGAGTCCGGCCATTGCCAAAAACGGTGCAACAAAAAGTGCCGTCGGCCGAATGAGAGGGAGCAACAGTGTGAAAATACTAAAGTACAAACCAAATCGTGCATCAGCCAGCGCTACAAGCGCAACGAGAATGAACGTTTTTGTAATCAAAGCCCAAAAGCGTTGACGATCGCGCAGCAACACCCACGCAAAGGCGATGGCGGCAAAATTACCCACGGAAGGCGCTTCGAGGAATATCCCCGACACGCGATGATTTCCGAGAAATGGCAGTAACGTACGGTTATCAAAACGAGTGCTATTAAAGAAGCCTTGGTTGTACTGATCAAAAGATTGCTGTTGGTCCGCATCGGCGGTCCCACGTGCGATGTAATAATTGCTTACGTCGAAATAGCGTACATAAGTGTCGACCGCCAGCCACTCAAACAAGGCGGCACCCAGCGTAATCAAAATCAGGATCGTCACGAGCCTGTCGCCGCCCTTGAGCGTGCCGAGACTGCAACCCAAGAAGAAAAAAACAATTGGGATAAGAATATCGCGAATAATCTTGGGGTCGAATTCCGACCGATACACCATCACTGCATAGAAATATGCTGCGAGTAGCAAGAGTATCGCATACATTGTGGAGCTGCGATTCCAGACAAGGCCGATAGCAATCCCGATCAGCACTATTTCTGCCGCGACCGCGATGCTGGGGCCGATGCCCGAGATTTTTGTGTTCACGAAACAAAGCAGGAAATTATAGAGAACAGCAGCAAGTGGGACGATCGGCGCCACGCGCTGCCCAATCGTTATTCCATGCTTTATCCCAGCCGCCGAGGCGATGGGCGGACTATAGGCAGCGTTCATTGACGCGTAATACTTGCTCATCAGGTACCAGACCTCTCCATCCAGATTCCTTTAACGACGTTCGGCAATGACCAAGCCTAGGGACGAATGAACACGCTATAGGCCATAGGGTCGACTATTGCCGCACGCAAATTCGCAGCCCAGCTTTGGTCGGCCGCGCGCAACACGGAAAGAAATAGATCCTCATTGTAATCTTGATCTACTTCGCCTTGTTTGCACCGCTGACAAGGATGGTTGTCGGCATGCAATAACTTGCGAACAATTTCGAGTAAGCCTTGCTGATCATAGTGAGCAGCGATCTGACATCCGAGAAATCTTGCCTGACGTCTGCAGGCGATATTGGCGGGTGCGAAACTGCGGGTAGCGGCCCGGAACATAACCAGATCAGCCTCACCATCACCGATGGCGATTGTCTCAACATCCTTTTGCAGAACCCAGCTGCGTAATGCAGCAAGATCAGTTCCTTTATCGACTTTCTTAGCAGTAATAGCTGTGTCCAAAGGCATGTGATGGAAAGCGAGCCGGTCGAGATTAAGACCCACAGTTTGGTCAGCGAGCGAGGGAATGTGCTCTTTCGAAACGACACAGAACGTATGCCTCGATACCCACCGAAAACTCTCGGCTATTCCGCCCCCGGTCACATTTGCTACATCAAGCGCCATAAGACCTGCGACCAACTTTCCAAAGTGCCGGCATTTCTTCGACTGCCAAAAATTCCCACGCTTGGAGTTAATAGCCATGTGGCCGCCAGACTTCGCGCGTCAGCGTCCCCAGAAGTATTTTGATATCCAGCCATGTGCTCCAATTCTTGATGTACCAAAGATCGAGCTCGACACGTTTCGACATCAAACCAAGGGTTCGCGTCTCACCGCGATAGCCATTTAGCTGTGCCCAGCCGGTGATTCCCGGTTTAAATTGATAACGAAAGGTATAAGCGGCAATCAGCCTTTCATATTCGCAGTCATGAGCGGCTGCGTGCGGCCGCGGGCCAACCAGCGACATCTCGCCACGTAACACATTAAATAGCTGCGGAAGTTCGTCGATGTTTGTGCGACGTAGCCAACGTCCCAGTCTTGTAAAACGGTGATCCTCTCGAGTAGCTTGTCGAACGATCGGCCCATCCTCGAGAACTGTCATGCTGCGGAATTTGAAAATTCTAAATAGGCGACCGTTGAAACCGCTACGCCATTGCGTGAATATAATCGGCCCGTTCGAATCGAGCTTGATCAAAAGAGCGACAGCAATCATTAGGGGCGCCAGCAGTAAGACACCGGCGCCAGCACCGATGAGATCGACGGCGCGCTTCAGCACTTTTCCCAGCTTGGTAAGCGGGGCGCGTTTGAGTTCAGAAGTAAAAATATCTCCAATGCTGTGTGAATGCCTGAGGTAATCGGCAATTTCATCGTCGGGAACGAGGTGAATCGGGATCGGCAGTACGCTCAGAAACTCAAGTATGACTCGGATACGGCGGCGCTGCTCCCAGCCAATAAACAGAAGGATATTTCCAACTGCTTGCTCCCGTGCGATCTTGATTGCCAGATCGAGTTTATCCCGCAACGTTTCAGAGATTCCGATTGCCGAAAATTCATTCTCATCGATTTCAATGACCGCGTCTGGCGTGTACCCGTACCGCTGCAACTCAGGCAGGGTTTGCGATGCCAGAAGGATTGGCCGTTCGCCAATGATGATTGTCTTTTGTTTTGCAAAGGTCCCCCTTGTAAGGGCATCCACGAGCACATGAGCCAGCACACCGCGCCAAACGATAAGAAGGAACCATCCGATAAAAAGAAATCCGAATGTGGCCGCGCGTGAAAACGCCTCTGCAATCTTCAAGGAGAAAGCGACCGCAAGCAAAATCAAGAAAACCTCAACCCAGATCGCCGTTACCTGAAAAGCCTGGGACCCGAATTTGCCGAGGGTGCCAAACCGATACGCACCAAATGCGGCGATGGTCGTCGCGAAATTCAAAAAGGTGATTATGCCGATGACGATGTATGGCTCCAAGGGCGGCACATGGTTGAGAAAGAGCCAATGATATCCAAGCCCGGCAAATAGACTCGCGGTGAGAATTAACAGAAAATCGACGGCGATGACGACAGGTTTGACAAGATAGAAAGGTAACGCAAACTTATGCTGGATATTTTTTGCGGCTCCTGAATTGCTAGCCAACGAAATTGGCGCCAAGGCGTGCGCACCGTCTGGCATCTGCAAACCCTATGCACCTCCCCAGGCTTTCAAAACGTTACCAGCCTTCGATAGCGCTTGGGAATTCGCCCTAATTGAGTAAGCCAAATTGAGTAATCATGTTGAGGCGAACTGATCTCCGCCAAGTAAACGATTGGATCTGACGACAAATGATCCTGCGTTGGACGCATGGTGCGACACTATTTCTGATAATAATACGCCACGTGTATTCACGAGCGCGCGAAAAAATAATCAGAAGCAATATCAGCGGCCGTCAATCAGTGTACCCATAGCGAGCGTAGTAGCGATTATCGTAATAATTTTTATGATGGGTCGCATAGCGGCCGAACGTCCTCATATCCGCTTTGTTGAGAACAACGCCGAGCAAGTTGTCACAAACCCCGCGCGCATTGCCGAGCGCAAGTTGGACAACGTCTATTTTTGTGCGGCCCCATTCTACGACCAGCAAGAACGAATCCACTAAGTGGCTCACGACACGCACATCGACCACAGGCGCGACGGGAGACAGGTCGACAATCACATAATCATATAACTCGCGCAGCTGCTCGAATAATTTCTGAGTTTCCTGGGATGAAAGGATGTCACTCGAGTGGGCGAGCCGTGATGTCGCTACTACCGGCAGAAAAGCAAGCCTGGTGGCGGGCTCATGCCAGAGAATATCGTTAAGCCTGGCCTTACCCGCGATGATCTCGAGCATGCCAGCCTTGGCGTCGGGTGTTAACATGCGCGACAGCGCAGGGTTCCGCAGATCGCAATCAACAAGTATCACGCGTCCGCCTCCTTTGGCGATCAGCGCGGCAAATGATATCGCGATAGTCGACTTCCCCTCGTTGGGGACCGATGAAGTAATACCAATTGCCTTGCTGGTTTTGGCAATATTGCCGCGATCGGCCGCAACTTTGACAGCCCGGATAGCTTCGGTGAAGCGCGAGATCGGGGAGTTGATTACTGTCCAACACAACCGTTTGTCGCGACTGATAGTACGGCGGCGCCGCCCACGCTGCTGCCGATTCGGTGAGCCCAGAAGGTGACGTCTGCGGATTACTGTGATGCGTACTATCCAACTAAAAATTTTGCGAACTGCGCTGATGATGCCAGATGCCGTTGCTTTAGACAGCCACCGCAACCAGCCGACAATGCCCAGACGTTCGTGCCCGCCGTTAGTTTGAAGCGCCGGGTTTATTGCCTTGACCTTTTTGAACGACGCATTTGGTCCTGCCACATGTGCTTTAACGAAAGGAACGACAGCAATGCAGTCTGCGTGCAGATGTTCATCAATCTGCAACGGATTGCGGAACACCCGGTCAGAAACATCGCGCAGCATGCCTATCGCGGCTCCGAAGATCAGACCGCCGAGTGTTGCCAGCGCCATAACGAGCAAGGGGTCTGGCCAGCTTTTTTTCGTGGGCGGTCGTGCATGGCTAATCAGTCGCGACTCAGCCATTGGAGACACAAGCAGCTTATCGAGCTCAAACGCGAACTCATTCAGGCGCGCGTGGTTAGCACCGTATTTTTCCGTCAGTTCTGATGCGAGTCGTTGGTTGGTCTGCTCCCGCAATTCTTTCAATCGATCATGCAACCATTCTGCGGACCGGCCTGTGATCTGATGCTTGGCTTCAAATGCATTGATTTCATAGGCGTCGGCAATCGCATTGGCGACTTGAGCGGCGCGGTAAGGGTTGTGCGATGCGAAGGCGATCTCGATAGCGTATGTGAGCGCCATACGTTTCACCTTCAGACGCTTCTGAAATGTACGTAAAGCGCGAAATTCCGCCGTTGGATCAATGGACGGTTCGCTGACTTCGGGAACAATGCCGTTCAAAACGCTTTTGACTGCGTCACCCGCGAACTCGGTAACAGCGCCAAGAATCCCCGTCCTCGGTGAAGTGAACTCCGGATCATTATCAAGATTCAGGCTTTTTATCACAGAGAGCGCGAGATCGTCCGAAGTTAGAATCTGAATCTGAGTGTCGACTATTGCCGAATTTACGGGCAAGCTTCCCCGTGACTGTTGGGATTGAAACAATTGTGTTTTAGAAGCGTCAACGATGAGAGTGGCACTGCCTGTATAGATCGCCGGACTTGCGAAAATATAGACGGCGCCAAGTGTCAAGCTGACTAGCAACGCAGCCCTGATGATAGAGAATTGCCTGCGCAAAAAGCCGACGGCCGCAACGTAAAATTCGGCCAGGGTGAGAAACTCGTCCCGCGGCGTTTGCTGTTCAATACGGCGTAAATTGTCAACCTGAAGCATGTCGGGTCTAGCCTAAACGTGGCATCCGGGATCGACGCGGTCGCATCGAGCCTCAATCTTGGCACGCTTCGAATCGCGCCAGCCGACAAGCAGCGGAACGACCGCTATCTCATGACTGCTCACTCATCGCGCTTGTTTGGATCGCGACGCCCAAGCATGCTTGGATGTATTATGGGCTGATGGTTTTGTCCTTGTCCTATGTTCTTCTGAGCTAACCCGAATGGTCAGTAGTAAGTTGGATTACGGTCTTAATAGTCATTGGGCAGCGCAGGAAATATGCCCACAATTTTCAACATGCGTATTGTGCATGTCGTTCGCCAATTTGCTCCCGCAATCGGCGGAATTGAGAGTGTCGTCCAAGAATTGGCGCGCGCGCAAACGGCGGCGGGTCACCGCGTACGCATAATAACGTTAAACCGATTGTTTAAGACGACCGAGCTGTTGCCTTCTCGCGACGTCATAAATGGAGCGGAAGTAATCAGAATTCCTTTTATTGGTTCATCGCGCTATCCACTTGCTTTTTCCGCAATCAAGCTCATTCGGGACGCGGATATCGTGCACGTTCATGGCATTGATTTTTTCTTTGATTATCTCGCGTGGACAAAGCCGCTGCATCGAAAGAAGCTTGTCGTATCTACGCATGGCGGATTTTTTCACACGCCGTACGCAGCTAGACTCAAACGGCTTTATTTCGCGACCGTTACCCGGCTTTCGCTTACTTGGTACGACGGAGTCGCAGCCGTCTCGACGTCCGACTACGAGCTATTCTCCAGGCTGCGTCGGCGCGGAATCGCCTGCATCGAAAACGGCGTGAACATCATAAAATATGCCGAGGCCAGCGCGCCACATCCTATCAAGACGATAGTGTGGATCGGTCGGTTTTCCACGAACAAACGGCTGGACCGTCTTATGAGTTTCGTCGCTGCGCTGCGTCGGCAGGACGGCACATGGAGATTGAAAATTGCAGGATGTCCTTGGGATGTGGACGTAAGCAAGCTCGCCGCCCTCGCGAATGAAGCTGGTATCGCCGATGCGACAGAGATTTTTGCTTCGCCGTCGGAAACCGAAATACGGGGGCTACTCGGCGGCTGCTCGGTCCTTGTGAGTTCGTCGGATTTTGAAGGTTTTGGGATCGCTGTTGTGGAGGGACTTTCGGCGGGACTCTTTCCTGTACTCAGTGACATTTCCGCATTCCGCCGGCTGGTCAAACAAACAGGGTCCGGGATGGTGGTTGACTTTTCGCAGTCAGAGGCAGCGGCAACGCAGTTTTTGGCGCAATGGCGGAAAGTAACAATGGACTACCAAAGCATGCGCAAGGCATCGATCGCCGCCGCCGCCGAATTCGACTGGCGGCGCGCATCCCGCGCCTACATGGACGTCTATGAGGCAGTTGGGGGAGCACGTAAGCGGTGTATCCTCGATGTGTCGGTACCAGTTTGGACGCGTTCCGAGGTCGTCGACCAGCTCGATAAGAACTTCGATCAAAAAACGCGTACCATGGTTGCGTTTGCTAACGCTAATTGCGTTAACATCGCTTCCGCCGATGCGCGTGTCCGGGTCGCCCTACGTGATGCGGTGGTCCTAAATGACGGGATCGGCATCGACTTGGCCAGCAAGCTTTTGTTTGGAGTACGATTTCCGGACAACCTCAACGGTAGTGACTTCACTCCCTATTATCTCCAAAGAACCCGCCATCATTTCCGAATCTATCTTCTCGGAGGCAAACCTGGCGTAGCGCTCCGGGCAGTCAAATCTTTTATCCAGACGTGCCCGCACCACCAGATCGTCGGGTGTCGGGACGGTTACTTTTCTCCCGATGCGGATATGCTTGTGGCCCAGGCCGTCCGCGCGAGTGGCGCAGACGTGGTGTTGGTTGCGATGGGCAATCCGATCCAGGAACTGTGGCTGAGGAACAATCTATCTGCAACCGGTTGCCGATTGGGCTTTGCTGTCGGGGCGCTATTCGATTTCATGGCAGGCGAGACGCAGCGCGCGCCAGTCTGGGTCAGAAAGTTGCGTTTCGAGTGGATGTATCGACTTGCGCGCGAGCCGCAACGGCTCTGGCGCCGCTATGTGGTCGGCAATCCGTTGTTCATTTTGCGTGTGCTCGGTCAATGGTGGTCAGGTGCGCGTGCTTAAATAACAACGATATTATCTTGGTATCTTGGGAAGCAAATCTGTCCTTAAAGACGAGTCCACATGGTGTGCGCCATTCGTACTGCCATTTCCCCTCTCGCTTTTCGCAAGCGGTCGATCAGTTAAGCTAATGTCGTTGATGATCGGGTGATCGGAAGAGTTTGAGGCTTGAGAAGAACGATATCCCCTAGCGATCGCCCAAATAGCGGCCTGTGTCCTGTTGTGAGCGGCGACCTTGCGCAAAATAGCTTTTAGATGAACTTTTACTGTCGATTCAGTGATGCTGTATAAGCGGGCAATTTCCTTATTGGAGTCTCCTTGCACAAGCTGCAATAGTATTTCTCGTTCTCGCTTTGAGAAAGTCGGGTCTTTTGAGCCAAATGAGACGGCGGACATCCCAGAGAGATTTGAGGAGGGGATATCTGCCGACTCGGCGCGCTTGTCGGCTTGATCAGTAGGAATCGGACACGGCCGCGACAATACGATGGCCTGTTGGTCCAGTTGGGTAAGTTCCAAAAGCTTGAGCAGAATGTCGCGAGATGCAACGTTGGCAATAAAGCCGTTTGGACCAAGCGCCAGGATCTGCTGCACGTCCGTTGGAGCACGAATTTCGGCGACGATAATGATCTTGCTTTCGGGAAAAATGCCTCGCAGCAGTTCTATATCTTTAGCTGCCTGAACAACATTGTCGTTAGCGTCGTCAACCCCGATGATAATCATCGGTTGGCATCCAGCCAAAGCGCGAAAATTCTTAAGGTCAGATGCATGCGTTGTGCTTGCGACAATCTTATAGCAAGTATTCTGTAAAAGGGCTCTCAAGCCCTCCCGCAGCAATGGTCGTCGTCCCACAATCACAGTAGATGCCCCTTTGTGACTCATAATCGTTGTCCTTAGTTTCGAGGCCGTTTGGGTATGCGGGCCGATTGAATGCTGGAACTTAAGGCGAAGGCCGACCTGAGGTGAATCCGGTGAATCAATTGCGCCTGCTCATCCCCTCATGCGTACGGGTTAACCAAATCGTACAAAACCGCGTTGTCAGAGCCAATTACACACGGTGGCCTAGTCCGAGCGGCGCGCGAGCTATGCCGAACTTCCTAAAGCTTCGAGCGTATGGCAAGTCCGTGACTGATTTGCATGTAATTCGGTGTCCTACGTGCTGTGTGCCTGATCAAAAGGCTAGGCTGATGCAAATCCAAGCCGCCGTTGTGCAATTGCCGTCCTGTCGCGGCGCTCATTTGCCCGACGCCGAGAAGCTCAATGACCGCAGAATAGGGGCTTCCACATTCGTGCCGCGCGGTCGAGTCTTGTTCTGGCAGGGGGACAGCCAGAACCAGACGATCGAACTTGTTCACGGCGTGGTCCGTGCCGTGCGTCTGCTTGAGAACGGCAATCGGCAGATCCTCACCTTCTATTGGCCGGGAGCGGTGATCCGTCCATCGCATGCGGCCTGCCAACATTATACCGCCGAAACGATCACGTCGTGTCGACTGTATCGATGGCACTTTGCGAAGATGCACGAGATGTCTGAGCCTTGCGGGGCCGATCAGGTTCTGCAGGAGATGCTCCCGCTTTTGCTGATCATGGGGCAAAAGAACACGATCGCGCGGCTCGCGTGGTTTCTGCTGCGCATTCGCGAGCACCTTCCACGCGATCTGCGCCGTCCCGACGCCCTTCAGGTCGTGCTGCCGCGCGCGGACATGGCGGATTATCTCGGCATGTCCACCGAAACGGTCAGTCGTACGCTGGCGGAATTCAAGGCAATGGGCCTGATCGATCTGCCCAATCGAAAGACCATCCGTTTCGTTGACATCCCGACGCTCTCGAAGATCGCCGAAGCTTGAGTCGCGCTGGTATCGAAAGGAGCCACAGATGCGAACGATCTGTTCAGTCACTTCTCCGGTAAATCAGATGAGCCAGGTTGCGGACATGACAATCATCGCGCGTTGCGGTCGTTCCAGGGCGCGCTGGCGAATCTGCGCCCTTGGCCTCCTATTTCTCCTGTGTTCAGTCCACGCCGGGCGCACGGAGTATCGCGTGGACGTTGACGACGTCATCGAAATCAGCGTCTTCGGCCTGCCGGATTTGAAGCAACGGGTTTCTGTTGAAATGGATGGTGCCATCTCGTTTCCTCTTTTAGGGACTTTGCCTGTGCGCGGGTTAACCGCAGCGGAAGTTCGCGAAAAAATTCGGTCAACTCTTGCTCCGAAGGTATTCCGCCAGCGTGGACCGGACGGTCGCGAGAACGTGATCGCCATCGAGCCCGATCAGGTCACCGCTACCGTGGTCGAATTCCGGCCCATCTTTGTCATGGGCGACGTCTCGAAGCCGGGACAGGTTCCTTATCGCCCGCTGACGACCGTACGACAGGCCGTGACGATCGCGGGCGGCTACGAGCTCATGAGGTTCAGGATTACCAACCCGTTCTTGGAAGCGACGGATCTGCGCAGTCGGTACGATGCGCTCTGGACCGAATTCGTCAAAGAGCAGGCGCATGTCTGGCGTCTGAGATCGGAATTAGGCAGCAAGTCCGAGTTTGACCAAGGCGCACTCCCGGACGCTCCAATTGCGAGATCCCGAATTGCCGAAATTGTGAGTAGGGAGGCGCAACACATGGAAATGCGCCGGCTCGACGACCACCGCGAAAAGGCCTTCCTTCAAAAGGGCATCAAGCAAGCCAGCGCCCGGATAACCGTCCTGAGTGATCTGCAAAAAAAACAGGACGAAAACGCCCAGGCGGATCAGGATGACCTGCAGCGGGCGATGGATCTCCTCGCGAAGGGCTCTATCACAGCACCTCGGGTTCAAGAGACTCGCCGTCAAGCCATGTTCTCCGTTACGCGATACCTGGAAACACAAGCCGAGCTACTGCGGGCGGAAAAATTTCGAGACGACCTGTCAAGGCAATTGGAACACGGTGAGGATCAACGAAAAATCGATCTGTTGAAAGAGTTGCAGGACGCGACTGTCAAGTTGAACGATCTCTCGGCGCAATTGCAGGCCGTAGAGGAAAAGCTGCGATACACCAGTGTCGTCACATCCCAACTGGTCCGCGGCAAAGGTGCCAACCCCGACATAACGGTGATTAGGAGAACGGACAAAGGCTATGAGCGGCTTACAGCGGATGAAGATTTCCGGCTCGATCCTGGAGATGTCGTCGAAATCGCATTGCAACAGCCGCCACCCGGAGTCGCTCTGCAACATTGACGTTTTGAGATCACCCGAGGCAAGAGCGGACAGTCATGATCGCATGTATAGCTGGCTTGCGGGGAGTGCCTCGCGTGCTTGGAGGGGTGGAGACCCATTGCGAGCACTTGTTTCCCCGGCTGAAAAAACTTCGTTCGAACGACACTTTTATTATTATTGCCCGAAAGGGATTCGTGCCTGAACAAATGTCAGAGTACGAGGGCGTTCGAGTGGTCGCTCTGCCTCACAGCAGGTCAAAGTACTTTGAGACGATTACGAATACGATTGGCGCCGTTTTCTACGCCAAATTCGCGACAGATGCCGATCTCGTTCATCTGCATGGCATCGGACCGGCACTGACCGCGCCCCTCGCAAAAGCATTCGGCATGAAAGTGATCAGCACGTATCACTCAAAGAACTACGAGCAGGCAAAATGGAAGGGATTCGAGATCCCGTCGTCGTTCCCGACCAGCAACACGCACGATCAGGCCAGGAAATGAACCGTCGCCGGTTTCTGGAGGCCGCGGGCGCCGGCATTGGTACGCTGGCGCTCGGGGCCCGTCGGCTTCTCGCCACCCAGGGATCCAGCACCACTGAAATCGTTGTCGTCGGCGCCGGTGCATTCGGCGGATGGACGGCACTCTACCTGCGCGAGATGGGCTTCACCGTGACGCTCATCGATCAGTACGGCCCCGGCAACTCGCGCGCGACGTCAGGCGGCGAGTCACGGCAGATTCGAGCCGGCTACGGTTCCCGCGACATCTATACAAAGTGGGTACTCCAGGCCTTCGACCGCTGGCAGGCGCGCGAAGCGGAATGGAGTAAACGGTTGTTCTTCCGCACCGGTCAGATCACGCTGGCCAGCCAGTGGTCCAGAGATCTCATCGAAACCAGGAAAGTGTTCGACACGCTTGGCGTGAAGTACGAGATCGTCAAGCACGATGACCTCACGCGCCGGTATCCGCAGATGAACACCGCCAGCGTGGACTTCGGGATGTTCACGCCGAGCACCGGCGTGCTGAAGGCGCGCGAAGGCTGCGTCGCCGTGGCACAGGCGTTCGAGAAGAAGGGCGGGCGATTCGTGACCGCGAAGGTCGATCTCGGCCGTCGCGCCGGCAGCACGCTGCAGGATGTGGCGCTCTCGACGGGCCAGCGCGTCGCCGCGCAAGCCTTCGTCTTTGCCTGCGGCCCGTGGCTCCCGAAAGTGTTCCCGGCGGTGATGAAGAACAAGCTGTCCACGCCGCGGCGCGTCGTCTTTTTCTACGGGACGCCGCCGGGCGACGAGCGGTTCACCTATCCCAACTTCCCGACCTGGTCGGTGGACAACGCATACGGATTCCCGAGCATCGAGGGCAAGGGATTCAAGGTCGTGCCGACGTTCGAGAAAGTCATTGTCGATCCCGACACGCAGGAGCACACGTTGACCGCGGATGAGCTCCGCCGCGGCCGCGAGTTCGTGAAGAAGTGGTTCCCGGCCCTCGCCGAGCAGCCGCTCGTCGAGAGCAAGGTGTGCCAGCGCGAAGACAGTATTGACGGGCACTTCATCGTGGACCAGCATCCGGAGTTGAGTAATGTATGGCTGGTCGGCGGCGGATCCGGCCACGGCTACAAGCACGGAATCATGCTGGGTGACTATGTCGCCAATCGGGTCGTCGGCAAGGACAAACAGCCGGAGCTGGCGGCCACCTTCAAACTGAAAGATGGCTCATACCTTTCCTGGGGATGGGCACGCGCTTCGAATTTCTTCCGGTCGCGACAGTGATATCGGTGCTGCACTTTTGTCAGCCAGTGACCCGTTACGAGCCGCGCGACGAAAGAATTGCTTCGCCTTCTTTGCGCATGATCGAGGGAGCCGACGCATTCGGACAGAGGCGGGAGGCAGTGCCGAGCTGCCAATAGACCACAAGAACTAGTCCCGAACTTTTGAAGGATCGGCTTTGGCCTGTTATACTTTATAGTCAAAGATACAAGTGCTGAATTGCTGCCAATGAAGAAACGGACAGACGGGTTCTACCGACGGAGCCTGTTTGCCGAGCCAGCGGAATTACGCAGGAGAAAAATTTCACTGTCTTGCCCGTCCAAATGGCACGCGCAATCCCTTTCGATCTTGACGATCCGCCCAGACCCGTCACGGAATTGAGAAAAGTCATCTTGGACCCCCATCCATTTGCCATGGTAGCCGTCGCAGTCCGACGAGACCCAACATGGGCGATATTGAAACAGTAACGACGACCTCCAAGCGCCCCAGCGTTGGTGCGATGATGGGCAAGGCCGTCGGTGCCTGGCCGGCTGTGGTGCTCGGCATAGCCGGGCTCTGCACAGTGACCTGGGCTTCATTCCTGATCTGGCTCATGACTTACCTGGTCAGGCTTGCATTCGCGTAGCGATACCAGGTCAAAAATTGGGGCGCGTAGAAGCTCCTGCAGCCCGCCGGACGATCAGGACGGTTAAATGCCGGCCACACCTGCCGAGGGATCTTCACCAGTCAACCGCTCACATATTCCAGTAGCGAAGGTGAAACCGTTTACGATCATGACCATCTGGATCGGTTCCTCCCAGGTCCGGATTCGGATCGTACTTAATACGGTATCCCCGGGCTCTGATCTCACAGCGACGAAATCCCACCCGGCGGCTCCGCTCTGAACGATGCCCCACGCAACCGGGGCCCCGGCGGCCCCCACCTTAACAACCCCTGTTTGGACATCCACCAGGATAGGATGCAAAAGCTCCCGTAGCGACTCCGTTTCGGCATCCCGCGTAATACGCCCACACTCAAGCTTGAAAGCGTCGATTATCCTACAATGGTGCACCTCTGCCGCAACCATCTCAGGCTCCGATCGCGCCGATAGGTTCGCTGAGCGCATTTGAGTGTGGCTCACTTGGCGCAAACTTCGGTAAGGCGGACTACTCCAGTCCGACAGCGCAGGTGACGGATTTCGTTTTGTGAGGTCCGGACCCAAGTACACCTCAGTCACATCCGTTTGAACTTATGACAAACGCCCTGACAGAACATGACCGATATCAAGTTCGATTTTGTCGCATCGCAAGTTTTTTGACACACAAGCGCCACAGGTGTTAGCTACATTGGCAAAAGTTAGGCCACGCGCCGGGGGACGGATCCTGGAAGGCGAGCCATGCGTGTCGTTGTAATAGTCGATTGGCACGGCTTGTATCTTAGTGCCTTCGGCGCAGCCTTGGCGGCTATTCTCAGCGATCATCACGTACTCGTCGCGCGGTCTTTGGCATGCGCTCGCCATAATTTCAGATCCGACGGGAAACCGGAACTCGCTCTGATTGACATGACGACGCCTGATGTGT
>Ga0075419_10000191_pt1 | contig 35567 bp, 30 predicted proteins | sample SoiMetdeltSBSDD3_FD_76900 | JGI IMG/M metagenome (GOLD analysis project Ga0075419, IMG submission 76900) | Bulk soil microbial communities from a Populus tree surrounding site in Tennessee, USA - Soil MetaG P. deltoides SBSDD3 | ecosystem: Environmental > Terrestrial > Soil > Tree plantation... | reverse complement strand
GTACGGTCCTTCCGCGTCATCCGACGACACGGCGGCCGAGGCTGAGGAAGAGCCGGTCCGATGAGCACGACGATCGCGGTCATCCTGATGCTCGCTGTGGTCGCGTACGCGGTGTTCGGCGGAGCCGACTTCGGCGCCGGGTTCTGGGACCTCATCGCCGGCGGTCCGGAAGGTGGCAGCCGGCCCCGCGGCGTCATCGAGCGCGCGATCGGACCGGTCTGGGAGGCAAACCACGTCTGGCTGATCTTCATCTTCGTGATCTTGTGGACGTCGTTCCCCGAGGCGTACGCGTCGATCACCCTGACGCTCTACGTGCCATTGGCCATCGCGGCCCTGGGCATCGTCTTCCGCGGCGCCAGCTTCGCCTTCCGGAAGGTGGTCGTCACGACGCGCTATCAGCGCATGTTCGGCGGCCTCTTCGCGATCTCGTCGGTGCTGGTGCCCTACTGCATGGGTGCGATCGTCGGCGGAGTCGCCTCCGGTGAGGTGCCGGCCGGCGGGGAGGCCGGCGATCCGGTGGACAGCTGGATCAACCCGACGTCGATCATCAGCGGCGTCCTGGCGATCGCGGTCATCGCGTACCTGTCGGCGGTCTATCTGGTCTGGGACGCCCGGCATCAAGGCGATGCCGAGATGGTGGAGTACTTCCGCCGGCGGGCCCTGATCGCGGCCATCGTCGTCGCCGTGCTCGCGGTGGTCGGCCTGATCGTGCTGCACTCCGAGGCGTCGTACGTCTTCGACGGCCTCAAGACCCGCGGGCTGGCGCTCGTCATCGCCACCGTCGTGTGCGGTGCCGGCGCGCTCTTCCTGCTGGTCCGTGGTGCGCCCCGTGGGGCTCGCCTGCTCGGCATGCTCGCCGTGGCGAGTCTGGTCGCCTCCTGGGGAGCGGCCCAGTGGCCGTACCTCCTGCCGGAGAGCCTGACCGTCTCGGACGCGGCCGCTCCGTCCGGCACCTTGCAGGCGGTGCTCGTCGCGGTCGTCGCAGCCGTGGTCATCGTCCTGCCCGGCTTCGGGCTGCTCTTCCTGCTGCACCAGCGCGACCTGCTGCCCGAGGAGGGCGTCGAGGACGTCGCCGACCAGGCATCAGGCTCGCTGCCGAGCTGATCCGTCGACCCACCTCACCTAGCTCGGGTGATGAATCTCGTCGCCGGATCTGGCGATGGTGGGCGGGCAGGCAGGGCCGGGTCCGTCCCTCCCGAAACGGGGAAGGAGATGGGGACGATGAGTATGAGATCACCGTTTCCCCCAATCGCCGATTACGCATTCCTCTCCGACTGTCATACCGGCGCGCTGGTCGCACCGGACGGCTCGGTCGACTGGCTCTGTACGCCGGCGTTCGACTCGCCGAGCGTGTTCGGGTGCCTGCTCGACCGGGGCGCCGGTTCGTTCCGGTTCGGGCCGTACGGCATCAATGTCCCCACGGCGCGCTACTACGTGCCGGGGACGAACGTCCTGATCACGACCTGGCACACGCCGAGCGGCTGGATCCGGGTGCACGACGCATTGGCGATGGGGCCGCGCCGGGGTCCCGACACCGTCACGCCGCACACCAGGCCGCCGTCGGACTACGACGCCGACCACGTCCTGGTGCGCACCGTCGACTGCCTGGACGGCTCGGTCGAAGTGGAGCTGGTCTGTGAGCCGGCGTTCGACTACGGGCGAGTGCCCGCCGAGTGGTCGATCGCCGACGAGGCCGGGCACGCCGCCGACGCCACCGGCGGCGATCAGACCATCCGGCTCAGCACGGACATGCTGATCGGCCTCGAGGGCGGCTCGGCCCGCGCCCGCCACGTCCTGCAGCCGGGCGAACGGGCGTACTGCGCGCTGTCCTGGGGCGATCTCGCGCCCACCGACACCGACGACGCGTTCGCGCGGATCGACGCGTCGGTCGAGTTCTGGCGGACCTGGCTGGCCCGGGCCCGCATCCCCGACCATCCGCTCCGGCATCCGTTGGAGCGGTCCGCGCTGACGATCAAGGGCCTCACCTACATGCCGACCGGGGCCACCGTGGCCGCGCTGACGACATCGCTGCCGGAGACTCCGGGCGGCGAGCGCAACTGGGACTACCGCTACACCTGGATCCGGGACACGACGTTCACGCTGCAGGCGCTCCACTACCTGAACCTGGACTGGGAGGCGGACGAGTTCATGCAGTTCGTCGCCGATCTCGAGCCCAACAAGGACGGCGGCCTGCAGATCATGTACGGCATCGACGGCCGCCGTGACCTGACCGAGTCGACCCGCGACGAGCTGACCGGCTACGAGGGGGCACATCCGGTACGGATCGGCAACGGCGCCTTCGACCAGCGCCAGAACGACGTGTACGGGGCGGTGCTCGACTCGCTCCTGTTGCATACCCGGCGCAGTCAGCGGCTGCCGCGACGGCTCTGGCCGCTGGTCAAGTCGCAGGCCGCGTGCGCGTCGTCCGCCTGGCGGGAGCCCGACCAGGGCATCTGGGAGGCCCGCGGCAAACCGCAGCACTACGTCTCGTCGAAGCTGATGAGCTGGGTCGCCCTCGACCGGGCCGCCAAGCTGGCCGCGATCCGCGACGACTCCGCGGCCGAGGCCGAGTGGACCGAGACGGCCAAGGAGATCCACGCCGACATCCTGGAGAACGGCGTCAGCGACCGCGGCGTACTCCGCCAGCACTACGACACCGACGCCCTCGACGCGTCCACCCTGCTCGCGCCGCTGTTCGGATTCCTCCCCGGCGACGACGAGCGGATGCACAACACCGTCCAGGCGATCGCCGACGAGCTCACCGAGAACGGCTTCGTGCTGCGCTACCGCACCGACGAGACCGACGATGGGCTGGCCGGCAAGGAGGGCACGTTCCTGATCTGCTCGTACTGGCTCGTCTCCGCACAGGTCGTGGTCGGTGAGGTGGAGGAGGCGAACAGCCTGATGGAGCGGCTGCTGCGGATCGCGTCACCGCTCGGTCTGTACGCCGAGGAGTTCGAGGTCGAACGCGCCCGGCATCTCGGCAACTTCCCCCAGGCCTTCTCGCACCTGGCCCTGATCGAAGCCGCCGGCCGGATCATCCTGTCCGACGTCCGCCAAGAGCTGTCGCTCTGAGACACCGGAGGAAGGATCGTGGCGGAGAACGTTCTTGTGCTGGGCGGTGGACTGGCCGGCGTCGCATGCGCGCACGCGCTGGGTGAGGAAGGCCTCGCAGTGACGCTGGTCGACGCGAACGACTATCACCAGTTCCAGCCGCTGCTCTACCAGGTGGCCACGTCGCAACTACCCGCCGAGGACATCGCCCGCCCGCATCGGGTGATCTTCGAGCGCTTCCCGACGGTGGAGATCGTGACCGCCGAGGTGGTCAGCGTGAACCTGGCCGAGCGCAGTCTGCAGCTGGCCGACGGCACAACGCTCACTGGGTCGTACCTGGTGATGGCGGCCGGTGCCCAGCCGAACTTCTTCGGCATCCCCGGCGCCGACGAGCACGCGTTCCCGCTGTACTCGGTCGCCGACGCCGAGCGGCTCCGGATCCATCTGCAGGAGCTCATCCAAGCGGCCACGGAGTCGTCGGGCGGCGACGAGGTGTCGCTCGACGTGGTCGTCGTCGGCGGTGGCCCGACCGGCGTCGAGACGACCGGAGCGATCACCGAGCTGATGCACGCGCTCGACCAGACCGGGCAGGTCGAGCAGCACGGCCGGGTCACGATCGTCGACCGCGGCGACCGCCTGCTCGGCGGGTTCTCGGACAAGGCCCACGAATACGCCAATGCCAAGCTCACCGATGCCGGCGCAGAGGTACGGCTGGGGCGTGGCGTCACCGCCGTGCACGCCGACCGGGTCGAGCTCGACGACGGCCAGGTCATCGAGACCAAGACCGTCGTGTGGGGCGGCGGCGAGTCGGGCAGCGAAGTGGCGCAGACCGCTGGACCCAAGCCCGGCCGCGGCGGACGCATCGACGTGCTGCCCGACCTGACGGTCGACGGCTACCCGGGCGTCTATGCAGTCGGCGACGTCGCCAACGTCCCGGGCCCCGACGGCGAGACGCTGCCGCAGCTGGGGTCGGTCGCGCAGCAGTCCGGTCGATGGGCGGCGGAGAACATCCTCCGCGACCGGCGTGGCGAGAAGCGCAAGCCGTTCCACTACAAGGACAAGGGCATCATGGCGATGATCGGCCGCAACGCCGCCGTCGCCGAAGTGGGCCGGCGGCGGCACCAGGTCGACGGCCCGGTCGCGTTCGCGGCCTGGCTCGGCGTCCACGCGATGCTGCTGAGCGGCGCGCACAGCCGGACCGACGCGTTCTTGAACTGGGCCTGGGACTACTTCGACCGCGACCACAGCGCCACCATCGAAGCCGCGTCCGCCCCGAAGCGGATCGCCTGGGGCGACCGTCCGTCCGACGTCCCCCACATCTCGGTCGAGTCATCGGACTCGAGCACGACAGAGGACGCCACGTCCTGAGGGAGCACCATGGCCGACCACTACGACGTCGTCATCGTCGGTTCGGGAGCAGGTGGCGGCACCTTGGCGCACCGGCTGGCACCGTCCGGCAAGCGAGTCCTGATCCTGGAGCGCGGCGACTGGCTCCCGCGCGAGGTGGAGAACTGGGACGCCACCGCCGTCTTCGTCGACAACCGCTACATCTCGACCGAGACATGGCACGACCACGACGGCAAGGTCTTCCAGCCGCAGGTCCACTACTTCGTGGGCGGCGCGACCAAGTTCTACGGGGCTGCGCTGTATCGGCTGCGTGAGCGCGACTTCGGTGAGCTCCTTCACCACGGGGGTACGTCTCCCGCCTGGCCGATCGACTACGCCACCATGGAGCCGTACTACACGCAGGCCGAGCAGCTCTACCAGGTGCACGGTGCCCGTGGAGAGGACCCGACCGAGCCGCCGGCATCGGCGCCCTACCCGTACCCGCCGGTCTCGCACGAGCCGCGCATCCAGCAGTTGTTCGACGATCTGGCCGGCGTCGGGCTGCATCCGTTCCACGCGCCGTCCGGGATCATGCTCGACGAGGCCGAGCCCGCGTTCAGCACCTGTATCCGTTGCGCGACCTGCGACGGCTTCCCGTGCCTGGTGCACGCCAAGTCAGACGCCGATGTGATCGCCGTACGACCAGCCCTGCAGCACGACAACGTCACGCTGATTCGCAATGCCGAGGCGTTTCGGCTGGAGACCGACGCGTCGGGGGGATCGGTGACCGGCGTACTCGCCGACGTCGAAGGGGCCGAGCATCGCTTCACCGGCGACGTCGTGGTCGTGTCGGCCGGTGCCGCCAACTCGGCCAAGCTGCTGCTGGCAAGCGCCAACGACCGGCACCCGAACGGGCTGGCCAACGGATCGGACCAGGTCGGACGCAACTACCTGTTCCACAACAGCCGGGCGTTCCTCGCCGTCTCGACCGAGAAGAACGACACGCGCTTCCAGAAGACCCTCGGCATGAACGACTACTACTTCGGCGACGACCAGTTCGAGTATCCGATGGGCAACCTGCAGATGGTCGGCAAGTCGTCGGCGCCGATGTATCGAGGGGAGAAGCCGCTCGAGACCAAGCTGGCCCCCACGTTCGCGCTCAGCGACGTCGCCGAGCACGCGGTGGACTTCTGGTTGTCGGTCGAGGACCTGCCGGACCCGGACAACCGGGTCACGATCGCCAACGACGGCAACGTCGCCCTCAGCTACACCCCGAACAACCAGAAGCCGATGGAGGAGCTCTACAACCGGGTCAAGAAGCACCTCAGTCACCTCGGCATGCATCCGCACCACCTGGTCCCACGCGACATCTACATGAAGAACGACATCCCCGTGGCCGGTTGCGCGCACCAAGCCGGGACGGTCCGCTTCGGTACCGATCCGGCAACCTCGGTCCTCGACACCGACTGCAAGGCCCACGAGCTCGACAATCTCTACGTCGTCGACACCAGCTTCTTCCCGAGCATCGGGGCGGTGAATCCGGCGCTCACCGCGATGGCCAACGCGCTTCGGGTCGGCGACCACCTGACCGCCCGGCTGGGTTGAGCCGATGAGCGCCGAGTCGCCCCGCGGCGGACCTCCGACGGGCGAGCAGTACGTCATCGCCCACGGCAGCGCGCAGGCGACCATTACGCAGGTCGGTGCCACGCTGCGCGGCTACACCGTCGACGGACGCGACGTGATCGACGGATTCGGGGTGGGCCAACGGGCGAGCGATGGCCGCGGCCAGGTGCTGGCGCCCTGGCCCAACCGGCTCGCCGACGGCAGCTATCGCTACGGCGGTCGCAATGTGCAGGCGCCGCTCAACGAGCTGAGCCGCCACGACGCCATCCATGGCCTGGTGCGCTGGTCGGACTGGTCGCCGGTGGACCATTCCGAGACGGCCGTGACGATGGCGTACGCGATCCGGCCGCAGCCTGGGTACGAGTGGCAGCTCGACCTCGAGCTCACGTACGCGCTGGACGACTCTGGTCTGACCGTCACGCTGCGGGTGCGCAACGCCGGCTCCGAGCGCGCCCCGTTCGGCGTCGGCTTCCATCCGTACCTCCGCTTCGGCACGACCGCGATCGACGGGCTCGACCTGCTGGTGCCCGCCGCATCCTTCCTCGAGTCGAACGGCCAGGGGGAGCGACCGGTGCTGACCCCGGTCGAGGAGACGCCGTGGGACTTCCTGCGGCTGCGGCGGATCGGATCCACCCGGATGGACACCGCCTTCGGCGAGCTGGTTCGCGGCGACGACCGGCGCGCGGTGGCGGTGCTCAGCGATCCGGTCGGCGATCGCTCGGTTCGGCTGTGGGTGGACGACGGGTTCCGCTATCTGATGGTCTACACCGCCGACCAGGTCGGCGATCCCGAGCGGCGACGGCAGGCGGTCGCCGTGGAACCGATGACCTGCCCGCCCGATGCGTTCCGCACCGGCACCGACCTGATCGAGCTCGACCCCGGCGAGTCCTGGCAGGCGAGCTGGGGGCTGCGTCCGGAGTCGTCGAAGGCCGGGTGACGCCGCGGCGGCTCAGATCCAGGGATGCTGCCAGCCGCCGTACTCCGCGGTCAGGTCGTCGACGGCCTCCGGGCCCCAGGACCCTGGCTTGTACGGCTGGACCGGCGGCGGCGAGTCGAGCAGCGGCTGCATGATCCGCCAGGTCTCCTCGACCGCGTCCTGCCGGGTGAACCGCCCCGACTGGCCGGCCATGGCCGCGTGCAGCAGCACCTCGTACGGCGTGGGCCCCTCTCCACCCTCCTCGGCGAACCGCACGTCGAGATTGACGTGCTCGGGCCCGTCCGCGTCAGCCCGGCGGGCGTCGGCGGTGATCCGGACCCCGGTCGACGGGTCGAGCCGGATCACCAGCTGGTCGGGCTTGGGCGCCCGGTCGCCGGTGAAGCCGAAGCCGAGTCGTGGGGGCCTTTTGAAGACCAGGCGAAGCTCGGTCTGCGTGGTCGCCATGCACTTGCCGGCCCGGATGAAGAACGGCACGCCGGACCAGCGCCAGTTGTCGATGTCGAGCCGCAGACCGGCGAAGGTCTCCGTGGTCGAGTGGTCGGCGACTCCGTTGACGTCGAGGTAGCCGTCGTACTGCCCGCGCACGTACTTGGCCGGGTCGGCGTCCGGTATCGCCTTGTACAGGGCGACCTGGGTGTCCTTGATGATGTCGCGGCCCGATGGCGCCTCCATCGCGCCCACCGACACGACCTGCATGAGGTGGTTGACGACGACGTCGCGCAGCGCGCCGACCGGGTCGTAGAAGTGGCCCCGGTCCGCGACCCCGAACTTCTCGGCCATGGTGATCTGGACGGACTCGACGTAGTTGCGATTCCAGACCGGCTCCAGAATGGAGTTGGCGAACCGCATGTAGAGCGCCTCTTCGATGCCCATCTTGCCGAGGTAGTGGTCGATCCGGAGCAGCTGGGACTCGTCGATGTACTGATGCAGCTCCGCGGCCAGCGCACGAGCCGACTCGAGGTCGTGTCCGAACGGCTTCTCGACGACGACCCGGCTGTTCGCGGTCAGGTCGGCCTCGGAGAGCTGCCCGATGACGGTGGCGAAGAGGAACGGCGGGATCTCGAGGTAGAACACCGGCATCTGCCGCCCCTTGATCGCGGCGGCGACCCGCTGGTACGTCGCGGCGTCGGTGAAGTCGCCGCTTACGTACGACAGCCGCTCCGCGAGCCGGCCGAAGACCGCCTCGTCGAGCTTCTCACCGGTGCCGACGATCGACTCCCGGGCCCGCTCGACGAGTTGTTTGACGTCCCAGTCGTCGACCGCGACGCCGACGATCGGACAGTCCAGGAGACCGCGGGCCTCCAACCGGTAGAGGGACCGGAAGGTCATCACCTTCGCCAGGTCGCCCGTGATCCCGAAGATCACCAGAACGTCGGCCGGACGTGGTTCGTTGCTGTCTGTCGTCATCGTCAACCCCGTGCGTCGTACGGACGTCAGTCTCCAAGCCACGATCACCCACGAAAATCGTACGCGCGTCGCCCGCATCGGGTGATTGGCCGCGAGGCCCAGGCTCGTGTCGGTAGCGGCCTTGTGAAGGGGTCTGTCCTGATCTATTGTCTATAATTCCACTAGACATTAGGCTATTAGAGCCACCCCGACAGCCTGGAGGACCCGTGACGCCGACATCGCCCACCAGGTGCTGTGCGCCGCCCGCCAGGGGTCGCTGTGCGGGGGGATCCGGGGGACGAGGTGCCGCTCGTCCTCGCTGACTAGGCCGCTAGCTCGCCAGAGAACTCGCCCGATTACGCATCGGGTCGATCAGGACCCCCGGGACCCCACTCCCGGGGGTCCTCACGTGTCCGGGGCCGTCGTGGCTCCGGCTCGGTCACGATCGTCACGACCTTCTTGCCGCGGCCGTGGCCCTCGTCCTCGTCGCTGAGCGCCTTTGCCGCCTCCTCGAGCGGGAAGGTCTGGCCGACGAGCGGCGTCACGGAGCCGGCCTCGATGACGTCCCTGAGGTAGAGCAGTTCCTCGGTGCGCTCCTTCGAGATCACTGCCCGGAGCCGATGACCGACGAACGGCGAGACCGCCATCGCGCCGAGCTGGCGCTGGATGAACCCGCCGCTCACCCGATCACCGCCCTCGCCGCCGACGATGACCAGCGTTCCCTTGGGCACCAGCGCTCGGCGCAGCTGCGACAGTGGACGCCGACCGGCGGTGTCGATGATCAGGTCGTACTTCTGCTCGCCCTCGGTGAAGTCTTCGCGGGTGTAGTCGATCACCTGGTCGACGCCGAGCGAACGGACCAGGTCGGCCTTCTCGCCGCTGCATACCCCGGTGACCTCGGCGCCGAACGACTTCGCGAGCTGGACGGCGAAGCTGCCGACTCCGCCCGACGCCCCGACGACCAGCACCGACTGACCGGCCTGGATCCGGCCCTCGTCGCGCACTGCGAGCAGCGCGGCGCATCCGGACACCGGGACGGCGGCCGCCTGGACGAAGCTGAGGTTCGCGGGCTTGGGCGCGAGCCGCTCGGCCGGCGCGCGGGCGTACTCGGCGAGGGTGCCGTCACCGGTGCCGTAGACCTGGTCACCCGGGTGCAGGGTGGTCACGCCCTCGCCGACCGCCTCGACGATCCCGGCGAGGTCGCGGCCCGGGACCGGGTTCTTGGGCCGGCGCAGGCCGTAGCCCATGACGCGCACCAGGTACGGCAGACCGGTCATGGGATGCCACACCTCGGGACCGACGCCCACGGCGTACACGCGAACCAGCGCCTCGCCGGCTTGCGGCGTCGGCTTCGGGATGTCGTCGACGCGGAGCACCTCGGCCGAGCCGTACTCGGATTGGGCGATGGCCTTCATCGCCATGAGCGTAGAGTTCCGCGCCACTCGAGGGCGAGGGACAAATGACCCGAGTCGATTGCTCGCCTAGTCTCGGACCGTGATGACACGGGTCGACGGCGAGGTGGCGCGGGGGTTCGAGCCGGTCGGCGACGCCTTCCGGCAGGTCCTGGCGGAGCAGACCGGCACCGGCGCCGCGATGGCGGCCTGGCACGACGGGCGCTGGGTGGCCCGACTGTACGGCGGCTATACCGACGCCTCGCGTACGCGGCCGTGGCGGCCGGACAGCATCGTGATGCCCTACTCCGTCACGAAGCCGTTCGCCGCGGTCTGCCTGCTGCTCCTGGTCAACCGCGGACACGTCGGGCTCGACGAGCCGATGCAGACCTACTGGCCCGAGTTCGTCGCGCCGACCACCGTGCGTCAGGTGCTCAGCCACCAGGCCGGCGTCGTGGCCCTGGACGAGCCGCTCCCGACCAAGGCGTTCTACGACTGGAACCGGCTGTGCCGCGCACTGGCGGCGCAGGAGCCGCAGTGGTCGCCGGGCGAGCGGCCGGGGGAGAGCGCACTGTTCTACGGGCACCTGGTCGGCGAGGTGGTGCGCCGTGTCGACGGCCGGTCGCTCGGCCGGTTCCTGCGCGAGGAGATCACCGGGCCGCTCGGCATCGACTTCACGATCGGCCTCGGTGCGAGCGAGCGGAGCCGGGCGGTCGATCTCACCGGCCTCGACGACCCGGACTTCCGCCGCGAGGTCATGGGCGACCATCCGCCGCTGTACGAGCGGGCGGTCGGCAATCCGCCAGGGGCTTGGGATCCGGCGGTGGTCAACGGGTCCGCCTGGCGCGCAGCCGAGATCCCGGCGGTCAACGGGCACGGCACCGCGGCGGCTGTTTGCGGCCTCTTCGTCGCGCTGCTCGACGGGAACCTGCTGTCGGAGTCGATGCGGGAGGAGATGGCCACTGCACAGTGCTCCGGCGTCGATGCGGTGATGGGCCACGAGGCGGCGTGGGGCCTGGGTGTCGCGGTGGACGCCGACGGCTTCGGTATGGGCGGCACCGGCGGCAGCATGGGGATCGCCAGCCAGGTCGGCGGCTACGCCTACGGGTTCGTCACCGGCTCGGTCGGCAGCCACGATCGCTCGGACCTGGTGGAGAACGCCCTGCGCAGTTGCATCGGGCTCCCTCCACTCGAGTGACCCGGGCCGAGTGCCGAGGCGCGCCTGGGACCTTCGGCCTTGTCCCGGCCGCTGGGCCGTCGCGTAGCGTGGTGGGCCCATGAACGAACTCACGCTCGGAATCGTCGGCCGGTCCCGCAAGGAGAACGAGTGGCGGCTGCCGATCCACCCCCACCACATCCCCCGCATCGACGAGGACATTCGCAGTCGGCTCCATCTCGAGCGTGGGTACGGCGAGCGATTCGGCGTCTCGGATGCGCAGCTGAGTCCGTACGTCGCCGGCGTGCACGACCGCGACTGGCTGGTCGCCGAGTCCGACGTCATCCTGCTGCCGAAGGTCAAGGCCCAGGACCTCGCCGAGTTCAAGGTCGGTCAGATCGTCTGGGGCTGGCCGCACTGCGTACAGGATGAGCAACTGACTCAGATCGCGATCGATCGCCGCCAGACGCTGATCGCCTTCGAGGCGATGAACCACTGGCGTTCCGACGGCGGGTTCGGGCTACACGTCTTCCACCAGAACAACGAGATGGCCGGTTACTGCTCGGTGCTGCACACCCTCGAGTTGGTGGGATTGACCGGCGTCTACGGGCGTCGGATGAGCGCGGCCGTCATCGGCTTCGGCGCGACCGCCAGGGGCGCGGTGACCGCGCTCGACTCGCACGGTATCCACGACGTCTGCGTCCTCACCTCCCGGCCGGTCCAGGCGGTCAGCGCGCCCATCCACTCGGCGCGGATCCGGCGGCTGATGCACGACGAGTCCGACGAGGACTCGCTGTCGGTCGTGACCGGCGCCAGCCGGGTGCCGGCCGCGGAGTTCCTGGCCCAGCACGACATCGTGGTCAACTGCGTCCTGCAGGACCCGAATTCGCCGATGATGTTCGTTCGCGACAAGGACCTGCCCGGATTCCGGCCCGGGAGCCTGATCATCGACGTGTCGTGCGACGAGGGCATGGGCTTCGAATGGGCTCGGCCGACCTCGTTCAAGGATCCGATGTTCGTCGTCGGCGACAACATCCACTACTACGCGGTGGACCACAGCCCGTCGTACCTGTGGGACTCGGCGACCTGGGTGATCAGCCAGGCGCTGCTGCCGTACGTACGCACGGTGCTGTCCGGCTCCAACGCCTGGAACGGCGACCAGACGATCCGCCGCGCGATCGAGATCCGCGACGGGGTCATCCAGAACCCGGCCATCCTGACCTTCCAGGGCCGCTCGCCGGAGTACCCGCACCCGAAGCTGTAGCGGCCGACGCGTGAGGTAGGCGGCGTCCGCCCCGTCGGGGTACCACGTTTTCGTGGTGTGTACGCACCCTGCATGGCGTCGACACGTGCAGAGCGTGCACGGGCCGTGCCGGGCCGCCGATGCCGATGGAGCGGGGGGACGCATCGCCGGTCGTTGCCGGTCCGGCCGAGTGTTGGCGCGAGATACAGGTTTTTGCTGCCCCGAAGGCGGTATCTTGCGCCAACTTTCGACTCAGCGAGCTGCCCAGCCGCATCAATGCCGACGACGCATGCCCAGGACCGAGATGGCTCGCAGACATGTCAGGAGAGCCCGAACCTTGAGGGATGGGGGCAGCCATGACTACCCGAATCGCTCAAGATTCGTGCCCGGATTAGGCCCGCCGCGAGGCCTACGCATCCGGCGGTGCGCTTGATAGTCTGAGCATCTGCGCGGTGCTGAGCATCTGCTCAGACAACGGGACGGGATGAGAGGTCGGCCATGGTCGATCTGGATCGAGAAGAGCACGAGCTGCTGGCTCGGATTGCTCGCCGGTGGTACTACGACCGCCGGACCCAGGGCGAGATCGCGGTCGAGTTCGGCCTGTCGCGGCCCAAGGTGCAGCGGCTGCTCGATCGGGCCCGGACGACCGGCGTCGTCGAGGTGCACATCGAGATGCCGATGGGGCTCGACCTCGATCTCGAGGAGCAGTTCGTGGACGTCTTCGGGCTGAAGGCGGCTCTGGTGAGCCCGAGCGTCTCCGATCCGGACGAGCAGCGATCCCTCGTCGCCCGCCGCGCCGCGGGGCATTTCGAGCAGCTCCTCGTCGACAGCAGTGTGGTGGCGATCAGCCACGGTCGGGACATCGGCGCCGTCCCCCGGCACTTCCGCCCGGGCAACGACATCGACTGCCTGTTCGCCAGCGCGATGGGCGGTTCGCCGAAGGTGGATGCGCCGACCAATCCCAACGAGATCTGCCGCTCCCTGGCCGACCGATGCAGCGGTCGCGCCGAGAGCCTCTATGCGCCGGCGTACGTCGAGAGCGAAGAGGTACGCGACCAGCTGCTCGAACAGGACGCCGTCGCCCACGCCCTCAAGGTCGCGGCCGGCGCCGACGTCGGTCTGGTCGGCATCGGCGGCACCGACGACAACTGCACGATGGTGCGCAGCGGCTGCCTGACCCGGGGCGAGGTGCGGACGCTGCGCAAGCAGGGAGCCGTCGGCGACGTGCTCGGCAACTACGTGGACATCGACGGCGAGCACATCGTCGCACCGCACAGCGGCCGGCTGATCGGCCTGTCGATCGACGACCTCCGGTCCATCCCGACCGTCGTCGCCGTGGTGAGCGGTCAGGAGAAGCCCCGGGCGATCCTGGGCGTCCTTCGGGCCGGGATCGTCGACGTCCTCATCGTGGACGAAGCGAACGCACAGCAGGTCCTCGACCTGGTCCAGAAAGGAGGCGACTGATGCCTGTCGTGCCAACCCAGGACATCCTTGCTCGCGCCTTCACCGAGCGGTACGGCGTTGCCGCCATCAACGTCGTCAACGACCTCAGCATGGAAGCCGTGCTGGCAGCTGCCGAGGAGCTCCGCTCGCCGATGATCGTGCAGACGTCGCTGAAGACCGTGAAGTCGGTCGGCGCCGACGTCCTGTATGCGATGTGGCGCGCCATGACCGACCGCATCGACGTGCCGGTCGCCCTGCACCTCGACCACTGCCCGGAGCGCGAGGTGATCAGCCTCTGCCTCGAGAAGGGCTGGAACTCCGTACTCTTCGACGCCTCGCACCTCAGCGTGGAGGAGAACAAGCAGCAGTGCGCCGAGGTCGTGGCCGAAGCCCGTCCCTACGGCGCTCTGGTCGAGGGTGAGATCGAGGGGTTCATGCGGGTCGAGGACATCGGCGACGAAGGGGTCGAGTCCGAGCAGTCGCTGGCCACCGCGGTCGACTTCATCAAAGCCACCGGCGTCGACGTCTTCGCGCCGGCCATCGGTAATGCGCACGGGATGTACCAACGCGCCCCGAAGCTGGACAGCCAGCGGGTGACCGACATCGTCGAGGCCACCGGCATTCCGGTCGCGCTGCACGGCGGCACCGGCATGAGCGCCGAGCAGTTCACCGACCTGATCTCGCGAGGCTGCGCCAAGGTCAACATCTCGACTGCGTTGAAGATCCGGCTGATGCAGTCCGGCTACGACTTCATGACCGAGAATCCCGGCAAGTACGACCCGCCCTCGCAGTTCCGGGTGCAGCGCGAGGCCGTGATGGAGATGACCCGCGAGCACATCCGGCTGTTCGGCAGCGAGGGCCGGGCATGGTGAACGCCCTCATCTTCGACTGCGACGGCGTGCTGGCCGACACCGAGCGCGATGGGCATCGGGTCGCCTTCAACCGTACGTTCGCCGAGTTCGGCCTGCCGATCGAGTGGTCCGAGGACACGTACGCGGAGAAGCTCCAGACCGCCGGTGGCAAGGAGCGGATGGCCACCGAGCTCACGCCGGAGTTCGCCCGCGCCAACGGTCTCCCGGAGACCCGCGAGGAGCAGACCGACCTGCTTGCGCAGTGGCACAAACGCAAGACCGCGATCTACACCGACATGGTCGCTGCCGGCATGCTGCCCACCCGGCCCGGCATCACCCGGATCATCGCCGAGGCGCAGGACCACGGCTGGGAGGTCGCGGTCGCATCGACGTCGGCGGAGCCGTCGGTGCGCGCCATCCTCGAGCGAGCGGCCGGGCCCGAGCGAGCCGCGCACTTCGACGTGGTGCTCGCGGGCGACGTCGTCGAACACAAGAAGCCCGCCCCCGACATCTACCTGCTCGCCCTGGGGCGGCTCCATGTCGCGCCGTCGGAGGCGCTGGTCATCGAGGACTCGCGTAACGGACTGCTGGCGGCCGCGGCTGCCGGACTCCGCTGCGTGATGACGGTCAACGGATACACCGAGAAGGAGGACAACAGCGAAGCGATCCTGGTCGTCTCGTCATTGGGCGATCCGGACGGGGAGCGGACGCGGGTGATCGCCAACCGCGGCTCGGCAACCCCCGGCAACTACATCACTCTGGCGGATCTGGAACGTTGCCTCGCCCTCTGACTCGAGACACGAACCACGCCATGGCATCGGAGGAGACCGGTTATGGCACGTACTGCGCTCGATGAGGTCGACCTCGTCATCTTGACGATGTCCAAGACGATCGTCGACAACGCAGATTATTTCGCCCAGCTCGACGCCGTTGCCGGCGACGGCGACTTCGGCTACTCGCTCAGGAACGGGTTCGAGGTCGTACTCGCCGACTACGACACATTCGATCGAAGCAACATCGGAGCGACCCTCAAGCGGATCGGGTTCGTCATCGCCGGCAAGGTCGGTGGCGTGAGCGGCCCGATCTGGGGAACGGCGTTCCTTCGGGCTGCGGCGGCTGCGGGCGACAAGACGGAGCTGACGTCGACCGAGCTCATCGCAATCCTGCGCGCCGCCATCGAGGGAATCATGCAACGCGGCGAGGCGTCGCTCGGGGACAAGACCCTGCTCGATGCGCTCGTCCCGGCCGTGGACAGCCTCGAACAGAGCCTCGCGGCCGGTGTCACCGACGACGGCGTCGCAGCCGTCCAGGACGCGGCCGACGTGGCCGTCAAGGCCGGCGAGGAGACCCTCGGCATGCTCGCGATGCGCGGCCGCGCCGCATACACCGGCGAACGCAGTCGGGATTCGGTGGATGCGGGGGCGACCGCCATAGGCGTCATCTTGCAAGCAGTCAGCGCCGCTTGGCGCGAAGCACACACGGAATAGGAGATCGAGCCGTGAAGAAGTTCGTGAATGATCCACGCCAGTTCGTACCGGAGATGCTGACCGGCATCGAGTTGGCCAGCGGCGGCACACTGAAGTACGAGCCCAAGTACAACCTCATCTACCGGGCCGACATCCCCAAGGACGACAAGGTCACGATCATCCAGGGCTCCGGCTCCGGACACGAGCCGGCGCACACGATGGCCGTCGGGCCGGGCATGCTCGACGGCGCCTGTCCGGGTGACGTCTTCGCCGGGCCGCCGGTCGACTTCGTGTACGAGACGAGCAAGCTGCTCTACTCCCCGAAGGGCATCCTGCACCTGGTCAACAACTACACCGGCGACCGGACGGCGTGGGAGATGGGCAAGGAGATGTGCGAGGCCGAGGGCATGAAGGTCGGTGCCCTGCTGGTCAACGACGACGTGGCGGTCAAGGACTCGACCTACACGGTCGGTCGCCGTGGCGTTGCCGGCAACTTCTTCGTCATCAAGGCGACCGGGGCCGCGTCCGAGGACGGCGCGGAGCTCGACGAGCTGGTGCGCATCGGCGAGAAGGTCATCGCCAACGTACGGACGATGGGCATCGCGCTGAGCTCGTGCACGCCGCCCGTACGCGGCACGCCGCTGTTCGAGATCGGCGACGACGAGATGGAGATCGGGATCGGCATCCACGGCGAGCCCGGCCGCGAGCGGACCAAGCTGGCGACCGCCGACGAGATCACCGACATCCTGCTCGACGCGGTCCTCCCGGACCTGCCGTTCGAGTCCGGTGACGAGGTCGCGCTGATGATCAACGGTCTCGGTGGCACGCCGATCAGCGAGCTCTACCTGCTGTACGGCATCGCCCACAAGCGGCTGGCCGACCGGGGCATCTCGGTCTTCCGCAGCTACGTGGGTGAGTACTGCACCTCGCTGGAGATGGCGGGCTGTCACCTGACCGCACTGAAGGTGGACGACGAGCTGAAGGAGCTGCTGACGGCTCCGGCAGAGATCGCCAACCGCATCTTCTAGACCGGCTCGGCCGGCCACGGGACCCGCAGTCCGCACGCGTACGACACCGCCGACGGATCTTGAGGGATTCGGGCAGCCATGGCTACCCGGATCCCTCAAGATCCGTGGGCGGCAGGCCGATCACCGGCGCCGATGCGCGTCGTACAGGCTCGGCAGCCAGCTCAGTCCGTAGAGCAGGACGAGCAGTCCGATGGCGATCTCGCCGTCGTCGATGATCAGGCCGAGCACGACGGCCGCGACGATCATGAACACCACTCGAATCGGGACCCTGCGGATCAGGTCTCCGAGGTTGCGGGGCTTGCGGTCCGGGTCGGCGGGCATCGGAGATCCGCGCTAGGCGGCAGCGGCTGGTGTCGCGATGCGCCCGCGATCCAGCCACCAGGCGACGGTCCCTGCTGCTCCGACGGGGATCTCGAGTAGGAAGGTGAACGTGCTGTTGAGCAGGACGGCGGCGGCGGTCACCGTCGGGTCGGTGCCGAGCGCGATGAGGACGGCGGCGGCGCCGGTCTCCGCGACACCGACCCCGCCAGGTGTGATCGGCAGGATGCTCAGCGCGCGGCCCATGGCGTAGCCGGCGAACACGACCGCCGGGTTCACCGGGCTGCCGAGGGAGACGAAGCAGAGCTCGAGGAGCAGCGCCTGCAGGACGGCGTACGTGACGGCGCCAAGCGTCATGCGGCGCCAGCCCCGGCGGACAGCTGCCTGCACGCCGGCGCCCACGGCCACACTCGCGTCGCGCACAGCCGCGACGACTCGGCGCCCGAGGCCGCGACCGAGCGTCGAGACGGTCCGGCGCAGGCCGTCCCGGAAACGACTGCTGACGGCCGCGGTCACCAAGAGAACGACCACCACGGCGGCGAACGTGACGCCCGCGATCGCGGCAACGACCAGCCGGGTGCTCATGAGATCGCCGGTGAGGACCAGAGCGCCGAGCGCCAGGGCCGGAAGGAGCAGCTTGACCGCGACCGTACAGGCGTTCGTGAGCACGGTGAGCACGGCGAAGTTGGTCCGGTTGAATCCCCACGAGCGCAGCATCGTGTAGTTCAGGCCCATGCCGAGGGCGCCGCCGAACGGCACCAGGTTGGCCACCGCGCTGCCGCTGAAGTTCAGCACCAACGCCTGCCGATGGCTCAGTCGCGGCAGTGCTCCGGTGATGACGTACGTATGCGCATACAGGCCTGAGAACCACACCACTGACAGCAGGGCCACCTGCCAGGCCGACAGGGTCAGCAGCCGGTCGTACACCACGGCCCAGCTCGCACCGGTCGCGGCGGGGAACACGACGGCCAGCAGTCCGATCGCGGCGGCAACCGAGAGCACCGAGGCGACAGCGCGCCAGATCGTGCGGCCGGAGGGGAGTCGTGCGGGAGGACTCATGGCCGATCACCACGCAGGGTCGTGAGTACGTCGTCGAGCAATGGCCGATCCGGTGTCCGGCCGGCCTCGACGTACCACTCGTGGCCGAAGACGAGCCGGAACAGTGGGAAGGGCAGCCGCAGGTAGACCGCGAGCGATCGCGGGGTGGATCCGCCGGTGCGCTGCGACGAGTGGGCGGTCATCGCCGCCCGCTTGGCCGCGACGTGGTCGCGAACGTCGACCCGATGGGTCAGCCGGCCACGCGGCGAGAACGTCTCTCGCAACCGGGCCGGCCGGAAGCCCGGCGGCAACCCTGGGACCAACCGCAGCAGGTTCGCGATCCGGAGCAGCGCGTGCCGGTCGACGGTCGCCTCGAGCACGACGGGCGTGCCGGCCAGCGTGGCGGCCCGGTGACCGACCGCATGTACCTGGACGTGATCAGGGTGGCCGTAGCCGCCGGCCGGGTCGTACACGGTCAGGACGTCGGCCCGTTCGCGACGGAGGATGTCCGCGAGCTGCTTGGCCGCGGCATCGACATCGGCGCACGAGAAGGCCCGGTCGGGTCTGGCGCCGTTCAACCCGGAGTCGGCGTAGCCGAGCGAGGTGACGGCGTGGCAGCCCAAGGCATCGGCGGCGGACCGGAGTTCGTCCAGTCGTCGTTCGCCGAGCGGAGTGTCGCCCGCGCGGGTGGTATCGGTCAGGCCGGCCTCGCCGAGGGTCGCCACGACGATCATCACGCGGTGTCCTTCGGCGGCGAGCCGGGCCAGGGTTCCGCCGGTCAGCAGGGTCTCGTCGTCCGGGTGCGCGTGGAACGCCACGACCGTGTACGACTCCGCGGGCGCCGCTCGTGCTCGGGACCGACCGAACCGTTGTCGGCGCGGATCTCGTCGGCGTACTGCCATGGCCAGCAGCCCGGTCGACCACGCGGCGACGATGCCGAGCAGCATTCCGCTGGCCACGTCGAGCACGTAGTGATTGGCGGTGGCGACGACCGCGAGCCCGGTGATCAGGGGATGGGCGACGAGCAGCACGCGAAGCAGCCGGCGGCGGGTTATGGCGAACCCGGCGACCGCGACCCAGGTCGCCCAGGCCAGGTGGAGCGACGGCAACGCTCCGTACTGGTCGGCGGGGATCGGTCCGTGATCGGCGCCGAAGCCGGCGTCGGCGACGGTGTCGACGAAGCCCGCGCCGGGCAGCAGCCGGGGCGGCGCGGTGGGGTAGAGCGCGAACACGACGAGGGCGACGACGTTCGTGAGCACCAGGGCGTTGCGGGCCGCTCGGTAGATGGCCGGGCGATACCGGTAGCAGACCGCGAGGATGGTCAACGCAGCCGTCAGGTGCAGGAACTGGTAGTAGCCGACGGCCAGCGTCGCGACGGAGGCGTGGTCGGTGAGCCAGTCGTTGATCGTGCTTTCGACCTGGATGCCGAGCACGGACTCGGCGTGGAGGATCGCCCAGCCGTGGGACACCGCGACCTCGGGGTGCACGGCGACCATCGACCGCACCCGGTCGTAGACGACGAGCAGACCGACGACGACGGCGACCTCACCCAGCAGCCGCGGCCGCGTGCGTACCAGGGTCCGCCCGCGCGGTCCGGCCAGTCCGCCGACGTCGGAGTCGGCGGTGATGGCGCGATCGGCAGCCATGCGAGCTAGACCGCGATCCTGGTCGCCGGCCGTGGCCGTGCCTTCGGCGCCAGCCCGAGCCGCTGGATGGCGGCCGCGCGTTCGTACTCGCGGTCTGTGAGAGCGAGCACGTCGGCCCAGCCGAAGTTCGGCGCGACCGCGAGGTTGTGCGAGGCGATCCGGGAGCGGGTGGCCGGATCCGAGGCCAGGGCGGACAGTGCCGCCACCATGTCGCGGTCGCCGTCGACGAGCAGCCCCTCGTGGCCGTCCCGGATGAACTCGCGGATGCCGCCGCGGGCCATCGCGACGACCGGCAGCCCGGCGACCCGGGCCTCCATCGCGGCGATGCCGAACGACTCGAGGTTGGCCGGCGCCACGAACACGTCGGCCCGCCGGTACACGTCCCTGATCTGCTCGTGCGTATAGCGACCGGGCAGGCTCACCCAGTCGGACATGTCATGGCGATCCAGGTAGCGCTCGAGCGAGTGGCGCTCCGGCCCTTCGCCGATGATCAGCGCGTTGAGACGTACGTCGCTCGGGACGGCCTTGCGGACCTGGCGCAGCATCCGCATCAGGTGCAGGGGGCGCTTGCGTGGCGCCAGGCGCATGACCGCCACGAGCAGCACATCGGACCGATCCCGTCGCACCGGGTCGACCCGCCACCAGTCGTGGTCGACCGCGTTGGGGAGGACCGGCACCGGCGTCTCAGTGCCCAGCAGCCGGCCCAGTGGCCGGGCCGCCAGATCGCTCACGGCGGTCCAGGCGATCGGCCAGCGGGTCCATCGGGTCACGACGTTGGCGAGGCGGAACGCCGGATACAGGTACGACACCAGCGAGTGCACGGTCAGGATGGTCGGCGTCCCGGCCGTACTCGCCTTGGCCGCGACCGAGAACGCCAGCGGAGTGACTAGTCCGGCGTGGACATGCACCACCTCGTAGTGACCGGAGTCCACCGCCCCCGCCGCGGCCGCGATCATGCGGGGTCGCAGATGGGTCAGTCGTCCACCCTGGTCGGTGGACGCGATGATCCGGCCGGACGGCGAGTCGTCGACCAGCTCGCTGCACGCCGTGACCACGTCGACCTCGTGGCCGGCCTGTCGCTGGCGGGCCACCAGATCGGCGATATGCGTCTCGATGCCACCCAGTTGGGGCAGGTAGAAATCCGAGACGTGCACGATCCTCATGGCGCTCTCCGTAGTGAGGAGGGCGTGTCCGTCGAGCGGACTACCCTGGGAGTACGTTCAGTTCTACAGCTTGTAGATAACCTTGGCTCTACACGCTGTAGATTTCAAGGGGAGGAAGGTCACGTCGAATGGCCCGTCGAGCCGCTGGCACCCTGGAGCGCGAGGTCCTGGCCGTCTTGTGGGCCGCGGACCGGCCGCTGACCGCCGTCGAGGTCCAGGCCGAGCTCGACCCGGACCTGGCGTACACGACGGTGATGACGATCCTGACCCGGCTGCTCCGCAAGGGCGTCGTGACCCGGGAGCGGGACGGGCGTTCGTACGCCTTCAGCCCGCTCGTCGAGGACGAGGCGCTGGCCGCGAACCAGATGCATGCGCTGCTGCGAGCGCGACGCGATCGCCGAGCGGTGCTGGCGCAGTTCGTCGGCCGGCTCGACACCGATGACGAGCACCTGCTGGCCGAGCTCCTCAACGAAGCCCAATCCGTCGACGAGGACAACCGGTGACCCTGCTCGCGCTGCTACTGCCGCTCGGATTGTGCGCCGTCTACGGCGCACTCGGGCCGCGGTTGCTTCGCCATGGACCGCCGGCCCTTGCGGCCCGGCTGCTGACCCTCGGCGGTCTGGCCGCCGGCGTGTGCAGCTTCGTCTCGCTCGGCCTGCTCGGATTCACCTTCATCGCCCAGCTCCCTGACATCGCCCAGCGCGGACACTGGTCGGCGGCCGCCTTCCGGGCCGCGTCGCCGGTCGGCCGCAGCGTGGCCTTCGTGGCACTGGCCGCGCTCGGGTTCGTCACCCTGGCGGCTGTCTGGGTGATCGCCCGCCGGGTATGGGCGGTGCATCGGACCTACCGCGCCTGTCGTCGGATGGCCGACTCGTCGCCCACCGGCCTGGTGGTCCTCGACGAGGATCGGCTGGTGGCGTACGCCGTGCCCGGTCGCCCCGGCCGCGTCGTCGTGTCCCGCGACCTGCTCGCCCGGCTCGATCGGACCGAGCGGCGCGTACTCCTCGCGCATGAGCAGGCCCATCTCGACAACAACCACCACTGGTACAAGGCCGGAGCCGCGATCGCGGCCGCGCTCAATCCCCTGCTCACTCCGCTGGTCCCCGCCGTCGAGCTCGCACTCGAACGCTGGGCCGACGAGGCGGCCGCCACCCAGATCGGGTCGCGGTCTCGAGTCGCGAGGGCACTCGGTCGGGTCGCGATGCTCCGGCTGCACGCGGAGCCGGCCGTGCCACCGGTCGCCTTCGGCATCACCAGCCAGCTCGCGCTTCGGATGCGGGCCATGCTCGACCCGCCGCCGCGGGTGCCCCGCATCGTGGTCGGGGCGCTGGTCGCGTCGTTGCTGGTCACCGCCGCGGCGACCGCCGGTGCGGGCGCCCGCATGGAGGTCGTGACCGACGCCGCTCGGTCCGCCGTCAGCTGCCATATCAATGGCGCTCTCCCGGCGAAGGGGTCGCCGCACAACGGGGCGCGGGCCAACCCGGACACGATGGGCCGCGGCCCCTGCCGGATACCCGGCCACGAATCCTGAGGGATCGCAGTAGCCATCGCTACCCGGATCCCTCAAGATCCGTCGGGGGGCTGACGGCGTCGCGAGCGCTATGCGGTTCCCGATGGTTCCCTAGCTCGCTGTGGGGGCACCAAAGGGGCCGGTTGCCAAGGGCCGCCGGGTCGTACGGTGGCGGCTCCGGCGATCGAGGAGCCGATCCGGACGAGGAGTCGCTGACCGCCCGGCCACGGAGTGCCTTTGTTCACGGCGCATTCATGTCGAGTTCCGCGTCCGAATTCTGGACAGCCTCCAGGGACGCGGTATCCCGTCCGGCAGGACTGATGAACCGCGGTTACCGAGAGTTATGGACTGAGTGCCTCAGGTAGAACAGGCCGAAAGACCCCTTGAGGCGCTTGAACGCTCGACTAGCGTTTCCCGAGCAAGGTCAGTCACGAACTCATTGACACTGCGGTCGCACGGGGGCCAGCACCGCGCCGGGAGCGCCGATGCTATTTAGGTTCGTCTGCCGTCATGCCGGCTTCACGGCCGTCACCAGCAGACTGGGTGTAACGCGGCACCCGCAGAGCCGACGCATCCTCCCATCGTTCACATCCTCGGCTTCGCCTATCGGCAGGCCGAGTCTCTTTATGCCGGGTTTTCACGGGAGGGAATCCGAATGACGGAAGGTCGTTCTCTCAGGGTCGCGGTCCTGGGGTGCGGTTACTGGGGATCCAAGCATGCACGCGTGCTCCACGGCCTGGAGTCTGTGGAGACGCTTGTCGTAGTCGACGCCGATGCCGAGCGGGTTCAGCGCGTCTGTGCCAGCCTTCCCGGCGCGATCGGCTTCACAAACCTCGATGACGCCTTCGAGGAGATCGATGCCGCGGTCGTGGCCACGCCACCTACGACGCACGCGCCGATGGCGATGCGATTGATCGAGGCCGGCAAACACGTACTCGTCGAGAAACCGATGGCAGCGGACTCGGCCGATGCGCGCCGGATGATCGCCGCCGCCGCGGCACGCGACGTGGTGCTCATGGTCGGCCACACCTTCGAGTACCACTCGGCGGTGTGGATGTTGCGCGACATGGTCCAGACCGGCGACATCGGCGATCTCTACTACGTCGACAGCGCGCGGCTCAACCTGGGCCTGTATCAAAGCGACGTCAACGTGATCTACGATCTCGCGCCGCACGACATCTCGATCTTCAACCACATCCTGGGGCGGAAGCCGACGGCGGTACACGCCTGGGCGTCGCGCAACGCGCACCCGTTCCTGGAAGACGTCGCGTACCTGCGGTTGTACTACTCGGATCCTGACGTCTGCGCGAACATCCACGTCAGCTGGCTGGACCCCGCCAAGGTCCGCCGAGTGACCGTGGTCGGCAGCAAGAAGATGGTCGTCTACAACGACCTCGCGACCGACGAGCGCATCCGGGTCCACGACAAGGGCGTCATCCACAGCCAGGCCCACGGCGACGAGACCCAGCCGCCGATGTCCTATCGCTACGGCGACGTCATCGCGCCCTACCTCACGGTCAACGAGCCGCTGAAGGTGGAGGACCAGCACTTCGTCGACTGCGCGATCTCCGGCGAGCGTCCCCAGACGCACGGCGAGAACGGACTGGCCGTGGTCGAGGTCCTCGAGGGCGCGCAGCGCTCGCTGCTCGAAGGCACCTCGGTTCCGCTGGGGGACTCCCTGACCCCGACCCCACCCGCGGACGAGAGCCCGATCCCGGTGGGATCCGACCTCGTGATGGACGGGACCACTCGCCGATGATCCGTTTCCTCGACCTCGGTCCCGCGACCGAGGAGATCACTGGCGAGGTCGCCGCCGGTTGGGACGAGGTGCTTCGCACCGGCCGGTTCATCGGCGGTCGGTTCGTCGACGGGTTCGAGCGGGGCTTCGCGGAGTACTGCGGCACCGCGCACGCGGTCGGGGTCGCCAACGGCACCGACGCGCTGCACCTGGCGCTGCGTGCCCTCGACATCGGTGCTGGTGACGAGGTCGTGGTGCCGACGAACACCTTCGTCGCCACCGCCGAGGCGGTCGTGTTGGCCGGTGCCGTGCCGCGGTTCGCCGATGTCGACCCGGACACCCTGCTGCTGACGCCGGAGACGCTGAAGGCCGCTGTCACGCCGGCCACCAGTGCCGTCGTCGTCGTTCATCTGTACGGGCAGATGGCTGACATGGACGCGCTCGGCCGTACCGCCGCCGAGCTCGACATCAAGCTGATCGAGGACGCGGCGCAGGCCCAGGGTGCCAGGTGGCGAGGCGTCCGGGCGGGCGCCTGGGGATCGGTGGGGTGCTTCAGCTTCTACCCGGGCAAGAACCTCGGTGCCTTCGGCGACGCCGGCGCCGTGGTCACGTCCGACCGCGAGATCGCCGAGCGCATCAGGTCCATCCGGGATCACGGCCGGGCGAACGGCGGGCACTATCAGCACGACCGATTCGGCGTGAACAGCCGGCTCGACGCGCTCCAGGCCGTCGTTCTCGGCGCGAAGCTGCCCCTGCTCGACGGCTGGAACGCCCAGCGCCGGGAGCTGGCCGACCACTACCGGCGCTGCCTCGATCCAGATGGGGCGAAGCTGGTGACGGTGGCGCCCGAGGCCGAGGCGATCCATCACCTGGCGGTGGCGCAGGTCCGCAACCGCGACAAGGTACGGGAAGCCCTGTTGGCTCGCGGCATCGAGAGCGGCATCCACTACCCCACGCCGTGTCATCGACTGCCGCCGTACGCGAGCTACTTCGGCAACGGCGCGCTCCCGGTGAGCGAGGCGGCTGCCGAGCGCATCGTGTCGCTGCCCCTGTACCCCCACATGACCATGGCGCAGGTCGAGACGGTCGCGGCGGAGCTCAATCACGTGGTCGAGCGGGGTGCTGCCGCATGACCCAGACGCAGGTCGGGCCGGGACTCGAGATGGACGACGACGTCGCCATCGGGTATCCGGCCGATCGCGTGGCGGAGCAGTGGATCAGCGTCGGCAGCGACGCCCGGCTCCGCAGCGGCACCGTGCTCTACGCGGGCACGTCGATCGGCGATCGCCTGCAGACCGGGCATCACGTCATCGTCCGCGAGGAGTGCGTGATCGGCGACGACGTCGCGATCTGGAGCAACACCGTCGTGGACTACGGCTGCCGGATCGGCGACAACGTCAAGATCCACAGCAACTGCTACGTCGCGCAGTTCACCGAGCTCTGCGAGAACGCCTTCCTGGCCCCCGGCGTGACGGTCGCCAACGATCTGTACCCCGGACAGGCCGACTCCGCCGACGCGATGAGCGGACCCTGGATCGGCCCGGGCGCCCAGATCGGCGTCAACGTCACGCTGCTGCCGTACGTCCGGATCGGGGCCGGCTGCCTGGTCGGAGCCGGATCCGTCGTCACCCGCGACCTGCCCGAGGGGACGGTCGCCTACGGAAACCCGGCGGTCGTGCGGGGCTACGTCGCCGACCTCCGTGATGTCAACGCCCGCGTTGAGCAGACCGATTCGGCTTCGAGATTCCGGCTCGCTGTCACGAGTCCGGTTCCGGAGGACGCTGTCCGATCATGACCCATCAAGTTGCCGCGATCACGGTCCGTACGGCCTGGACCAAGCGAGCCCTGGACGCCTCCATCGCCTTCCTGGCGCTCCTCGTCGCGGCCCCGATACTCCTGCTGATCGCGATGCTGATCCGGGTCACCAGCACCGGACCCGTGCTGTTCCGGCAGACCCGGATCGGCGCCGGCGGCCGCAGCTTCGTGATGCTGAAGTTCCGCACCATGAAGGACCGGTGCTCCGACGATCTCCACCGGGAGTACGTCACGGACCTGCTCAACGGCGCGGCAACGCAGAAGGACGGATTGTTCAAGCTCCACAACGATCCCCGCATCACCGCGGTGGGTCGCGCACTGCGCAAGCTCAGTCTCGACGAGCTCCCGCAGCTGATCAACGTGCTGCGTGGCGAGATGTCCCTTGTCGGCCCGCGGCCGTCGTTGCCGTGGGAGCTGCGGATGTTCCCCGCGTGGGCCTACCGGCGACTCGAAGTGCTTCCCGGCGTGACCGGGCTCTGGCAGGTCGGCGGCCGCAATCGCCTGACCATGCTGCAGGGCCTGGAGCTTGATGTGCAGTACGTCGAGCAGCGCAGCCTCTGGCTTGATCTGCGGATCATCGCGAAGACGCCAATCGCACTCTTCGGCGGGTCGGCTCGATGAGAACGCCTCGGGGCAGTCCTTCGCGCGGTGGCATACGAATGCTCATCCTCGCCGCCGTGCTGCTGGTGCCGACCGCGCTCAGCTTCCAGCGCCCGCGCACACGAGCGGCCGCCCGCCACCGAATGCCTCGCGGGCAACGCGCCCGTCATGGCCAGGACCCTCCAGCTGTACCCGCCGCCGCCCCGGCAGCGAGGGGGCGAGCCCGGCATCGGCAAGAGCCTCCCTCCCCTGGTTGGAATGGCCCGACGACCGAGCCACGGCCGAGTACCTCTGCCGTGGACGCGTCGCCGCCAGGGGAGAACGACCTCACGAGTGGGAGTGCTGCTGCACGTGACTCACTCCGGATCGGAGGATGGACTGCGGTCAGCCGGATCACCGGCGTCGTCCGGGTCCTCCTGATCGCGGCGATCCTGGGTCCGACCACCCTCGGCAACAGCTTCCAGCTCACCAACACGCTGCCGAACCTGATCTACTACGGGTTCCTCGCGGGATCGCTCTTCTCCACCCTGCTTGTACCGTCCCTGGTCGGACACCTCGAGCGGGGTGATTTCCGCGCCACGGCCCGGGTGTCGGGCGGTCTGCTGGGATTCGCTCTGCTCGTCGTCCTGATCGTGACGCCGTTCGCCGTCATCGCCCTGCCCGAAGCGCTGCGGTTGGCAGCGATCGGCCAGGAGGGCTCGGCCGGAGCCGACCAGGCGGCGCTCACCCAGTTGCTGATCCTCCTGATGATCCCGCAGGTCTTCGGGTACGTCGTGATCGGCGTCTCGGCGGCGGCGATGAACGCGCGGCACCGATTCGCCCTGACGGCTGCCGCGCCGGCGATCGAGAACTGCGCCCTGATCCTCGTGCTGATCGGGTTCCAGGTCTTCTTCGTGTCGGGCGAAGGTGTCGGCGAGGGAACCCATGGCGAGTTGTTCTACCTCGGCCTCGGATCGACGGCGGCGGTCGCCGTCCACATGACCGTCCAGTGGTTCGGCGCGCGTCGGGCCGGCGTGACGCTGCGTCCGCGGGCCGGCTGGCGCGACCCCGAGGTGCTCGCCGTCGTCCGCAAGGCCGCCAGGGCGCTGGCGCAGTCGGGCCTGATCGCGCTGCAGGTCCTCGTCCTGTTCTTGATCGCCTCGCGGGTGGAAGGCGGCATCGTCGCGATGCAGATCGCGATCAACTTCTTCGCGCTGCCCATCGCGGTCGCCGCGACGCCGGTGGCGCTCTCGTTGCTGCCCAGGCTCTCGCGGCTGCATCACGACGGTCATGAGCGCGCGTTCACCGACACGTTCTGGCGCGGGATCGGCCTGGTCCTGTTCTTCACGGTCCCGGCAGCCTGCGGATACATCGTCCTCGCCAACCCGATCGCCGATGTCGTGGCGGTGGGCCGGATGGACACGGCCGCTGCCACCGGACTCATCGCGGTCGCCCTCGCATCGCTGGCCGTCGGACTGATCGGTGAGTCCGTCTTCTTCCTCGCGACCCAGGCGTCATACGCCAGGCACGACGCGCGTACGCCGTTGCGGGCGATGGCGATCCAAGCCGCGTTCTGTCTCGCGTTCTTCGGGCTGGCCTTCACCGTCCAGGGCAGGACCACGCTCGCCATCCTCGGAGCCGTCTACGCCCTCGCGAACCTGCTCGGCGGCGGGCTGCTGGTCATCTGGCTCGAGCGCAAACTCGAGCCGGGAACCGAGCGCCTGATGCCTTCGATCACCAGAATCCTGGTCGGCTCGGCCGCCTTCGCCGGCACCGCGGCGCTGGTCGTCTCCCTCTCGACCGGAAGCAATCCGGGACATGCCCAGGCCATCGTCGGTCTGGCGGCCGCCTGCCTGGCGGGACTCGTGGTCTTCGCGCTGACCCAGCGGCTGATGCGTACCCCTGAGCTCACCTGGGTGCTCGGCGGGATGCGCGGGCTCGGTCGCCCGCCGAACGCGGAGATCGGGGGCCGGCCATGAGCAGCCAGGCCATCCGGATCACGCAGGTGTCCGCCGGCAGCGCGGCGGCGGGGGTCGCTGCCCTCGGCGCCGGCGCGCTGGTGGCCGTCGCACCCATCGCCGCACTGGGCGCGCTGATCCTCGGATCCGTCGGCGCCTGGGTCTGGGCTCGACCGCACGTGGCGGCCTACCTCATCATCGGCATCACGCCGCTGGTCGGGGGAATCGACCGTGGGACGCTGTTCCCGCTGCTGCGGCCGAACGAGGCGCTCGCGGTCTTCCTGGCCGGCGTCCTGACCACCCGTGCCCTGATCTACTGGCCGTCCGGCAAGAAGTTCCGGATCAGCCTGCATCCGCTCGAGAAGGCCTTCGTGGGGCTGGCCGTCACGAGCTCCATCATCCCGGTCATCTGGGCGCTGGCGCGTGGGAACACGCTCAACGGAGACGACATCAGCTACGCCATGGTGCTGTGGAAGTTCCTCGGCGTCTACGCGCTGGTGCGGCTCACGGTCAAGACCCAGGCGCAGCTCTATCGGTGCCTGCAGATCTCCATCGTCGCCGCCCTGATCGTCGCGCTGATCGGTATCGGGCAGGTCATGGGCAAGATCACCGAGAACTCCTTCCCGATGTCGCTCTACGTGCCGGAGGGGCACCTGGACACGACCGCGGACGGACCGCGAGCGAGTTCCACCCTGACGTTGCCGGCCGCGACCGCCGACCTGCTGGTGTTCAACCTTGTGCTCGCCCTGGGGTTGTTCTTCAAAAAGGTCCGGGGCTACGGGCTGTATGCCCTGGCCGCGGCGATCTTCGTGGTCGGCACCTTCGCGGCCGGCGAGTTCTCGAGCGTCATCGGGCTGCTGATCGGCGTGATCACCGTGGCGTTCGCGTTGCGCATGCCTCGGCTGCTGATGGGCATGCCCTTCGTCGGAGCCTTCGCCGTGGTCGCCATGTGGCCGGTCGTGTCCAGTCGGCTGTCGGGGTTCGCTTCCGTACACGGCCTGCCGACCAGCTGGATCGGTCGGCTGCACAACCTTGAAACCTACTTCTGGCCGCAGCTTTGGCATGGTCCGAACATCCTGCTGGGCGTTCGGCCGTCGGCTCGAGTTCCGGTGGCCGGTGAGATCACCGGCTTCGTGTGGATCGAGAGCGGCTACACCTGGCTGCTGTGGGGCGGCGGCATCCCGCTGTTCATCGCCTTCATCTGGTTCACGTACGTCGTCCTGCGGACGACGTACACCCAGATGCAGATCGGTGGGCAGTACACGCAGGTGGCCGCGCTCGGCGGCTTCGTCGCGATGATCGTCATCGTCGGACTGATGATGTTCGATCCGCACCTCACGTACCGCGGATCCGCGGATTGCTTCTTCGCGCTTCTGGCACTGACCGTTGCCCTCAGGACACGCGGCGATCCGCCGATTCCCGACCAGGGTGGCGACAATCCGGCTCACGACAGCAACACAGAAATTCAGGGGAGGAAGGCCAATGCAGGCTCAAGCGAAGCCCGCGGGGCTGTTGCGCACGCACGCGCTGCTCATCACGGTGGTGACGTTGCTGACGGTGGTGGGGGCACTCGCGGTCGCCCTGTCAGGGAACCCGCCGTACGTGTCGGACTCCCGAGTGGTGGTGCTACCTGAGCGAGTCAAGGGTGGAGGGACCCCGCTCGAGCCCAACATGGGCACCGAGCGAGAGATCGCGGTGTCCGGCGCCGTCGCCCGGAGCGCCGCGAGCCAGCTCGGCCTGACCGAGGGCGCCGCCTCGAACAACCTCGCGGTGGCGGTTCCGGTGGACACCAACGTGCTCGAGTTCAGCTACTCCGCCGCCACCCCGGAAGCCGCCTTGCGCGGAGCTCAGGTCTTCACTCAGGCCTACGTGAACTACCGCAACGGCCCGCGTTCGGACGTGGCGCAGATCATCAGCCCGCCGACGCTCCCGACGCACCCCAGTGGCCCGAACCTCTATCTCATCTTCGGACTCGGCCTGATGGTCGGCCTCGGCCTCGGGGTCGCGATCGCCTACGCCTGGGACCGGCTGGCACCGCGACTCCGGGACACCTCCGATGTCCAGACCTACACCGGGCTGTCCGTACTCGGCTCCATTCCGACGCTGCGCGCGCCCCCGGGTGAGCGCATCGTCGTGGGCTCCAAGCAGCCAACCGCGGGCTCGGAGGCCTATGGCCACCTGGCCGCCAGGCTGCTGGCGATGCTGCAGAACGTCGATGCACGCAGCATCGTCATCACAAGTCCAACCGCCGGCGCCGGCAAGACGACCGTCACCCTCAACCTGGGTGCGTCGTTGGCGGCGGCGGGCAAGGACACCGTCGTGCTCTCTGTCGACTCACCCGACACCGACACGGCAATGCACATCCGGTCCGGCGTCACGCGCCGGCCCGGGCTCCAGGAGATATTGCGAGGCAAGGCATCCATCGAGGACGCCTTGCACGACACGGGGATCGAAGGACTACGCATGATCCCCGCGGGTGGGTCCGTACTCGCCCCTCACGCCGCCCTGAATATTCACCGGCTCACCGAGATATTGGACGAGCTGAACCAACTGACTGAGGTTGTACTGATCGATGCGCCGTCTGTCCTCGGTGCTGCGGACACAGCGCTGCTGGCAGAACAGGCAGATCTCACCGTTCTCGTGGTCGACATCCGTCGCGGCCGTCGGTCGGATGCGACCGCGGCCGTGGATGCGCTGTCGCATGTTGAGCAGAGACTGTCCGGCTGCATCGTCAACGACCCCGGTCGCAAACAACAACTGCCGGCTAGCCCAAAGCCGGGCAGCCGCAAAGTCCGGCCTCGGGGTCGGGGCTCACGTGGGGAAGGAAACCAAGATGCTGGCACGCCACCAACCGAATCGAAGAACGACGAGGCCGCTGATGCGAAGGGCAACGAAACTGTTGCTCGCCTTAGGCCTCGCCGTCGGCCTCATGGCTCCGATTCCGCAAGGGGCTCAAGCGGCTCCGACCGTCGTCGTCTCGCTGACCTTCAATGACGGGTTCACCAGTCAGTACGACTACGCCCGGCCGGTTCTGAAGCAGTACGGCGTCAAGGCGACGTTCTACGTCGCGAGCAGCTGGGTCGACAACAAGGCGACCGGCTTCATGGCGTCGTGGCAGCTCGACGACCTCTACCGCGACGGCAACGAGATCGGTGGCATGGGCCGTGAGCACAAGAACCTCACGGCGACCTACGACCCCGATCCCGCGGCCGACCTGGCGTACAAGCAGGACCAGGTGTGCGGCGATCGGCAGCGGCTGACCGCTCTCGGCTACGACCCCAAGACGTTCGCGTACCCGGAGGCGGCCAACAACGCCGCCGCTCAGGCCATCGTGCAAGGCTGCGGCTACCTGTCCGGCCGGGTCTCCGGTGGCCTGTCGGACACGAACCCGCCGTACTCCGAGAGCCTTCCGCCGGCCAACCCCTACGACATCCACACGATGAACGAGCCGCCGGGCCCGATCTCGCTGCAGCAGCTGCAGAGTGCGGTCACGGCGACGTCGGCCAATGGCGGCGGCTGGATGCCGATCGCACTCAACCGGGTCTGCCACCAGGGAGACCCGTCGTACGACACCTGCATGGGCACCTTCCGGCCGATCGACGACCAGGTCCTGTCGGCCTTCCTCGCCTGGCTGCAGACGCAGCCCGACACCAGTGTCCAGACGGTGCGGAGCGTCATGGGTGCTCCCACCCAGCCGGTGCTTCCGCCCCGGCCGACCCTCGTGTCGTTGACCTTCGACGACGGGCTGGACTCGCAGTACAAGACGGTGACCGACATCCTCAGCCCGCGCAACGTCCGCGGCACCTTCTTCATCAACACCGGTGCGATCGACCATCGTGAGGCCGGCGCCGTGACCTGGACCCAGCTCACGACCATGCGCAACCGCGGGAACGAGATCGGCGGCCACACGCTCGATCACATCAACCTTGTGAACGCCACGACCGCCGAGGCCACCCGTCAGGTGTGTGACGACCGGGCTCGGCTGATCGCGCGGGGATTCAACCCGGTCAGCTTCGCCTACCCGGAGGCGGCCTACAACCCGCAGGTGGAAGCCATCGTGCAGGGCTGTGGCTACCAGTCCGCCCGGACCGGTGGCAACGTGCTGGTGGAAGGGCCGCACTATGCCGAGACGCTGCCGCCGTTCGACCCGTTCGCGACCGGTGCCCTCGGCACGACGAACAACGGGCCGATGACGCTGCAGTGGATGCAGAGCGCGGTAACGGCGGCGGACACGCACGGCGGCGGCTGGTTGCAGCTGCTGTTCCACGACGTCTGCTTCCGCGGCACGTTCGGCTACAACTCGTGCATGGCGGGTTATCGGCCGGTCGACAACGTCGCCCTCCGCAACTTCGTGGACTGGCTCAAGCAGTCCTCTGCGCAAGGAGTCCAGATCAAGACGGTCCAGCAGGCGATGGCCTTCGCTCAATGATCCGTTGAGGTACACCAGCCCGGGTGGCCGTGCCGCCGGCCACCCACCGGGCTTACATGCGGCATGAAAGAGAGGAATACGGGGAGACATGGACCATACTGACATCGCCATCATCGGGGCCGGTCCGCACGGACTGGCCGCGGCTGCGCATCTGCGCCGGGCGGGATTGGAATGCCGGGTCATCGGCGAGCCGATGTCGTTCTGGCGGACCATGCCCAAGGGAATGCTGCTTCGCTCGAACGCGACGGCGACCTGCATCGCCGAGTACGAGGGGCCGCTGTCGCTGACCTCGTACGCCGCTGATACCGAGAAGTCGCTGGACCGGCCGTACCCGCTCCAGGACTTCCTGGACTACGGCGACTGGGTCGCGAGCCGGGTCGCACCGGACGCCGATGGGCGCCGCGTGGTGGAGGTCGAGCGGGACGCCGACGGGTTCCTGCTCACCTTCGACACCGGTGACCCGCTTCGCGCGAATCGGGTCGTCGTGGCCGCGGGGATCGCGGACTTCCCGCGGCGTCCCGAGGTCGGTGCCGGGCTGCCCCCGAGCCTGGTCTCTCACACCGCGGACCACGCCGACCTCAGCGACTGGGGCTCGTCACGGGTCCTCGTCGTCGGCGGCGGCCAGAGCGCCCTGGAGTCGGCGGCCCTGCTACACGAGGGCGGGACCGACGTGAGCGTCGCGGTGCGCGCGCCGCACATCAACTGGCTCCACGGCGGCAAGTACCACCGGATGCTCGGCCGCATGGCGCCGCTGGTCTACGCACCGACCGACGTCGGGCCGATGGGTCTGTCCCGGGTGGTCGCCGTCCCCGAGCTGTTCCGCCGGTTCCCCCGCAGGATGCAGGACCCGATGGCCTACCGCGCGATCCGTCCGGCCGGGGCCGCCTGGCTGAAGCCGCGACTCGAGCAGGTGCCGATCCACTTCAACCGGACCGTGAAGCAGATGCGACGCGAGAACTCCCACGTGGCGGTCGACTTCAACACCGGCGCGACGGAGAGCTTCGACCACGTGCTGTTCGGCACCGGCTACCGGATCGACATCGCCAAGTACGAGTTCATCGGTCCGAACCTGCTGCGTCAGGTTCGTGTCGTCGACGGCTACCCGGTGCTCGGCAAGGGCATGGAGTCCTCCGTTCCCGGGCTGCACTTCCTGGGTGCCACGGCGGCGTACAGCTGGGGACCGATCATGCGGTTCGTGGCCGGCGGCTGGTTCGGCGCCGAGACGCTGACCCGTGCGGTGGCCCGCAAGCGGAGCAACGGCTCCAAGCGGACCAACGGCTCGACGCCGGTGACGTCGAAGAAGCTCAACGGGCATGCCCGGCTCCGGGAGTCGGACAGGGCGACGAAATGAGGCGACGCCACCCAGCGGCTCGCACGGACGGCATCGGAGCGGTCGTGCTCGGCGGTGACTACCAGGGGCTGGGCATCGCGCGCAGCCTCGGTCGTCGCGGGGTGCCGGTCTGCGTGCTCGACGACGAGCACTCCATCGCCGCCGCGTCACGGTATGTCGGTCGACGTGTCCGCGTCGCCGACCTGCGCAGTGCCGACGGCACGGTCGACGCGCTCATGCGGGCGGCGGACTCGATGGGCCTCGACGGCTGGGTGGTCTATCCGACTCGGGACGAGATGGTCGCGGCGATCGCTGCGAGCCGCGACCTTCTCGCTACCCGCTATCGGGTGCCGACTCCCGGCTGGGAGTCGGTGGAAGCAGTGTGGGACAAGCGCGAGACCTATCGGCTGGCCGCCGAGCTCGGCATCGCGACTCCGAGGACCTGGATCCCGCAGGACGAGAGCGAACTGTCGGAGATTCCGCTCGACGCTCCCGTCGTCATCAAGCCGGCCGTCAAGGAGAAGTTCTTCTACGCGACCGGAGCCAAGGCGTGGCGGGCCGACGACGCACAGACGCTGCGTGAGTCGTACCGCCGGGCAGCGGCGATCGTCCCACCGGGCGAGGTGATGATCCAGGAGATGGTCTCCGGTGGCGGGGAGAGTCAGTTCGCCTACTGCACGCTGTTCAAGGAGGGCGCCTCGGTCGCCGACATGACCGTGCAGCGCAAGCGTCAGCACCCGTCCGACTTCGGGCGATCCAGCACCTACGTCGAGACGATCGACCTGCCGCTGCTCGCCGAGCCGTCGGCGCGTTTCCTCAAGGCCATCGACTTCTACGGTCTGGTGGAGCTCGAGTACAAGCACGATCGACGTGACGGCGAGTGGAAGCTGCTCGACGTGAATGCCCGTACCTGGGGCTATCACACGATCGGCCCGGCGGCGGGGGTGGACTTCCCGTACCTGCTCTACCGCGACCAACTGGAGCTGTCGGTCCCGCAGGTGCACGCGCGCCCCGGCGTCCGATGGATCCGGGTCGTGACCGACCTGCCGAACGCCGCGCGCGACGTGGCGGCCGGCGACGTCAAGGCGGGCGACTACCTCCGGACGCTGCGCGGTGTCGACACCGAGGCGGTGTTCTCG